>Ga0335085_10005541_pt1 | contig 20204 bp, 15 predicted proteins | sample Lox_Sample_45_FD_206712 | JGI IMG/M metagenome (GOLD analysis project Ga0335085, IMG submission 206712) | Soil microbial communities from Loxahatchee National Wildlife Refuge, Florida, United States - Lox_Sample_4.5 | ecosystem: Environmental > Terrestrial > Soil > Wetlands | place: USA...
TACCTGCCGTTCGATTCCGGCCCAAAATCCGGCTCCGCGCGTTTATACCAGCATGAAATTCCCGGCGGCCAATTCACAAATTTGCGGGAACAGGCAGCAGCCATGGGACTCGGCCATCGCTGGCGTCAAGTAGAAAAAACCTACGCGGAAGTGAATCAATTGTTCGGAGACATTGTTAAAGTCACGCCCTCCAGCAAGGTTGTCGGCGATATGGCGCTCTTTTTGCTCGCCAACGAAATTAAACCCGCGGATCTCCTCAAGCTCGACGAACACCACGATGTATCGTTCCCCAACTCCGTGGTGGAAATGTTTTCTGGCGCGCTGGGCGTGCCTCCTGGCGGCTGGCCCAAGAAATTGCAGAAAATTATTTTGCGTGGCCAACCTCCACTGAAGGGACGGCCTGGCGCGAATCTGCCTCCCGTAAATTTCGATGAAGCGCGAGCCGAACTGGAGAAGAAAGTAGCGCATCCCGTAAAGCGCGACGCCATGCTCAGCTATCTGCTCTATCCCGAGGTATATCTGAAGCTCAACGCCTTCCGCCAGGCCTACTCTGACGTGAGTGTGTTGCCCACGCCGGCATTCTTCTACGGCTTGAAGCCCGGCGAAGAAATCACCGTCGATATTGAGCATGGCAAAACCATGATCGTGAAGTTCCTGACCATCGGCGACGCGCATCCCGACGGTACCCGCACCTTGTTCTTCGAGCTTAATGGCCAGCCGCGCGAGGTGAATGTCCGCGATCGTTCCTTGCGCGTCGTCGAGCGCAGCCATCCCAAGGCCGATGTGGAAAATCCCGGCCACGTTGGCGCTCCCACCGCTGGCTTGATCAGCAGCATCGCCGTGCAGGCCAATCATCCCGTCGAGCGCGGCGCTAAACTGCTCACGCTGGAAGCCATGAAGATGCAATCCAACATTTATGCGCCCATCAGCGGCAAAATCGGCAAACTGCTGGTGACGCCGGGTCAGCACGTCGAAGCCAAAGATCTTCTGGTTGTCATCGCTCCGTGAGCAATCCCAATCTGATCAAGCACGAGCGGTTTCGTTCGCGATTCTTGCGCAATCAGCGCGACCTCATCGTCTATCTGCCCCCGGGCTATGCCCAGCAGCCGCAGCGGTCCTTCCCGGTTCTTTATCTTCACGACGGCCAGAACCTTTTCGACGGCGCCACGTCCTTCATACCCGGTATGGATTGGCACGTCGGCCAAACCGCGGATCATTTCATCTACGAAGGCCGCGTTGAGCCGCTGATCATTGTCGGTATCTACAACGCCGGAAAACAGCGTATCGGTGAATACACTCCTACACGGGCACCGAAGCTTGGGGGAGGCCGCGCCGATCGTTATGCCAGATTCCTATTGGAAGAGGTGCAACCTTCTGTGCGCGGGCAGTACCGCATTGCCCAGGGTGCGGATCGCACAGGCATCGGCGGGTCATCGCTCGGCGGATTGGTATCTTTGTACCTCGGCTTACGTCAGCCGCAAGTCTTCGGAAAAATTGCAGCGCTTTCGCCATCGGTCTGGTGGAACGAACGGGTCATCCTGCGCTTCGCCGCCGCGGCCTCCGTGCAACCGCTCCCGCGCATTTGGCTCGATATCGGAACCCGAGAGGGCCCGCGCATTGTGGACGACGTGGAACGCTTCCGCGACGTATTGCTTAGCAAGGGCTGGCAGTTGGACCGCAGTCTGCACTACGAACGCGTCGAAGGCGCCGAACACAACGAAGCCGCTTGGGCCGCCCGCGTCGGGCCCTTCCTGCAATTCCTCTTTCCGGCACTATAAACACGTATATAATCCGCTGCGTTATGAGCGCTGCAAGACCCATCACGATTCTTTGTGTTTCTTCCTACGAAAAAGGTCAGGAATTCCTGCGTACATGCAAGGGCCTTGGCTGCACGGTGCTGCTGCTCACCGCAGAAAAGCTGCGCAACGGCGACTGGCCCCGCGACGCGATCGACGAATTCTTCTTCATGCCCGACGAACTCCCGATCAGCGACCTGATTCACGCCGTCAGTTACGCGTCGCGCACGCGCCACATCGATCGCGTGGTCGCCCTCGACGAATTCGATATGGAAAATGTCGCGGCTCTGCGCGAACACCTGCGCCTACCGGGCATCGGCCTGACCACCATTCGCTACTTTCGAGACAAGTTGGCCATGCGCGCGCAAGCGCGAGAAGACGGCATACTGGTTCCCGAATTCATCCACATCCTTAATTACGACGATTTGCGCGAGTTCATGGGCCGCGTCCCCGGTCCTTGGCTGCTCAAGCCACGCTCGCAAGCTTCCGGCATCGGCATGAAGAAAATTCACAGCGCCGAAGAGCTTTGGCCCTGGCTCGATCAACTCGGCGATCGGCAATCCGAATATCTCCTGGAACAGTTCATTCCCGGCAGCGTATTCCATGTGGACGGCGTCGTGTCAGAACGAGCAGTGCTGTTTGCCGAAGCGCACACCTATGGTGCACCGCCACTCGATGTCTCGCATCAGGGCGGTGTTTTCACTACCCGAACCATGGCCCGCGATTCCGCGGATACGTTAGCGCTGAAGGAAATCCACCGGAAACTGATTCAACGTTTGGGCCTCGTACGCGGCGTCACCCATGCTGAGTTCCTGAAAGCCCAGAGCGACAATCGCATCTATTTCCTGGAAGTCGCGGCGCGTGTCGGAGGCGCATACATTTCCAATATGGTGGAAACCGCCACGGGCATCAATCTTTGGCGCGAATGGGCGCGCCTGGAAGTGACCGCAGGGAAGATACCCTACCAATTACCACCAACCCGCCAGGACTATGCTGGCGTGATCGTTTCACTGGCGCGCCAGCAAGAACCGGACACCTCCGCCTATACCGATCTGGAAATCGTCGAGCGCATCAAAAAATTCCACCACGCCGGATTTGTCCTCAAATCGCCATCTTGCGAGCGCATCGAACAGTTGCTCGCCTCCTACTCCCAGCGCTTCGCCACTGACTTCCTGGCCCGCGAGCCCGTTCCCGACAAACCCACCGCATAAAGGTCCGCTTCGAGGCATTGGCCAGTATTTTTGCTTTCGCTTGAGTTTCTCCGCACCAGCCGTACAGCCCGCTCCCTGTCCTAAAGTCTAGTTACCTTCACGCAAACGGATAGGTTATTGTGTTTGCGGCTCCCGTTCCCCGGGACTATTGTTTGCTTACCCCGGGCCGGAAATCGCGTGGGGTGTGCTGTCCCTTGGGAGGACCGATGTGGGGGAACAAAAAACCGGATACGCCTCAACCAGCGCAGCCGGAATCTAAAAATTTTCCAGTGAATCCGCCGTCGCCAGTTAAGCCTGCTGCGGCAACTTGGGAGGGAACTACCGCAATGAGTACAGATGCTATGCGTCCGTTGGGAGCGACCGCAGATCGTGCCACCGCACGCCTCGGTCCTAGTCTGCACGTGAAAGGCGAAATTTCTGGCAATGAAGATCTGGTGATCGAAGGTTCCGTGGAAGGATTGGTGCAATTGGACGAGCGCAAGCTGACCGTCGGCGCCTCGGCCAAGGTCACCGCGGATGTGATCGCCCGAGAAGTGGTGGTCTATGGCAACGTCAAGGGCAACCTGCGCGCCAAGGATCGCATTGAGATTAAGAAGGACGGCTCGGTCAACGGCGATCTGACCACCGCGCGCATCATGATCGAAGACGGCGCCTACTTCAAGGGCTCCATCGAGATCGACAAGAGCGCCGAGAAGGAATCCGGTGCCGGCTCGTTCGCGCGCACCGCGGCTCCTGCTGGCGTGGGCCCCAAGACCATTTAATATTTCGACGCGTAGTCTGTTCTCCCACGACGGCGCTCCGATCATTTGGGGCGCCGTTTTTTATTTTCTCCACCATAGCCGCTCTATTTAATATATTGACAAGTCATTAGTTCGTAGTTATCGTGAGCATGGAGTTCGCCCGGCTCTCTGACATCGCAGCCGGTAGCCGCCCACCGGTTGTGAACACTGCCGGCTCTCCCGACGGAGTCATGCCATGAGGCGAGAGGTCCGCAGTGCCTCGCGATTTCTAATTGTCTTTGCGATTTTCACCGCGGCTTGTGGAGGAGGTGGAGGGACCGGTGGGGTTCACCAACCTCCTCCCCGGCCGGATTTCTCCCTTGAGCTTTCCTCCACCGCCGTTTCTGTTTCGCAGGGCAGCACGAGCGCCCCCGTAAAAGTCTCCATCACTGCGCTGAACAATTTTTCCGGCAGCGTGCAAGTATCCTTATCAGGATTGCCATCGGGCATCACCACCGATCCAGCCAGCCCGTTTTCCATTGCCGCCGGGCAAAGTGTTTCTGTATTGTTTGGCGCCGATCCCAACGCTGCCACCGGACAATTTAATCTCACCGCTCAGGGAATCAGCGGCACACTTTCTCACTCCCGGGATTTTTCGCTGGCGATTCAGGCCATGGCCAGCTTTAATCTTCCGCGGACCAGCTATGTGCAAAACGACTCTGTGGCCTGGCTGGATAATCCGCCGGGAGAACCGCACCGCCGCCATATCGTGTTCGATTCCGCGAATCAGCAATTCTATGTTGCCAATCGCGCCATGAATCGCGTGGAAGTGTTTTCCGCCGCAAATGCAACGTTGCGCGCCACCATTTCCGCGCCGGGTGCTTCGAGCGTCGACCTCTCCGCCGATGGAAGCGTGTTGTGGGTAGGCACGAGCCTCGAACAGATCCTGGCCATTGATACGGCGTCGCTGCGCGTGAAGGCGCGTTATCCCATCTCCGGCGTGTCGCCCATTCCCGAAATCGTCTTTAGTCGTCCAACCGAAGCGCTCGCGTTGGCTGGCGGCGCGTTACTGGTTCGCCTGCGCCAAGCCGCGTCCCCGGAGGCCTTACTCGCGCTCTGGGATCCTTCTTCGAACACATTGACGAACCTGACTCCATTGGCCCCAACCGTCTTCCAGAACGGAGTAGGAGTGTTGGCCCGCTCGGGCGATCACACCCGCGTGCTTGTCGCCGCCAACGACTCAAGCGGGGGACTGGCGGTCCTTGACGCTAGTGGTTCGGTAACCGTTGGCCCGCTTGCTCCGCTCGCGGGAACAGTTTCGTTGGCGGCCGCGAACGCCGACGGCAGCCAATTCGCCATCGCCATCTCTGTGGGAAGCTCGGTGCGAGTCCTGCTATTGGACGCCAATCTGAACCAGCTCGCCAGTTACACATCCGCCGGGCCTGCCGGACTCGTTTTTTCAAGGGATGGCCAATCGCTCTATGTGGTCGAACCGTATGGCAACGCCAGTGCAGTGTCCGTGCTCTCCACCGCCACCATGCAGAGCCTCGGACAAGTTTCCGACATTCCGGTCCAGGGTATTCCAACCAACATCGAAGAATTGGACACCGCTTCGAATCTGGCGGGCCTCAACAATCGCGGTGTGGCTTTTCTCGACGCGTCGCAACCCACCTCTCTGCCTTTACCCGCTCCCGTCTTTTCCGCCGTTCCCGTGGTCCAGCCTGCGGAAGGTCCCTCGGCCGGTGGCACTACGGTATCCGTGTCGGGCGCGAATTTTTCTTCCAACGTTCAGGTGCGTTTCGGTCTAGGTAATCCCGTCAACGCCAGCGCTGCAAGCGCGTCGCAACTTCAGATTGCATCGCCGGCCAGAGCCTCCAGCGGGCCCGTGAATCTAACCGCGTATTTCGCCAACGGCTGGATTGCGCTTGCGCCTTCCGCATTCAGCTACGGGCCCAGTATCGCCCGGGTGATTCCGAACACCGGCCAGTCACAGGGAGGCGACACCATCACGGTCTACGGCTACGGATTCGGTTCCGCCAAAGGCAGCGTTTCCGCGACAATCGCTGGAACTGCCGCCACTGTCATCAGCGTCGATGCGCTTCCTGCATTCAGCTCAACCCTGGCACTCGATGCGACCTACCCCTTTGCGCTCGAGCGCATCGTCCTCAAAACGCCCCCAGGTTCCCCCGGCAAAGCCGATCTCACGATTCAGTCTTCCACAGGGTCCGTGACTGCCAGCAAAGCGTTTCAGTACCTCACTTCCAGCAAAACCTACCCGGCACCCGGCCTCCACAAATTCATTACCTACGATCAATCGCGCCAGCGTCTGTTCTTTTCGGACATCGATCACGTTGACGTTTTCGATTTGGCCGCACAGGGTACCGCTACCTCCATTCAGCCTCCACCGAATGGACCGCCTCCAGATTCCGCGATTCGGGGCTTGACGCTTACGCCGGATTCTTCGCAACTGGTCATCGCCGATTTCGGTGCGCAAAGTGTCTACCTTGTCGATCCCGACGGCGCTCCCTACAACGGAAAAGCTGTGCCGGTCGGCGGAGTTTCTGGCTTTTTGAACTCCGGGCCGGCCCGCGTCGCTGCCACCAGCAATCTCACCGTCTTTGTCGGACTCAGCGGAGAGGGTAGTTCCGCCGGCGTGTGCAACGGCTGCTTGGGCCAAATGAATTTGCTTGCCAGTCCGCCCGTGTTCCAGCAGGCTCCGCAACCGGAAGTCAGTTCACTGACCGGCACACCGCTACTGCAGGCCGACGCGGTAGGTGACGTAGCGTTTCTCGCTTACGACTCCTCTCCTGGTGGCCCCGTCGCGTTGTGGAACGCCGCGACTCCCGATACGTTTTCCATTTCCACGTCGAACGACGCGGCTTCCGATCTCGTCACTGCTTCAGACGGCACTTCGTTTGCCGTTCGCACAAAAAACTCCACGGAAATTCGCGGCGCAAATCTCTCGCTCTTTTCCGCTCCCGCTTCACCTGAACTGGAAACCGTCCCCGGCCGAGTTGTAGCACCGGGCATCGCGTTGCATCCGACCGGCGCATTAACCTACGAACCCTTCCTCGACGGCCCGCCACCCGCCGCGCCGCCAGCCACGGGCATTCACGGCGGTATCGATATACGCGATGCGCACAGCGGCGAATTACGCTTGCGAGTTTATCTGCCCGAGGCGCTAGCCATGCTCAATACCGATATCGACGGTCTCCACGCCGGTTTCCTCACGACCGACGAAAATGGCCAGCGATTATTTGCCCTCACCGCCAGCGGCGTGAGCATCGTCGAGCTAGCCGGCGTTCCCCTCGGCATCGGTACGCTATCGCCCTCTTCGGGCCCCGCCTCTGGAGGAACCGCCGTTACGGTGCGTGGCAGTGGATTTACAACCGGAATCAAAGCCACCCTCGGCGGTAAATCTGCGGCAGTCACTCTCAAAGATAGGGACACGATTATTCTGACCACGCCGGCGCTACCCGCGGGTCCACTGCAGCTTGTACTGGCGAATCCCGATGGCGAAACCGTTTCGCTCGACGTGGCGTTCATCGCGCAATAACACTTGCCCTTAACCTTTCATCAGTCTTTTTCATCCAACCAATACGCTCGTTTCCTGCCATACTCTTCGGGCGACTTCGCGGTAACACGAGAAAACTATGAATACTCGCAAGCTCGGAAATTCCGATTTACACATCACTCCGGTCGGTTTCGGTGCCTGGGCTATAGGCGGCGGCAACTGGGAATTTGCCTGGGGACCGCAGGACGATCGCGAATCAATCGGAGCGATCCACAAAGCCCTGGAGTTGGGTGTCAATTGGATCGACACCGCTCCGGTCTACGGCTTGGGCCACTCCGAGGAAGTCATCGCGCGCGCGTTGCAGGAATGGCGCGGTGCCCGCCCGTACATTTTCACGAAGTGCGTCATGCGCTGGGACGCCACGCGCAAAATCTCCATGAATCATTCGGCAAATTCCATCCGGCAAGAGTGCGAAGCCAGCCTCCGGCGATTACACGTGGACGCCATCGATCTCTACCAGATTCACTGGCCTCCGTCAGACAACGGACCAGGGCTAGAAGAAGCCTGGCAGACCCTCAGCGCGTTGCAGCAGCAAGGAAAAGTTCGCTGGATCGGCGTTTCGAATTTTAATGAGCAGCAATTGAAGCGTGCCGGGAAGATTGCTCCGGTGACCTCTCTGCAGCCTCCCTATTCCATTCTTCGCCGTCAAATTGAAGAAGAAACTCTCCCCTATTGCGAGCAGCAGGGCATCGGCGTGATAGTTTATTCCCCCATGTTCTCTGGCATGTTGACTGGTGGCATGACCCGCGAACGTGCCGCGGCATTGCCCGCCGACGATTTTCGTAGCCGCAATCCAGAGTTCAAAGAACCCAAGCTTTCCAAGAATCTGGAACTGGTCGAGAAGTTGGGCGAAATCGGCGCTCGTTATGGTCGTCGGCCCGGCGAAGTCGCCATCGCCTGGACCTTGCGCAGCCCTCAGGTAACCGGCGCCATCGTCGGTGCGCGCAACGCTAAACAGGTCGAAGGCGTAATGCGCGCTGGAGATTTTCACTTGAACACCGAAGAAATCGCGGAGATCGAATATTATTCTGCAAGTATCGTCAAAACCAAAGCTGCGTCGTAAAATCGTCCAGCGATTTCTCGTCAGGGAGTCGGAATGAATCTGGGCTTACAGGGAAAGTTGGCTGTCGTCACAGGATCCACCGCGGGCATCGGTCTTGCCATTGCCACCACCCTTGCCGACGAGGGCGCGCGTGTGGTGATCAATGGCAGAATCCAGGCGCGCGTGGAATCCGCTTTGGAAAAGTTGCGTATGCGCAATCGCGGCGCGGAGTTCACCGGTGTCGCCGCGGATTTAGGCACGTCTTCCGGGATTGCGGAATTTATCGAAGCCGTGCCCCTAGCGGACATTCTTGTTAACAATCTTGGCATCTTCGAGGTCAAACCGTTCCTGGAAATTCCCGACGCGGACTGGCAACGGTTCTTCGATGTCAACATTCTCAGCGGGGTTCGCCTCAGCCGGCACTACCTTCCCAATATGTTGAAGAAAAACTGGGGCCGCATCATCTTTATCTCCAGTGAATCCGCTCAGCAGATTCCCATGGAGATGGTCCATTACGGTATGACCAAAACCGCGCAAGTGGCCCTGGCCAGCGGTATCGCCCGTACCCTGGTTGGCACCGGCGTAACCGCAAATTCCGTTCTTGTCGGTCCTACCGCTTCGGAAGGCGTAGGCACATTCCTCAAAGATGTGGCACGGCAGCAAGGCATCAGTGTTGCGGAAATGGAAAAGCAATTCTTCAGCACCGCGCGTGCTACGTCTCTCCTCAAGCGTTTCGAAACTCCCGAAGAGGTCGCCGCCATCGTGGCCTTTGTAGCCGGCACGCAATCCAATGTCATCAATGGCGCAGCCGTTCGTGCTGACGGTGGTGTCGTGCAAAGTATTTTCTAGCTACCCACAAAGCCGTAATTCCGAACCTGCCGGACGCTATGCTCGCAGGTGATCGGCGCGCCAGTTCTTGACCATCTTCTTGATAGTTGTCACGTCGGTAACATTGTCCGCCAACACCTTGCGTGCCAACGCCGGTAGCTCTTCGTCGCTCGCAAATCGTAGCGCCACGAATTGCCCGGGCCTGAACTCGCCAATGCGCGGTTGTAAATCACTGGGCAGCAAACGGGCAAAGCGTAGGCCTTCCTCCAGTCGAATAACGCGGTCTTGCACCTTCAGCGCAAACAACCGCGCCAGCAGCGTGAGCGTCACCAGTGCCACGGCTGTCAGCATGTTGATCAGCCCGTCCCACGTGAATCCGGGTCGAATCAGTCGATAGATCGACCAACCTAAATTCAACGTCAAAACCGGCAGGACAAAAAAATGAAATGCGGGAACCCACTTCACATGATTGGAATAGTTCTGCTCCGCCATTGCCAAGGTACCTCCTCGTGCCCGCATTCTATCAAACCTGTCCGTCGGGACAGTTATTGTCTCGCTACCTGCGGCGGCGGCGGTGCCGCAATCCTTCCGGCGGAGCGCACAATGGACGAATGCAGTAATGCTTCCAGCGGGAAGCGAGGAGCGCATCATGGCCAACCTGAGCCTCGCCAGAATCATGTACGGCACGAGCGAAGATCTTCACGCATCGACAAACACCACAGCGTCCGCGCTCTCTTCGCTACCGGCGCATGCTGCCACGGACAACGCCGATAAGACCGCGCCCGACAATGAGACACTCGGCGAACTGCTCCACCGTGTCTGGACCAATCTCTCCGGCAAGCACTAACCAACACACGCGTCACGTGCCCAGAAGATTGCCCTGAATTCTCGTGTACCCGTTCTCTTGCGCCCACAAACCGAGGGGAATCGCCGCCACATCATCCACGATCGGAACAGCCTTGCCATCTTTGGTGAGATCGACGGTGCGTAGAAAGTATTTGCATGTGTCGCAGCATTCCACACGCACGTGAGGAAATTGTTCCGCAATATATACAGGCAGTTTCTGTTCCTGATCCTCTCCGCAATGCGCACAGAATATCCGGCGAAACTCCCATTCCTGTGAACAAAAGGAGCATTGCAGAAATCGTTTGCCGCCATCGCCCTCCGGCCGCAGTACCCCCACCAAGGGCAGGGAATTGCATCGTGGACATCGGCAGACCGTCATCGGCAAAACTGGCGGCAGCAGCCTGCCCACAAGAAATTCCGCATAGGGTTGCAGGAACGCACGCGCCAAAACTTCCGTGAGCGGGTCTGCGGACTTCGCTTCTAATAATCCGTGCCGCCAAAATTCGCCAAGCACCTCAGCCCACTCGGTCTCGCCCCGCATTCGCAATTGCCGCGAGTGTCCAGCCAAAGGACCGGGGCTCCGCGGTTCAACGAAAGAAAGATATTCACCAAAAGGCTTAAGCAAAATCGGAAGGTTCAACTCGGAGCGCAGATCGCCTTCGGTACGACCGGCCGCTCCCTTTCCCCACAGTTTTGGCAATCGTTCGTAAAACCCTTTTTGAAATTGGACGATGTTCCCGTAGAAGCCCAGGATTTGGCCGGCGAACGGATAGCGCTGCACCAGCGTTTCAACGCGTGCCGCACGGGCTGCATAGTTCACCATTCCGGTGGCGAGAAAACTCATTTCCGCGTATCAGGCGATCCCACGATCTCCTCATACCAGCCCGGATGATAGCGTTTAGCAAAGGCCATGGACACATCGCCGCGTATCACCGACCCGAAAGCGCCGCGTTCCGCAAATACGCCCATGTAAATGTGAATCATGAAATTTCCTATGGTCACCAGGGCGGCAATGGGATGCAGAAGCACCGACACGTAGCGCAGCCAGCGCAAGCTCCACGGCAGATACTCGCTGAACCACAGCACCAAGCCCGTCAGCAGCAGGACTAGGCCCGCCCAGAAAAACGTCCAGAACAGCAATTTCTGTCCGGCATTGTAGCGTCCTGCCGGCGGCATTTTATCGTCCTGATTGGTGATGTAATAGTGCAGAGACTTCCACCACGCACGGTCCACTGTGGTGAATCGCATCTGCCGCGCCCACATCTCAAACATCGCCACCACCGAGCCCACGAAAATCAGCCCGGCCCACGGATGCAACATCCGCGAGATTTGCCCGCCGCCGAGCACCACGGCCAGCCAAAACATCCACGGTGACCAAAACGCCAAGCCTGTTGCCAACAAATACAGATACGAACCCGCGGCCACCCAATGCGTCAGCCGCTCATGCAGCGTGTAGCGCAGTACGTGTCCATGCGGAACGATCTGCTCTGGATGCGTCATGGCTGCCCTCCGAACGGGCGAATATCCTCTTCCTCGCGCGCCTTCGGTCCATAGCGCAGGTAATGCACGAACAACCCAATCAGCCCGCCGGCAATCGCCAGGTTACCAATCCACTTCAGCGGATGCTTCCACAACTTCACCGAGAGAGGGATGCTCGGATTTTTTGGCAACCCTCCATACAGTTCCGGTTTCGTCGCATCGTGCAACACATAGATCACACCGGTGCCGCCTACGCCCGGAGGATCATAGACTCCAGCGTTCGCAAACCCGTAATGATCCTTCAACTGCTTCGCGCGCGTTTCCGCTAAATCCTTCATATCTTCTTTGGTACCGAAATGCAGGCAACCCGTGGGGCAAGCCTTGATGCACGCAGGTTCCAGCCCTTCACTCACGCGATCGGTGCACAGCGAGCACTTATACACCCGCTTCGTCACACTATTCAATTTCGGAATATTGAATGGGCAGCCGGTAATGCAGTATCCGCAGCCGATGCAGTGATCCTGCTGAAAATCCACCACGCCATTCGTATACTGCACGATTGCGCCGTCGGATGGGCACGCTTCCAGGCACCCTGGTTCCGCGCAATGCATGCACTGATGTTTGCGCATCAGCCACTGCAGCGAGCCATCCTCTCGCTCATGTTCGTTGAACAGGATCAGGTTCCAATAATTCCATCGCGTCTCCGGCATGGTTTGATAGGTGTTATCAAACACGGTGGGAGAAAACGGCATGTCGTTCCATTCGACGCAGGCCACTTCGCAAGCCTTACAGCCGATGCACGTGGTCGTGTCCACCAGCTTGCACACCAACTCCTGCCGTTGCGTGTCTTCGCCCGCAACGCTCCCGGCGTGTCCACTGATCCTCTGAACGCGTAGTGTCGCTTGGCTCATCGCTAGTCCTCTACGCCTTCTCGACTTTCACCAGGAATCCTTTGAACTCCGGTGTGTAGGCATTGGGATCGACCACCGCCGGAGTAGTCAAATTCGCCAGTGTTTTAGCGGTTTTACCCTCGTCCTCGGCGATGCCGCGATAACCCCAGTGAATCGGGAAACCCACCTGGTAAGTTTTCTTCCCATCGATCAACATGGATTTGATTCGTTTCGTAACCATGGCCTTCGCCACGTACTCTCCCCGCGCGCTCGAGATTTTCACTTTCTCCCCGCCGCGCAGTCCCATCTCCTGGGCCAATTCCTCCGGAATCTCCACGAACGGCTCCGGCACCAGTTGCACATTCATTGGATTGTTTTTTGTCCAGTAGTGGTAATGCTCAGTTAGCCGGTAGGTGGTACACACGACGGTGTAGCCATCCTTCACCGAACCAAATTTATCGTCGGGTGTTTTGAAGCGTTTCACCACGGGATTGTGCGTATGTTGCGGGTGCAACAGATTTTCAACGGGACTTTCCGTAGGCTCGTAGAATTCCGGGAAGGGTCCGTCTGCAAACGCTCCCAGGGGCGCAAACAAGCGTCCCACTCCCTCGGGATTCATAATGAACGGTCCCATGTGGTCCGCAGGCTTCGAATCAGCTTTGAAGTCGGGTACGTCGTTGCCCACCCACTTCTGAGATCCCTCGCTCCACCAGACCTGCCGCCGAGACGTATCCCAGGGCTTGCCCGCCACGTCGCAGGAAGCGCGGTTGTAAAGTACGCGACGATTCGCCGGCCACGACCATGCCCAATTCTGGTGCACACCCATGCCGGAAGGATCACTTGCATCGCGCCGCGCCGTCAGATTCCCCGCTTCGCTGTAGGCGCCGCAATAAATCCAATTGCCGCACGCGGTTGTTCCGTCGTCCTTCAGCCACGCAAATCCTGGCAGTTGTTGATTGGCCTTCAACTGCACCTTAGTCGCAGGATCTTCCGCGTCCACAAAGGTCTTGCCGTTAATTTCCTTCAGCACTTCGGCCAGCGAAGGATTGGACGGCTCGGTGTAGTTCCAGGTCAGCTTTTCAATCGGATCCGGGAATTTCCCGCCCTCCGTTTGGTACAGCGCCCGGACCTTCAGGAAAATCTGCGCCACAATAGCCTGGTCCAGTCGGCAGGTTCCCGGTACCGGAAGTGCGGCATTCTTCCACTGCAGCCAACGAGCGGAATTCGTGAATGTTCCGTCCTTTTCGGCGAACCCGGCGCACGGCAAGCGGTACACCGTGGTTTGAATGGTCTTCATCTCCTCGGTAGTGATACCGGGTGACTTCCAGAACTCACTGGTCTCGTCGGGATAAATTTCGCCCACCACCAGCCAGTCCGCCTTCTTGAGCGCGTCAATATTTTTCTTGGTATCCGGCCCGATCGCCACACCGTTCATGCCAAAGGCGAACAAGCCCTTGACGACGCCGTTGTACATGTTGTCCCAAAGATAGGTCCACGAATAGTTGCGGTCCACTTTGGGCAGAAAGTCGAACGCAAAATCGTTCTGTTTGGTTGCCGCGTCCCCGTACATGGCTTTCAGCAGGCTGACGGCGAATTTCGACGTGTTGGCCCAGTAATTGAAGCTCTGCCAGTCGTTCGGTTTCGACGGCGTCGGTGTGATGCGTTTCATCCATGCTGCCAAAGACGCATCCGCTGGCGTCGGCACCTTCAGGTAGCCCGGCAAATTTTCGAATATTCCCGCCATGTCTGTCGCGCCTTGGATATTCGAGTGCCCGCGCAGAGCGTTCACGCCGCCTCCGGCCCTGCCCACGTTTCCAAGAAGCAGTTGGAGTATCGCGGCGGTACGAATCGTCTGTGTTCCAGAAGTATGCTGCGTCCATCCCACCGCATAAATAATGGTGCCCACTCTCTTGGTGTCGCCGTCCTTTCGGATAGAGGTAAACAGATCGGCAACCTTCAGAAACTGCTCCTTGGGAACACCGGTGATGCGCTCCACCATCTCCGGCGTATAGCGGGAATAGTGCTTTCGCATCAACTGGAAAACACAGCGCGGATTTTGCAGCGTGGCGTCGAACTCCACGGTCGCAGGCAGAGTCGGTGGCGCGGGGGCGCCAGAACTAACAGGATGCGCGGCCGCTCCCATCGTGTAGCCTTGAGCCGCGTCTTTTCCTCCTCCGTTACCCCGGCCCGCATAGTTCCACGTCGCTTTATCGTAGCTTTGCGTAGCCGCGTCGAAACCGGAATACACCCCATCGTCTTCCGGCAGCTTGAAGCCGTCCTTCACGATGTACGCGGCGTTCGTATAGTTCAGCAGATACTCTTTCGGGTAGCGGTTATTCTCAATCGCATAGCGGATCATGCCGCCCAGAAAGGCGATATCCGTGGCCACACGCAATTGGCAATAAAGATCTGCCACGCTGGCCGTGCGTGTGAACCGCGGATCCACCACGATCATTTTTGCATTGCGCGTGCGCTTGGCTTCGATGGCCCACTTGAAGCCGCAGGGATGGTTCTCTGCCGGATTGCCGCCCATGATCAGCATCATGTCGGCATTCTTCATATCCACCCAGCCGTTGGTCATGGCCCCGCGTCCGAATGTTGGTCCCAAACTTGAGACCGTAGGGCCGTGTCAAACTCTGGCCTGGTTCTCCAGGTGCACGACCCCCAGGGCGCGCATGGCCTTCACGACAAGATAATTAAATTCGTTGGTATCGGTACAGCCGCCGGTCCACCCGATCGATTCGCACCGGTTCACGCGATGACCGTCTTTGTCGGTCTCGATAAAGGTGTCGTCCCGGGTCTTTTTGACTTTCTGCGCGATCTCCGAAAGCGCCTGATCCCAGGAAATGTCTTCCCACTCCGTGCCACCAGGTCGGCGCACTTGCGGCTTCAGAATTCGGCGTTCATTCAAAATATCTTGTTGGAGGGAAGAACCTTTGGGGCAAAGCGTACCACGATTGATGGGGTGGTCCGGGTCACCCTCCACATGCACCACTTGCGGTGTGACGTTTTTCGCGCGGTCGCCAATCGTATAAATAATCACGCCGCAACTGACGGAACAGTACGGACAAGTCGAACGCGTTTCACTTGCTCGGGCGATTTTTAGCGATCGGAGCTCGGCGTAGGCGGGTTGCAGATCGAACCCGAATGTTGCGGCAGCAGCTCCACCCACTGCAGCAACTTTCAGAAAATCCCTGCGTGACGCTTCCATAATCCTCCCCTGAACCGCCAAATTATGGGAACAGCAACGCGGACGAGAACCCTTTGTATGCTTCTACCCGCAGACTGTCAAGATGAATGACGGGTCCCACTCAAAAATAAGGTACACGGAAGGTTAATGAAGGTCGGATTTTAACAGAACTGTAACATTCGCCGCACGGCATCAAATCAAAACAATCGATTTCGCGTACGCCATTAGCTCGTCGCGGAAGTTCGGATGCGCGATGCTGATGAGCGCAAGCGCTCGTTCGCGCGTTGATTTTCCGCGCAGACTCACACAGCCATATTCCGTCACGATGTATTCCACGTCCATTCGGGTGTCCGTGGCCATCTGCACGCGCGGCACGATTCCGGAAATCGTACCCTTCTTCGCCGCGGACTTGAGCGCGATGAACGACTTGCCACCCTTTGAAAAAGAAGCGCCCTTCACGAAATCAAACTGCCCGCCAGAGCCGCTGTACTGATGTCCGTTAATGAATTCCGCGTTCACTTGGCCGTATAGATCCACTTCGATGGCGGTATTTATGCTCATCATGTAATCGTGTTGCTTGATGACGTGGATATCATTGACGTAGGACGACGCATAGCTCTCCATCGATGGATTGTCATTGATGAATTCATACACGGAGTCGTCCCCGATCGCGAACGTGAATACATGCTTCCGGGGATGCAGCGTTTTCTTCCGTCCATTCACCACGCCGAGCCTTACCAGGTCAACGAAGGCGTGACTGAACAATTCCGAGTGGATCCCCAAATCATTGTGGTTGGTAAGATATTTGGCCACCGCATTCGGCAAATTGCCGATGCCTAGTTGTAGCGTCGCGCCGTCGGGAATCTGCTCGGCAATGCATTTGCCGATTTTCATCGAATCCGGATCCGGCTCCTTGTACGGGATTTGCACCAGGGGCACGTGATTTTCCACGATCGCATCCACTTCGGAAACGTGTACCAGAGAGTCGCCAAATACCCGCGGCATGTTGCGATTCACTTCGACAATCACCCGATCGCAATTCCGCACTACGGTCGAAGCGTAGTCATTGTTGGTCCCCAGGCTGAAGTGGCCGGACTTGTCCATCGGAGACACCGTGACCACGAAGGTGTTCACGTGAATGTATTCTGTCAGCACGCGCGGAGCATTCGAGAAATTAACCGGAACGTAACTGAGATTCTTTTTTCCATGCTCCAGCCCGTACGCCACCATCTTCCGATCTGCATCCCCCATGAAAAAACACCGCGAATCCACCTTATACAGAACCTCGGGGCAGATCAGCGTTTCTTCGCTGTACTTCATCGAGTGCTGGTAATAGAGATTAAGATTTTTCAGGTCGTCAGCTAGGATCCGGTCCGCCACCGCTCGCGCCAGTCCTTGCGGCATCCCGACGGCCAGCGCCAGGCACAAGGTGCTGCCATTTTCAATGCTCTTCACTGCTTTCGCCGGCGTCGTCAGTTTTGCGGCATATTGCTCGCTTGGTGTTAGGCGCGCTGCGACCAGCTCGGTTGGTGTTTGATTTCCCATGAAACCCTCGTTCGATCTCTTTGTTGTCGTTCGGTGGTGAGCGTTTCCCCGATGCTTTAAGTTGGCCCATATTCCCGGTTTTTTGCAAGGGCACCGGACACGCCGCGACGGAAACGGGCCATTCCGGGCTTCCGAGACCGAGTGGTACTAAAGTCCCAGTTTCGCTCCCGGCACATCCTTCAGATTTACGCGCAGTTAGCCCCCTCGAATGTCCAAGAATAGAGAGGGCACGCAGGATTGGTCTGTCTACGCCCGCGTCCTTGTCGCCAAAGTTTTGCTGGGCCCCGGTTGTCTTAATTACCACTCCAAAGGCTGAATTTCCATGCCCGTGGCACTCGAAATCAATCGCGCGCGTCCTCAGGCTGCCCCCTGGGCTCAATCGCCGAACGTGTTGCGTTCCCGCATTTGGGGAGCTATCGGGCTGACTGGTGCCGCAGTTCTTGCAGCAGTATTCGTTCCCAAAGGCCTCGCCCTAGCCGTCTTCGGCGACTTCTTCCAGGTAACGCTTATCGCTGCAGCTACGATTTTTGCTTTTCGGAACTTCTTGCAATCGCGTTCTCGCACACGCATCTTCTGGGTCTTGATTCTTATCGGATCTTTTCTCTGGACTGTCAGCAACGCGATTTGGGCCATTTATGAAATACTGCTCGCTCGCCCAGTTCCCGATCTTCCCATCGTAGATATTCTGCTCTTCCTGAAAGTCGTTCCATTGACGGCTGCCATTATCATCGCGCCGAATCGCGGCGAGGAACCGCATTTTCGCGCGTTCGGTCTCTTGGACGCGTTCGTTTTGATGGTCTTCTCCCTGTATCTGTTCGCCTTTGGCGTTTTCGCTTATCGCTTACTGCCTGGCGCCGCGACTACCTACAACTTCTATTTCAATTTGGCCGACGCCGTCGGCAATCAGACCTTAGTCATCGCCGCGGGCGTTGCCGCACTTCGCGCGAAAGCGCAATGGCACTCCGTGTTTCGCTTGTACTTTGTTGCCGCCGCACTCTACGCACTGGCGTCCGATCTCAGCAACGTCGCCATTGACGCCGGCCATTATTACACCGGCAGTTTGTATGATGTGCCGCTGATCGCCTCATTGTCCCTGTTCGCTTGCATGGCCCTGTCAGGTCGAGACACGACAGAAGATCAGGACGCCTCCCCCACTTCCTCTGCGGCGCACCCCTTGTCCAGTTCCACAACATTTTTCGCGGAACACCTCGCGATGCTGGTGGCTCTCACCACCCCCGTGATTGGAATCTGGTTGCTGTCCAGCGCCACCGCGCCTCCACAACTTCGCTTTTTTCGCATTGCTATCACCCTGCTGACGATCTTCGTACTTACGCTCCTTCTCTCCATCAAAGAAGACATTCTGGCCGCCGGCTTATTCGCGTCCCTGCAAAATCTTTCGGACACCTACAGCAGTATCGATCGTTTCAAGAATCACCTGACGCAAAGCGAAAAACTGGCATCGCTGGGAGAACTGGTCGCTCGCGTGGCCAATCAAATCAAGGTCTGCATGGCTGCGATTCTCGAATCGTCTTCGCGGCTTACTTCTCGCCCCGATCTCGACGCTCGCATCCAAAATATGGCCGGGAAAATCGGCCAGTACGCTCGGCGCACCGACGTATTGGTCGAAAATATGCTTCACTTTGCCCAGGAAACTCCATTGCGGCTCGCACCTCTCGACGTCAAGCCGCTCCTCGACAGCGCTCTTCATCTCAGCCGCGTTGGCAAACTGCCCAACATCCGTGTGGACGTTATTCATGAACAGGAATGTCCGCAAGCACGCGGCGACTCCAGCCAGATCCTTCTCGTGTTTCTTCAACTCATCTCCAATGCGGTTGATGCGCTGGCCGAAGCGCAAGGCGGCGCCCTCGCGATCTCTCTCCGCTCTTCCGGCCCTCATGTCGTTCTAGAGTTCGCCGATTCCGGTCCAGGCATCCAGGAACCGCAACGCGTCTTTGAGCCCTTCTACACCACCAAGCCGGTGGGCAAAGGAACCGGATTGGGTCTCAGCACCTGCTACGGAATCATGCAGCAGCATGGCGGCGAAATTTCTTGCTATAACCGGCCGGAAGGCGGGGCCGTCTTCACGATTGCCATTCCCATCGCCCGGCAACCGAACCTTGAAACCGCTCCATCGGCCGATACCGTGCTCGCGGAAGGTGTCCAGTGAGGTTCACTCCGCGCCAGAAGATTTATTTTGCCCTAGCCACGCTCCTGTTCGTCGCTCATCTGGGCGTGGCGATTGTGGCCAAGCCGAGTTTTGCATTGACCCTCTATGGCGATGCCACTCCTTGCGCTCTTCTCATTCTTGCGACGTTAGCTGCTCGGGAAAATTTCCGCCGATCCCGCGGAATTCTGCCGGTCTTCTGGAAACTATTCGCCACCGGCTTGTTGGTATTGCTGAGTTCCCAGCTGTATTGGTTCTACTACGATTGGCGCAGACTCAATTCCGCCCCTAGCCCGATCACCGGCGACACTCTTTTCCTCCTCGGGCATGTCTTTTTTCTTTCCGCCCTCGCGTTGCGCCCGCACTCCGCCGCCGCCGGCCGCGATTTGCGCATTCGCTTCCTCGACCTCATTCTACTGAGTCTGTGGTGGCTTTCGCTCTATGCTTATTTCAGCTTGCCCTGGCAAATCGGCCGCCAGGATTTTTCGCAATACACGCCGTCATACTATCTCCTCGCGCTGGTGCAGCACGCTGTCATTGTTCTTGCTTTGGCCATTCTGTGCGCCAGAAATCCTGCGCCCTGGCGTGGTTTTTACTTTCAGTTGCTATTGGCTTTCGTCTCTCTTGCAGGTGGAAACCTGCTGCTGAATGTCGCCATTGACTCCGGGAAATATTATGCCGGCAGCTTCTACGACACACCGTTTCTCCTCGCTCTGTATTTGTTCACGCCCCTTGCTGCTTTCGGGCCGGCACTGCGGCCGCGTCCAGACGGCCGGCCCAATCGTGAGCTCTTCCAAAGCGTATGGACTGCCAGATTAGCCATGCTCGGCATTTTGTCTTTACCGGTCATCGCGCTCGTAGGGCTGTACCAGAACAACGTGCCTGCCGATGTGACCACGTTTCGCCTGCACCTGGTATTT
>Ga0335085_10005542_pt1 | contig 20202 bp, 22 predicted proteins | sample Lox_Sample_45_FD_206712 | JGI IMG/M metagenome (GOLD analysis project Ga0335085, IMG submission 206712) | Soil microbial communities from Loxahatchee National Wildlife Refuge, Florida, United States - Lox_Sample_4.5 | ecosystem: Environmental > Terrestrial > Soil > Wetlands | place: USA...
GCACACCCTATACTCGCCGAAGCTATTTTGAAGTTGTCTTTTCTTGTGGTGGTGCCCCACACCTTCGTTTTTGGTTTTTGAAAGGGTTCGTCTTTCTTCTCCTCATTTTTTCTGAGTGAACCCTAATCCGCCACCTGCCCACTCGCCAGCCCCACGCCTGGGGCTTTTAGGCCCGGTGTTGAAGTCCATGTCCTTGAGCCTACTTCCGAAGCTCTTCTCGGCGAACGTTCAAACCTTCCAACGTGCAAACGCCCCTACAATCGGTCTCACTTGACTCTCAATTCCCACCGCTCCTTCCCCGCATCACTCCGAGCTTTCCTCTCAACCATAAATATGGCATAATTATACGCATGCGCACCACAGTGGACATTCCCGACGGCTTATACCGGGAACTGAAATCCAAAGCGGCCCGAGAGAAGCGTTCCGTAAAAGAACTCATTCTTCGCGGTGTGGAAGTCGAGCTCCGCGTTAGGCGAAAAAAACTCGCCCGCCGCGTAACCCTGCCCATGATTGCTTCCAAGCGCCCCGGTACTCTCGAAATCGACAATGCCCAAATCTACGACCTCATTCCTTTTCCCTGATGTCAACGTCTGGCTGGCCCTTTCCTACCAGCGTCATGTCCACCATCCCGCGGCCAAGGCGTGGTTCGAGCAGTTAGGGGACGGTACCCGCCTGTGCTTCTGCCGCTTCACGCAACTCGGCCTGCTCCGCCTGCTCACCACCGACGCCGTGATGGGCGACGACAAGGTTCTCAGCCAGGCAAAAGCATGGCAGGTTTATGACCTCTGGAGCGCCGACGACCGCATCCATTTTCTTGAAGAACCTTCCACAGTGGAGGCATCTTTCCGATCGTTCTCCAGCGACACGCGTCCCGCCCCTAAGGACTGGGCGGATTCCTACCTGATGGCCTTCGCTTCAGTAGCCGGGCTACGCCTGGCCACGTTTGACAAAGCTCTTCACGCAAAATTCCGTGATGCGCTCTACTTGGGCTGAGCGGCGCGTGGCGCGGACATTGCACGGCGGAGGCAAGGACGAGTGCCGCTTCCCATCTTTGTCGCGGGTGCCGCTATTGAAGTTGGTCGCCTTGCGGTCACGTCCGGAGCTCTTCTCCGCGAACGTTCAAACCTTCCAACGTGGAAACGCCCCTCCACTCCGTCTCACCAAACTCCCAATTTCCCGCCAACCCCTTCCATCCATTCTACTTCCCGCGTCTCAATTCGAATGATACGCATCAAGTACTGTACCTTGACAGTAATCCATTCCTCTGCTATCCTTCCCCATGGCCGTAACGCCCATCCCGCCCTCATCCCTCGCCTCTTCTTCTCTCCCCCGGCCTGATGGCTGCGTCTCTCCCGCCGGAGAATCCGTCCAACGAGTGATCCTTCCGAGCGCTGCGAGGGGTCCGCTGTTGTACTTCTTGCTATCCACTAACCACCAACCTCTAACCTCTATCTCCTCTGGAATCCGCACTTCCAAAAAACTGGCCTGCAAGCTCTTTAAAATGAACACTTCCAAAACGCAGGACTTAAAACCCTTTAGAATGAACACTTACAAAAAAACAGGGGGGTACCACCCTTTCACCCGGAGTTTCCCATCTCGCCTCGGGTGGCACAGCCACTCCTGGCTGTCCTCCGCTCCCCCCTGCCGCCAGGAACTCCACCCTCAAGTGTGCTATCGTCCGTCTGCACGCGGTTTTCAGGGGTTCGCGTACCCCCCATCCCGTCAACCCGAGCGAAGAGTGCATTCTTCTTCCGCCGAATGCGGGCAGTTCGTCCCGCCGTGCAATTTGCACGCGGAGTGCAACCGGCAAGGAGCCACAACGCAATGGCAGAGCGCCCCGTACTCGTTGGTCTTATTCCCCAGGTCGTCGTTCTCGATCCCGGCGATCAAATCTCCTGGCTCTCTGACGCCGGCAATCTTCGCGTCGAATTCGACGTCAATCGCTGCCCCTTTTCTTCCAACATTTTCCAGGCCCCGGCCGGCATGCGCCTCTTCAGCGGCCCGCCTCGCGCCGGCCTAAAGGCGGCCACCTACAAGTACCGCCTCTGGCTCAACGATCAACTTGTCGGCCACGGCGAAGTCATCCTCCGCGAGAAATGAGGAATTGTTATTTGGCGAGTGAGCTCCAACAAAAATAAAAAGACCCGGCAGGGAACGCCGCCGGGCCCTTCGGAACAAGAAAATGTCTCGCGCAATTCAAATTGTCAGGAGGCAATCAAACAAACAAGACCGCGAGGATTGTTTGTCCAGCCTATTTCGGCTGTTTCGCGATGATCAGGTCCTTGATTTTCGCGTACGTCGCCGCCGGAATGATCTTTTTGTTGACCAAGTCGGTTTTCATCTTGTACGGACGGCCGTCGATGATCTTCTGCGAGTACGCATCGCCGATTCCCGGCAGGGCTTTCAACTGATCTTTCGTCGCCGTATTGATGTCCAGCAAAGCGCCCGCCTTCGCCGGAGCCTTGGAAGCCGATTGCGCCGCGCTCGCATTCGCCGGCACGGCCGTGGTCATGGCTGACGCGGCCTTTACCGCGGCCGCGTGCGAGTACGCTGCGCCTACTCCCAAAATCAAAATCAGCGCCGCCAAAATTTTCCAGCTCAATTTTTCCTTCATCTCGTCCTCTCCTTTTCTATTTGGAATCGCAGCACTCGTCTCGTTCCTTCAAATCCAATCCTCCCGCTTCAATGCCCGTTCGTTGCCGGTTTGTATCCTGCTTTGATTGCATCCGCTTCCAGCATGTACTTGCCCTTCTTCGTCTTTCCGTACCAGCGGCTTCCCTTCTTGTGATACACGCCTGTGCTCGTATTCACCCACACCAATCCTTCGCCCTTCTCGGTGGATGTCTTCGGTTTCTCCGCATCAGGTGGCGATTGCGGCTTGGAAGTCTGAGCCGTCGATTGCGCGGCTTGCGTACTCGCGGTCGGACTCGCCGCGGCATGACTGTTCGCCGGAAGACCACATACAACGAGCGCAGCCGTTAGGAGTAGAACGGAACCGAAGCTCCGCGCTTGGCGTCGCATGGCATCGTGTCTCATGGAGTTTGGCGTCCGTCGGAAGGCTCGCGCGCCGGAATGCGGGCATGATGGCGAAGAACGCGGGTGAAGTCAATATTGAAGAGGAACAGTTCCGCTGGCCAATTGGACAGGAATATTTGATCGAGGACTACAACAGTTCGGTCTACTCAGGACTTCGGGAAACAGACAGCCAATTCGTGGCCATCAGTCGCTGGCGACGGCGCTGCGGGGCGCTTCCACCGATTCGGCTAGGCCGCGGCGCATCGGCCCAAGCACGAACGCCGGAACTTGCCGCTCCGGAGCAAGCGAGAGATTTGTGGCGCGGCGGGGAAATTCAGTGCGATGATCCAGCTTCAGCCCCGCCTCCCGGAGGAACTCGGCGGAAAAGCCCATGTCTTCGGCGCGATCCACGCCCCAGAACCACAGCTTCTCTTCCTGCCGTTGGAGGAAGTCGAGGGACTCCTCGAGCTTCTTCATGGCACGATCAAAGGATGAAGCCAGGAAGAAGACTCCCAGATTCCATGCATGGCGGGGGTAGAAAACCTGGATCCGGACACAATACTTGCCACCCTGATTCCGCTCCATGCTGCAGCGATAGTCATTGCGGGGGACCGGTGTGCGGGACGGCGTCTTCTTGGTATTCATAATTTCCTGTGGCTATGGTAACGGGAGGTCATGATGATTATTGGGCTTCTGGCGATTCCCGCCTGCGATTCGAACGAGTCTGACAAGAAGGCAGAGCGGAAACCGACCATTTAGGAGACCCCAATAGGCTACCGGGGCGCGGCGACAAACACAAGCACTCCGCGAATTCAATTTAAGCTATTTATTATCAACACTTTAGATTAGCTTAGGTCGGTGATACTCCGGAGTTTGTCGGGCATCAATTGCAGCTTGCCCTCGGATTTCAGGCGGTCTTCGAGGGCTGTTTGGAAGGCTTCAAAGGCCAGTGAACGCTTCGCTTGCAGGACCGCGTCGGTCAAATCTTTCTTTTGTTTGTCAAAATCCGCAGGATTGGGCTCGACTCTGTCCGCAACTTTGTAGACCAGCCAGTTGCTTCCTAGCTCGAGGGGCGCTCCGACGTCTCCAGTCTTCAATTGGAAGGCGGAGGCGAGCTGTTTTCCGCTGGCGACGTTTGAGATGGTGCCGTTACGGGCAAAATCGTCACTGGTTTTGGCTTCGAGGCCGAGCGCTTTTGCTGCGACGTCGAATTTCTCTCCCGCTTTGACCCGCTTGGCCAACTCCTGGGCCTTACTTTGAGCTTCTTCGGAGGCTTTTTCCTGCTTTAGATCGGCAGCGACCCGGTCATGGACTTCTTCGAGAGAGCCCTGGTGGGCGGGCAGAATTTTGCTGACGTCGAGGACCAGATAGCCGCGATCGGTATGAACGGGCAAGCTCAGTTCGCCCTGGCGCAGGCGGAAAATGGTGTCGCTGATCTTGACGTCCTGAGAATTTCCCAATTCGATCAGAGGATCGGTGGCGGAGACGGGGCGGGTTTGGCCAACGGTCAGGTGATACTGTTTTGCAAGATCATCGAGAGAAACTTTATTGGATTGGCGGATGGCCTGAGAGAGCTTGTCGGCGATGTCGCTGGCTTGCTTATCGGCTTCCGTCAGAAGCATTGGAGTGAGGATGGAATCCTTCACTTCGTCGAAGGATTTGGTGTGCGCCGTCTCCTTGTCGATGATCTTGATGATGTGGAAGCCGTACTGGGTTTTGACTAGATCGGAAATGCTGCCTTTGGGGAGCGAAAAGGCCACCTTTTCGAATTCCGGGACAGTCTGGCCCTGCACAATCCATCCAAGATCGCCGCCCTTATCTTTTGTGCCGGGGTCTTCTGAATATTTCTTGGCAAGATCCTCGAAATTCGCGCCCTTTTTGACCTGCTTCAGAATGTCTTCGGCGCGTTTCTTAATCTCTTCCACTTCGGCATCGGTCTTGCCAACGGTGAGGAGCAAGATGTGCTCAACGTGAACTCGATTCGGGACCTGATATTGCTGGATGTTGGCCTTGTATTGGTCTTCCAATTGAGAATCGGGGATGCGGATGTTCTGGCGTATCTGGTTGGCGTCCACGATGGCATAGCGCACGACGCGTTCTTCCGGTACCTGATACTTGGCCTTGTTTTTTTCGTAGGCGGCCTTAATATCCGTGTCACTGAGCGTGATCTTGGAGGCTAAATCCTCGGGCTTGATGAAGGCATAATCCAACTTGACCTTTTCATTGCGGTACCTGAACTCTTCCTGAAGCTCGGCAGGGCCGGCGCTAATGCCATCGGTGACCAGCTTCTGGAATTTTTCCTGGAGCAGGCCGAGACGAACGGTGTCCTCGAACTGGGGAACGCTCATCTGGGTGCGAGATTCAACGAGCGAAGTGTACTGATCCGGTGCGATGGGAACGCCACCATTGAAGGCGGCGGGGAGAATCAACCGGATGCGATCAGCGACTTCATCGTTGGAAACATGAATGCCAAGCCGATTGGCCTCGTACTGCATTTCTTTCTGGAGAAGCATTTGCCGGAGAATCTGCTGCGCGTAATACGGCACAAGCATGGGCGGTACTTGGTTGCGCTGTTTGATTTGATCGAGCTGCTGGCGAATTTCCGCGACGGTAACGGTCTGATCGCCAACTTTCGCGACGACATCCGTGGACGACTGGGTGGTGCCGCCGGGGCCGGTCGGGACGAGGTACAACAACATGCCGCCGGAGAGCGCCAGAACGACGATGCCGAGAAAAATCTGGTTAAGAAGCTTCTGCTTTTTGTCTGAGCCGCCAGCCATCCGCTGAATCCCCCGAGTCCACGAGCAAACTTAACATTATAGAAGATAGATGGCGTGCGGCTCAATTAGAATCGAACACTAGTAGTGGGTCCGTTTGAGATCCGCCCCTGACTGCCTGGGTCAAAGGTCGTGCTAGTATGCGAGCATGGCAAAGAAGAAACCTGCAAAGAAGGCCACGAAACGCTCGCCCAAAAAGAAGTCTGCATCGAAACCTGACGTGAATCAGGTCGCGTCGCAGATCGTCAAGAGTGCCACGGAAAGCCATTAAGCTTCCTCCACCGGTCCACCCGGAAATGGTATTGACAAGGTTTCTCCGCGTCTGGGCATAACTTGATCTACCATTTTTACAAAGCGATTCCACCCGTAGCCGCTATTAATCGCGAGTCTCTGGAACATGATAAGCGAGTGCAGGTGTTGAGCTAGGAGTGGGTCGCCAATATCCTCTGTCAGCCACTGATGTAATTTGTTCGGACGGTACCCGCTTTCATTCACGGGGCTTTTAGCTTCTAATTCCCTTAGGAGGCCCGGCGCAAGCCGTTCATAGACAAGATTGCGTGTATAATGCGCCACTACGCTGTATCGGTTCTTTTTCATGCCAGGCCAGGGCCACGATTTCAGCTTATAGATATTCTCGTAAAACTCATCGGGAAATTTTTTAGCCCATGCCGCAAGTTCTTTACGTATGAGCTTCTCCAAATACATTTGGAGTGCGTCTTTCGGCCTGACACCTTGGAATCCAGTTGCCTCATCGACAAGCGCGATAATTCCAACGTGGGCGAGACTACGCATGAGGATTTTGGCTTTGGCCGCGATTTGTTTCTGGCGGGAACCGAGAGTTGTGCTTTCTTCGGCATCTAACCATATTTCACAAATCTTTGGAATTATTTCGGCCCTAATGCCGTGGGCCGTGCCTCCTGTTGCCGTCCGATATTTCAGGATGATTGACTGCAGGTCGCCTAAATGTCTGTCTACAAATGGTTTAAGTCCCTTAAACGAGAGGAAATGAGGTACTTCTGCAGAAGCATCCGAATCTGGCCGATTCTTTGCAACCCAGCCGCTGTAGTACATCCCCATCCCTTTCATAAAATCAGTTTGGGTGAGAATGCGGGTATTGTCCGAAAGAACCGAACATGGGAACAACATGTCGCCAATTTTAAGCTCGCCCGTGTACTCGGCCCTAGGCATGTCTGCTTCGGCCCATCTCGCCGATGCTCCCTTTTTCGCGATCTCTATTCGCTGCTCTGGACTAAGGATTTGGGCCCGCGCAAATCCGCCCTTCGCTTTTCCTTCCGAACTGTCCCCCATGATGCTTGCTCCTTTCTTAGGATAATGCTTGCATTCTAACATGTAAGCATTCAATGTCAAAATGCTTGCAGGGGTACAAAAATGAACCGCCTCACGCCAACCAAACGAGCCCAAGTGATCGCAGCTCTCGTAGAGGGCAATTCGATTCGCGCCACGGTCGTCGCATGACTAGCACCTCTAAGAACGCCATCCAGCGCCTCCTAGCTGCTATTGGGCCGGCGTGTGATGTGTACCAGAATCGCGTACTCCGAAATCTGCCCTGCAAGAAAATCCAGTACGACGAAATTTGGTCCTTCTGCTACGCGGAACAAAAGAACGTTCCCGCTGACGAGCAAGGCCGCTTCGGTTTTGGTGATGTTTGGACCTGGACGGCACTGTGCGCCGATACAAAACTGATTCGCTCATCGAAGATTGGCACTCGCGGCGCGTCATCGGCCTATGCTCCTATGCATGATTTTGCCGATCGCCTTTCTTGCAGAATCCAGTTAACAACGGCCGGGGACCGCGTCTACGCGGATGCCGTGGAGAACGTGTTTGGGTCTGCGATCGACTACTCAATGTTGGTAAAGATTTACGGTGCCGATCGTGAGGAAAGCGAAGCCCGCTGTAGTCCGGCAGAGTGCATGGGATGCCGTTCTATTCCAATGGCGGGCAATCCGAAACCGCAATATATTTCCACTAGTTACGTGGAACACCAAAATCTGACCATGCGCATGCAGATGCGTCGTTTTATCCGCCTAACTAACGCATTTTCAAGGAAGATCGACAATCTAGGCTTTGCCGTAGCGATGCACTTCATACACTACAATTTTTGCCGAGCCCACTAGAGGTTGCGCCTGACGCCCGCGATGGAAGCCGCAATCACAGACCAAGTCTGGGGTATACATGAAATCGTTGCGCTTATGTAGGAATGCCAAGCCTGATCTTCATGGCGATCTGTGAAACCTGAAACCTGTTCGCCAAAGAATTAACATCGTTGATCCCAGAAGCGATGACGCTCTGGATCAACGGGAAGGGCATAAGAATAGTAGCTGCTAGCCGATTTGCGGCGGTCTCTTCCGCTGTGCTCAATCCACTTCGGTACATTGTGTCATCTGCTAAAGTGCCCTTAGCTTCGAGCAAGTGGCGATGCAGGATAAAATGAGCAATCTCATGCGCAACCGTGAAGCGCTGGCGAACAAATGCCTCAAACGGGTTTACGGCTATGCTAAAGCCGCTTGTGCCTCCATTCAGAGGGTCACGAAATATCTTCCCTGAAATGTTGGGAGACAGAGAATGCATTCCCCAAACATTAAGCCCTAAATTTCTAGCAATCGCCAGAACGTCAACTGGTGCTGTCTTTTGGTGGTTCTGAATGATCTGCCCCGGTGTCGGCGGGGGCAGAGCCGCCTGTTGCTGGAGCGGCTGTGGTAGTGTTGCTGACATTGTGCGGCTCCTCTCCAGGATACGGTTCAATTGGTGTTTCGACCTTATCCTTCTTTGCCTCGGTTTCTTTAGCTCCTAGATTGGATGATTCAGGGCTAGATTCAGATGCGGGGCTACTAACTATCTTGTTTTGAACACTATCCAGAAACGCTAAACGCGTCTCCATGCTTTCGTACAATTCGATGAATTTCGCAGCATCCGGATACTCTTTTAGCTTTTCGGCCATGATAGGGCCGACAGATTTGGACACCGCATCTCTAACGGCATCTTTAAACCCAGCATATCCAAAGACCGCTAGAATCGCAATGATAATCGCCAGGATGGCCAGCATTACGGCGATAGCCGTAAGCATGATCGTGACAAAGCCCTCGTAGGACATTGTGAGCATCTTATACACGATGAGCAGCAATAGCTGCAACAAGTACAAAAGGCGTAATACTCCTTGCATTTGGAGTGTGATGATACGCTTTTAAAGTAGGATTTCAAACGGACCGACCAGCCGAACACTTAGCGGATCTAGCGCAATGCGTCGGATAAGCCGGAGCAAAGACGGGGAGGCGCTGACAGTCAGTAATATTGCCAGGATCAGGCCGGAGCCAGCAGGGCTGCATGGCTCATACCGATTACTTCGGGACAGCTAGACGCCGGCCCACAACAGCCAATCAGGGTGCGAAATTACCCGGTAAGCTCTTGCGATACTCGAGGACTGATCGGGCGAAGCCTGTCTCGTAAGGGCGCAGCGAACGAACTCATTGCACGCGCGCAACCAGGATCGTGGCATCATCGGTCTGGCGACCTCGAGAAAAGTCGTCCAGCGAAGCAAAGAGCGCGTCAACGAGTTCGCTGGCGTCCTTCGCCTTGCTTTGGACGGCCGCTTTCGTGATGCCATCGAGTCCCCATTCCTCGCCCGATTGGTTTACCGCTTCGATTACTCCATCCGTGTATGCGATCACCGTATCGCCTCGCTGGAGTTGAACCGTGGTCTCTTCGTACCTCGAATCACGAAAAATTCCGAGGGGGAAGCTGGCGCTATTGAGCCACGCAGCCGAACCGTCCCGCCGAAGCACAAAGGGAGGATTATGGCCTGCATTGGCGTAGCGCAGTGTGCGAGTGGCTGGATCGAAAACTCCGTAAAATAATGTCGCGAAGCGGTCCGCGAGACACGACGCGTTTACCTGACGATTCACAGTGTCCAGGACAGCGGCGGGATCATGGCCCGCAAAGGAAGCCGCAGTGCGGAGCGACGACTGGACATTGGCTATCATGAGGGCCGCGGGCAGGCTCTTGCCGGAGGCGTCTCCGATGGCGAAAGCCACGCAATTCCCGGGGAGGTGCAGAGAATCGTAGCAATCGCCGCCCAGTTCGCGGAGCTGGCGGCAACGGGCGCCGTAGCTGAGGGCGTCCAAGGCGGGTGCCAGGCAGTGCATGAAGCCCTGCTGCACATCGCAGGCGCCGGCCCAGTCCTGACTAACGTCAACCACGAGTTCCTCGGATGTCATTTCCCACCTCCACTGGTATGTCGGTTCCCGGCGAGCAAAATCGACACACTGGCCCTGCTTTTGGGATTGAAAAAAATCTTTCGGGCGGACGTAGAGAACGCCGGGGCTGCTCCGACTACTCCATGAAGACGGAAGCCAGCCGGGCAGCAGGAACGGCCCGATGGAGGACGACCGTGGGAAAAGCCGATGAGATACCTCGACGCCGTTTCGTCGCAGCCGCATTAGCCAGTGCGGCAGTGGCGGCATGGCCTGTTCGTCTGGCGGCAGACGCCAGGATGCAGAAACCAGGAGGAAATGAAATGACAACCTTGACGCCCTACCTTTTATTCGATGGAAGTTGCCACAAGGCGATGGAGTTCTACAAATCCTGCTTTGGAGGAGAGCTGACTCTCACCCAGGTGAAGGATTCTCCAGCGAAGAAGTTCATGCCTACAGATCAACAGGAGAAGGTCCTCAATGCCCGGCTCCGAAGCGGCAATCTGGAGATTTCGGCGTCGGACTGGCTGCGGCCTGACCGAACCCCAATTCGCGGCAATACGGTTTGTCTTTATTTGAGCGGAGGGACACTCCCGGAGTTGAAGACGCTATTCGAAAAGCTCTCCCAGGGAGCAGAAGTTACGGATCCGCTGAAAGAGCAATTTTTCGGCACGTACGGAGCACTCAACGACAAGTTCGGCGTGCGGTGGATGTTTCAAACGGACAAAAAGGTTTAGGGAACGCTGGTAGAGTAAACGAAACAACAAAGGAGCGAAGGACATGAAATACATTTTGCTGATGAGTGGCACGAAAGCGGGAGTGGCAACTTACGGTGGATGGTCGCAAATGGACCGTGATGCACACATGGCCGTTCTGCGAAACATTGGCAAGGAGTTGAGTGAATCCGGAGAGTTCGTGGCAACGCAAGGGTTAGCCGAGCCGAAAGAGGCCAGAGTCGTCCGCGGGGAGAAGAATGGCATGCCGGTCACAGACGGTATTTTCCCCGAGGCGAAGGAGTTTCTCCTGGGCTACTGGATCGTGGACGTTGCGACTCCCGAACGCGCTTATGCCATAGCGGGCCGGATTTCGTCGGCGCCCGGCCCCGGAGGAGCCGCTACCAACATGGCCATCGAAGTCCGGCGGTTTGCCGCTTATGAACAATCCAAATCCCAATGAGGGGATGCTGAGAATGCAGAGCGAAAGTAAAATTCGAGGAGCGAGAAAATGAAATACATTCTGATGATGACTGGCACGAAGGCCAATTTTGCTGAATACGCCAAATGGTCAAAAGCTGACCTCGAGGCGAATGTCGCTTTCATGCGCGCTTTCAGCAAGCAACTCAAGGAAGAAGGCGTGTTCGTTGCCACCGAAGGCTTGGGATGGCCCAATCAAGCCAAGCTGGTCCGTGCAGGGAAGGACGGCACGCCGATCACGGATGGCGTCTTCCCGGAGTCCAAGGAGTTTCTCGCCGGATATTGGATCATCGACGTGGAGAGTCCGGAGCAAGCGTACAAGATCGCCGCGCGCGCTTCGATGGCGCCAGGGCCTGGAGGTCAACCCGGAAACATGCCGATCGAAGTGCGCCAAGTGCTTGGCGGCCATGCCGATTTGGGGCTCTAGGAACCTTTATGAAATTGGACAAGAAGTTTTCCGCCAAATTACAAAAAAGTCCAAATAACGGCGGATGGTCTTACATCATCTGGCCTGACTCCGTCAAATTTTTTGGAACTCGCGGCTTGGTAAAGATCGTGGGCAAGATCGACGGGCATCCATTTCGGACTTCGTTCATGGCCTTGGGCGATGGCAGGCATAAATTGCCCATCAAGGCAGACATTCGCAAACTGATCGGGAAAGAAGTTGGCGACACGGTGACCATTTCCCTTGAGGAGCGGCTAAATTAGGAACTGGGACGCTCGCCTCAGGACCGACGAGCGCCATCGGCCCGAAGCGTGGTGCAGGCATGGGACAGCCCTTGGATCCTCCAATCGAGCAATTGCTACGCGATCTGACTCCCCGCGTGCTCGGCGCGGTCGTGCGCAGATTTCGCGACTTTGCGGCCGCGGAGGACGCAGTGCAGGAAGCACTGATCGCGGCTAGCCTGCAATGGCCTAGAGAGGGTGTGCCTGGCAATCCGCGGGGCTGGTTAATCCAGGTGGCATCGCGGCGAATGGCTGACTACATTCGCAGTGAAGTCGCACGGCGGCACCGCGAGCAGGTGGCCGCCGAAGAAGCGGAGCGGCTGGCACTGCCGGTTGACGCCGGGACTGAAACCGGCGAGGACGAGACACTTGTGCTGCTCTTCATGTGCTGCCATTCCGCGCTCACTCCGGCTTCCGCGATTGCGCTGACGCTGCGGGCGGTCGGCGGCTTGACGACTGCGGAAATCGCCAACGCGTTTCTCGTGCCCGAGGCCACCATGGCGCAGCGCATCAGCCGGGCTAAGCAAAGCATCGAGGAGTCAGGCATTCCGTTCCAATTGCCGACTGCCGAGGAACGTGCGCAGCATCTTCGGGCTGTGCTCCACGTGCTCTACCTGATCTTCAACGAAGGCTACACGAGCAGCGCCGGAGCCGAATTGCGCCGTGGAGATCTATCGGATGAGGCAATCCGCCTGATGCGAATCGTCTACAACCATCAACCGGAGGACACTGAGGTCGCCGGACTGCTGGCGCTCATGCTCTTGACGGATGCGCGGCGCGCAGCGCGAACAGGGCACGACGGCGCGCTCGTCCCCCTCGCACAGCAAGACCGGGCGCTCTGGGACCGGCAGCTGATCGCGGAAGGGACAGCACTCCTGTCGGCTGCGCTGCCGAAAGGCTCAGTTGGCCCGTACCAGTTGCAGGCGGCCATTGCGGCTGTGCATGATGAGGCGGCGCACGCTGCGGATACCGACTGGCTACAGATTCTGGCGCTCTACGAGCTCCTGAAACGCATGTCGGACAATCCAATGATCCTGCTGAACCACGCCATCGCCGCATCCATGGTGCACGGACCGCGGAAAGGACTCGAACTGCTAGGCGCACTCGACTCCGATACACGGCTTGCGGAGAATCACCGGCTCGATGCGGTTCGCGCACACCTGCTGGAAATGGCAGGAGAGCTTGATGGCGCCGTGAAACTCTATCGGGCGGCGGCGGGAAAAGCAGGCAGCTTACCGGAGCGCGACTACCTTCTGATGCAGGCGGCGCGAGTCTCAAGCGAACCGCGGCTCGCGGATGGACGGAAATGAACAAGGTCGTGCTCCCGGCGCGACCCATCGGAGACGCGCAAACGAAGCTGCCGGCTTCGGGAGAGGCTGATGCGCTCGAGGGTTGGCGGGACGACGGATAATCTGCAGCTACGGGGAATTCGCTTCCCGTTCGCCCTGGCCGGGCTCGACGGGGGGCTCGCGATGAAGTAGGATGAGGGTCTCCGCTTAGATTTTCATTCCAAGAGGTGAGCTATGAAGTGCTTATATCCGATACCCGACAAGTGTCTCGCTCAATTGAAGAAGGATCGGGAGACCGGAATCGGCTATCAGGTGGTCTCCGTCGAACTGACGGACGGAAGACGCTTCGATCAGGTGGTGGCCAGCGAATGCTGCATTATCGAGGTTCGGGGATACGCGGAAATTCCGTTTGCGCCCGAAGACGTGGCCTCCGTCGAAGTGAACCACAAATACTGGAATTTCAGGGAAAAGTCGGACGCACGCGTCAAAGCCAGGGCTGCCGGGGCTTGACCTCGACTTTCTAAAACGAGCTTTTGACGCCGAGAAGGGATTACGCCCGCGTGGATTAACCGCCTGCGCATGCCTGGGCGTGAGCGAGAGCCAAATCGTGGTCGATGCCTAGATTGGGCTTGGGCTTCAGTAGTTTGGGTGGCGCTGTGTCATTTCAACCTGCTTCGCTGTTCTGATTCCTGCTTCCATGTAGATATCGAACGAGAGGGTCCGAAATCGACAGGTTGGGTGTGTAACTTGGGAGGTGCTTTCAGTTGCTGGAGAGGCCTTAGATTGTTCGGAACAAGGCCATATTGGGGACGACTCTACGGTAATGCGGAAACAGCCCCGCCAAAGGCGATCCAAAGTCTTGGGAAACCGAGCTAAGATGCCCTTCATCCAACTCGTGGCATGGCGATGCTCTCAGTAATTCGAAGCAAAGCTGTAGGATTTCTAGCAGTGTCTACTCTTATCTTTGCTGGTGCTAGGTGGCTGGCTACTCCTGCCCAGAACGCCACGCGGCAAGCGTCGACACACATTCCGCCAACATTCTATCGCGACGTGTTACCAATTCTGCAGGAGCGCTGCCAGCTGTGCCACCGCGCTGAAGGGATTGCACCGATGCGATTCGAAACGTATTCGGAGACGCGGCCGTATGCGGCGGCGATTGCGGCGGCGGTGGAAGGCAAGTCAATGCCGCCATGGTTTGCGGACCCGCACGTCGGCCATTTTTCGAATGATAGTTCGCTCTCGGCAGAACAAATCGCGGAGCTTGCAGAGTGGGCGAATGCCGGAGCGCCGGCCGGCGATCCGCACGATGCGCCTCCGCCACGGCATTGGGCCGAAGGCTGGAGCATTCCGCAGCCAGATCTGGTATTGAAAATGCCAAAGGCGGTGGCCGTACCCGCGAGCGGCGATGTGGAATACACGTATGAAATTGTTCCCACGGGTTTCCAGAAAGACCGCTGGGTGCGCGCGGTGGAGATTCTTCCGCTGATGCGCGCGAACGTACACCATGCGGTAGTCTATGTGCGGCCACGAGATTCGAAGTGGATGCAACATGCTCCGATTGGAGTTCCCTTTACGGCGTCGTCATTAACCGATCCTGATGACCGTCGAGGCGCACACTGGACGGACAGCGACGTGCTCCTCGTCTACGCACCAGGAAGTTCGCCCGACAATTGGCCGGAGGACATGGCGAAATTCATTCCAGCGGGAGCGGATCTGGTTTTTCAGATGCACTACACAACGAATGGCCACGCGGGCCGCGACCGAACCAGCGTGGGGCTGATCTTTTCGAAGCACGCTCCGGCGCAGCGCGTGCTAACACTGCAGCTCACCAACGACCATTTCGTGATTCCGCCGGGAGTACCGGATTACCGGGTGGAAGCGGATGGCACACTTCCGAACGATGCAACGCTTCTCAGTTTTTTTCCTCACATGCACCTGCGCGGGAAGCGCTTCCAATACAACATCATTCATAACCCGACAAGACCCGGCGAAAGGCCGGACCAGGAAATTGAACCGTTGCTTGACGTCCATTATCATTTTCATTGGCAGATGAGCTACCGCCTGGCACAACCGCGCTTGCTGAAGGCAGGCACGGAACTGCAGGCCGTCGCGTGGTATGACAATTCGCGCGGCAATCTGCACAATCCAGATCCGGACGCCGCAGTGCGTTGGGGCGAGCAAACGTACGACGAGATGATGGTGGGGTTTTTTGACGTGGCGGTACCGGCGAGCGTGGATAAACAGGATTATTTCATCCGGCATTGATAGAATTTCGCCGTGAGTTCAGAAATTTCAGGAGCCCGCATGGAAATCCGCAGCGAGTACGTCGAGCTGAAGGTCAATGACGGCACCACGATGAAGGCGTGGATAGCGCGGCCAAAAGAAGAAGGGTTGCATCCGGGCTTGCTGGTTTTCCAGGAAGCGTTCGGAGTGAATGCGCACATTCGCGACATTGCCGGACGTTTTGCGCGGGAAGGATTTGTGGCGGTGGCTCCGGAACTTTTTCACCGCACGGGGGCGGGATTCGACGGGCGCTATGACGATTTTCCAAGCGTGGTACCGCACATGAAGGCGCTGAATGATTCGTCGATGGCCGCGGACCAGCGGGCTGCCTACGACTGGCTGCGCGGAGCGATTGGGCCGCAATCGCCAATCTCAGCGATTGGCTATTGCATGGGCGGACGCGCGGCGTTTCTGGCTGCGATTACGCTGCCGTTGGCGGCCGCCATTTCTTACTACGGAGGCGGAATCGCACCGAACACTTCGAACCCGGGCCTGCTGGGTCGTGTGAGCGGAATTCAGTCTCCGTTATTGCTTTTCTGGGGCGGGCGCGACAAACATATTCCGCCGGAGCAAGTGCGCGCAGTAACCGATGCGTTGCGTGGCGCGGGGAAAAACTTCGTAAACGTCGAGATTTCAAACGCGGACCATGCCTTTTTCTGCGACGCGCGGCCCAGCTACAGTCCCTCGGCGGCTCTTCTGGCCTGGCCATTGACGCTGGCATTTCTTCGAGCAAGATCGACCTAAGAATAGAGCAGCGGAAAACCCAAGCCGCATGGACGAGCCCAAAATCATAGGGGCTGGCCGTTCGGGCAGAACCTCCTGACCGGAAGACTAGGGTGTCCAACCGCTATTTGCTGTTTAACCACCGCAAGATGCGGCGGCCGTCCGCGTTCTAATTAATATGTTAGATTCCAAGATTGGCGGCGTTGTTGCGCGAAAATACGTGAGCACACAGACACCCTACGACCCGAACCACCCGAAAATAAAGCGCGTGGAAGTGTATTGGCACACGGTTACGTACAAGACCGTGGCCGTATATGTGATGCTGGTTGCAGTGATTCTTTTCGCAGCGCTGTACCTCCTCGATCCGAATTTATACACGGCGGCGTACGACAAGTTTGTCAAAACCATGGTCAGCGGCGATCCCGACGCCGTCGCGATTTCGCAAACGCAAGCCAGATTCGTAAACCTCGACGGAAAAGTGCAAGTGAAGAAAGTCAACTCCGTGCAGTGGGTGGACGCGGATTTTCACACTACGCTGGACAAAGGCGACCAGATTCAGACGTCCGCGGATGGAGCGGCGCGCATCACCTTTGCTGACGGAACGACGTACACCGTAAAGTCCGGGACTTTTATCACCGTCGAAGAAAATTCGATGGGGCAGGAGAAACCCTCGAGCTCGGGAGTGCGCATCACCACGGGGCAGGTCGATCTGAGAACGCCGAATTGGACATCGCCCGATTCGAAAGCAGAAGTCAGCGTCGAAGACACCAAGGCTCAAATCCATTCGAACAGCCACGCGGACGTAACGGCTGATCCTGAGCACAAGGAATCTGAGATAGTAGTTTCGAGCGGCAGCGCGGAAGTGCAGCGCGGCCAGGAAAAAGTGGAGATTGGGCAACACCAGAAGGCGGTTTTCTCAAGCGCCGGCCCGATTACGAAGTCTGATGTACTAGCGCCGCCCGACCTGGTCTTGCCACGGAACTTCGAACCGCTAATCGTAGAGAATCCGAAAACGGCGTCGGTGCATTTCGAATGGAAGCCTGTACCACAGGCGGTTTCCTACACGCTGCGAATCAGCGCGACGGCGATGTTCACGAAAACCGTGAAGGATCTCCCAGGAATCACGGGGAATACGGCGGACGTCTCCGGGCTCGATGCCGGCGATTACTTCTGGACGGTCACGGCGTCCGATGCGAAGAAGGAAACAAGCGAGGTCAGCGAATCATTTCGATTCACACTGGTGGCCCAGGGAAAAACGCAGGACATGTTGCTGGAGATTACCGGCACGCAGATTCACGGCCGCGTGGTCGAAATTATCGGCAAGACGGAACCAGGGGCGGCACTGCTCGTGAACGGACAGCCGGTGCCCATTATTGCGCAGGACGGGACTTTCCGGCACTTTACGCAGCCGCTTGAGCCGGGCCAGCACACGATTGTGATTATCGGGGAGAATCGCCGAGGCGGCACGGGACGTCAACAAGTGATGATCGTTGTGCCGAAATAAGAGTTTCGAACGAGGATCGCTTTTCGGTCTCGCCAGAAAAAAGACGAAGGCGCGACTTTGCGCCGGTCGCCAAGTCCGTGGACAATGGTCTAGTTGGCCGCGCGGCGGTAATTAAGAACCGTCAGCCTGTTCTGCAGGTTGTCGTCGGCTGGACGGCGGAGAAGTTTTCTCCGCGGGGGGCGGAGGGATGAATAAGAACGGTTACAACCTGAGGTCGGTGTTTAGTCTGTTTTCGTCCGACTTGGCAATCGATCTGGGGACGGCGAACACGCTAGTGTTCTCCGGGGGCAAAGGCATCGTGGTGAACGAGCCGTCGATCGTGGCCATCAATAAGTCCAGCGGCGAAGTCGTCGCCGTGGGCCGCGAAGCCAAGGAGATGCTGGGCCGGACGCCGGGAAACGTCGTCGCCATCAAGCCGATGAAGGACGGCGTCATCGCCGACTTCAAAGTCACCGAAAAAATGCTGACGTATTTTATTCAGAAGGCGCATAACCGCCGCGTCCTCGTGCACCCGCGCATCGTCATCGGAGTGCCAAGCGAAATCACGCCGGTGGAAAAGCGAGCGGTGCAAGACTCCGCTTATCGCGCGAGGGCCAGCGAAGTTTATCTCGTCGAGCAGGCGATGGCCGCGGCGATTGGCGCGGGTCTGCCCATCGAAGAACCCTCCGGCAACATGGTCGTGGATATCGGCGGAGGAACTACCGACATCGCGGTAATCTCGATGAGCGGAATCGTGTATTCGCGGTCCGTGCGGGTCGCGGGAAACGAAATGGATGAAGCGGTGATGCAGTATCTGAAGCGCAAGTACAACCTGCTTGTCGGCGAGCGCACCGCGGAGCAGATCAAGATGGAAATCGGTTCGGCGTATCCGCTGGAAAAACCTCTGACCATGGAAGTGAAAGGGCGCAACCTGATTGAAGGCGTGCCGCGGACAGTTACGATCGACGACAGCGAAATTCGCGAAGCGCTGAGCGAATGCGTCGCGACCATTCTGAATGCGGTGCGAGTGGCCCTCGAACGCACTCCGCCGGAACTTTCCGCCGACATCAGCGACCGCGGCATCGTGCTGACCGGCGGCGGCGCACTGCTGAAGAATTTGGATAAGCGCATCCGCGAAGAGACTGGCTTGCCGGTTTCGATTGCCGACGATCCGCTTGCATCCGTAGTGCTCGGCACCGGAAAAATGCTCAGCGATTTCCGGTTGCTGCGACAGGTATGCATCGATTAGAGAGTTTCCGGGAACGAGCTTTCTGAATTTGAAACACTCGCAGAAATTTAGGACCGCACAGGGCAAGGTCTGTGCAACTGGACTCCATGGTTGGCATTCCCTCTCGACATAGATCACTTTTCCTGCTCGGAGGCGTCGTGCTCCTGCAGGTGCTCCTGCTGGCCGTGCAGATCAAGCGCGACTCTCAGGGCCGGTTGATTCGTGTCTGGACGGTTGGCGCGGTTTCTCCTTTCGAGCGCGCCGGCGCTCACGGCATCACGAGCGTTCGCGACATCTGGAATCATTATTTCGCGCTGCAAAATACTTCCCGAGAAAATGAAGAACTCAAGCGTGAAAACGACGCTCTCAAACTGCAGATTACGCAACTCCAGGGCAAAGCCGCCGAAGCCGACCGCCTTGCAGCGCTTCTGAAATTCCGTCAGAGCAACGTGGATGTGCCGATGGTCAGCGCGCGTGTGATTGGCGGCAGCGCGGACTCCGCCAGCCAGACCATCTACCTGGACCGCGGAGAGCGCGACGGCATCCGCCGCAACATGGGAGTGATCACGCCGGACGGCGTCGTCGGGAAGATCATCGAATCGTACCGCGATACTTCGCAGGTGCTACTGCTGACCGACAAGGACAGCGGCGTCGGGGCGATGCTGGTCGATTCACGCATCCAGAGCCCGGTCGGCGGCACAGGCGATCCGCTGCTGGTCATGAAGTACATCCCGAACGACGACGCTGTAACCTCAGGCGAGCGCGTGGTCACCAGCGGCATGGACCGGATCTTTCCGCGTGATTTGCCGGTCGGCACTATCGCGGATATCAAGGCGGGGAATCCCTTTAAACAGATTCACGTGCGCCCGGCTGCGAATCTCCAGCGCCTCGAAGAGGTTTTCGTCCTATTGACAATGAAGCCGCTGGAAATCAAGCCGGAGCCGGAAGCGCCGGCCTCGGAAGCGCCGGCCTCTGCTCCTTCCGCTTCTGCAGCTAAGCCGGGGGCGCCAGAGAAACCATGAACGACGCCTTCGATATTCGCGGCAGCGAGTTGCACATTGAAGTGCATAAGTTCCGCGCGGGCGCGATCGTTCTTGCCGGGGCGTTTGCGCTCGTCTTGCAAGCTTTCCTGCCTATCTATTTTTCCAAGGCGGGAATCCTCGATCTGCCTCTGCTCATCACCATTTATTTTGGGCTCAGCCGGAGAAATCCTTCCACTGGATTGCTCTTGGGAATGACCATCGGCATTTTGCAGGATAGCCTGAGCGGTCCGACTG
>Ga0335085_10005543_pt1 | contig 20201 bp, 20 predicted proteins | sample Lox_Sample_45_FD_206712 | JGI IMG/M metagenome (GOLD analysis project Ga0335085, IMG submission 206712) | Soil microbial communities from Loxahatchee National Wildlife Refuge, Florida, United States - Lox_Sample_4.5 | ecosystem: Environmental > Terrestrial > Soil > Wetlands | place: USA...
ATGTTGTCTAGCTCCGATCATCCAAGCAACGAAATTGAGTCGCACGCACAGGCGTACGTTTACCCTCCTCCCCTGGCTCCCGCAATCGGGGCGAAGCCGTCTTCATCCGGCGGCAGTTCCTCCACCCTGGAGCGCCTCTGGACTCCTGATGCCAGGCCGTCCGGTCCTCAGCCGGTCAGCGAAGAGCAGATTCGAGCCCGAGAAGCCCACGCCCGAAGCGAGGGCCGGGAAGAAGGGGTGGCGCAAACCCGGGCGGAATTTGAGAAGAAGTTGGCAGGCGAACAGCAAGCGTTGGCTCAGGCGATTTGCGAATTCGCCCGCGAACGCGAAACCTACTTCCATCGAGTGGAAGCGGAAGTGGTGGCTTTAGCCCTGGCGATTGCCCGGAAGATTCTGCACCGGGAAGCCCAGGTTGACCCCTTGCTTTTGGGAGGAGTAGTCCGCGTGGGGCTTGATAACGTCGCCGCCGGGACGCGTGTCCGGTTGAGAGTTCATCCTGACCAGGTTCAGCCTTGGCAGGAATTCTTCTCCCTGCAACCCGACTCACAGGCGCTTCCTGAATTGGTGGGCGATGCCACGCTGGGGCCGGGGCGCTGTATGCTGGAAACGGAATTGGGCTCCACCGACCTGACACTCGAAACGCAACTCAAGGAAATCGAGCAGGGCTTTTTTGATCTGCTGGCCCGGCGACCAAAAGAGCAGTGACGAGTGACAAGTGAAAAACGACTTCCTGCTAGTGCCTTGCAACAGGAGCTCGTTGATTAAGACTGCGAGCCCGTTCGGCAACCCCGCCAGGGCCGTAAGAACGTGGCCCATGGCGTAAGCCGTGGGGAAAGAGCCCTTACCCCGTCCGTCGGCTGACGGCCACCCCTCTCCCGCCAAGCGGGAGAGGGGACGGAGGTGAGGGAGCGCTTCCATACCCATGGCTCACGCCATGGGCTACGTTCTTACGTCCGTCAGGTGACGGGCTGAGATCATCGACGAACTTTTTTTACAGAACACTCGTCACTCATCACTCGCCACCGAACTCATATGAAAAGTCCTTCGCTTCTCTCCCCTTACTTCCGGCGCTTGGAGAGTCTCTCCACGGCGCGTTGGTATGGCCGGGTCACCAAGGCGGTGGGGCATATTGTGGAGTCGGAGGGACCTTTCTGCTCACTCGGCGAGTGCTGTGAGATTCTGGGCGCCACCGGCGAGCCCCATGCAGGAGAAGTGGTCGGTTTCCGCGGCAGTACCGTCCTTTCCATGCCCCTGGAGAGGCTGACCGGCATTCGCTATGGGGACCGCATTGCTACCTGGGGCGGCAAGCCGACCCTGAGGGTGGGGGAAGAGTTGCTGGGGCGTGTGATCGATGGCGTGGGCATGCCCCTGGATTCTCAGGCGGACTACCATGCCCGCGAGTACTGGCCGCTGCACGCTCTCGGACCGCTGCCGCTGGACCGCCATTCGATTCGTGATCCCCTGGGCTGCGGGGTGCGTGCCATCGACGCATTTCTAACCTGCGGGCGTGGGCAGAGGGTGGGTGTTTTCGGGGGCAGCGGTGTGGGGAAGAGCACGCTGCTGGGATTGATGGCCCGCGGGAGCGCCGCAGACGTGACGGTTATGGCGCTGGTGGGTGAGCGTGGCCGCGAAGTGCGGGAGTTCCTGGAAGGAACCCTGGGGGAAGAAGGCAGACGGCGCTCCGTGGTGGTGGTGTCAACTTCGGACCAGTCACCTCTATTGCGAATCCGTGCGGCCCTGGTGGCGACGACCGTCGCTGAGTACTTTGCGATGAAGGGCAAGAATGTACTGCTGGTCGTTGATTCCTTGACACGCTTCGCCATGGCCCAGCGCGAGATTGGCTTGGCGGCGGGTGAGCCCCCAACGGCCAAGGGATATACTCCGTCGGTATTCACCTTGCTGGCACAACTCATTGAACGAGCCGGGCACTTCAACGGCGGTAGCATCACCGCCTTCTACACCGTGCTCATGGAAGGGGATGACCAGCAGGACCCGCTCGTGGATGCCGTCCGAGCGCTGCTTGACGGCCACATCGTCCTCGATCGTCGGCTCAGCGCTCAAAACCATTATCCTCCCATCTCCATCCTCGATAGCCTGAGCCGGTTGATGCCCGCGGTTTGCAGTCCCGAGCACCTGGAGAAGGTGCGCCGGTTGCGAAAACTCCTGGCCGCCTATACCGCCTCGGAGGATTTGATCCGGGTGGGCGCCTATCAAAAGGGGCTGGACCCGGTGCTCGACCAGGCTATTGAGGTGATCCCGGCGCTGAGCAAGTTCCTCCAACAGCGGTCGGATGAGAATGCGCCGCTCAGCAGTACCCTGGCGGCCCTCCAGGCGCTGCCCGGGTGAGGAATTTTGGATTTTAGATTTTGGATTTTGGATTGACGAACACGAGCCGCTGGTGCCGGAACCACGACCCGGCTCTCCGTGTCCTTTGTGTCCAGAAAAGATTAAACACAGAGGCTACTCAGACGCTCTGTGCCCTCTGTGTTGAAGCTTGAAAAGCTCAGAGAACACAGAGAGTCATCTTTGGATTCTGGCGGGGATGCGCCCCGTGTTCAATTCAAAATCCAAAATCTAAAATCCAGAAGCAAGTGGTTTCATGCCCTTCCGGTTTTCTCTACAAGCCGTGCTCCGTTGCCGCGAGAGTTTCGAGCAGCGCGAGCGCCAACGCCTTGAGGCCATCACCCGCGAGGCGCTTAAGGCGCAGCACCAGCGGGAGCAAGCAAAATTGGAGCGGGCCAACGCCTTAGGTCAGTTGCAGAAGAAACTCCGCCAGGGCATGACGGCGGTGGAAATGCAATTTGAGCAGGCCTGCGACCGCGCGCGCGTCCGGCGAATCGCTGCGTGCAACGACCAGGTTGCCAAGCTTGAGGACCTGCGGCGCCGGCAACTTGAGATCTTTCGCCAGGCCCAGCAACAGCGCGAGATTCTGGAAAACCTCCGCGACCGCCAATTTGCCGCGTATCGACTGGTTCAGGCCCGCCGCACGCAACAAGAGATGGATGACAGGTTTGTCCACCATAAGGCTGGACGGCCGGGCGGGGAGCAAATCGGGTTCGCGGCGGACGTTGTCCCACCTATTCAGCGATTCGCGTCAGGAATTGCCCAGTCAGTCGGCAAACCTTTCCCGGCACGACACCCTTCCCTCCTTGAACTTCCTCTTCTCTATGTTCGGCACAGGCCCGAAAAACTTTAATACCTAAAGAGTTCCATGCTCCCGGCGTACTTCCCGAAGTAATGTCTCGTTTGGTGCCGCTCATGCTCCTTAGCCCGCGGCCAACGATTTTATGGAAGCACTCCCGGTCCAATCCGCTGCTGTAGGAGCACCGCCGCCAGCCACTTCGACTGTTTCGAATGGTACACCCGCTGGGGACGAGTCTTTCGCCTTAAGTTTGGGCCGTGCTCTTGGAAACTTGCCGAACGCAGTTCAGGACGGCGCTTCGATCTCCCCCAAGGCAACTCCTCGTGCAAAGGGGGAAGCCGGCGACAACTCCGAGTCTTCTTCCATGGCGGGGATTCTCTTTAATTGCTTCGTGAGCAATTTGGTCAAACCCGCCCCGACTGTGGTCCTCAACGCCGATGTCGAGGAGCCAACTGCCATTTCCCCGGGCCCCGCCGGCGAATTAACTTCTGATTTACCCCCCAATTTCTATTCCGGACTCAACACCTCGGCGAGGGGGATGAATCCCAACACAGGCAGAGCTTCGATCCCCTCAGGCATGGGGAGCGTTGCGGCACCCACGGCCTTGAGGGCGGGGGTTGGAAAGGGAGCATGGCTTCCGGGAATCGCATGGACGCGTGAAAGCGTGGGGCCGGCGAGAACCCCCAAGGGTGGCGCATCAAACCCCTTCACGAACGACTTGGGCGTGGTCACGGTGCAGTCGAGCATCCTTGTCTCGACAACTATGCAAAATCGATCGGAAAATACCATCACTCCCCAGCCCATAAGCGGGCCAGCTTGGTTCCCAGGAATTCAGGGCACTTCCGTTCTAAGCCAGTCGTTTGAACAACAGGCTGGAGAGGCGCTATTCCCATTGAAACAGGTGCAAGCCTCAAGTCCTGGATCAGCGCGAGGGTCCGGGTTCCGTCAGATAACAGAGACTTTGCCCAGTTTCACGGATCCATGGCCACAATGGGACCAACTCGGCTCCGCACAAGCGCAAGCTGCACCACTTCCGCCATCGAGCCGGGATTTGCAGGCCGCGTCCAATCCCACGCTGCCCTTGGGTAAAACGGAACAAGCCGCTCCTGTGTCCGGTCAGGGGGCAAGCGCTACTTTAATGCCATATCCTGCAACCGACCGGCCGGAGACGGCAGAATCCTCGACGCTGCTGGGAAACTTTGAGGGAGCAGAAGTAAGCCTCCAATTTGCCGGGAATAAATCCGACCACGCCCCGGCGCCGGAGAAGTCGAAGACGGCGAGTGCTCCAGCGGCGGGCGCGCTAAGCAGAGGTTTGCGCCAGACTGCGTTGGACTCAGCCCTGACTGCGGCCTCACCCAAATCCGAAAACCTAGTGAACAATCCGGCGAGAGGACCCATTCAGTCGGCGCAGGTCTTTAGCAGCGCGGCGACCGAGATGGCTATGCAAACGAGAAATGAGCCTGAGGCGGCAAGCGCGCACGCCCCGGTTCCATCGTCTTCAAGCCCGGTTCCGTCTCAGTTGCCCGACACGAATCAGCAAGCTGCCACCCCGTCAATGGTTTTGCCGAAAGACACAACTCCGGAAGCCAACGGTATTCCACCGAGTGGCGCAGTGTCCGCCATTTCCAGCGATGGCGTGGCCCACGCTAGTCTTTCGGACCCCTCGGCGACCAGCCAAAGAAAATCCGCTCAACAGAGCAATCCAGGGTCAGAGAATAATCCCGCCGGCATCAGAACACTTGCTCCCACCCCTGCCAACAACCCAGCGGCTGATTTGAGCGCCAACCTGCCCACGGCCCACGCACCCGCCGTTCCCGCGAGCCATGCCGAAACCTCGGCTCCCCAGACCCCGCCGTCCTCCACCCAGCCGCCCACGACGCTCTCCGCCTGGCAGAATTACGATGGCGGTGCAGGAAAAATTGTGAGGTCGGCATCGCTCATGGACTCGGCCAACGGCGCGGAAATGCATGTGGAACTTCGCTCCAGCGCCTTGGGCCCCCTGCAAGTTCATGCCGTCGTGCACGAAGGATCTGTGGGGGCGGAGATTCATGTCCAAGGCCAAGAAGCGCACCATCTGCTGGCAGTGGGACTCCCGTCGCTCGAGCGCGCACTGGGAGAGCGCAACCTGCGCGTGGAAAACATCGCGGTTTACCAGGATCACGCAGAGGGGGGAATGAGCGGAGGAGAGAAGCAGGATCAGCAGTCGGGTTCTTCTTCACCGCAGCATCCGGTTCTGCCGTGGGACCGCCCACCGCAGCCCCACGCCGCGGAAAGAGGTCCCTTGGAGGGAGAAGCCGATGCGGAAGCCGGCCTGAGCGTTCGGGCTTAGCCAGGGCAGAAGGAGAATGATACCCATGATGATGAATGGAATTCACGCTTACAACACAACGACGAACTTCAGCAGCAACTCAACCTCAACCAATTCTTCGACACCAACCAGTGGTATTGACCCCAACGAATTCATGACTCTTCTGGTAGCGGAAATCCAAAACCAGGATCCGACGCAACCAATGGATCCGACAACTTTCATGTCGCAGCTTGTGCAGTTGAACCAACTTGAGCAAGTGACGCAGATTAACCAGGTCGTTCAGCAGTTTAACACCTCACCAACGACCGCGAGCTCTTCTGCCACAACGAATTAGGAGGAGAAACATGGCATCCTTTTCCACATCGCTTTCCGGTCTCAATGCCGAGGAACAGGCCCTCTCGGTGATTTCCAATGATTTGGCCAATTTGAACACCACCGCCTTCAAGACGGAGACACCCATTTTCAGCGACCTGTTTTATCAGATGTTGGGCGCAGACGGGGCCGGTGACCCGGTGCAGGTGGGGGTTGGCGCGACGATGAGTTCCATCGCCTCGCCGTTTACGCAAGGTAACATTGCCACCACCGGCGTGCCGACGGACGTCGCCATTCAGGGGAACGGACTCTTTATCCTGGACCAGGGGGGAACACAGGTTTACACCCGCGCCGGTAATTTCACTTTGAATTCTCAAGGGTATCTCGTGGACAGCAATGGGTCCTATGTGATGGGCTACCCCGCCATGAACGGTAGCATCGGCACCAGCCAGTCCCTTGCCCCGGTCTCCATTTCCAGCGGCCAAATCTACCCTCCCAACGCTACTTCCAACGCGCAATTGGACATGAACCTGGATGCCACGGCGCCCGCGCCGTCGGCGGCAACCGGGACGCTGACCCTGAGCAGTAATGCCGCCAATAACGAGACAGTGACCATCGGGGAAACAACTTACACCTTTGTAACATCGCTCTCCTCCAGCCCCACCGTGCCTGACCAAGTGGTTATCGGGGCTGCCGCCTCTGACACCCTCGCTAACCTGGCGGCCGCGATCACCGGGGGAAGCGTCGGAGCGAATGGGATCGGCACCATTTACAGTACGGGGACCGCGGTTAATACCCAGGTCACGGCCACAGCCTCCGGCAACGCGCTGACTCTGCAATCTCTCACCACGGGCCCCGGCGGAGACGCCATCGTGACGACAACCGATTCGACCCACGGATCATTTGCGTCCGGAACCCTGGTGGGGGGGGTCGCGGGCGGATCGTTCAGCACCCCCATAACGATCTATGATTCCCTCGGTGACAGCCATGTTCTCACCTTCAATTTCAGTAAAACCAACTCCGGGGGTTGGGATTACCAGATCACCATTCCTGCCGCAGACATTGGGAGTACGGGTGCCCCCCAGGTAGTGGGAAGCGGAACGTTGCAGTTCGACTTGTCCGGAAATTTGATTTCACCCTCGGCGAATGTGCCGGGAATTAACATCACGGGTCTGGCAGACGGCGCCAAGGCCTTGGGGCTCACCTGGCAACTCTACAATTCCAATGGGGCTGCCTTCATTACACAAACCGCAGAACCATCCGCGACATCGGCGACACAGCAGAATGGTTATAGCGCCGGCACCTTGCAGAACTACTCCATTAACTCATCCGGGGTCATCGACGGGGTTCTTTCGAATGGCCAAACCGTTTCCCTGGGGCAGATTGCCCTGGCGACTTTTCCGAATTCCAATGGGCTGACCCGCCTCGGGGAAAACGACTATCAAGCGGGTCTGGCTTCCGGGCTTCCCAGTGTGGGGACACCCGGAACAGGCGGCCGTGGAACATTGGACGGTGGTTCGCTGGAGCAATCCAATGTGGACATCGCCACAGAATTCACCGCACTCATCCAGGCCGAACGGGGATACGAGGCCAATGCCAAGGCGATCACCACGGCCGACACGTTGATGCAAGCTGCCATCAACTTGAAGCAGTGATCGACCTTTCCGGAAAGGCTGCGCGCGGCGTTCAGGAACCGCCGCCACCGGAAGTCATAACGAGTCACTCTCCAGGACCTCGCCCTCGGCGTCGCATTGCCGGGGGCGAGGCCCCATCGTATTGTCCCCTGGCTATGCGATGGCGGGCACTGTGCTTCACCCGTGGTATGCTTGGTCCGACGGGATTATAAAGCCGCGCTCTCCGCGAAGGAGGAGGCCTTGTGAAAGATGGAAAAAATCGCCGTTCCTTTCTCGGGGCGTGCCTGGCGGGCGGGTCGCTAGCCTCGACAGCGACTGCCGGGGCCAGGTCCAAAGCGGCCATGCATCCACAAGCCATCTTCAATGTTCGAGACTTCGGGGCGGCGGCGACCGGCCAACTCCTGGATACAAAAGCCCTTCAATCCGCCATCGATGCCGCGGGGGAGTCCGGGGGACTCGTCTACTTCCCCCCCGGGACCTATCTTTCGGGAACGCTAACTCTCAAGAGTCATGTGTCTCTTCACCTCGAAGCGGGAGCGGTGCTGCTGGGGAGCACGAACCCGGCAGACTACCCTCACATCCAACCGTCCCTGCGCAGCTACACCGAAAACTATGCCAACCAGTTTCTTTTATATGGCGAGAACCTGGAAGATGTGGGCTTGCTGGGGATGGGAACCCTCAATGGGCAGGGCGGCGCTTTCAAGCGAGTCCAGCGTTACGGCAACCGGCCGTTCTTAATCCGGATGGTTAACTGCCGTCATGTGCACGTGGCCGGCCTCACGCTTTTGGATTCCCCCATGTGGGTGCAACACTACCTGGCCTGCGAAGATGTCTCCATCCAGGACCTCACGGTCCATAGCCACTGCAATACGAACAACGATGGCATCGACATCGATGCCTGTGAAAAGGTCCGCATTTCCGGCTGCGAGATCTCTTCCGGAGATGATGCCCTGGTGCTGAAAAGCACCCTGGACCGCCCCTGCCGCGACGTGGCGGTATCCAATTGCGTGCTGAGCAGCGAAAGCAATGCCCTGAAAATCGGCACGGAAAGCGTGGGGGGATTTGAAAACATCACTGTCAGCAACTGTGCAGTTCATGACACGCAGCTCGCGGGCATTGCCCTGGAGTGCGTCGATGGCGGCGTGCTGGAAAACGTTAACGTCTCAAACATTGTGATACGCAATGTCAAGTGTCCCATCTTCCTGCGCCTGGGGAACCGCGCGCGGCCTGCTTATGAAGGCGCTCCCACACCCGGTCTGGGCTCATTCCGAAATGTAATGATCAATAATATTCAGGCTACCGGTGCCGACGTAGTGGGGTGCGCCATCGCCGGCTTGCCGGATCACGCCATTGAGAACGTCACGCTCTCTAACATTCGAACGCAATTTGCCGGGGGTGGGACACAGGGTGACGCCGCGCGGGAAATCCCGGAGTTGCCGGACCATTACCCGGAGTACAAAATGTTTGGAGTGTTGCCCGCCTCCGGGTTCTACTGCCGGCATGTGAAGAACCTGCGGTTGCTCAATACGCAAGTATCCTTCGAGCATGAGGATTTGCGTCCACCGCTCGTTTGTGAGGATGTCGCCGGTCTTCGCATTTCGGACTTTGCCGCCCCCAACACGAATCCCGCGATGGTCCTGCGCGACACGCGTGACGCCTGGGTGGAAGGCAATCGCGCACCGGAGGGAAACCACGTGTACCTTCGCCTCGAGGGCAAGCAAACCGAAAGTATTTCCATCGGCACCAACGACCTGCGCGCTTCTGCAAAGCCTCTCGAGCTGGGGCCCGGCGTTCGACCGGAGTCGGTCTTGGTAAGCCCCGCCCTGCAACCCTATCGAGGTGAGTAAAGAGCCGCTCGCCGTCCCCCGGTTCCGCATTCACCATGCGGAGCTCCGGTTAGGGCAAGCCCTACCCCTACATCTCATGATTGCATTCACCCGTTCGAACGGCGCTTGAGGTGGCGTGACCCGGAGGTCGCCCCGGCCAATTCGCCTTGGGAATTGCGTTCGTCATCGAAGGGAGAGCCTACGGTTGTGAAGGCAATGGTCGTGGCTGCCCGCTGAGAATGCCCAAAGACCGGGTCCATTTGCTAGGGTTCATCGAGGAGTGATTGCACTTCGCGGCGCAGGGTGGGCAGATTGGTTTCAACAACTCCCCAAACCACTGCATCGGAGACGAATGTGTACCCATGGATCAGGCGGTTACGAAAGGCGACGATCCGACGGCAGTCGCTAACACGGTTGGCAAGGTCAGGGTACACGTGGAGGGCCTAATTAAGAGCTTCCCCCACGACTTCAAACTGTCGCTCTACCGCCGACCGCAGGAGTGCGTCAGCGGAGTAATCAGCGAAGGTTTTCCCTGCGGTGAACTGAGTGAGCAGGTCACACGCCTGAGCGATATCGAACAGGTACTTGCGTACTTCAAGGGGCAACATAGAGCTGCACTTGCGTCTCTTCGATGGCCTGGCGGAAATACGGATTGCGATTTGGGCCGGGCTCGACCAACTCCACCGGCACACCAAACAGCCGTTCCAGGTCTTCTTGCAATCCAAAGTAGTTGTCAGCATGCTGGGCGGGACGCACAGGCTGGAACTCGACAAGGAAATCCAGGTCGCTGGACGCCGGGTCGAACCGCCCGCTCGCTGCCGAGCCAAACAGAGCTAGGCGGCGTACCCCGCGGTTGTTGCATAGAGCCGCAAGATCCTGGAGCTTTTCTTGCACGATGGCATTCATCAGCACCCGCCCTCCCCATGTATCATACCTCAGAACGGCGCCTGAGGTGGCGTGACCCGGAGGTGGCCCCGGCCAATTCGCCTTTGGAATTGGCCGTGGGTTCGTCTTCACAGAAGATGTAGCGCAAGGCTCGCTCTCCAGCCTTGCGGCTTTTCCACCGCGACGTGGTTTGGATGGCGCGGCCAAGGAACAATCGGATTATTCTATGGCGGCGCGGCAAGAACCCGCCCCCCTGGAAGAACTGCAGGGCCGGAGTGCGGGCCCTGCGCTACCTCACGCGGCGTCCGTAAGGCCATCCGCCGTAGGGGGAACGGCTTGCCGCCCCCGAGTTCCGCATTCACCATGCGGAACGCCAGGTAGGGCAAGCCCGGCATCTCGTGATTGCACTTACCAGTTCGAACGGCGCCTGAGGTTGTGTGACCCGGAGGTGGCCACGGCCCATTTGTCTTGGGAATTGACCTTGGGTTCGTTATCGAAAAGAAGGCTTTGTGCTATCTCTTACCGGGCAGTGGATTCATCCGGACTCGCTTTTCTTCAATGACCGAGAAGTGTCCAGCCCAATCGTCTCGACTTTCGAGAACGGCAACTGCCACTTCTGCCACGTGCGCCGCGGAAGGCGCTTTGATGCGGAATAAAACGATGCCTGCCGGCGAGGAGAGGCCGCGGCGGAACGCTAATTCACCAAAATCCTTGTCAAAGGTGATCAAGATACGGTGTTCGGAGGCAGCGCGCTTCACCACCTCGTGGTCAGGGCTGCCGGGGGAGTTAGTACGCGCCCAGAATACATCGTGCCCGCGAGCCCGCAGCGCTTCCACCGCCTCGCCGGGAAAGTTTTCGTTGGCAAGAATGCGCATTAGGGGATGGTGACCGGGTAGACCTTCTCCGCATGCAGGACAGCGCTTGCATATGCCAGACAGGCCAGGATATCGTCCTGAGTCACTCCAGGATAGTTCTTAAGTACGTCGGCGGCAGTCCAACCTTGGGCAAGTAGGTCCACGACAAACTCCACCGCCAGGCGTGTTCCTTTGACCACGGGTTTCCCGCAAAGGATTTCCGGGTCAATAACGATCCGCCCCTCCCAGTTCATGGATGCCAGCCTCCCTTCCTGCCGACTATTCTAGCATTGTTTGAACCCGTGTCGGGTTTGTGCCGATGGATAAATGTAGGGGCGCCCCTCGTGGGCGCCCCGATGTCGGCCATGACGACGCGGAGGGCAGGCACGAGGCTTGTCCCTACGTCGTGATCGCGTTGCGCAAGCCGTAGGGGGATGGCTTGCCGCCCCCTGGTTGCGCATTCACCCTGCGGAATGCCGGGTAGGGCAAGCCCTACCCCTACGTCTCCGGATTGCATTCGCCCGTTCGAGCGGCGCCTCACACAAGAATCTTCGCGGTTGGACTCGTCACTCGTCACTCGCCACTGCCCTTCTCAATTCGCCTTGGGAATTGACCGTGGGTTCGTCATTGGGGGAAATGCCCACGAGAGCGCTCAACATGGCTCGGGGCCGTGCTACACTGAAAAGAATTCGATGGATCAAAGCAAACAGCACTGGGTTCCAAGGTCTTATCTAGAGGCGTGGCGTGACCCTGATCTCCCGTCGGGCTATACGCCATATGTGTGGCGGTTCCCGAAGGATGGAGGTAAGGGTCAATGCAAAGCCCCTCACAAAATTTTCGCGGAGACGGATTTTTACACGATCCATCTTGCTGATGGCCAGCGAGATCTCTCCCTCGAACATGGCCTCGGAAAGCTTGAGGACAAGTTCTGTCAAATACGAAGGTCGCGTATTGACAACCGCGAACCCATGAACATAGAGGAAAAGGTTTGGTTCTGCGGGTTCATTGCCGCCATGCACTTCCGAACACGTGCCCAACGTAACGCATTCCAACAGCAGTGGGGACATGTTGACAGAGTGGCGGAAGACCTTCAGCAGGCGCTAGACGAGATGAGGCCGGAACAACTTCAACAGTATCGGCCGCCTAGATCCCCCGGCGAGACGAGTGGACCGTCGCTGACGATGAATGACGTGAAGAAGCTCGCCGATCAACCGATTCAGTTCATGTTGCCAACGTTAATCGAGGAACACCTGCCGGTGCTCGCGAGGATGAATCTTGTCATCTTCACGACGGAGGACGATATTGGATTTGTTACGTCGGATCATCCGTGCGTGTGGTTCGATCCAAACCGAGGTCGAAGACCACCGATGCTTGAGTCACGAACGATTGAGGTGTCGATGCCGGTGTCGCCGAACAGTCTTGCCCTTCTTTGTTGGGAAAACTTTACGAATTACAAGAACATGAGTCTGCGGGAAGTGGACAACGCCAACCGGTTCCAGCAGATGGTCTGCGACGAGTATTTTGTTGTTCGACGGAACGAGACCAAACCCGTCTGGTTTACTTAGTACCCCTGTTCGCAAATACGGTTGCGTATTCCAGTAATTCGCGCTCCCTCGCCCCCTTGGGGGAGAGGGTGGCGCGCAACCGGCGTTCTCACCAGCCGGGGCGCGACGGGTGAGGGGGGCCCAATACGTAATCGAACTTATGAAACACCGTACTTAGCGACACTGGGCTAAATGTAAGCGCAAGAAACGGCCCTGCCACGGGCTGTTCATCATTGATTCACCTGCTGTAACACGCGCTCGTACGCCTTCCGAAAGCTGCTGCTCTTAGAATCGAGTTCGTAGGCCGAGCGATACTCTTGCAAGGCACCCCGGACGTCGCTCTTAAATTCCAGCGCAATCCCAAGGCCGTAATGGGCATTGGCGTAATTGGGATTAAGGCGCAGCCCCTTGAGGAATGCCTCGCTCGCGCCGGCGGCCTTGAGGGTTTGGATAAAGTCTTCGGACGGGGCGAAATCAATCCCACGCTGCTCGATCAGTTTTGCGCCCGACTCGTCTCCGAATCCGTCCCGCACCATGCTTACGACCTGTTCCTGGGTAAAGGGCTTCTGCTGCGCCCGCGGGGGCAGGGCCGGCATGGCGGCGGAACACGCAACGTAGGGCCGAACAGCGTTCGGCCTCGGCCCAGCGCTGCTGGGCCCTACGTTTTTCTGTCGCGCCCCCAGGGTTGACGCCAGAATCACCGTAATGATGAGCAGGACGATAGTTATGACCGGTCGACGCCACATCGGCACCTCCCGAGAGCGGGAATCAGAATTGCGCGCATTGTAACACGTGGCGATTGCCGAAAATGCGTATCCATGAACACTGAAGGGAGCACGCCGAGCCGGTGGAGCACAAACTGAGGCAGGAATAGGAATGGCGCGCATTGTAGCACCCATCGGCCACGCGTCACGTCCGAGTTATGCAGCAGAAGCAAGTCTTCCCTGGGGAGGCCAGAGCTTAAACCGGCCTCCTCCGTGAAGCGCGATATCACTGCCACCCCACGGTGCGCGGCGGTCGAGAAATAGGCTATTTTAGCTTGACAAACACCTAACTATGTGCTAGGCTAAAAGTGTGAGAGACCCCGGTACGACGACAAGCCGGCCGGCAAGAAACGGTTTGAGCATTTCGGTGGCGAGGTGCGGGGAAGCGCAGGCGGACTCAATGTCAGTAGAATGCCAAAGCTGAGAACATATTGAAAATAAAGGATGTCAACTGCCGATTTTCACGAAACGAAGCTGAGAACATATTGAAAATAAGGCAGTTAACGAAAAATAGAAGGAAAAACAAAAAAGGACAGTTTGTCTCTCTCAGTAAAACTTCTTTCCTGATCTAATCCAAAAGCCGACAGCGACCTTCCTCGATCGGCAAAAAGCCGCGGACCCGCAAAACTGCAGGGTATTGCCGCACACGTTTCGTTCACACTCTGGGGTTCTTAAAATTATGAACGTATATTGACTTATTAACCTGCGGATCTGAGGTCCGTGGCTGTCGAAGACCCTAGCCTTTGGGATCTACGGCTTCCCATTTTGAGGGAGCTAACCACTCCGTGTCCGTTTGCCTGTACAATTGGACGGGAGGATCGCCCATGCCGCAATACGTTCTGGCATTGGACCAGGGAACCACGAGTTCGCGGGCCATTCTGTTTGACCATGAGGGCCGCCCGCGCTTTTCCGCCAGCCAGGAATTCAAGCAGTATTATCCCCAGCCGGGTTGGGTGGAACACGACGCCACCGAAATCTGGCAGTCGCAACTCGCCGTGGCGCAGAAGGTCTTGGCCGAAGCTCAGGCTGGTCCCAAAGACTTGGCGGCGATCGGCATTACCAATCAACGTGAAACCGTGCTGCTGTGGGATCGATCCACGGGTCGGCCGCTGCACAACGCCATCGTGTGGCAATGCCGGCGGACGGCGGCGGTTTGCGATCGCATCCGCGCTGAAGGCTTCGACCGCACCCTCCGCGAAAAGACCGGCCTTGTAACCGACGCGTACTTCTCCGGAACCAAGATCGCGTGGCTTTTGGAAAACGTCCCTGGCGCCCGCGAGAGGGCGCAGCGCGGGGAGCTTGCCTGTGGGACCATCGACACCTGGCTTGTCTGGCAGCTCACCGGCGGGCACGTACACGCCACAGACGTCTCCAATGCCTCGCGCACCCTGCTCTTCAACCTGCACACGCTGGCTTGGGACCAGCAAATCCTGAACTACTTTGCCATCCCTGCCTCGCTCCTGCCGGAGGTGAAACCATCAAGCGCCATCTTTGGCGACACGTCCTTGTTCGGCGCTCCCGTCCCCATCGCCGGCATAGTCGGCGACCAACAGGCTTCCCTTTTCGGGCAGCAATGTTTCCGTCATGGCATGGTGAAGAATACTTACGGAACCGGCTGCTTCCTGTTGATGAATACGGGCACGGAAATTCCGCGTTCTGATTCCGGGCTGCTGGGAACGGTAGCTTGGGGGCTCGAAGGCCGCACGGAATACGCACTCGAGGGCAGCGTCTTCATTGCCGGAGCGGCCATTCAATGGCTGCGCGATGAAATGCAGATGCTCAATGATGCGGCGGAAAGCGAAGCCTTGGCGTGCTCCGTGCCCGACACGCACGGAATTTACCTCGTGCCCGCTTTCGTGGGGTTGGGCGCACCGCACTGGGACGCGTACGCGCGCGGCACCATCACCGGCATCACGCGTGGGACCAACCGGGCGCACTTGGTGCGCGCGGCCCTGGAGGCCATTGCCTATCAGACGCGCGGAGTGGTGGACGCCATGGCGCGCGACTCCGGTTTGCGTCCGGAGGTTCTGCGCGTGGATGGCGGCGCGGCGCGCAATAATTTTCTGTGCCAATTTCAGGCCGACATCCTGGGAATTCCTGTAGAGCGTCCGTCGACCACGGAATCCACGGCCTTGGGGGCCGCCTACCTGGCAGGACTCGCTACGGAATTCTGGAAGGATGAGAAGGAGCTTGCGGCGCATCTTCAGTTGGGCCGCCGCTTCGAGCCCAGCATGGACGTGGCCCGCCGCGAGGAATTGTACGCGGGCTGGGAGCGCGCGGTGGAACGCGCCAAGGGTTGGGCGTATCCACCGTTGCAGTAGGTTGATGTTGTGGTAAGCTTCCACCATGAACTCTCTTGATGTTCTGCAAGCCAAGCGCGCGGATATTCTGCGAGTCGCCGCCCTTCACGGCGCCCGTAATGTGCGCATCTTCGGGTCCGTGGCCCGAAGAGATGAGGGACCTTCCAGCGATGTGGACTTCCTCGTTGAGTTTGAAGAGGGCCGCAGTGTCCTTGACTTGGCTGGGTTATAGCAGGATTTGGAAGAATTACTGGCTCGCAAGGTTGACGTCGCCGAACCCGAAGGATTGCATTGGTACATCCGGGACCGAGTATTGAGAGAGGCCGTGCCACTGTGAAGGACGAACGGCTCTATGTTATCCACATCGTTGAGTGTGCCACCCGTATCCAAAGTATTCTCAAAGCGCTTAGCGGTCCATAAAAGCAGGCTCCAAACAGGACGCACCATGACGGAACTTTTGGAGGAAATCTCCCAACAGCCCGCGGTCCTTTCCGGGTTGCGAAAGTTCTATGCCAGCCCAGGCGCCATCCCGGCGAAGCGCCTGCGGAGTCTGGCACCGCGCTGGCCCCCGACGGTGATATTTACGGGAATGGGCTCGTCGCTTTTCGCGGCGTACCCGGCGCAGGCTTTTTTGACGGAACAGGGTGTGAGCGCCCTGGTGTGGGAAACCGCTGAACTGGCGCATCATCACCTGAAGATCTTGCGGGAGGATACTTTGCTCGTGGTGGTTTCGCAGTCAGGCCAAACGGCAGAGGTGCTACGCCTGCTGGAATGTTTGCCCGCCAAGGCTCGCGTGCTGGCAGTTACGAATGTGGAAGCCAGCCCCCTGGCAAAGCGCGCGAGTCTGCTTCTGCCTATGATGGCCGGCGAGCAGGTTGCCGTCAGCACGAAGACTTACACCTGCGCAGTGGCCGTGCTCATGTACCTGGCCTTTGCGATCGCGGGCGAGGCGCCCAGCCATCTTACCCAGGAAGTGATGCGCGCGGTGGAAGCTCAGGAAAAAATCCTGGAGCGCCGCGATGTGCTGATGCCACCTATCGTGGAGTTTTTCAATCGGCCCTCTTACGTGGCGCTGATGTCACGCGGGGCAGACCTTGCCACCGCTTACCAAGGAGCGCTGATGTTGAAGGAAGTGGCGCGGCTGGCGGCTGAACCCATCAGCGCGGCGCAATTCCGCCATGGACCGATGGAAATCATCAGCCCGAACCATCGCTACATCCTTTTTGCCCGCCAGGGAAAAACCGGAAAACTGCTCCTGAAACTTGCCGACGACATCCGGAAATCGAGCGGGCGGGTCCTGCTCTTTACAGATATGCCCTTTGACGACCCCATGAACGTGCGGCTGGTTCGGCTGCAACCTCTACGGCTGGGGTTGGGGACACTCGTGGATACCGTCTACATCCAACTGCTGGCACACGACGCGGCTTTGCGGGCGGGATTGCAACCCGGGAAGTTCGAAATTGCCGAAAACGTGACGCGCGAGGAATAAGTTCCTCCCCGCGTGCGGTTTATAAGCGGAGAAGGGGCCGCTTACGCGAAGGCGCATCGTGCCCAATGGAGGGAGCGAAAACACGACCCCCTAGAACGGGCGAGCCGCTGGAAGTCAGGAGTTTATGGCTACAAACCCGCCCTGCCGGGAAGATGCCCTCTCGGCAAAGTGATCGCGGCTGACTTTTTGGAGACGAAGCCCTTAGTTCCTGGAGCGCAGTTCCTGGCAGGTGACACAATACCGTGCCCAGGGGATGGCCTTGAGGCGATTGGGGGAAATATCTTCGCCACACGCTTCGCACACGCCGTAAGTCCCACCGGCACAACGTGCAAGCGCTCTCTCAATTTCTTTCAACGTGTTGCTCCGCAGATTGGCAGTAACCACCGTCACATCTTGCTCAACGGTCCTGACGGCGAACTCCACCGCATCAGGAGACTGCACGCTAACAGAAAGGGCCTCGGGTTCGCTCCGCGTGGAAGCCAGAATCTCCTGGCGCTTCTTCAGCAAGAGACTTCGATATGTCTTTTTTGGAGTCTTCACCATTGTACGCATGCTCATTCGTCCTTCCCAAATCTTACTTCGGAAAACCTTTCTTTTTAAGGTCTGCCCGTGGATTCGGATGATTCAGATGATACCAAGGTTGCATAATTTTTTGAAGATTTTTGAAGAAATTATATACCCTTAATTTTCAACATGTTACAGGCATAACGAGGCGTGATATAATTGCTGCTGGAAGTTTGGAGTCAAAATCAATTCGCGGAGAGCCTCCCATGACCACACGTGCGGAAATGCTGGATTGTGTCCGAAAGGCCCTAGGGCGACCCAATCCAAGCTCCCCCGTGACGCCTTTGCCGCGTCTTGACCTCGAGGGGGTCATGCCTCCCTTGGCGCCGGAAGGCTATCTGGCCAAATTCGAAGCCGAATGGGAGAAGGTGGCGGGAGTTGCTTATCGTGTGGCGAACACGGAGGAACTGATTGCCGTGTTGGAAAAGATCCTGGCACCGACGGAAACCCACGCGGTGGCGCTGTCCGGAAACCCACTGCTGGCCGAACTGCACATCGCTGACTATCTCACCGCCACCCATAAAATCGTGACGTCTTGGGGCCACGGCCAGGGGGTCGCAGGAACGAAATCCCTTCCTGACTTCAACAAAGCCAGTTTCGCAGCCGGTGCCGGCATAACCGGGGTCGATTTCGTTTTGGCGGAAAGCGGCACGTTGGTTTTGAGCAGCGCCACGGAAGGAGTCCAGGTGGCCTCGCTCGCGCCGCCAATCCATATTGCCTTCTACCGCCGGAGACAACTTCTCGGCTCGCTCGATGATGTTCTTGCCAGGCTCCCGATTTCGAACTCCAAGGACCAGTCCTCTTCCGGTCGCTCTGTCGTGTTCATCACGGGTACAAGCCGGACGGCCGATATCGAGCAAATCCTGATTCGCGGCGTGCACGGCCCGCGCGAGGCCCACGCGATCCTGGTCGAAGATAGCTGCCGGTAAGCCGTGTAGCCGTCCGGCCCGTGCGAAATCGGAGGTGACCCTGTGAAACAAGCCGCCTATTGCCTCTTTGAATCGCCTCTGGGTTGGTGCGGGATTGCTTGGAGCGACTCAGGTGCCGCTTATGCTGTGACTTCGTTCCAACTTCCTGAAGCCACAATGGAGCTGACCGAATCGCGAATTGCGCAGAACTCTGGGGGGAGAAAGTCGAGCGAACAACCTTTACATATGTCTAAAATCATTAAAAGAGTGTGCGAGCACTTCAAAGGTGTTGTTCAAGACTTTCGCAACGTCCCTGTGGACCTAGATGGAGTGGGTCCTTTTGCCCGTAAAGTGTACGAAGCTGCTCGCGAAATCCCGGTAGGACAAACCGTCACCTATGCCGAGCTTGCCAACGCCTTGGGCCAGCCGGCCGCAACCCGAGCCGTAGGACGGGCACTGGGCAGGAATCCCATCCCCCTCATCATCCCTTGCCATCGAGTCCTCGCCGCCCATGGAAAGCCCGGAGGCTTTTCCGCCCATGGGGGTCGAGTGACCAAGGCGAAGCTGTTGGCCATGGAAGGAGCCGTGGTCAATCTGTGTTTGGAGTTAGACATGGAATCTTAGGGATGAGCAAAGGCATCGTTAGGACCGCGTTACTCGCTCCTCTCCCCATGATCATCGTTTGAAAGGCCGCGACGAGAGGATTTTTCCGCCCTCTTCGATGGTGTAGGTGTTGTTCGCCTTGAGGTTGCTGAGGGTATCGTGTTGGCTGCTGGGCCATATAATCTCGACTGACTGGACTTCCTTTGCTTGTCCCAAGCCGAACGTCAAGGTTAGTTCGCTCTGCGAGCAGTAGCTTGAGCCGGAGTGGACGGTCTGCCAGTTTTCGCCGGCGGCGGAGTGGACGCGCACTTCGGCGCCGATGCCATTCCGATTCGAGCGCTTGCCAACGGCCTTGATGCGGATGGCATTATTGTGGCTGCCGCCGACGTTGTGGAACAGGCAAGCCGGTCCGCCGTTGTTCGTCAGCAGAATGTCGGGGGCGCCGTCGTTATCGATATCCGCGTATGCCGCGCCACGCGCCACAAATTTCCGCGTGAAGCCCAGCGGCCTGCCGGCTTCCTGAAACCGGTCATTGCCCTCGTTATGGAACACCAGGGGAAGTTGCGTATAAGCCACCTGCGGCTGGATGCGGTTGATGTCGGGCTCGATGTGGCCGTTGGCCACAAAAATATCCTCGCGGCCATCGAGGTCGTAATCAAAAAAGAAAATGCCAAATGAGAGGGAGAGAAGTGTGGCGCGCCCTACACTGGAGGAAGGCGCGATGTCGATGAAGAAACGGTTCCCCTCGTTGTGGTAAAGGCCGAGCATCTGGTTGGAGAAGTTTCCGATCGCCAGGCTGGGATAGCCGGAGTGGTCGAAATCTACCGCGTCGATGCCCATAGCCCCGCGCGCGATGCCATCTTCGCTGAAGGCGATACCCGCTTGCACAGCTTGCTCGGTAAAGGTACCGTTGTGATTGTTGTGGTAGAGCTTATTGCGCTCGGTGTCGTTCGAGACGGCGAGGTCCGGCCATCCGTCGCGATCGTAATCGACCACCGCCACGCCCAGCGCTTTGCTGGTGGGATCGTAGATGCCCGCCTTTTGGGTTACATCCTCAAAGCGCCCGTT
>Ga0335085_10005545_pt1 | contig 20191 bp, 22 predicted proteins | sample Lox_Sample_45_FD_206712 | JGI IMG/M metagenome (GOLD analysis project Ga0335085, IMG submission 206712) | Soil microbial communities from Loxahatchee National Wildlife Refuge, Florida, United States - Lox_Sample_4.5 | ecosystem: Environmental > Terrestrial > Soil > Wetlands | place: USA...
AGTTTCGGCTGATCCACGGCGAACTTGATGGACCAGCTTCCTCCCATGCACCACCCGATCGACCCGATTTTCGCGGCATTCACATCCCGGCGCGAACTCAGGTAAACAAATGCTGCCTCCAGATCGCGCATCCCGCGGTCGTCGGGCAGGCCCCGCATCAGGATATGCGCATCATCGGGAGTCGTCGCTACTTTCCCGCGGTAAAGGTCTACGGCCAGCGCCACATAACCTTGATCCGCGAATTTCTGCGCCTGTTCCTTAACCCAGTCGTTCAGTCCCCACCATTCATGAATCACCACGATGGCCGGGTGCTTTCCGCCTCCACTGGGCAGCGCCAGGTAACCGCTTACGGTTTCGTCTCCGCTCTTGTAACTCACTGTTTCCGTTTTTGCCGCCGTGGCGCCCCAAACCAGCACGGATACACTCGCGAGCAATAGAAATACAGCCACTGCCACCTTCATGTGTTTCATCGAGTCGTCCCTCCCCGTGGGTAATTCTAGAAGTTGTTGCATAAACCCTTTTCACCTCAATGGAATCAATAACTTAGCCAGGTTATGCAATGCGCTCTAGTCAGGCCTGCGAAGCGAAGCCAGCAGTTGAAGCTTCCTCCCGATGTTCGGCCAGCAGAGAACCGCCAGTATAAACCGAAGTGAGCCCCGCCCTAACTGCTTTTGGCAATTGACAAGAAAAGTACAGCAGCGCACAATCCAGCCGTTAAGCCCCTGACCATGTTGCGGACTTGGCCCGTCTCGACTTGTCTCATCGGCACTCTCTGTTTCCTTGTATTTGGGAGCGCACTCGCGCAGGCACAAGAATCAACACCTTCCCCGCCGCCTGCCCTTGCCACAACTTCTCCCTCGTTGCCGGCGGCTTCTGCGGGCGCCATCTCAGGGTCACCCGGTCCAGCAAAGTCCGCTCCCGCGACTCCCTTCGAACAAGGTCTAGCCTACTTTCACGGCCAGAATTTCCAGGAAGCCGCCCCGAAATTCGCCGAGGCGGGAATCCCTGCAAATTTTCAGGGCGCCATGGCCCTCGCGTGGCTCGCCCGCACCAATTTGCACTTGCGCAAAACCGAAGAGGCGGAACACGCCGCCCGGAAAGCCATCGAAGTGGCTCCGAATTCCGCCGCGGCGCAGTCCGCCCTGGCCGAGGTTCTCTTCCGGCAGGCCAAGTTCAGCGAGGCCGAAGACATTGTCAAAAAGCTGGTCAAGCAACAAACCTCCGAGGCTCGTGTGTACCTGACGTTTTCCCGCATCTACACGGTCACCGGGAATTACAAAGCCGCAAAGACCTGCATTGACATCGCGCACAAGCTCGACGAAAGTGACCCGGACATCTATGCCGCATGGACAGATAGCCTGCCCCGCCGCGAGCGCCTCGAGGAATGGAAAAAGCGGCTCGCTGCTGGAATCTATGAAGACGAGCGCGCGCGCGCGGATTTGGTCTCTGCTGTGACCGTGCTGGAGGAGGAAGAGATGCAGCCACGGCGTTCCTGCGAGCTCGTCGAAAAGAAGCTGCCGATGGAGACCAAATTCGAGTCGCTCCTGGTGGACGCCAAGACCCTCCGTGGCTACGGCCTCGCCGTGAAAATCAATGACACCTCTTCCAGGCTCTTGGTGGACACGGGTGCCAGCGGCATCCTCATTAACTCCAAAATTGCCGAAAAAGCGGGCGTAGTTCGAGTCGTCGATCAGAAAATTGGAGGCATCGGAAACAAAGGCGACTCTTCGGGCTACATCGGCTTTGCCAACCGGCTGCAGATCGGCAGCCTGATCTTCGAGAATTGCTATGTGGACGTGGTGGACAAAAAAACTCGCTCGGCGAAGACGGGCTGATCGGGACCGATGTGTTTTCGGACTTTCTCGTGGAGCTCAATTTTCCCGATGCGGCGCTGCGGCTCTCTGAACTGCCCGCGTACCCCGATGAGCCCGCCTCAAAACCCGGCCTGACGCTGGGTCAGGCGGAAAAGGCCGATCTTCACAACCGCTGGATTCCTCCCCAGTTTTCGGAGTATGAAAGGGTCTTTCGCTTCGGCCACATGCTACTGGTCCCCACCATGATCAACAAGTCCGCTCCGATGATGTTTCTCGTGGATACGGGTGGCTGGGACAATTTCGTTACTCCGGCTGCTGCCAAGGGCAACGTCAAAATCCACGGCGATTCGGACATCACCGTCAAAGGCCTGAGCGGAACAGTCGACAAGGTCTATACCACCGACCGCGTCACCCTGACCTTCGGGCATTTCAAGCAGGAACGCTATGATATGGTCGCGTTCGACCTTACCGACATCAGCAACGACGCAGGCACGGAGATTTCTGGCTCCCTGGGTTTCGCCATGCTCTATATGCTGGACATGAAGATTGACTACCGGGACCATCTGGTCGACTTCACCTACGACCCCAATCGCTTTCACTAGATCGCCAAGAGCTCGCCGCCCTAGCCCGCCGACTTCTGAAGCTCGTCGATAGCCGCCAGCACTTCGTCGCTGTGCTTCTTTACATCCACGTCCGTCCACACCTTGCGCACCGTGCCCTTCGGATCGATCAGAAAGGTGTGCCGCGAGGAAAGCTTCATCACCCCGAGATTCATCACCGAATCGTATTTCTCTGATACCTCTTTGTTGGTGTCGGCCAGCAGTTTGAACGTCAGGCTCTCTTTCGCGCAAAACTCCTGATGCGATTTTGTATCCTGCACGCTGACGCCGAGAATGACCGCGTTCTTGGCCTCATATTTCGCCAGGTCGCGCTGGAAGTTGTGGGCCTCGATCGTGCAGCCGCTGGTCATGTCCTTGGGATAGAAATAGAGCACCACCCACTTGCCCCTGAAATCGTGCAGGCTGACGGGCTTGCCTTCCTGCGAATTCAGCGTGAAATCCGGTGCCGCCGTTCCTACCGCCGGCGCTTTGTCCCCTCCGCGAAGTTTCGTTGCCAGCACCGCCACCAGCACGACACCCATCACGATCCCGCACAAGGCTATCCACATAACTTTTGTCCTCATCGTACTCCTCGCATCAAATGATCCAGGATTTCGGGACTGGGCCCAACTAAAAAGATGTGCACGCTCGCGATTTGGGTACGTCAAACCGCTTCGAACCAGGCCCGGGAAGGATTATTTCTTGGGCGACGGCGCCTTGACCGCATTCGTCTGCGGATTTCGGCTCGAGGAGTAGCGCTTCGCTTCCGGACTGCGCGCATTCCAGTCTGCCGGCGGAAAGGAAACTCGCCAGAACCGGGGATTTGCATCGGCAAACTCGATGCCCACTTCCGGCAACCCGTTCTGCCCTTCGTTTACGTCGACCACCGTGCAATGCTCCTCTTCCCCTGTAGCCATGTTGCGCAGATTCAACGGTTGTCCGACATGCACCGCTTCCCGCAATTGGATCAGCGCCCCGTGTGCATTCACGATCAAAGTACTGGTGTGCTCCGTGAATGCGCTCCCGTTCATCCGCTTTCCGCCAACGCGCAGCGGTACCGAGAGCAGGATGCGCTGGCTGCGGCGCTGATTCGCAAACGCACTGGGCCGAAGATTGGGTGTGCTCATATTTGGCCCCCTCACCTATGGATGTCGGCATGCATGGCAAGAACCATTAGCGAAAGTGTGAACAAAAAGGTTGGAGAATTCTCAGTAATGCGAAGTTTTCAGCCCCGAACAAAAGGCTCTTCCCGTTTTGCCAGGCCAACCTTGCCAAATCCCAGTGCGCTGAAAACAAACAGGCTTGCAAACAGGCGGCCGCAGCGCTTTTTCCGGCTCCGGGGGTAAACGCTACTTCGTCGCGCTGGGAAGGCACCTGGGCCCGCAATCAGTTCGGTAGCCACTTTGACTTGTTCAACTTCGAAGCGTGCTGTTCCAGTTCAGCATTCTTCCTTGCTGGCCCCGGCTCTCAGCGCGCCAAATCCCGAACGCTCTCCGACTGTTTTCCCATCATGAAACTCCGCCCCAAAATGCTCCTCGTCTTTGCCGCCACCGTTGCGGGAGGCATGATCGTTCTCTATTTTCTTTCGCGCGATCTACTGCTTTCCAGCTTTCGCCAGCTCGAGATCCAGCAGATGGAACAAAACGTTGATTACGCCCTCAATGGTCTTGGCTTGGAATACAGCGGTGTAGTCCGGACGACGAGCGACTACGCGTATTGGGATCGCACTTATGAATTCATGCTTGCTCCCGGGCACAGCGAGGATATCGGTAAGGAATTTCCAAACACGTCCATGGAGGGGCTCGGCCTCAACCTGGTGGTCCTTCGGGATCCGCTGGGGAAAATCGTCTATGCCAAGGCCTACGATTCGGAGAAACGCCAGGAGATGGCCGTCCCCACGGAATTTTTGGAGGGCCTCTTCAGCCGAACCCCTATGCGGCTGTGGAAGCCGTTGCCTACCACCATCATCCGCGACGTGTCCCGGCGCATGGGTTGGACATGGTCCTGTTGGTTTATGTCGTTAATCTGCTTGCGCACGAGCGGGAAGCCCTCGAGCAGGGGACACCGACACCGGCTTTCGACATGGAACTCCTGGAACAGGCCGGCATAGCGGACAAACTGCCCGAATGGCGCAAAATTGCCGAAGCCGCGCAATTCAGCTCTGCCCAACTTGCGGGTAAGGTTTGTTCTTCTTTCGTTTACAATTTACATGTCCTTCTGCGACATCCGGTTTGGCCGGATGATTCCAGGCAAAGGTGATGAATCTCTCCGCCCATTCATGGTTCTCCGAACCATACGTTACGCTTCTGTTCGCGCTACTTTTCCTTTTACCCGCCCTCCTGCTTCCACGCGCCTCGGAGCGATTCTTCCGTCTCTTCGAAGAGTTCTTCTCCAGGCTGGCCGCTCACAAACTTTTGGCCGTCTTCTTCTTTTTTATCCTGGTCATTACCTTGCGGCTGGCCCTCCTCAACCAGTTGCCCGTCCCTAATCCAGGCATCCACGACGAATTCAGCTACCTTCTGATGGGCGACACCTTCGTTCACGGCCGTCTTGCGAACCCCACGCATCCCCTCTGGCAGAGCTTTGAAACCTTTCACATCCTTTGGTCTCCAACCTACGCTTCGAAATATCCTCCCGCTCAAGGCGTGGTCCTCGCCATCGGCCAACTCCTCGGCCATCCGTGGATCGGGGTTTTGCTCGCTGCGGCTGCTATGGCCGCCGCGTTTGTCTGGATGCTTCAGGCCTGGATTCCCGCGCACTGGGCTTTTCTGGCCGGAATTCTCGCGACAATCCGAATTTGTGTGGCGTCCTACTGGATCAACAGCTATTGGGGTGGCGCCGTCGCGGCCGTCGGAGGCGCGCTTGTGCTCGGCGCATTTGGTCGCTTAAGGCGCAGGCCGTCGCTCCTTTCGGGAGTTCTCCTGGGCTTGGGGATTTCCATTCTCGTGAGCAGCCGGCCCTACGAAAGCTTGTTCTTTTGTCTTCCAGTCGTCATCGCGTTGCTTTTATTTCTGCGCGGATTGCCCGGCGCCCAACGCAAACTTGCGTGCAGCAAAGCAGTCCTTCCGGCAACCGGCGTTCTGTTGATCGCATTTTCAGGGTTGGCTTTCTACAACTGGCGTGTCACCGGGAATCCCCTAAAGCCTCCCCTCCTCCGGCCCAGCCGTCTTCCAAATCGCGAGGCCATTTTTCTTTGGCAGGCCCCCGGGCCTCCGGTTCACTACGGCGTCGCTGAATTGGATTATTTCTACAACCAGTCCGATGCAGTGCGCTACGACCGGACCCTGCGAGCTCTCCGTGATGCCTTTCAAGATAAGCTTCAGCGATGCAAAGCCGTGTATTTCTGGCCGGCCTGCTGGCTGCTTTTGCCCAGCGTCTTTTTTCTGTATCGCGATCATCGCCTGCGTCTCGTTTTTCTGGCGCTCCTCGCCACCGTCTTCGGGTTTTGCCTCGTCGTTTGGCCCAACCCGCATTATCTTGCCCCGGCAGCCGGCGCGTGGTTTGCCTTGCTCGTGCAGGGTATCCGCCATTTGCGCACCTTCCATCCCTTCGGACGCCCCATCGGCACGGCCCTTTCCCGCGTGGTTCTTCTCGCGCTTGTTTTCGATGTTTCGCGACTTGTAGTGCAGCAAATCAGCGATCCGCAGGGTTGGGGCGGCTGGGGAATTTATGACCGCGCTCAGCTGAAGGACACCCTCGAATCCACTCCCGGCAAGCACGTTGTTCTGGTTCGCTACGGTCCCGGCCACAGCGTGCACGACGAATGGGTGTTCAACTCCGCGGACATCGACGGGTCCAAGGTTATTTGGGCGCGCGACCTTCCCGGGGAACGAAACGATCGGCTCTTCGCCTACTATCCCGACCGCACCATCTGGCGGGTCACGCCGGAAACCAACCATGTTTCCATGCTCCGCCCTCCGTTGGCTCGCCGTATCATCGAGACCAAATCGTCGGATGCTCGCAAGCCGTAAGCGCTCGGCTTGTCGTCGCCCAGCCCTGGCCCTATACTCGTTTTGCGCTGTTTCCGGGAGAAACGCTTGTGACCCACCGCTGGCTTTCGTTCGTTATCCTCCTTGCTCTGTGTTCCGCGGCCGCTTTCGCGCAAAAACAGTCTGCCGCCCAGAACGACCGCGAAGTGCTCCAGGAAATCCTCCAGCAGACCTATCAGCCCTCTTTGGTCGGCAAACAACTGTTGGGTTTCGGTGGTGAAACGGATATTCGCCGCGCCGGCACCATCGTAGTCGTCCAGCGCCCGGGCCTCTACGGTTCGCTGCTCCACAGCGAACCTGCTTCCAGCGCCATCACCGGCCTGCATGCCGAGCTTTTTCGCGGCCACAAGGATTACGAGGTTCCTGTGGGGGAACGCTATTACGTCACCGCTGTCGCCGTTTCTTCCAGCACCGTCGTTGTTGGCTTGATCAGCGCCCGCAGCGTCCCTACCCAGGCGGGCGTCGGCCGCCTCTGGACCACGCTCTCCTTCAATTTTCCCGATCAGGTTCTGGCGACCGCGGACAAGGAAACCGTCTTCCGTGCGTTCGATCAGTGGTTTGTTCCGGAGGGGCGTGGGGCAACCACGCCACCGGTCGCAACTCCGGTTGCCACGCCCGTCGCATCGCCGGCTGCTGCTCCCGTTGCGGCTGCGACGCCAACCGCTCCCGCCTCTGCTCCTCCTGCCGTCGCGCCGCAACAGGCGGTCGCACCCGCCCCCGTTGCCTCGGAGAACGCGAGTTCGCGCGTAAACATTCAATCCGATCCTATGGGGGCCGAAATTTATCTCGACGACCAGATGGTCGGCTCCACGCCTTCCGCCCTGATGATTCCTCCGGGCCACCATACGTTTCGCGTACATGCATTCGGGCACCCCGATTGGACGCGCCAGGTGAACATCCTTCCCGGCAGCGAAATCACGCTTTCCGCCAACCTCGACAAAAACTGATCGTTTCTTCCATCCTCGAATCTCTTTCCTCAGAGGGCTTTGCCGCGCCATACTAGCGGCCACCCGTATGAGCGAACGCTTTCACTTTTCCGATTTGCGCGAGCTTCTCGCCAAGGCCAACGAGGAAAAATCCGGCGATCAGCTTGCCGGCATCGCCGCTTCTTCCGAGCGCGAACGCGTTGCCGCCAAATGTGCTCTGGCCGATCTGCCGCTGATCGACTTGCTCAACCATCCGGTCATCCCTCCCGAAACCGACGAAGTCTCACGTCTCATTCTCGATTCCCACGATCCCTCAGCGTTTCAACCCGTCCGCAGCATGACCGTCGGCGAGTTCCGTGAATTCCTCCTCGACCAGCAAACCACGGAAGCCGAACTCAAGCCTCTCCAGTGGGGCATCACACCGGAAATGGCCGCGGCGGTCGCGAAGCTCATGAGCAACAAGGACCTCGTCCTCGCGGCCTCCAAAGTCCGCAATGTCACGCGCTGTCGCAACACGGTTGGCGAACGCGGCGTCCTAGGCATTCGCCTCCAGCCAAATCATCCGTCCGACGACGTCGGCGGCATCCTCCTTGCCGCCTTCGATGGCCTGCTTTATGGCTGCGGCGACGCGGTCATCGGTGTAAATCCCGCCACGGATTCCGTTCCCGCCGTCTCCACAATCCTGCGCGCGCTCGGCCGTCTCATCACCGCCTTCGGCATTCCCACGCAAGCCTGCTGCCTCGCGCACATCACCACGCAGCTTGCCTGCCTCGAGCAAGGCGCTCCCATCGATCTCCTCTTTCAGTCCGTCGCTGGCACGCAGGCCGCCAACGCGAGCTTCGGCATCAATCTCTCTCTGCTCAAGGAAGGCCGCGAACGCGTGCTCGAACATCACCGCGCGCGAAACATTCCGTGGGTCGGCGACAACGTCATGTATTTCGAAACCGGGCAGGGAAGCGCCCTTTCCGCCGAAGCGCATCACGGCATCGATCAGCTCACGCTTGAAGCCCGCGCCTACGGTGTCGCTCGCGTCTTCTCTCCTTTTCTCGTCAACACCGTCGTTGGCTTCATCGGTCCCGAATATCTCTACGACGAGCGCCAGATCATCCGCGCCGGCCTCGAAGACCACTTCATGGGCAAGCTCCTCGGCCTGCCCATGGGCTGCGACGTCTGCTACACCAATCACGCCGTCGCTGACCAGAACTCCGCCGACAATCTTCTCCTCCTGCTCGCCGCCGCCGGCTGCAACTATTTCATGGGTGTCCCCTGCGCCGACGATGTGATGCTTAACTACCAATCCACCAGCTTCCACGATGCCTTGGCCGTCCGCAAAATCTTCGGCCTTCGCCCCGCGCCGGAGTTTCTCGCATGGCTCGAAGGCGCCGGCATCTATCGCAACGGCCAGCCCCTGCCGCTCGATACCGGCCACCGGCAAAAACTCTTGCGCGGCCTTGAAGGCGTCCTCGAATCGCCCGCCGCCCCGGCTTAGAGGTTACGGAAAGGGAAGGGCTCTGGGGGTCGGAGCTTTAGCTCCGACATAGGTGCTTGGCAATTAATGGGGCTTTAGCCGCTGAGGAATTGTTTTTCGGCTTTTTCCGCAACCTGCTGAATCACACCATGAGCGAAGACCAGCAATTAAAGTCTCTGCCCGTTTTGCCGGAAGCCATCCACAAAATCCGCGCCCGCACGCCTGCGCGCATTTTTGTCGACCGCGGCGCTGCCTACTCTACTTCCACACAGCTCGAGCTTCGCAACGCCCACGCTGGTGCCGTGGATGCTGTCTGGTCCGAATTCGATCTGGAGCGCGATTTCTCTGCTGAATATGTGGCGCAATGGAAGTTATTTCAGGTCTCCAGCAAGGCCCAATCCAAATCCCAATTCTTGCTGCGCCCGGACCTCGGCCGCGCGCTCAGCGACGCCGCGAAACTCGAAATCGCGCAACGCTGCCCCAAATCGCCGGACGTGCAGATCGTCATCGGCGACGGCCTTTCCTGTGCTGCCGTTGCCGTGCAAGTCCCGGCCCTTTTCCCGTTGCTGCACGAAAACCTGCGCGTCCGCGGGCTCTCTGTCGGCCAAACCTTCGCTGTCCGCTATTGCCGCGTCGGCATCATGAATTTCATCGGCGATCTGCTCGCCCCGCGTCTCATCGTTCTTCTTATTGGCGAACGCCCCGGCCTCGCCACCGCTGAAAGCCTCTCCGCCTACATGGCCTTTTCTCCCAAATCCGGCCAAACCGATGCCGACCGCAATCTCATCTCCAACATTCACGCTCGCGGGGTTTCCCTACCCGAAGCCGCGTCCCGCATCGCCAATCTCGCTTCCCAAATGTTCGCCCTCCGCCGCAGCGGCACCTCCGTCAAAGAAGAAACGCCAAATCTGTTGTCCTAGGTCACCTCTGGTTCATGCAGTATTCAAACAAGCTTAACTTCTCCGTATCGCTCTCATGAGAATCTCCGCCGATGCAAAGACGGAGGAGAATGAGAGAAACTCATAAATGAAGAAGCTGGTCCCGGTAGTTGTAGTAGCTGGTCTGGCAGTTGCTGTTGCAGCAGGACTCAAAGCCCGCGCTGCCGATGACGATCACGGCAGGTTCCATTTTGTTCCTGATTCAATCGTACTTTCCCGCAGCGTCTACGTCGGAAACGCCGACACCGTCACCATCGGGGAGAATCTCCCTCCTGGTTGTGCCGGCGGCGCCAATGGCAGTTCCAACGTAGTCGTTCCCACCATCTGCGGCGGCTCCATCACCGTCAATGTGCCTTGTGGCATTGCCACCGATAACGGAGAGTTCCCCAATCTCAATGACAGTCACAACGTCTGGAACAATGCCGCCTCCGACGGCAGCTTGGGCATCACCTCGCCGATCTTCCTCGACAACCTCACCGAAGACGGCTGGTACCTCGGCACGCTTCCTATTCCCACCAATCGCATCGTCACCAGCTTCAGTTCCAAATCCGAACTCGCCCTCAACCGCTCCGTGGATGGAAAATCGCTGACGTTCATGGGCTACCATGGCGGACCCGGCTGCGGAGGCGGCCCCGTTTCTCCCACCGCTGTCAATTTGATTGATGTTTCCGGCTCCAACACCCCCGCGGTCTGCGATCCTACAAACCCGGTCATCTCCAACACCCCGAACACGCCCAACGTTCCTACAGCGTATTACCGCGCCGTCGCGGAAGTTGACGCCGAGGGCCACCTCACGATCTCCGATGGAAATGCTTATAGCGGCGACAACGGCCGCGCGGCCATGAAAGGCGCGAACGGCGTCTACTACATGGCCGGAAATGACAACAGCGGCAATCTTCCCAAGAAACAGATGCTTAGTACCCAGATTGGCATCGACCTGGCCATTTCCACTGGCGCCGAACTGCTCACCCCTGGCCAGACGCCTCCTGTTCCGCCCAACATCGGCATGATTGGCCGCCTGCAATTCGGCAGCGACAAGCCGGGCAAGGACACCAACTTCCGCGGCCTCACTATCTTCAACAACACGCTCTATGTCACCAAGGGCAGCGGCGGCAACGGTGTCAACACCGTCTACCAAGCCGGCACTCCCGGCACGTTGCCCACCGGCAGCGCCACCGATCTCGCCGCTGTGCCACTTAACATTCCTTCCGGCTTCCCCAACACCACGGACAGCACCAACACGAACTTTCCCTTCGGCATGTTCTTCGCCAACGCCACCACTCTTTACGTTTGCGATGAACGCGATGGCACGCTCGTTCCCAATCAGACTATCAATGGCCAGACCAACGTCGCTGACACGCAGAGCCTCGCCACGGCCGGTCTGCAAAAGCGGGTCAACCAGAACGGCACCTGGACGATGATCTATGTCATCCAGGCCGGCCTCAACATCGGTGTGCCCTACGGCGTGAACAACTATCCCGCTTCGCTCAGCCCCGCCACCGGCGGCTGCCGCAACATCGCCGGACGCGTCAATCGTGACGGCACGGTCACCATCTGGGCCATCACCTCCACCCTCAGCACCAACGGTGACCAGGGCGCCGATCCCAACAAACTTGTCAAGGTCCGCGACGTAATTTCCGCCACGAGCCTGGCCACCGGTGACGGCGACAACGACCGCGATGATCGCCTCGACGTCTTCCGCACCATCCGCACGGCCCGCGCCGGCGAAGTCTTCCGCGGCGTCGCCCTCGCTCCCACCGGCGATCACGACGGTTTCTGGCGCGATCACCACTAGCTCCACGTCACACTTCCAAACACACAGCGGGGCCGGATCACTCCGGCCCCATCTTTATAGGTTATCCGTTAATTTGAGCGCGACGGCTTTCCCCGAAAGCACGGCGGGACAAAATCGAGATCCGACGCTTCGCTGACCGCAAGGCCGATCTGGAAGGACATTACATCGGATGGAATAGGACTCTGATAGTCCGTGAGGCAACTCCGCACCACATCTTCCAACTTCCCGGATTGCGTGCGCACCTGCCGGTAGATCTTCACCGCTAGCGCCTCCGCGGCGCCCCCGGCGTCATCAGGGAAGGGATGTTGGCTTGCATTTCATCGTAGGCGGTCTCCCCGATCTCGAACCCCCTTTTGTGGCATAGCATGCGCAATAAATCAAGTCCTTCACGCAGAGTCGTGGTTGGAAACAATGGAATTTTCACGTCCACACGTCCCGGGCGTTTCAAATCCACTTCGATCAGGTCCGGGCGGCTGGAAGCCAGCACCCAAATCACCTTGCCGCGATTCGTGCTGCTCCCCATCTCTTCAGCAAGCATGGAATAGAGCCTTCCGCTGACACCCGAATCCCCGGAAGAACCTTCGCGCCGCCCCAGCGATTGATCTGCCTCGTCAATGAAGACGTAGCAGCGCCCCAGTGCGTGCACCAGCCGGAAAATCCTTTCCAGATTCCCTTCGCTGCTTCCCACCCACTTGTCCCGGAAATTCTTCAGCTACACGATGGGCACGCCCGCTTCGCCTGCCAGGCACTCCACCAAATAGGTCTTGCCCGTGCCAACGCGTCCGCACAACAGATACCCTTTCGGCAAGGCGGCCGTGTCATTTTTTCGCCAAAGCTCCACATCCTGCCGCAGCCACGCTTTTATTTTCTCGAGGCCGTAAATCTCTTCCAGTGTGCGCTTTGAATCGATGAACTCAATCAACCCGCCCGTATCTTTTTCCACCAAATCCCGCTTGATCGCCGATATGTCTACGGGCGTCACCGCCGTCTTCGTGTGTTCCCGGGTCTTGATCACGCTTTCCAGCGCCCCAAGCGTGCTGCCGGCCAGTTGCGCGCCCACGGCAGGGAAGTCCGCCTTCAATCCGCCCAGCGCCGTTGGATAAACGCGGTTAAGCAATTCCAGCGCGTCGGAGAACTGGTCCACGTTGGGCAAGTCAATCTTGATCTGCGCCGCGCGCGGATTTCGCGCCAGTAACGGGTGCAGATCGTTGAGATTCTCCGTCACCAGAAACGTCGCCAGCGAGTGATTCGCCAGCAGCGCGTCGCCCGCCCAATCGCGAATCAGGCACGCCAGGGCGTTCAGGTCGTAATCCAGTCCGCCGGCCAGCGGCGGCACCAGCAAATCCGCGTCCTTGATGATGCAGCCGATCTGAATCGAAACCTGATTCAACCGCGTCAGATTCGCGCAGTAGCGGAAATACCGCGTCAGCGTCTCGATTGCGGGACGCGGCACTCTCCAGTCTCTCTGGCTCTCCTCGAAGTGCGGCCACTTCGCGAACATCTCCGCGCCTTTCTCCACGCGGATTCCGTTGCCCAGGTCGTAGCTCAGCACGACGTCAAATCGCGAGAGAAGCGCGCTCAGCAGAAATTCCGGCAGCGATGCCAGCCGCGAGGCGGAGGGCGCCGGAAGCAGCATCCGGTCTCCGACGTTCCCATAAACGATAAATTGTCCCGCGGCGTTGCTCTCGTAAAGTTCGATGAGCGTTCGCGCCCAATCGGGCAGCTTGACTGCCGCGCCCTGTGCGGGTGGCGCCGTCTCCGTGGGGGCGGAACAAACTCGATTCTCCGTCATGCTGTTTCCCTCGCCGCCGGTTTACTCGGTGTCCGAGTCTGCCCGAAGTCCCGGTCCAGATCGGCCACCGCCGATTCGGCATCTCCGAAGATGCCTCCGCTCACAAGGTCGCTCGCCAGCTCGATATCGCTCGAAATCGTCTGCGGCTTGCCTTGCATGGCCGCGTTGTCCAGCAGCAAATCCACCTGGGATTCCACGCGAGTGAGGTCGCTCTCCACTTCCTGCAACGACTGCTCGCGCCGTTCCAGGCTCGCCTGCCGCCGCTTTAAAATGTCCAGCGTCGCCGTCTTCGATTGGCGCAAAGCCGGATTGTCGCCCGCGTTCTCCAACCCGCGCTGCAACGTCGCGATTTTTTCGGCGAGGCTCTGCGGCGTGTCTTCCGTTCCCGCCGTCAGCAGATGGAAGCGTGCGATCAGCAGCTTCAAATAAACCCATTTCAGATTATTCAGCACTTCGCGGTTCGTATCGATCACAAACGCTTCGGCCTGCGAGCTCCGGTAAACATCCAGAATTTTTTCGCATTTCTTTTCGAGATCGCCGAGCCGCTTCCGGTATTCCGCCGGCAATCCGTCAATCAATCCCTTGCGCTTCGCCTGCGCGTCGCCGTCCGAATCCGCCCGGTCCGACGCATCCACATAATTCTGGAATCGCTTGTTGAAAGCCAATGTCGGAAGGATCGTAGCTTCGGCGGCCAGCCCCAGCAGCCAGAACGCCGGGTGCCCGAATCCGAGAATCGCGAAGGCACCCGTCAAAAGTGCGTTTACCGGGAGGCGGCCTAGCAGCGGGACGTCCGCTCCCACCAGAAATGCTGCCTTTAGATAGCGCAACACAATAGTTTCATTCTACCGTAGTGTCAGTTCTTTTCCGTTTGCGGTCCCATGGTCTTGGCCGGCGTCGCGGGCGTGGCGGCGCTCTGCCCGGGCCCCGCGGCTGGTTCCAGCGCAATCCCTTCCTTCGCCGCAAAATCCGCCAGCGCTTGCTCGGCCAGCGCGTTCTGCTCCGCCTCTTTCAATTGCACGCCGGACATGTCCATCGAATCTTTCGCCACGCGCGCCCGCCCGGCCGCTTTGTTGCGCTCTTCCTCGACCATCGCCTGCAGCCGGTCCAGCGTGTCGCCGGAGCCTCCGATGGAGGTAATCATCCCCGAGGCCATCTCCGTCAACTCGGCCATCGCCTTCTTCATCTTCATGTCGCTGATGCTCGATTTCAGCGACGCGATTTCCGCTTTCGCGCTGCTCACGGCCACGTCGCGCGCTTTCAGCAAATCCTTGTACGTCGTCTCCGCCTGTTCTAATTGCTTGCGGTTTTCCGTCAACTCCCGCTCCACCGTTTGCAGGCGCAACGCGTATTGTCCCGCCGCTCCCCGGTTGCCCGCTCTCAAATTCGCCGTGGTTTTAGCTTGCAGGTCGTGGTCTTCCCCTTCCAGTTTCCGCACCTGGCTCATCAGGCTCTCGCAAAGTCCCGCGTGCGAAGCCAGTCCCTGGTTGTATTGCGCGATCTGTTTGCGCAAGTTCTCCGTTTCCACTTCCAGAAGCGCTTCGGGATTCTGCCGTTCCAGTCCGGAGATGAACAAACCGAAAAAGCCGCGAATCAGATTGGCAAGTCTCTCAAACATGGCTGCGTTGTTCCCCTTTCCCTCTGCTGTAATCCATCATGTTCCAATCCACGAGCGAACTCACCTTCCCGCCTGGCTCCGTTGCCAACTCTCCAACAGATTGTTCACCACTTCCGCGCGCGGCGCTTCGCAAATCTTGGGCAGGTCCACGCGAATCCCATAGTCCGCGTACTTCACAAACGGGCTGTCCGGAAATTTAATCGCCACGTTTGGATTCGCTGGCCGGAACCCGTGATTCAGCGATTCCTTTTGAATCGGTTCGCTCAGCAGAAACGCAAGAAACGTCTCCGCGGCCTTGCGCTGGTCCTTGCTGCTCCATGGAGCGTCAATGATGTAATAGGGATTGTCGTTCCACGCGTTGTACTCGGGATAGACAACGCGCAACTGTCCCCACCGCCCTTCCGCGTTCTTTAGATAATCGATCGCCACGTGTGCTCGTTCAGAATGATTGATGACACTCGGTAGAGTGTCAGGATGAGCAAAATGCGGTGGTATGAGCTTCCCGAGGCTCGCCAGCTGGCGAGCCTCGGGAAGAGGCTGAGCAAGGCGGCGCGGCAGCGCCTTCAGTGGATGCTGTTCTATTCCTTTAACGGGCGGAACGTGGCGAGGACCTGCCGGCACTTCGGCATCAGCCGGCAGACGTTCTATCGGTGGAAGGGACGCTTCGACCGCCACGATCTCACCACTCTGGAAGAGCATTCGCACCGTCCGCACAAAGTTCGGCGGCCGACTTGGACGCCACAACTTGCCGAGCGCGTCCTGGCTCTGCGCAGGCAGTATCCGCGTTGGGGCAAGGACAAGCTGGTGGTGTTGCTGCGGCGCGAGCACCTCATCGTTTCCACTTCCATGGTAGGGCGTATCCTTGGGGACCTGAAGCGCCGAGGCGCTTTGCATGAACCACCGCGAGCCGCCGTGTTGCGGCAGCGACGCCGCAAGCTGCGCAACCGGCCATGGGCCATTCGCAAGCCTAAATACTGACGAATTCAGCAACCGGGAGATCTGGTGGAGATCGATACCAAGGAGCTTCGTTTGCGCCGCGGGGTGATCCTGAAACACTTCAGCGCACGCGACGTTGTCTCGCGCTGGGATGTGGTCGAAGTGCATGGCCGGGCCACTTCACTGGCCGCCGCGCGTTTCCTCGACACCCTGCTCGACCGCTTACCATTTCGTCCCGGCGCCCTGCAGGTTGACGGTGGCAGCGAGTTTGCCGCGGAGTTCGAGCAAGCCTGTCAACAAAAAGCTTCGCGATGCTCCGGCGTCACCCAGTCCCGCTCCACGATGCCCACCGGATGGTCGCTCCAGAATGTGCCTTCCTTCGGGTAAATCGCCACCACCGGAAAGGCCAGATTCTGTTCGCCGTACGACTCCACCACCATGCTCTCGTAGAGCACCGCCGCCGAAAGATACTCCGGCCCGTTCGCGAACATCTTGCGCCCGAAAAATCCCGTCGAGCTCCCGTAGTGCACCACGCTCTGCTCGACCCCGCCGAGAAATTCGCGCGCTTGTGGCTTCTCGAGATCGGCCAGCTTTAGTCCCGCCGTCTTTCCGGAGGCCGCATACGCCTCCGCAATCAGCGAAATCAATCCGCTGTTGCTGTACTCCGGATGCGTTTGCCCGAACTTGAACTTTCCCCATTGCGGGTAACCGTATGCCTGCCAGCCTTTGTTGTTGCGCGCCAGCGCCAGAATCTCCGCCCATCCGATGGGTTTCTTCCCCCAGCCGATCGCCTCCGCCATCGGTTTCCACATCGCAATCACAACCGGAGACAGCACCAGGTTGTCCGTGCTGCCGATCAGATCCTTTCCCGTCTTCGATCGCGACTCCGCGTTCCCCAGCTTGATAAAGGCCGCCGACGCCGGACTCGCCAGGTGCGCCTGCAATCGGCCGGAAAGAATATTTTCGATCGTCTCGCCGGAACCCATTGGAATCGCCCGCACAAAGATAGGCTTCCCGCTCTGCGTCCTTACCCTTCTCTGGTTGAATTCATTCGTGACTTCCGTGATCCATTTTTCTTTTTCCGATCCGTACGGAAAAACCAGCTCCAGCGCCCCCTGTGGAGCGGACACACCGGCCTCCACCTCCGGCGACGCCTTTCTCTTGCACCCCATCCCGAGACACGCCACACCCAGAAGCGCGATCAGGAAAAGGCTCAACGGAGGAACGGCAAAGGAGCGGATTTGCGCCCGCGGGTTGATTCGTTCAGCGGCGAGTTTTGGCCGACCGGGGAAAATAGTGCCTCACGGCCCAGCTTGTATCGGTTTGGGTGAACCCATACCTGAGTACGCGCCAAACTTCCAAAAATTTCATTGATTCCAAACCGAAGCCTACACGCGGATTGTTACAAATGCGTTACATGCTCCTCCGGCAGGGCCCGGCTTTTTGCCCCTCCTGCAAGCCGCGCTGCTGCCACGCGCCCAAACGGCTGACGTGGTAAAATAACAATTCAGGGGGCGACACGGTTTCGACGGAAGCTGTCGCGTCCCGGAGGCATGCCGGGGGCCAACCGCCCGTAACTGGCTGGAAACTAGAACTGCCAACAACAACTTGGCACTTGCTGCTTAATTAATTAAGCACACGCTCCACCGGGCTTTGCTCATGGGCCCGGCCAAGAGCGTCATACAGTGAGCTGGCCCAAGCCTTTCGGTCCGTAAGGCTTGGGCGAGATCCATCGGACTAGTCCGCTGCGTTTCTTGCTCGTTCCAAGCGCGGAGGGCGAACCTAACGAACTGAGATAAGCATGTAGGCTCCGCGGCGTAGCGCTTTTCGGACGGGGGTTCGACTCCCCCCGCCTCCACCATCTATTTCCCTGCATTTTTGTTGGCTTTTTGACGGTTCTTCCTACGCGGACCCCTCTACTGTGCCCATTTGTGCCCAAGAATTTTTGACCGCCTCTTCCAGCTTTTCCTGCCGATCCTTTACCCAGTGCGAATAGCTCTTCTCTGTGACCTTGGTCGAAGAGTGGCCGAGCAGAGCCGCGACCGTCTCCAATGAGTTCCCCGCCGTCAGGAGTTCAGTCGCGAACGTGTGTCGGAAGAGGTGCGCGTGTACGTGCGGCAGCTTCGCCAAGTCGAACAGCGTCCTGAGAGCGCGTTGGTAGTTGCCGACCGCAGATTTGGGCTTTGACGCCCCGGTCCAAAAGTAGTGGTCGCCTTTCGCGTTGATGTCATGGAGCGCCGAAATCACTGTGGGCGGTAGGGGACAGAAAACGTCGGTTCCGGTTTTAGATGTGCGCAAGAAAAGCTTGCCGTGCCGGATATCGTGTTTTTTGAGGGTTACTACGTCGCGTATGCGCAACCCTGTGTACCGCATCACCAACACCAGTGCCCGCAAACGGACCCGGTTCTGTTTGTCCGGGTACTCGTCGCAAGCCTTCAATATCTTGTCGAACTCGGCTTTGGTGATAGGTGTGATTTGCAGCGGGGTCAGCTTGCCGGGCTTGATAGCTGTCGCGGGGTTCACCGATATCCAGCCGGACTGCTGGCAGAACCGGAAGAAGGCCCGCAACGCTTCCAGCTTCTTTCTCGCAGCGATGTTCCTGTTCGGCCACGATTGGCGGAATCTGCGAACGGCATCCACGCTCATGTCGCTGACGTAGACCAAACCCTCATTCGCGGCGAAATCTTTCAACTGTCGGAACAGCAGCTTGAATTTATAGATGGTGGGTTCGCGCAGTTCCCGCGCCTTGGCGTCCGCCAAATACGCTTCGGTCGCGTGGTCAACGGTAGGTGATTTCGGCTTGTCGAAGCCCTCCAGCTCTCTTTTGCGTGCGTCAGCGAGCGCCTTCTGCCAGTTGGTGGTCTTGAGAGTTCTGCGGAAACGCCTACCGTTGACGCGGTATTCCGAATAGATAGGACACCCGCACCGCGGGTCCAAGCGGTCCTTGCTGTCGCAAGGCGGAGCGTGGCGGCGGTATAAAATCACGCGGGCACCGCCGAATACCTCCGGTGAACGCGCTCGGCGACTGATTCCGGAATCTTCATTGAGACGTAGCTCCGCTTACCTTTGGCGGCTTTGCTGGACGGGAGGCGGAGAACCCCCGGTTCGTCTTTGAAGATGTTGCGAATCGTTTGCGGTGATACGCCCCACAAATCGGCCAATTCGTCGGGGGAATAGTGCGGCTCGGCCATCAGCATGGCGCGTTCGGGTTTGTACGGACGCCACGCTTGGAACTTCACGGAAGATTTTAGTTCGGCGATGGCGTCGGCGATGCTGTCGTGGGCGTGGGTCATTTCGCCCTCCGCGCCTTCTCCACGATGGCGTCTAATATCCACTGGCGAAGGGTCTTCCCCTCCCGTAGCGCGGCCATCTTGGCCCGTACAATCACGGCGTAGGGGATGTTGCGGAGATTCAGGCTTCCCGATTGTTTCTCTGGCATGTTAACCATGTAACATGTCTAACAGACGGCAGTCAATGGTACCACGTCAATCAAGGCAATCTCCCACAAGGTGCAATTCGGGGTGGGCCTTGATGTATGCCTGTATTCGAAGCCACCATTCATCGTCGGCCTCAGTGAGTCCAATATGTCTAACAACCACCGTTGAGGGAGTGCCGTTCTTTTTCAAAAGCTCCCCAAAGCTTTCGAGGTGCGCGTCGCCGCAAACAAAGACGATATCTTTGTTCAAGACATCGTGTAACTGGTCCAGCCAATATCGCTCGCGCAGCGGCCAGTACTTCACAACCTCGGTAGCGAACCCGCGTTCGTTGTAATCCGTTGGGTCATGCCCAGTGGCAAATTGCAGCGCAAGAGTAGAGCCTTCGACGTAGCCCATTTTGTCCCTAGCGTCTTGGTCAGGGTCGCAATAGCGATGTTGCACTTTAGCTGTGTCTGCCATCTCTCTTGTTATGGATTCGTGCTCCGCGCCTGTGTCAACCCGCTGTTTTTTGAGCGCGAATTCACTGTATTCTTCACCAACGAGCAAGGGCTTCACCTGTTTGATGGCTGTTGTGAGTGCCTCACGGTACTTCTCTTGAGCGGGCGTATCTGGCTTTCCCTTGGGTCTGGCTTGCACCCTGTGCGCGACTCCGATTAGAAGCTATTGCACAACCCTCCGTAACACAATCATGAAGCAGGCAATATGAAAGAACGCCCCGTAGATCTTGAGCGAGCGGTCATAACGCACCACCAAGCGCCGGAAATTGCCCAACCAGGCGTTGGTGCGCTCGACGATCCAACGACGCTGATACCGCCGCAGCGCTCGCCCGTCTTTTGTGGCTGCACGAACTCGATTCTTCTTGTGCGGACAGATCAACTCGAT
>Ga0335085_10005546_pt1 | contig 20190 bp, 21 predicted proteins | sample Lox_Sample_45_FD_206712 | JGI IMG/M metagenome (GOLD analysis project Ga0335085, IMG submission 206712) | Soil microbial communities from Loxahatchee National Wildlife Refuge, Florida, United States - Lox_Sample_4.5 | ecosystem: Environmental > Terrestrial > Soil > Wetlands | place: USA...
TCGAGGATCACGCTGCCATCGATCGTGTAGAGGGAATAGCCATCGCAACCGCCCTGATCGACAACCCGTGCAAGACACTCCTCGAAATTTGTCCACGGGACTCCTGGTCGTTTTTTCCTGAGACCGGGCTTTCCGAACCGGAAGTAGGCAAGCGACACGGCTTTTTCGTACGGGTGGCGTTCGCTTGCGAACTTGAAAGCGGACTTCCAGAAATCATCGCGGATGAAGGGGCGGATCTCCGCGATCGCCATGTGGGTATGGAGAAGATCGTCGGGAATTTCCGTATCCGGCTTTTGCAGAATGCCGAGCGAGCGCGTGTCGCTGGTTACGATGACATCGTCCGGTCCCGCGCTTGGGATCAGCACGCGCTGGATGGTCGTGCTGGCCGTCTTGCGGGGCCGAATGTAGATGTAATTGTACTTGGCCGAGAGGATCATGGGGCTCGAGCCAAGTAAGACCTAAACGTCCAGCTCGCACCAGACCGGCACATGGTCCGAAGGTTTGTCGCGTCCGCGCATATGCTTGTTGACGCCGCTTGTCTTCAGCCGGTCCGCCGCCTGCGGCGACAGCATGATGTGGTCGATGCGGATGCCCTTGTTCTTCTGCCAGCAACCGGCCTGATAATCCCAGAAGGTGTAGAGGCCGGGCTCGGTGTGGCAGGCGCGCAGCGCATCCGAATAGCCGAGATAGGCCATGCTGCGCAGCGCTCCGCGTGACTCGGGCTGGTAGAGTGCATCCATCTCCCACGCCTTGGGATCGTAGCAATCCTCGGGTTCGGGAATGACGTTGTAATCGCCCATCAGCACAGTGGGTTCTTCCAAGGCGAGAAGATCCCGCGCGCGCTTGGCCAGGCGCGCATGCCAGTCGATCTTGTAGGTGAATTTGTCCGTGCCGATGGGATTGCCGTTCGGCGCGTAGATCGAGGCGACGCGCACGACGCCTTTTTCGCCGGGCACGATGGCTTCGAGATAGCGCGCGTGATCGTCGTTGTCGCCGCCGGGCAGGCGAGGGGTGACATCCTCCATCGGCCGCCTGGAAAGGATGGCGACACCGTTGTAGCTCTTCTGTCCATGGACGGCGCAATTGTAGCCGAGGCCTTCGAATTCGAGCCGCGGGAAGGCGTCGTCCGTGCACTTGATCTCCTGCATGCACACGACATCGGGCTGCGTTTCGGTCAGCCATTGCCGGGCGGCCTCGAGCCGCGCCTTGATGGAATTCACGTTCCAGGTGGCGATCTTCATGACTGCCCTTGAGTAAGTGCGTCATGGGAACTTCGCAATGGGCCGGGGTCCTGTTTTCCGCAGGTGTTTCTTAGGCATTCGGGCGGAAGCGCGATTGCCTGTGTGCGGGCGATGGACAAAATGGTGGTCCTGGAGAAATTTGGGTCGTTCCTGGATGACAATTGTGTCTATCGTGTCGAGATAGGTCTCGGGGAGCCGATGGACGGGCTGGGATACAGTTGAGTCAGACGATCAGGCTTTTGTCGGAAACGGAAATCACGCCGGAGGATCTGGCGTGGGTGCGAGCCCATCCCCGGTTTCCGGATGCGATCCGGCACATCTGCCGATCGGTGATGGACCACTACAACGGCAACCGCGTCCTGAATGCGCTGGTCAATGACCGCGGGCGGATGCGCATGGCGTTCCTCGCGCTCTATCTCCATTACACGCGGCGGCTGGGCGACCCGAACTCGGGCCTGACCGTCAATCGCCTCAAGGCGCTCTGCGTGGAGCAGAAATTCTGCAGCGGCGGCCGTGCCGAAGCGATGATCGCGCTGATGCGGATGTTCGGCTATCTGCGCGAGTCCACCAACGATCAGGACCGCCGCCTCAAACTGCTGATCCCGACCGACAAGCTGATCCGCACCCATGTGGAGCGCTGGCTCTGGCATCTGGAAGCCGTCGCCATGGTGCTGGACGAGGGCAGGCTGGGGCTCGAGGCCTTGAAGCGGCCGGAGTTCATGCCGGCGCTCCTTCGGCAGCTGGTCGAACGTCATCTCGCGGGTTTGCGGATTCTCGATGCGGCACCGGGCCTTGAGATGTTCACCGATCGCAATGGCGGCTGGATGATCCTGTTCAGCCTGATCACCGGCGGAGACGCCCGCGATACGGTTCCACCGTCCGGCCCTGTGTCGATCTCGATCTCGGGTCTCGCGCGGCGGTTCGGCGTGTCGCGCGTGCATGTCCGCAAGCTTCTGGCCGACGCGGCCGCCGAGGGTTTCATCGTGCGGAGCGGGCATGGCGAGGAGGTCGTGATGCAGCCGCGCGTGCGCGAAGGCATCCTGGAGGTATTTTCGCTCCTGCTCGTGACATTCGCGCAGGCCGCGATGGCGGCGGTCGAGGAAGTCGGAGACGCGCGCGCGGTGGCGTAGGCCGCCGGCGATCAGTCGGGAAGGGCGTAGGGCGCCGACGATACCGGACATTTGTCGACGAGCGCCGGCTCCAGCGTGAACAGCGTGGTGTCGCCTGTCCAGCATTCGTCGAATACCGAGCAGTAACAGACATTCACCTGCAGCTTGTGGCTCAGACGCGCCTGGTTAAGCGCATCCCACGCCGCGGCATTCTCTGGGGACTTGGGCAGGACCAGAAAATCCAGGCGAGCGCCCGGGCGGAGCACACGTCCGCTCGCCATGCCGGACTGCAGCCCGTCGCCCGGATGATGATGGTAGCCGCAACAGGCTTTCAGGAATTGCGCCGCATCGCGATAGGCGTGGCCCTTCCATTTCAGTTCGAAGAACTCGAGTTTCGCCGGCCCGATCCCGTCATTGTCGATGCTCATGCTGACGACTTGTTTGTCGCCGTGCATGTTGCCAGTCGAGTAGTCGATGAACGGCCAGGCATTGGATTCCGCCATCCGCTCGTTGGCGTCGGCCATCCGCTCGAGCGTCTTGCTGTGCACGATGGCGATGATGAGCGAGCTGATCGAAATCAGCAGAATGGCGATCGTCATGCCGATGTCGAACCAGCGCAGGCCCGATTGCGAGTGAGGATGCGGCGTTTCCGGCTCGATGTTCATGCGGCCCCCCGGCCTATGGCATCAGATCGAGAAGCTTGTCCCGCAGCCGCAGGAGGATTGGGCGTTCGGATTGTTGATCTTGAAAGAGGCCCCGATCAGGTCGTCCACGAAGTCGATCTCGGAGCCTTTGAGGAAGTCGAGCGACATGGGATCGATCAGCACCACCGCGCCGTCGCGCTCGATGACAAGGTCGTCGTCTGCCCTGACCTCATCCAGCGCGAAATTGTACTGGAAGCCAGAGCAGCCGCCGCCCGTCACCGCGATCCGCAGCATGGCAGGCGAGGTTTCAGCCTTCAGGATTTCCGCGATTCGCTTCGCGGCGCGGGCCGAGACCGTGACTTCCGGAGCGGGTGTGGCGTCCATCTCGCGTTTCGTGTGGGGCGACTCTGCCTTATGTAATGCGCGAGGCTTCCGGATCAAAGCCTTTGAAGGTTGAGAAAAATCCGCCCGGCCGTCTGCTCGGACCCCAATTCGAGCCGCCGCCCAAGGCTGCCTTCGCCACGAAACCGGCGGAAAGCCACGGCCGCCTCTATCCGGAGCCGGAAAGCGCCACCCGCACCTGCTATTCGCGCGACCGCGACCGGATCATCCACTCGGCCGCGTTCCGGCGGCTGAAGCACAAGACGCAGGTCTTCGTGCAGGTGGAGGGCGACTACTACCGCACGCGGCTGACCCATTCGCTCGAGGTGGCGCAGATCGCCCGCAGCCTGGCCCGCGTGCTGGGGCTGGACGAGGATCTGGCGGAAGCCATCGCGCTCTCGCACGACCTCGGCCACACGCCGTTCGGCCATGCCGGAGAGGAGGCGCTTTCGGAAGCCACGCGCCAATTCGGCGGCTTCGATCACAATGCCCATGCGCTGAAGCTCGTCACCGAGCTCGAGCATCGCTACGCCGGGTTCGACGGGCTGAACCTCACCTGGGAAACGCTGGAAGGACTCGTCAAGCACAATGGTCCGCTGACCGGGCGGCCGCTACCGGACCCGATCGCGAAATTCGACGCCAATTGGCCGCTCGAGCTGTCCAGCTGGCCGGGGCTCGAGGCGCAATGCGCAGCCCTCGCCGACGACATCGCCTATGTGAATCATGACATCGATGACGGCCTGCGCGCGGGATTGTTCGCGCCAGGTGACCTTGTTGAGGTGCCTTTGGCCGGACCGCATACGCGGACTGTCCTTGCCGAGTATGGCGAGCTGGAACTTGGGCGCTTCATCGGCGAAATGGTCCGCGGTCTGATGAGCGAACTGATCGTCGATCTCATCGGCGAGACAAAGCGGCGGATCGCTGCCGGCCAGCCAAAATCAGCCGCCGAGGTGCGGGCACTCGATCACGCGCTTGCATCATTCAGCAAGGGCATGCTGCCGCAGTTTGCCGCGCTCAAATCCTTCCTGTTCGAGCGGATGTACCGGCACCCCCTCGTGATGGGCTCGGTCGAGGTCGCAAAACAGGTTGTGAGCGAACTGTTCGGGGCTTTCAGCGGCGATCCGCCGCTGCTGCCGCCGGACTGGGCCCGGCTGTGCGGCAAGCCCGGCGATGCCATGACGGCCGGGGTCGTCCGCGACTACATCGCCGGGATGACAGACCGGTTTGCGCTGGAGGAGCACGCGCGGATCACGGGGCGAAAAATCGCGCTGTAAGCGACATTACTGACCGTGATTCGGCCAGAATCGGATGCTAGATTTCCGCTGCTATCCGAGATTCGAGACTTGGCCATGCCTCAGGCAGAACGCTACGAGCCCACGGGCGACCTTCACATCTTCGACGGCGAAGACGAGCTGCCGGACGAGGAGGAGGGCTCGCGCCTCGCGCTGCTTCTTGTGCTTGCACTGGTCGTGTTCGCCGCGTTCGGCGGCGTGGTCTATCTCGCCTATACTCAGGGCGTGAAGCAGGGCAGGGATGAAGCCCCGCGGCCGGTCGCCACGTCACAGCCGAGTCCGAAAGTCGCGACCAACACGTACAAGAATTTCAACGTCTACAAGCCTGCGCCATCCGAGGACGAACTGGCGAACGAGGATGCCGCTCCGCCACCGCCAACCAGCATCGCGCCGGCGAAACCGGCAACGCCGCCCACACAGACAAAGCCCACGACAGTCTTCCCGCTGGCGCATGCGCCGACGGCCTCGAAGCCTTCGACCGTGGCGGCGAACACCGTCCCATCGCCTGCGACCACAAAGGCCAAACCTGTCGTAACCCACGCCGCACCGGCAGTGACCAAGCCGGTGCCGACACCGCCGGCCAAGCAGGCGGCGACAGCGCCGAAACAGGCCGCGACCACGCCGAAACAGATCGCACCAGCTGCGGCGAAGCCTGCTGTCGTTACGACGGCACCGAAGACATCGCCCGCGACGACATCCGTCGCAACGGCGGGACCGAAGCAGATCGTCCCGCAGACAAGCGCGCCGACGCCGGCCAAGCCTGCTGCGACGAAACCCGAGACGACCGTCGCTTCGGTTGCGCCACCGCCTCAGGCAACCACACCCGCGCCGGCTCCTCCCGCGACGGCGCCCGTACCGGCAAAATCGGCCGGCGGCTATGTGCTCCAGATCGGCGCCTACAAATCCGACGCCGAAGCGCAGGCGTCGTGGCGGGCGTACAAGTCCTCGCACGCGGCCGCCTCCGGATACGAACCTGACATCATCAAGGTCGATATTCCGGGCAAGGGCACATGGTACCGGCTGCGGGTCGGATCGTTCGCCAGCACAGCCGACGCCAATGTTCTATGCGACAAGCTGAAAGCCTCCGGCGGGAGCTGCTTCCCCGCCAAGCGTTAGAGTTTCGATGGCACTGCGAAATCGTGTTGTTTTTGGCTGCGCCGGCACGGCGTTGAGCGCCGACGAGCGTGCGTTCTTCGCGGACGCGCGGCCATATGGGTTCATCCTGTTCGCCCGCAACGTCGACAATCCTGATCAGGTGCGCACGCTGATTTCTTCGCTGCGCGATGCTGTCGGCGATCAGACAGCACCGGTGCTCGTCGATCAGGAAGGCGGACGGGTGCAGCGTCTCAAGCCGCCGCATTGGAAGGCGCATCCCGCGGCACGTCGCTTCGGCGAGTTGTACGCAAGCGATCCCGAGCGTGCCCGCGAGGCAGTGTACCTGAACGCGCGTCTGATCGCGCACGATCTCGCGTCGCTGGGGTTCACGATCGATTGTCTGCCGGTTCTCGATGTCCCCGTGGAAGGCGCAAACGATGTGATCGGCGACCGCGCGTTTGCCAACGATGCATCCACCGTCATCGAGCTTGGCCGCGCCGCCATCGAAGGCATGCTCGACGGCGGCATCCTGCCGGTGATGAAGCATTGTCCGGGTCACGGCCGCGCCACCGCCGACACCCATTTCGATCTGCCGCGCGTGACGGCGCCGGCCGCCGAACTCAGCGCCAGCGATTTCGTCCCGTTCCGCGCGCTGGCCGGCGATTGCCCGTGCGCCATGACCGCACATGTGGTCTACGAGGCCATCGATCCCAATCGCGCCGGCACGGTCAGCCCCCGCGTGGTGCTGCAGGTCATCCGCGGCGAGATCGGCTTCGAGGGTCTTCTGTTCACGGACGATCTCTCCATGAATGCGCTCTCGGGCACGCTGGCGCAGCGGGCCAAGGCGGCGCTGTTCGCCGGTTGCGACATCATCACCCACTGCAACGGCAAGATGGACGAGATGATGGACGTGGCGCGCGGGGTGAAGCCCCTGGAAGGGGATTCGCTCAAGCGCGCCGAGCGGGCTCATGCACATCTTCATGCCCCGCAAGACCTCGACGTGGCGGCAGCCGATGCGCGACTATCCGAACTTATGGGAGTCGTGGCGTGATCGAAGTCGAGACCGAAGACAGTTTCAACGAACTCGAGCCGGTTCTGGCCGCGCCGGAGGAGGCATTCGTCGTCACGGTGGATGGGTTCGAGGGCCCTCTCGATCTTCTGCTCAGTCTCGCTCGCGACCAAAAGGTCGATCTTGCCAAGATCTCGATCCTCACACTCGCCGACCAGTATCTCGAATTCGTGGAATCGGCCCGCAGCCGCAACCTCGAACTGGCCGCTGATTATCTCGTAATGGCCGCGTGGCTGGCCTATCTGAAATCCCGCCTGCTTCTGCCGCAACCCCCGTCTGTCGATGGAGAGCCAACCGCGCTGGAGATGGCTGCGCGCCTGCGCTGGAGGCTGCAACGGCTGGAGGCCATGCGCGAGGCGGCGGCCCGCCTCATGGCCGGCGACCGGCTCGACCGCGACGTCTTTGCCCGCGGGGCGCCGGAGCCGGTCAACGTCGTCAAGCTGCGCACCTACAAGGATTCGCTCTACGACCTCCTCACTGCCTATTCGAATCACCGGCTGAAGGAGGTGCGCGGCAAGAGCTACCAGCTCAAGCATGCCCCGGTTCTTCTCATCGAAGAGGCGCGCCAGCGGATCGAGCGGATGCTCGGCCGAATCGGAAATTGGAGTGGTCTATCAAGCCTTTTGCCACAGGACTGGAGTTTTGGGATCAAGCGCAGATCGGCGCTTGCGAGCACGCTGCTGGCGTGCCTAGAACTGGCAAGGGACGGGCGAATCGAGTTGCGCCAGATGCGGCCGTTCGAAGAGGTGTATGTGAAGGATCGTGCGGAGGCCGCGTTATGAACCGCGTTGTTCGCCTGGCCGAAATCACCGCCGAAGCGGAAGCTCATATCATGCCTGACGAGAAGGCCGTTCTCGTTCCCGATTTGCATGCCGTGCCGGACGTGAATCCCGAACATTTGCGCATGGTCGAGGCGCTGCTGTTTGCGGCGTCTGAGCCCCTGAGCGAGCTCGCCTTGGCGGGTTCGCTGCCGCAGGGCGCCGACGTTCGGCCGCTGCTCGCCGAGCTTCAGAAGATCTATGAGAAACGCGGCGTCACCCTCGTGAAGGTTGCGGACAAATGGCAGTTCCGCACAGCGCCAGATCTTGCCTTTCTCCTGCGCAAGGAACAGCCCGAGCAGAAGCGGTTGTCGCGTGCGGCGATCGAGACGCTGGCCATCATCGCCTATCACCAGCCGGTGACGCGCGCGGAGATCGAGGACATCCGCGGCGTGGCGCTGTCGAAAGGCACGGTCGATATCCTCATGGAAATCGGCTGGGTGAAGATCCGCGGCCGCAAGCGCACGCCCGGCCGCCCGGTCACCTACGGGACGACCGAATCCTTCCTCGTGCAGTTCGGGCTTGAGAATGTCGGCCATCTGCCCGGCATGGATGAGCTGAAGGCTGCCGGCTTCCTGGAGGCACTACCCCCATCCGGGCTCGACATCCCGAACCCTTCCGATCAACTCACGGCTGACGAGGATCCCTACGATCCCGAGGAGGATGTGGCTGAGGACAGCGTCCAGCCGCCCGACTAGCCGAGTTCCCGGTTACCGGCCATTTACCAGCATGTGTTCCTCTATGAGCTGTGGCATCCGTCGGGGGGCGCTCGCATTGCACGCTGACCGTTCAATTCGCAGCCTTACGTCTCTGGGCGGTGCCTCCACCAGCCGGGTGCTGAATCTCGTTTCCGTTGCACAGACCAAAGCGCAGGACCCGGAATACGCCTCGCGACCGTTCTTCCTCTCTCCGGTCATCAACACCGCAATCCTCGTCAAGCACCGCTTGCGGTCGCACGAGGAATACCTGTTCCGCGAGCCGGTCTCCGTGGCCACCAAGATCATCGTGCCGTTCGACATCACGGACCTGAAGCTGGGCGGCCGGTCCGTATTCGTGGATGAGAAGGGCTTCATCGATACGCTGAAGCAGCTTGGTCACTACCCGCAGGGTGGACTTGAGCGCGACGTCGAGGTCCTGCGTCTCGTCAGCCGCGTGCCGTCGCTCGATCCCTTCTTGTTGCGCGAATATCTCAGGGCCAACGACGTGTTCGTACCCAATTGCTACCTCGAGATTTCCGCTGCCGACCAGATCCGCATGTACGATTTCGCCGCCAAGGACATGCTCTCGTTCGTCAAACTTGCCACCGGTGCCGATGTCGGGCGCAGCGACCAGCTCACCGACAGGTTCGTCTCTGCGCTGCTCGCCGACGATTGCAGCGACAAGCTGGATCCCCTGCGCACGGTCTTGATGCTCGACGGAAAGGAATTCCGCGAGGGCGTGTTCAGCTGGCGCGGCTTTCTTTACTACAAATGGTCGCTGCTCAGCTTCTGGCCAGATGTCGGCGCGGTGCTCAAAGGCATCCAGGACCTGAAGCCCAAGGGCATGCCCACCCCCGACGATGCCGAATACATTCTGTTCGCCCGGCGCCGCATAGCGGAGGCCATGAAACTTGCCGGAAGCGACGTCGGTCGACTCCTGAAAGTCTACGAGACCGCCTACGGCGATCTGATCGAACGGGGCAAGCCGAAATCCTTCCGCGATTTTCTCTTGAGTGCGCCGAACCTGTTCCTCGAGCTCGGCGAGAAGATGGCGGCAATCTCCCACGTGGTCAGTTTCTGGAAATACCGCTTCCAGCGGAAGGACGCGCCCAGGGCGGATCCGGACGAGCTCGTCGCGATCCTGCAGGACTTCGAGTCCGGGTTCGCGTCGGCGGTTGCGAACGCCGGCATGGCCGCCAGCGCCTGATCAGTCCTCGAGTTCGACGATCACCGCTTCGCCCTTCTCCAAGGCGATCGCCAGCTTGCCGTCGCGCAAGGCAATCGCATCCTTGCCGAATACTTCGGCGCGCCAACCGTGCAGAGCGGCGACGCCGTCATCCTCATGCGCAGCGAGGCGCTCGATGTCTTCGGCATTGGCGATGAGGCGGGGCGCCACTTTGGCCTCCTCCGCACGCAGCCGCAGCAATGTCTTCAGCAGATCGATGGCGGAAGGCGAGGGCTCGCGCTTGCGGCGGCTGCGATCGATCTCGAGCGGCTTCGGCGGCGGGCTGTTCAGGCCGGCTGCAATCGCCTCCAGCAGAGCCTTGCCGGACCTCGACGCGGCGAACCCTTTCGGCACTGCGCGGATGTGTTCCAGCGACTCGGCGGTATCGGGCGTATGTGCGGCGATCTCCAGCAGCGCCTCGTCACGCAGCACACGCTGGCGGGGAATGTCGCGGTTCTGCGCCTCGATCTCGCGCCATGCCGAAATCCCCGCCAGCACGGCAAGGAATCGCTTGTTCGTCGTCCGCGGCTTCAGACGTTTCCATGCGTTCGCGGGATCGAGCTCGTAGAGATCGGAGTCCTTAAGCGCCGCGATCTCCTCCCGCACCCAGGCTTCGCGGCCGGTTCGCCTGAGTTCGCGATCGAGCTTCTCATAGACCTTGCAGAGATGCGTGACGTCGCCGATGGCGTATTCCAGCTGCCGCTTGCTTAGCGGCCGGCGGCTCCAGTCCGTGAAGCGGACCGATTTGTCGAGATCGGTGTGGGTGAGCTTGCGCACCAGCGTTTCATAGGACGCGGCTTCGCCGAAGCCGCACACCATGGCCGCGATCTGCGTGTCGAACAGCGGGTCGGGGATGACGCCGCCCTGATGCCAGAAGATTTCGATGTCCTGTCGGGCCGCGTGCAGCACCTTCACAATGCGCGTGTCGGCGATCAGCTTGTAGATCGGGGCGAGATCGATGCCGGTGGCCAGCGGATCGATGATGGCCGCAGGTCCGGCCGGCCCCGCCACCTGCATGAGGCAAAGCTTCGGCCAGTAGGTCTGGTCCCGCATGAATTCGGTATCGAGGGAGATGTAAGGCGCGCTCTCCAGCTCGCCCACCAGCGCAGCAAGGTCGCCGGTCGACTCAACAATTCGCATGCGAGAAGGCTATAGCGGATTCGCGCCGGCCGTGCCCTCGCGATTCGATAAATCAGTGCACAGTCAGGCCCACGGTGCGGCCCGGAAAGCCGGCGGCGTCGAAATAGCGGGTGCCGCCAACCTGCTGATAGTTCAGCATGGTCTTCGTTCCATTTGGGCCGGTCGCGGACATCTGCCAGCCCTTGGTCACATGGACCGGCTTGCCGCGGGGCAGGGCCTCTGTCGCCGCGCGTCCGGTCAGGCCGCCCTTTGGTTGGATCGATAGCCCAAGAATGCTGGCGAGCGTCGGGTTGATGTCGGCGTTGCTGACCGGGGCAGGATCGACGAAGCGGGTCCTGAAATCGGGTCCGTTGGCCGCCATGAAGTTGCGCGTATCGGCGCGGCTGAACGTGCCATGCATGCCCTGGCCGGTGACGAGCGATGTGTCGGCGAATTCGGCAACGCAGAGCAGCTGCGGTTTGCAGCCCGGGATCGCATGCGACGCGAAGTTCACGACGATGGACGGCTGCGGGGTTTTTGCCGTGCCGCGCAGATTGATGCTGCTCATCGGCAGGGCGCCGGGAATTTCCCCCAGCGTGTCGTTGACGAAGATGCCGCTGACATAATCCTGGGCCGCGAGAATGCCCACAATTTGCCTGGCCCGTTCCGATGTGTTCGCGCCGGGCAGATAGATCAGATCCGATCCGCCATTGGTGACGACCATGACATCCGGATTGGCTTCCGTGGCGCCGATGAATCCATCGCCATAGGTCGGATGCTCGCCGTTCGCGAAGTTCACCTGCTTGTGCGTGTGCGGATCGAACAGCGGCAGCTTCAGCGCATCGGCGAGATCGATAGCGACGAAGCCCGCCGGCAGGTCGCGCTGGTCGGGCGGCGGCGGCGCGTTCTGGGTGTCTACTTCGTTCTGCGGACCGCCGGCCGCTTCGTAGCGCGCCGCGGCACTCGTCTTGCTGTGCTTGTCGATGGTGGAGAAGCCGTGATCGGCGGTGATGAAGACGTCGGTCTGCTTGTCGATACCAAGCGACTTCAGCCCCGCAATGAGCGAGGCAAGCGTATCGTCTGCATCCTTGACACCAGCGGCGCTGGTGGTGCCGTTGATCCCGGGCGTGAGCTTGCCGAGGCTATCCTTCTGCGAATGTTGCGTGGCGTCCGGATCGCGCGACCAGAACAGCATCACCACATTGCCGCCGCCGGCGAGAAGCTTGGGCATCACGACCCGGGTGGCGATGGCCGCGAGATATTTCTCCTGATCATTGTTCGGCGCGTTTGTTTTCGGCGCCGTCGCGGGAAGTCCCGCGGCTTTGATCGCCTCGGCGATATCCGGCGAAACCGGCAAGCCAGCGGGCGTGCCGATTGCATCATCAATGACGATCGTGCCTTTGCCGTCGCGCTGCGTGACGTCCTGAATGGACGTCGGGCCGACCTTGCCGATGGCGGCGGTCGCGAAACCGGCCTTGCGCGCGGCGGCCAGCAACGACTCTTCATTCAGGTAGTTGCCGCCGAAATGATCGTCGAGTTCGCCGAGGCTGGTGTCGTTCTCCATCACGGCGATCGGTGCGTTGCCGGTCACCGGACTCGGATAGCCGGAATAGATCGCATTGCCGAAATTGCCGGTGTCGCCGGGGTAATGTCCCGTGGCGATGGCCGACGCGTTCACCGTGGTGATGGTGGGATAGACGGAATGGGAGTTGGCGAAGTCCACGCCGTCGCGCTTCAGCCGCCACATGGTGGGCGCCGATTTGGCCGTGACGCTGTCGTAGCGCAGCCCGTCGGCGACGAAGATGAGCACGATCTTGCGTGGCGGGGCGGCGGGCTTTGCCGGTGTAGCAGGGGCAGGCGAGGCCAGCGTTGCTGAGACAAAGGCGATGACAGCAAACCGCACGAGTTTCATGGCGATCCTTCGAAATTGGTGTGGGTTAACTTCGGATGGCAACCCTTGAATGCTCCAATGTTATCGTGGTGTGCGATCAAGCCATGCGAGCTCCTCGTTTAGGCCCCCCTTGTCGCCGGACTGACAATAGGCGGCCAATGCCTCGCCGATCGATATCAGCGCACTCGGCCGAGAGTAGGCGGGTCCCTCCGAATCCTTGGCCCACCCTTCTACACTTGAAAAATCGCTCCGCATCGAGAAGCGGAACACCGTCTTGTTGCCATTGTACGGCACTTCTATCGTGTCGGTCATTCGAAGCGCGTCTTCCCACGAATGGATGAGTCTCCTTGCGATTCGGCCATCGATCAGGCGATCACAGCGTCCATTGCGCGTCGCGGAGATCAAATAAGAGTTCCTTTGTCGGGATAGCCAAACCGCGTAGCTCGGTACAAATTTTGAAGCACTGATCATCCTCAGCACAACATTCTTTGCAAACGCTTCGCGGAAATCCGAAACATCCGGCGTCGCCGACGCGTAAGGAACCCCACTGGCAGGACGCTGCTTTGGATAGAGCAGCTGGCCGTTGAATCCGCTGAACGGTTCCATCGAGCAAATACCCTGTCTTGCCTCCTCGTACCAATACGCAACGATGTCCCCACCAAGGGAGCGATACAAGTCTCGGTATTTCAGTTCGGGAAACGAAATGACCCAGTCGTCTCGCTCGTGAGCGAGGTAGCCGGACTGTCCAACATCGCGAGAGCTCGAATCCGGTGGGGTGTCGCTATCGAGGTGATATTCTATGCTTGAGGGAGTGATGCGCGAGATAGAATCCAACCGGCAGTCGTCAGTGCAGAACAGTTTCTTCGCCAAATCGATCCTCAGTCGGGTCGAAAACGACTTCTTGGTCGTTCCATCAATGAGCGACTGACCCGTGCAAAGAAGGTCGAAGCGGGTTGGTCGGACTTCAATTGCCGAACCAGTGGCATTGGCCGCGCTCTGCCAGAGGAGCGCGAGAAGCGGCGCTATCGCTAGTCGTTTCAGAAGCACTGTCTTCCCCCGGTATTCGAACCTGTCCTACTAAAAAAGTACGGCTGGCCCACGGCGTTGCCGATCTGCCCGCCGTCCCGACAATACAGCGGTTTGCCGCCCTTGACTTGGGCAAGGTCGGCCAGCCACATACGGCCCGTTTTCCCGAGGAAATCATGGCGCTTACCGGCAATCCCTATCGCTCGCGCGGCCCTTCGGGCGCACTGGACACCTGCGGCAGTTTGCGCGCCGCCGATGTTGGCCGCCGCGTCACCATCTCGGGCTGGGTGAACCGCCGCCGCGACCATGGCGGGCTGCTCTTCCTCGACCTGCGCGACCATTACGGCATCACGCAGTGCGTCGTGGAACCGGATTCGCCCGCCTTCGCCGAAGCCGACAAGAGCCGCTCCGAATGGGTGGTGACGGTGACGGGCCCGGTCGTGGCGCGCACGCCGGAGACGGTGAACAAGGACCTGCCGAGCGGCGAGATCGAAATCCGCATCGAGTCCGTGGCCGTGCAGTCGGTGGCGCAAGAGCTGCCGCTGCCGGTGTTCACCGACATCGAATATCCGGAAGAGACGCGGCTGAAGTACCGCTTCCTCGATCTGCGCCGCGAGCGGCTGCACCGGAACATCACGCTGCGCTCGAAAGTGATCTCGTCCATCCGCCGGCGGATGATCGAGCAGGGCTTCACGGAATTCCAGACGCCGATCCTGACGGCATCTTCGCCGGAAGGTGCGCGCGACTTCCTGGTGCCGAGCCGCCTGCATCCGGGCAAATTCTACGCGCTGCCGCAGGCGCCGCAGCAATTCAAACAGCTGATCATGGTTGCGGGCTTCGACCGCTACTTCCAGATCGCGCCGTGCTTCCGCGACGAGGACGCGCGCGCCGACCGCTCGCCGGGCGAATTCTACCAGCTCGATCTCGAGATGAGCTTCGTGACGCAGGAAGACGTGTTCGCGGCCGTCGAACCGGTCCTGCATGGCGTGTTCGAGGAATTCGCGGAAGGGCGCAAAGTCTCCGGCCTGCCGTTCCCGCGCATCGCCTACGAGGAGTCGATGCTGAAATACGGCGTGGACAAGCCGGATCTGCGCAATCCCATCCTCATCGCCGATGTGTCGGATGTGTTTGCGCGTGCCGATGTGGAGTTCAAGGCGTTCAAGAATTCGGTGGTGCGGGCGATTCCCGCGCCGGGTGCCGCCTCACAGCCGCGCAGCTTCTTCGACAAGCTGAACGACTGGGCACGTTCCGAAATGGGCGCCAAAGGCCTCGGCTACATCGTGTTCGAGGACGAGGGCGGCAAGGTCGTCGGCAAGGGGCCCATCGCGAAGTTCATCCCCGAGGCGGCGTTGGCCGAACTCGCCGCGAAATCCGGGGTGAAGGCAGGCGATGCGCTGTTCTTCTCGGCCGATGCCAAGAAGGATCGCGCCGCCGGATTGGCCGGGCAGGCGCGCATCCGGCTCGGCCGCGAGCTTGGGCTGATCGATGCGAACCGCTTCGAGTTCTGCTGGATCGTCGATTTCCCGATGTATGAGATGAACGAGGAGGAGAAGAAGATCGACTTCTCGCACAACCCGTTCTCCATGCCGAATTTCGACCGCACCAAATTCCTCGCGCTCGACCCCAACGATGCGGCGACCATCCTCAACATCAAGGCGTTCCAGTACGACATTGTGTGCAACGGCGTGGAGCTGTCGTCCGGCGCCATCCGCAACCACGATCCGGATGTGATGCTGAAGGCGTTCGAGATCGCCGGTTATCCGCGCGAGGTCACCGAAGCGAAGTTCGGCGGCATGCTGAACGCGTTCCGCTACGGCGCGCCGCCACATGGCGGCACCGCACCGGGCATCGACCGCATCGTCATGCTGATCGCGGGCGAGGAGAATCTGCGCGAGATCATCCTGTTCCCGATGAACCAGAAGGCCGAGGATCTGATGATGGGCGCGCCGTCCGACGTGACGCAGCGCCAGCTCAAGGAACTCCACATCCGCACGGTGAAGCCGGAGTAGCAGCGCTCGCCGTCAGCATGAACATAGATTAATGGAACTGTGACGAGCACGGACACAATTTCCGTATAGCCGCATGAAAAGCTCGTGCGCATGCCCAGCGAAATTCCATTGCTTTTGCCGGCCCGGCTGCCGTGGGCCTGGCGACGGCCGATTGCGGGCTACGGAATTGCGCTCGCTGCCTTTCTTGCAACATTTCTCGCACGCGAGTTGCTGAGCCCCTGGCTCGCATCCGACCGCGACTTTGTCATCTTCATTCCCGGTCTGATCGCAACGACGTTTCTCGCCGGGCTGGGCCCGGGCATCGTCTGCGCCATCCTGTCGGGACTCGGGCTCTGGTATTTCTTTCTGCCGCCGCTGTTGAGCTTTGCAATCACGCTCGACTCCGCGGTCGCATTTTCGACGTATGTGCTTGCGGCCTCGATGAGCGTCGCCCTTGTCTATTGGTTGCGGGTGAGCGGAATTCGGCTCGATGCCGAGCGTGCCAGAGCGGAAGCGCTGGCCAGGCGCGAGAAGCTGTTGCGCGACGAGCTGCAGCATCGCGGCAAGAACCTGTTCGCCGTGATCGCTGCCGTGGCCCATCAGACCCTGCGGGGAGAGTTGCAGGTGGAAAGCGCCCGTCAGGCATTTTTGGCCCGCCTCAATGCACTCGCCCGCACCGACAACCGACTCACGAGCGCCGGACTGCAGCCAACGCCAATCGCCGATCTGCTGGTGGAGGAACTGCAGCCATTTCAGGGGCGGATCAAGCTTGATGGCGCGGATGTGCGGTTGCCGGCCAAGCCCGCCCAGAATTTCTCGCTGGCGCTGCACGAGCTTGCGACAAACGCGGCAAAATACGGCGCACTCTCGGTGCCCGACGGACGCGTCGAGATTCGCTGGTCCGTCGCGCCGGCGTCGTCGGATTCCTTTTCTGAAGTTGTCACGGTCCGCTGGCGGGAAATCGGCGGTCCGCCAGTCGTGCCGCCAACGCGGAGCGGTTTCGGATCGTTGTTGCTCAGGTCGACGCTGCGGAATTCGCGGATCGAATACGCAACGGACGGTTTGCGCTACGAGGCCGACATCGAGGTGCCGCTGCCGCGCTCCGCGGACGAAAATGCACAAGCGGCGCAAAGACGGGCGACGGGCTAGTTCAGCTTCGCGGCCAGGTCCTTGATGCTGCCTTCGATGAGGGCGCGGGATTTCTGCTCGTCCAGCCGCGTGGCGATGATCTTCTCGGCCGCGGCGGCGGCGGCGTTGGCGGCGGCCTCGCGGATCTCCAGCAATGCGCGCGCTTCGGCCTGCGCGATCTGTGCTTTCGCGAGTTCGGCGCGGCGCTTCATCTGCGCGTCGAGCTGTGCGCGCGCCTCGGCGGCATAGCGTTCGGCTTCCGCCTTCGTCTCGCGCAGGATGGTCTCGGCTTCGGATTTCGCAGCCGTCGCCTTCTGGCGGTAGTCGATGAGGACCTGCTCGGCCTCTTTGCGGATCTGGCTTGCCTGTTCGAGTTCCTTCTGGATGGCCTCGGCGCGGCGGTCGAGCCACGCGGCCGCGAACGCCGGCAGCCGCATGTAGAGGAAGAAGGCGATGACGATGAGAAGGCCGAGGCCTTCCCAGAAATCCGGCTCTCTCAGGATGTCCTTGATGAATTCCATGGCCGGGCCTCTTACGCCTTCACTGCGTCGCGCACGGCGGCGGCGGCTTCTTCGCGGCTGATCTTCTCGCCGGTCAGCCGCGTCACGATCTCCACCACGGCATCTTCAGCCGCGGCCGAAATGTGCAGCTTGGCTTCCGCCTGAAGGGCAGCGATGCGCTGCAGCGCTTCGGTATTGGCCTTGGCGGTTTCCGCATCGGCGCTCGCCTTGGCGCGCTCCACTTCCTTCGCCATTTCGGCGCGGGTGGATTCGGAGACGGCCTTCGCCCGCTCGCGCGCTTCCAGGATCGGCGCCTGATAAGCGGCCGCGGCGCGCTCAGCCTGCTTGCGGTCTTCCTCGGCTTTGGCCAGTTCGCCGGCGATGCGGCCTTTGCGCTCGGCGATCACGCCGCCGATCTTGGGCACCGCCACGCGCCACATCACCACCAGCAGGAACACGAACGAGATCACCAACCAGAAGATCTGGCTCGGGAATGTCTCGACCTTGAACGGCGGGAAGCCGCCGCTCTTGTGTTCGGGAACCTGCGTGCCGGTCGTGGTTTTGGGCGCGTCTACGAACATGTCAGGTGAACAGCAGGATCAGCGCGATGAGCAGACCGAACAGTCCCTGCAGTTCGCACAGCGCGTAACCGATGTAGAGGTTCGTGAACTGCGAGGAGGCAGCACCCGGATTGCGCAACGCGCCCGAAATGTAGTTGCCGAACACGACGCCGATGCCGATACCGGAACCGACGAAGGCGATCGTGGCGAGACCCGCGCCGATCTGTTTTGCTGCAACGACGTCCATTGTGGGAATTCCTTTGCTAGTGGTTGTCGTGGAGATGAAGGGCTTCTGAAAGGTAGATGCAGGACAGGATCGCAAACACGTAGGCCTGCAGGAACGCGACCAGGAACTCGAGCGCGGTGAGCGCGACGATCAGGACTTCCGGAGCCGCGGCCAATGCCGTGTAGACGCCGCCCGCCGTGCCGAGCGCGATGACGAATCCCGCCATCACCTTCAGCATGGTGTGACCCGCCAGCATGTTGGCGAAGAGACGCATCGAAAGGCTCAGGGGCCGCGCGCAGAACGAGATGAACTCGAGCAGCACCATCGGTACCATGATGATGACGGGCGCCTTGATCACGAACAGTTTCAGGAAGCCGAGGCCATGCCTCACGAAGCCGGTGATGATGGCCGTGAGTATCACCACGGCTGTCAGCAGGAAGGTGATGACGATCTGGCTGGTCACCGTGAAGGCGATCGGCAACAGGCCGAAGCCATTGCAGAACAGGATGAACATGAAGATGGTGAAGATCAGCGGGAAGAAGCGGAAGCCTTCCGGGCCGCTCGTCATGTCGATCATGCCGGCGACGAAGTCGTACGATAGTTCGGCCAGCGATTGCGTCCGCGTCGGCACCACACGGCCCTTCTTCACCGACAGCGTGAGGAACAGCGATAGCGAGGCCACCACGATCAGCATCCAGAAGGCCTGATTGGTGAAGTAGATCGGGCTGTGGCCGATGTGGAACAGCGGATGCGGCGCCCACGACACCGGCTTCACTTCGAATTGCTCCATGGGATTAAGCGCCACGGATCAATGCTCCTTCTCGGCCTCTTCGGCGGCGCGCGCAGCTGCTGCGGTCCGCTCGGTTATCTGTTTGGAGGCGCGGTTGACATTGATGATGCCTGCGCCGGCCCCCGCGATGAAAAACGCAATTGTCAGGATTGGCTTCGTATGAAACAGCCAATCCAGACCCCAGCCGATCGCAGCACCCACGATGACGGCCGAGATAAGCTCCGTCCCGAAGCGAATGGCCACTTCGCCCGACGTGGGCGCCTGCGGCGTTTTCGGTGCGACGCCGGTTTCGCGCTTCAGCGCATCCATGCGTTCGCCGAGCGCCTTCAGGTCATCCGGCTCATGGGTCATGGTTTGCCGGTCGGCCTTTCCGCGATTCCCGCGACTTTGCTTGAAAAGCGGGCGGAACATAGTGGCGGGGCAGGTTCCCGTCAAGAATATGAACGACGCATCAAGTTGCTGATTCCATTGAAGAAAGTGAGGCGCGGCGAAATGCGCGCGCAAGTTTCTGTCGCGGCTGATCACACATGCGCGCAGGGCATCGCCAAAGCGCGGCCAAGGCCATTGCGAGCGTGTTCTCTCAGAACCAAGTGGAGCGGACAACCGATGGAGACGGCGATGAAACCCAGAATGACTCAACCCGCTATGGTGCACCCCGAAGCGATGCAGGCGATGCTCGCGCTCGGAGCTTCGACGAAGGCGAGCGGATTGCCCGAGAAGCTGTTCGAACTCATTCATCTGCGCGCCAGCCAGATCAACGGATGCGCCTTCTGTGCCGACATGCACGCCCGGGCCCTGAAGCGTCACGATGAAACCGACGACCGGCTTTATACAGTCGCGGCCTGGCATGACGCGCCGTTCTTCACCGATGCGGAGCGCGCCGCGCTCGCATTGACTGAGGCCGGCACGCGCCTGGCGGATCGCTCCGATCCCGTGCCGGACGAGGTCTGGGAGGAGGCAAAGCGCCACTACGACGAGAAGCAGCTGGCCGCGATCATCATCCACATCGCGGCGATCAACGCGTGGAACCGGTTGAACGTGATCACGCGCCAGGTCGCCGGCAAAATGGGATAGCGCTACGGAGCGCCCGGCGGAGACCGCTGTTCGCTTTCCAAAGATCGTGAGAGGTACGCGTCCAACAGACGGTACATTCTGACCAACCGATCCGGATTGCTTGCGCGGCCGTAGCTCCCCAAGCGCGAGCGCGCGTCCTCCATGTCGTGCTTGGTCCATTCGCGCCACTTCGAAACGAACTGTTCCGGCTCTTCCGCCGAGGACTTGGCCAGATCGACGAGGAATCTGAGAGTGAGGTCCGAGAACTCGTCCGACACCACCCTCTCAAACCACAAATCATCACTGAGTTGGTCGATTTTGCGCTCGAGGTTTTGCA
>Ga0335085_10005547_pt1 | contig 20189 bp, 16 predicted proteins | sample Lox_Sample_45_FD_206712 | JGI IMG/M metagenome (GOLD analysis project Ga0335085, IMG submission 206712) | Soil microbial communities from Loxahatchee National Wildlife Refuge, Florida, United States - Lox_Sample_4.5 | ecosystem: Environmental > Terrestrial > Soil > Wetlands | place: USA...
GCAGGTAACTCTCGGCTTCGCCCGTCCAATCGCCCTGCGCGTTGGTGCGCAGCGGAAACTCCAGGTGCGCGGTCCAGTTCATGTCCATTTCCTGGTGCACGGTGATGGTCTCGAAGCCGTTCAGTTGTGCCGGCGTGGCGATCTGATCGGCAAAGAAAAGTTTGTACTGCGTGCACGCCATCTATTTCTCCGGCACCTGAATGGTGATCTGAGCCGCGTGCGGATCGCCCGGAAGCCATGGTTCCAGCAGCCGTCGCGAATCCAGTTCCGTGTTGGCGTCGGCGATGTGCCAGAACATCGTGCCATCGCCGTATTCCTGCCCGGCGATGATGTCGAGCCGGTCGTTGGCGTTCATGATGGTGGCATCGCCCGCCACCTGCGGCAGGCGACGGATCTTCACCGCGGTTGCCGCCGAGCCATCGGCGCGCGTCACTTGCACCTGCGCAACATTTGCGTATCTCGATTTCGGAAGAAACATAACTCAAAACGGAATCAGGTCAACCACCGCGGACACCGTATTCGCCAGGTTCACCGTGGCCAGCGTGTCCTGCATCATCTGCGTGTAGCTCAATGCGCCCTGGCCGATCTTGTCGCCGCAAGCAGAGCTCGGCGAGAGCACCGCCAAGCCGATCGTCACGCTTGCCTCCACCGGGTTGAGCAGCGCGTCGTATTGCATTTCATTGATGGTCATCGATTCGATGATCACCGGCACAATCCGCATCAGCCCCCAGGCAAACAGAATTTTGGGCGATTGCACGCGCGGTACAGGCTGCGTCGGATCCGGTCCGGATGCCGCACCCAGCAGGCTCCCGATGGCATCCACCACTGCGCCGATCACGCCTCCCTGCGTCTGCACCGGGTAGACCATCGCTTCCAGGGCTGCCAATTGCGGCCCGACCCCCATCGTCAGCCCGATCGGGTTGCCGGTATTGCGCTGATCGGCGGCGCTGAATTGCGCCTCCACCGTGAAACGCTCGTACGGCGGTTCGCCCGCCTGGCTGGTCTCGCGGGTGTTCGCGTTTACGGGACGCGGCGGAATCTCGATCGTGCGCGACAACTTCTCCGGGTTGAACTGAAACACCACCACGTTGGGAATCGGTCCGAGGAAATCGGACCCGTACTCGATCAGCGCCCCTTTGATGGTCTTCTCCATGAGCTATTCCCGCCCCTGCGCGCGCAACTGCTCCGCGATCTGCGCAGCGATTTCCGCGTCGCTGGCGCCTTCGCGCACGCGCACGCTGAGCCGCTCGATCGCCGTTCTGCCGCCGGCAAAGACACGGGCTTGCGCGACGGCCCGCGCGATTTGGTGCGCCATCGAGCCGGCACGCTGTCTGGCTTGCTGCGGGCTCACGCCGCCGCCCATGCGCAGCGAGATTTGATCGATGCGAACGCCGCGTTGTTTCAACGGTCCTCCCGTTCCAGGATTTCGCTCCACGGCCCGCATTGTTCGCGCGTCAGCGTGCGATCCATCTTCTGGTACTCGCGCTTCACCGAGCGAAGCACCGTCTCCATTTCCAGCAGCGGCCGCTCCGACCTCCCGGCGCTTTGCAAGCACGCATGCAGCACAATCGACCGGATGTGTCCGCCGGCAATCGCGAACTGCCGAGCCAGAAACTCGATGTCCAGCGCCGAGGCGTCCACCGCTTCCGGGATTGCGGCTTTCCAGATCCGCTTGCGCTCCGGCGCTTCAGGCAGCGGAAACTCGATCGCGAAGCGCAGGCGCCGCAGGAAGGCTTCGTCCAGGTCCTTGCGCCGGTTGGTAGCCAGGATCGCCACACCGCGAAACGATTCCATCCGCTGCAACAGATAGCTGACTTCCAGGTTCGCCCAACGGTCATGCGCGCTGCGCACCTGCGTGCGCTGGCCGAACAGAGCATCGGCTTCGTCGAAGAACAAGAGCGCGTCCGATTCTTCCATCGAATCGAACAGCCGCCGCAGGTTCTTTTCCGTCTCACCGATGTACTTGTTCACCACCTGCGAGAGGTCCACCCGAAACATCGGCAGTCCGAGTTTTGCGGCCAATACTTCCGCGGCCATCGTCTTGCCCGTTCCCGGCGGACCCGCAAATAGAGCCGAGATTCCGGCTTCGTCCCACACCCGCCCCGTGCCCCATCGCGCGTGTACAATCGAAAGCGTCCTGACCGCGGTCACCAGTTCCTCGAACTGCCGCTGCTGCGCGGGCGGAAGAATCAACTCCTCGCTTTTGAATCGCGGCCTCACCCGCATTGCCAGCGTTCCGGGAGCAGCCTCAGCGCGCTGGCGGCACGCTGCGATCAGCCGTTCGCCGCTGACCTGCCCCGGTTCCCGCGCCAGTGTCCGGGCGATCTCGCCGACCACCGCCGCATCGAAGCGAAAACGAAAAGCGCAGTCTTCGAGCACGCCCTCCGCCGGCGCCGCGCCCGGCGTGAACGAACGCTTCCAGCAATCCAGCCGCGCATCCCGATCAGTGGCCGGTACATCGATCACGGGAAGCATGCGCCAGCCCGGTATGTCCAAGTTCTCCGCGTCGGAAAGCAGCAGCGCGTAAATCGGAACGTCCGTGAACGGCGCGGCCGTCTCGTGTCCCTCGCCCGGTCCCGGCAGCGCCAGGTACAAATCGGCGCCGTCGAGCCAGCAAAGCGTGGCCGCATTCTGGACCTCCGCCGGCCGCGTCGAACCGAGTGCGTACACGGGCCGGCCGGTCACCCCGGAAAAGCTCTTGAGCAATCCGCGCACCCCGGCGCCGTCCCTGAGCGTCAGGCTCGACGCCGGCCGCAGCCGGATTCCGTGCGGCGCCGTGATCGCTTCTGATGCGCGCAACGCCACCAGCCGAGCGGACAACGGCAACTCCGCACCACCGGAGTCGCCGCGAATCGCTGTGAACCCGTCAATCCTCGTCTCCGCCGCGCCGATCAGCCTTTGCGCTACTACCGCAGGCATCGAAAGCGCTGTGCGCCAATCCGATAGATCGCCGCCATCCGCGCGCAGAATTCCCAGCCGGAACAACGGCGACGAGCGCCCGGCCATTTCCGATACCGTGCCCGGCTCGTCCCACAGCCTTTGCACCAGGCCTAGTGTCGGGATTGCTCGGCGCGCATCGCCTTGCGCCGCCGCGATCACTTCGCCAGCCGCTGCGTCCCAAGTGTTCATCAGCACGAGCGCCACAGTGAAGATCTCAGCCGGCGCGAGATCGAGTTCCCGCACCAGCCACGGAAGCGAGCCACGTGCTGCGTTAGCCGCCAATGCGGGAGCGGGCCACTCGACTGCCGCGGTGAGATGCCGCGCCGTTTCGTCGCGCTCGAAGAATTCCAGCCGTTGTTCCAGCAGCCGCGTACGATCCAACGCATCCGTCAGCGGATCGGGCGTCTGCCCATTACGCCATGCCCAGCACAGTTCGCGCCGCAGACGCAGGACGGCCTGCCGGATCCAGTACTCCGTAAACGCATCGCGCACCGCGAGCCCGGGCGTGAACCACAAAGATTCGGCTGCCGGTGAAGATGCTTGCATCGTTAAACCATGTTCAACAGGAACGCCTGCTTCGCCTGCGCTCCGTTCACCCGAAACACTGCCGTATACGCTCCTGGAGGCACCGCGTCCTCGGGGTGCATCAGCATCTGCTGCGCGCTCTGATCGGCCGGCGCTACAAATGCCGGATCGCGGCGGTCGATGATCACCGCAACGCCGTTCTGATCCAGCAGCCCCAATTCGAGGAAATCGCCGGCGCGCCCTAAAAACTGACCGGTCAGCGAAATCGTGCCATACACGTCCTGGTCCGTGGCCGACACCGTCTGCAATCCACCAGCGGCCACTCCCGTCACCACCGGCAGCAGCATGGCCGCGAGCGTATTGCTCGAAAGCCGCTTCCCTTTGGCGATGGTCTGCGTTACCGTGACCGGCTGGCTGCCTGCCGATATCGATGCCGGATTGAGGCCCGCACCGCTGACCTTGCATTGCAGCCTGCCGCCCTGCTGCATCGTGACTGCAAGCGTTGCCGACCCGAATTGCACCGCCAGTTGATCCGCGCCCAAACCGGTTCCGGTCACCGTGAGCACATCGCCTGGCTCAACCTGCGGCGGGGTAACCGAATCGATGCGCGGCCCCATGCTCGGCAGCAGCACGTTCTTCACACCCGCCAGCCCGATGGTGGTGTCCGTCAGATAATTGATTCCGACCAGCTTCATCGACGAGGGCGGCTCCGAATTGGCTACCAGCACGGGACGGATCTGAAACGGAACCGACATGCGGAAGCGATCGTCCGGCCCCTGCATCAATCGCGAGAGCAAGTCCGGCGCACCTTCATCAAATGTCACCTTGAGCGGCTCGGGATTATCAATCAGCGACAGGTCGCTGATCTGCTCCAGCGCGCCGCTCTCGTTCATTCCGAGCAGCACCTGCATCGCCAGCCCCAAAACATCGTGGGCCGTTTCTGTATCGCTTTCGCCGTTGTCGTCGAACGCGGTCAGCAGGTAGCGCAGCACCAGCCAGAGCGGCGCGGGACGGCCCGGTGCAATCGGCACGTTGCGCAGGCTGGCATCGAGCTGTACTTCGTAAAGGAACAGGTTGACGCGCGCGCCTTGTGGATTGCCGCCGTTGCCCGGCTCGGGTCGCGACACACTCACCTGCGGCTGCAGCGCGGTGTTGGTCAGCGCATTGGTCAGCGAGTCCTTCAGCAGGCGGCTGACGCTGCCAATTGCCGTGCCGGTGTCGCTCAACGCCATCGCATCCCCTGCTCACCGATCCAAATATAGGCGGGCCAGTCGTCCAACGCCGGGCCGCTCGACCGGCTTGGGACCGGGCCGTGCCGCCGCACGCGTCATCCGCAGCGGCGCCGGCCGTTCGCCTTCGATGGTGACCTCGATCCTGCCGATCGTGACATCGATGCTGGTCTGCTGCGGTTCGGGCAACACCGATCTGACGGCGCCTTGCCAAGCCGCTGCGGGCGGGCGCTCCGTGGTTTCCTCCGCGAAGAAAAGCGTCTCCAACCGCTGCACTACTTCGGCGATGGGTTGCGCCGGACGGATCGCGCGCTCTTCCGCTACTGCGGCATCCGCCCGCTGTTCAACCGTGAACGGCGATAACTCCTCCGCCTGCTCACCCCTAACCGTCTCCGCAACCAATCCACCCTTCGCCGCAGTGGCCTGTTGCATCTCCACAGCGCGTGCTTTCGACCGCACCGCAAGCGGCGGCGCAAAGGACCCCTCGGGACTTGAAACCGGCGAAGGCGCATACCCGATCGGCCGCTCAGCCGCGCGTGGCGGATTGGTCGCAAGCACTCCCCGGCTCTCCGCCACAACAGCCGGCGGAGCCGCGACGGCCGACTCCCGCGGCTCCGGCCGCGTCGAAATCACGCGCTCTTCGTGAACCTCCCCGAACACTGCCGCCCGCTGGGCCATCGGAAACCGCGCCAGAGGCCGCAGTTTCGATCGCGTTTCGCGCGCCAGTTGCGACATATAGCGGCTCATGCCTCACCGCCTTCGATGCATTCCAGGTACGCTCGCCTGCGCCACCAAGGCACCTTGCCAATTTCTTCCTCGGTCCAGTGATAATGGCTGGCCAACCGGTGCACCTCTTCGATCAGCCCGATCTGCGCGCGCCACAGCCGCTCCAGGGCGCTGCCTGCCAGGTCGGGCGCCTGCGACGTCAGCCGCCCGCATTGCGCACAGCCCACCTGCAGATGAAAACCCACCAGCGGATCGTAATGCTCCATCGCCGTATCGAGAGCCGCGCTGATTTCCTGCTGCGAAACGCCCGCCTCGGTCAACTCTTCGTAGCCCGGCTCGACCAGCAGATTTGCCGCCATCGCCGCGGCATCCACCGGTCCCGCCGCGAGCCAGCGTCGCTGATCGTTACCAGTTGGGCATCGCAGCCACATCGTGCGGTCCGCAATCTCGACCGGCGCCGGATTCAGCATGCCTGCCTGCGCCGCAACCTGCTGGACCTCTGCTGCGCTCAGCGTCAGCTCACTCTCCGCGCCACAATCGGCGTGCGCGCACCGCACCAGCCACTCCAGCGGACGCGCCGTGTCCGCCGCCAGCGTCACCATCGCTTCGATCCGGCTGCTCACCGGTAGCGCCCAGATGGCTTCTTCCGCCGCCGGACGCCCGCTCGCGGTCTGCGCGCAGCGCGCCAGCACGCGCGTCACCAGCCAGGCCCGTTCCACGCCCGCGAACTCGAGGTCCAGATCGCCCATCTCGGTGCCGAACGGACGCAGGCTCACCGGCCGCTCTTCAGGCTCGAGCGTCAGCCATTCGGGCAAGCGCGGAAATGGAACCGTAGCGAACATGGCTCAGTGCCTGCACCCGCATCAGGCGCTCTGCGGAACCGCCTGGCTCTCATCCTGCTCGGTGGATTGCGCGTCGCGCTCCCAGCCTTCCGTCTCGATCTTGATCGTCTCGATGGCGATCGCATTGGCGCTCGAATCCAGTTGCGGCGAGGCTTGGTATTCGCTCACCCAACAGCCGTGCAAAAAGAACCGCCGCGCCACCAACCCCTTTTCGTCCAGCACTTCGAGCGTCAGCTCTTTGCGAAAGTTCACCAGGTCCATCGACGAATCGCCGGCGTAGGGATGCACCTTGTTGGCCCAGTTCTCGAATTCCAGGTCCCAGGTGATGCCGCGCTCCAGCACCACGCCGTCGTAAGTAGTGCGCCCTGGCGTTTTGTGATCCACGCTGTTCTCGCCGCCGCTGCGGTGCGTAATCACGTTTGTCGTGCGCTTCAAAGGACCGCATTTCATTACTCCCAGCACCGTGCGGCCATCCCACTTGATCTGGAATTTGTAGTTCTTGTAAGGATCGATGCGCGTAGCGTTCTTCTGGAATCCGGTGGTAGCCATGATTTATCTCCGACTGGCCCTCTAGCTCAGGTTCGAAATCTGCTGGATGCTGATGACCACGAATTCCGCGGGCTTCAGCGGCGCAAATCCCACAATGATATTGACGATTCCGTTGTTCTGGTCATTCGGCGTGGTGGTCTCCGCGTCGCACTTCACGAAGAACGCGTCCTTCGGCGTGGTGCCCGCAAACGCGCCCTGCCGGAACAGGCTCATCATGAACGCTGTGACATTCATGCGGATCTGCGCCCACAGCGGTTCCGCGTTCGGCATGAACACCACCCACTGCGTGCCCTCGTACAGCGACTCTTCCAGAAACAGCGCGAAGCGGCGCACCGGGATGTATTTCCAGTCGTCATCCCCGGAGTTATCGAAGCCCGCCACGGTGCGCGCGCCCCAATTCACATAGCCTGCCGAGAAACTGCGCAGGCAATTCACGCCCAGCGGATTCAAAATGCCGTTCTGCTTGTCCGTCAGAACAACTTCCAGTCCCGTCACGCCGGTCAGCAATGCGTTGGTACCCGCCGGCGCGCTCCATACGCCGCGCGCCGAATCCGTCGCCGCGCAGATCCCTGCCATCATCCCGGAAACGCCCATGTACCGCAGAGTGCCGTTGTCATTGATCTGCACGCGCGGATAGAATACCGCGCACGAAATATCCGGCGCGCCGATCGGCCCACGGAACGTCTGCACATCGGATGCCTGCGCGTTCAGCAGATTATTCTTCGTCCAACCCGCCGGCGCATCCAGCATCAGAAACGCCCGGCGGCTCAGACAGTACACCGCCGCGGCGCCGCGGACCACCTGCCAGTCCGCCTCGCTATTGAGTCCGTCGCCCGGCAGCACCATCAAGTTGAACAACGGGACGCCGTCCAGCGCGAAGAAGCCGGTCCGCTGCGCTTCGTTGCCCTGGTACGCGGCCGGCGTGATCGCGCCTCCGTCGTTGCCGTTCAAGAGCGGAGTTTGCGCCTGGTTGCTGGTGAACCCCGCGCCCAGGCCCGCCGCATTTCCAGCCGTCGTCAGCGCGAAGGTCGTGTCCTTGTCCTGTGGCGCATTCGGCCGCACTTTGCTGATCGTCAACCGGTAGCCCGCCAGCGACGCTTCCCAGTTCGGCACGTTGCTGTTCACCAGGTTGACGATCTTCAGCAGGTTCTCCCGGATGCCGTCCAGATCGCCCGCGGCCGCGCCCTGATAAAAGGGCGTCCCTGCCACGCCCAGGTTCAGCGGCACGTTGTGGCCGGCCACCGTGATCTGGGTGACATCATCCACCTTTGCCGCCGCCAGGTTGGTCATTACCGTAGCGGTATCGCCCGTGAAGGTGATGCCGTTAGCCGCCGGCCGCAGATCGCTGGACTGCGGCTTCTCAATGCCGCCTTGAGCCACGCCCGCCATCAGAATCGATGCCAAATCGTTCGACGCCGCTCGCGTGATCGCCACGCTGCTTTTGGCCGTCCCCGCGGAAGTCAGACGCAAGAAGTAAACCGGATTCGGTCCCGGCGATGCGTCCACGGTTAGCGACACGCTCGTGCCTGACGCCGCGCCGAGAGCATTGTTGATCTGCGTCTGCACATAGTTCGTCAGGTTGACCAAGTTGTCATTCACGCCCGCTTGCGTCAGGCTGACCTGCGTCACCGGACCGCCATCCACGCTGATATTGAGATTCCCCGTGCCGCCCCACGCCGCGTTGTATAGCGCCGCCAGCGCAGGCCCGATATGATCCGTGTCCGGCAAGCCCACAAATGGATAGCGCATCTGGCTGTATCCCGGCGCAACTGGCATCGCCGGCGGAGGCGAGAACAGCGCTACATTCAGCAATTGCGACGATTGTGTGACGAACGTGGGCGCATAGCGCGGCGAGTTCGGATCCATGGACAGGCTGGCGAAACTCTCTGTCTGCGTCACATTCCCGCCGTTTACGTACAACGCCGTCAGATTGAACGTGGCGTCCGGCGTGGGCGTGTCATAATCCACGACCACTAACAGGCCATTGCCCCACACGCCCTGCGATGCTGCGTTGACTACCAGCACCGGATTGCCGGCCATGTCGTTCAGCGTCACCGTGGCCTTCGCCGCGCCCGCTCCGGCGATCCGGACCACGTAACAGTCCGATCCGCCATTGGCAAAAAACTGCTGCACCATCTGACCCAGGTATCCGCCCGGAATCGGCTGCCCGAAGAAGCGCTGGAAATCCGAGAAGCTCTGGCATTCCTTGGGCGTATTCAGCGGCCCTTGCGAAGCCTGCCCGAAAAAGGCCCCGATCGATGTGGCGACCCCCGTAATCGTGTGTACCCCGCTGGGTACTTCCACGATGTAAACACCCGGATAACTCAGGGTAGGCGGCATGCTTCACTCTCCAGTTCCTCTCTAACTTATCCAAGGTGTTTCGCGATTGTTGTCCAGGATTGGACAAACTGCGAAATTTAAGATGCAGCCGCCCGCAACGGCTCTATGTCCCTGGTCGAAAGATAGTGTTCGAGAGCCTGCTCGCGGATGATAATGTGCGAATCCGCTGTGACTTCGATCAGCCCGAGGCTGCGAAATCGCCGCATGAATTCGCTGATGCGCGGGCGCGTCGTACCCACCATCTGCGAAAGCTCCTCGTGCGAAATCTTCTTCAGCAGGCCGCGTATATCTCCGGCGCCCAGTTTGCGCCCCAGCCGTAACAACACCTCACCTAACCGGTATTCGCAATCCACCGTCGCTAAGTTGGTGATAATCTGACGCTGTTCCGCCAGTCGTCCGGCCATGTGCCGCACCAACTCGCTCAACAGGCGGCTTTCCGCCATCAGCGCCATGAAACGGCCAGCGGTCACCTGCTTCACCAGCGTATCGGTCATGGCAGTAGCCGTTTCACCTCGCAAGCCGCTCGAAAGGCACGATTCGCCGAAGAAGTCCCCTGCCGTGTAGATCGCCAGCAGGCATTCTTTCCCGGCGGGCGATAACATAATCAACTTAACTTGCCCGGCGGCAATGAAGTAGATCTTATCGTCGCGGCTGCCTCCGCAATAAACGTGGCGCCGCTTCGCTACTCTCCTGGTGGTGGCATCGGAATCGCCCGCCAAGACAGCGCGCAGGCTCTCGCCGAAAGCCGCGGATGTGATCATAACCCGCCCTCCGATATACGGGCCCGTCGACAGATAGTGATCCTCAGTCTCTGCCCGTTACATTTGGCCGATTTCATCACAGCATCGGCTCAAGATGATTTTACTCTTTGATGGCCCTGCTTAGCCGCATTTTCTGCGGATCGTGACTAACGGTTCGGGCACGCGTTGCTTGCCGCTTCGCCAGAAGCCCGGGACGGCCGTGCCGCAATCCGGACACGCCCCAGCGAGGCGGTTTTGCAGCACGTCAAAGCCGCACCGCTCGATCAGCAGCACGCCGCAACTCGGGCAGTATGTATTCTCCAGCACTCCCATCCGCCCCGGCAAATTCCCCGCGTACACGTACCGCAGGCCCGCCGCGCGGCCAATCAAAGCGGCCCGCCGCAATGTCTCGGCCGGAGTGGCGCACGGGCCGGTCATTTTGTAATCGGGATGAAACGCTGTCACATGCCATGGAATATCCGGGGAGATCCCCGCCAGAAACTCCGCCATCGATTGCAGTTCCACCGGCGAATCGTTGAAGCCCGGCACGACCAGCGTCACCACCTCCAGCCAGAAGCCCATCCGGTGAATCCGCGCGACCGAATCGAGAATCGGATCCAACCGTCCGCCCAACTCGCGATACCGCGCCGGGTTGAAACTCTTCAGATCCACTTTGTACAAATCCACCACGGGACGCAGATATTCGAGCACCTGCGGCGTGGCGTTGCCGTTCGACACGAAACCGGTCGCCAGTCCGGCGGCATGCGCTTCGCGGAAAACATCGGCAGCCCATTCGGCGGTGATCAGGGGCTCGTTGTACGTGCTGATCACCGCGGAGGCGTTGGTGCGCAAAGCCAGCCGCACAATCGATGCCGGATCGGTTTCCCGGAAATCCAGCGGCGAGCGCAAATCGCGCAGCGCCTGCGACGATAGCCAGTTCTGGCAGTAGCCGCAATGCAGGTCGCAACCGAGCATCCCGAAGCTCAGCGCTTCTGTGCCTGGCAATGCGTGGAAGAACGGCTTCTTCTCGATCGGGTCGCAGTGCAGAGCGTTCACGTACCCGTAGGGCGCCATCAGCGTGCCCGAGCGGTTGAATCGCACCTTACAGACGCCCGCGAACCCCGCCGGAATCGGGCAGCAGTGGCCGCAAGCAAAGCAGCGGATGCGGTTGCCTTCCAGCCGTTCGTAAAGCTCTGCTTCGCGCGTGTGCGCCGCGAGATCTTCCGCCAACGTCATCAGAGGCTCCCAACTCCATTCTATCTCTCCGGACGTGTGAGTCTGATTTAACATTCCCGAAAGCTCAGGGCGCAAATCCGCCCTTCCAATTCTGATTTCCGCCTTTCAGGCCTGAAATATTGCCTTGTGCCCCGTGCTCGTGGCACAATCGCCCTGTTCATGATCAACCTGGGTTTGGATATCGGCGCCATCAGTCTGAAACTCGCCGCCCTGGGCGATCCGGTGGACCTGCCCCAACTTCGCGCCCTCTCCGCCAACCCACAGTTCCGCCTCACTGCCCTCGCCGATCGCCCCTTGCTCCTTTCCGGATATCGGCGCATCGCCGGCAGCCCGGTGCAGTCCGCCTACGAACTGCTGCACGAGGTTTACGCTTCGATTCCCGAGGAGCACGTCGAAGGAATACGCGTCACCGGATCGGGTAGCCGCGCCATCGCCCAGGCGCTCGGCCTCTTCTTCGAGAATGAATTTAAGGCTATAGCCCGCGCCGTCGCCGTCCTCTACCCGCGCGTCCGCACGGTCTTCGAAATCGGAGGCGAATCCTCCAAGTACATCCGCCTGTCCGAAGCCGGCATCGTCGACTATGACCGCTCCGGTGAATGCGCCGCCGGTACCGGATCCTTTCTCGATCAGCAGGCGCTGCGGATGCAGTACGCCGTCGAAGAAATTGGCGCCGTAGTCGCTACTGCCGGTTGCGCCGCGCGCATCGCGGGCCGCTGCTCCGTCTTTGCCAAAAGCGACATGATCCATGCGCAGCAGAAGGGCTACTCACCCGCCGAGATTCTGCGCGGCCTCTGCGACGCCGTGGCGCGCAATTACAAGAGCGCCATCGTCAAAGGCCGGCCCGTCGAGCCGCCGGTCGTGTTGATCGGTGCTGTGTCGCAGAATGCCGGAGTCACCGCAGCTCTGCGCGAAGCGTTCAGCCTCTCCGAATCTGATTTGCTGGTTCCGCCGGAATACGCCTGGTGCGGCGCCATCGGTGCGGCCCTGCTCGAAGCCGAAGATCCGCGCAAACGATCCATCTTCGAAATCCACCGCCTTCGCCAGCACGAATCGATCGCTGTCCCGGACGATGCCCGTCCGCTCTCGATTGCCAACGTCGCGCGCCTCGCTCCGCAACCCACCGCTGACTCCGAAGCCGTCGCCGGGACCCTGCCCGCCTATCTAGGCCTGGATATTGGCTCGGTCTCGACCAATGTCGTCCTGCTCGATGAGTCCGGCGCCGTCCTCCACGACGTCTATCTGCGCACCGCCGGACGTCCCATCGAGGCCGTGCAGCAGGGCCTCGCCGAGGTCGAACAGCGTTGGGGACGCCGCGCCGAGATTCGCGGCGTGGGCACCACCGGGTCGGGCCGCGAACTGATCGCCGAGTTTGTCGGTGCCGACGTCGTCAACGACGAGATCACCGCCCACAAAACCGGTGCCATCCACATCAGCGACACGCTCGGCGGCGACCCGGTCGATACTATCTTCGAAATCGGCGGCCAGGATTCCAAGTTCATCTCCATCGAAAACGGCGTGGTGGTCGATTTCGCCATGAACGAAGCCTGCGCCGCCGGCACCGGATCGTTCCTCGAAGAGCAGGCCGAAAAACTCGGCATCGATATCAAGGGCGAATTCGCCTTGCTCGCGCTTGGCGCTTCCAGTCCCACGCGCCTCGGCGAGCGCTGCACCGTGTTCATGGAACGCGACGTCACCGGTTGGCTCCACAAAGGCGAAACCATCCCCAACCTGGTCGCCGGCCTGGCTTACTCGATCGCGCTGAACTATCTCAACCGCGTGGTGCGCGGACGCAAGGTCGGCCGCGCCATTTACTTCCAGGGCGGCACCGCCTACAACGACGCGGTGGCCGCCGCGTTCGCGCAATTGTTAGGCTGCAAAATCACGGTGCCTCCCTACAACGGCGTGATGGGGGCGATCGGCATGGCGCTGATCGCACGGCAATGGCACCGGGCCACCGGTTTGGCGTCCCGCTTTCGTGGGTATAACCTGCAGAAACTGACGCTCGCCACTCGCGACTTCGTTTGCAAAGCCTGCTCCAATTACTGCGACATGAAGGAGTTCGTGATCGAGGGCCAGCGCAGTTATTGGGGTGATAAGTGCTCCGATAAGTTCCGCAAGCCATCTAATACAGGCCGCAAACCGGTTGTCGATGACTTACTCGCCTTCCGCGAAGAGTTACTGCAGTCCATCACCCCGGCCGCCCCTGAGTCGCCGAAATTCCGCATCGGCCTGCCCCGCGCCATGTCCATCATCGAGCGGCTTCCCTTCTGGCGCCGTTACTTCGCCGAACTTGGCATGGAGACGGTCGTCTCCCCGGTCACCGATCCACGCATCTCGGCGGTCGGCATCGATCTCGCCGTCGCCCAGCCCTGCTACCCCGTCCAGGTGGCGCACGGCCACGTCCACTCGCTCATCGAAGCCGGAGTGGACTACATCCTCGTACCGAACATGGCGGATTCTGAAGCGCCCGGCCCGGGCGCCTCACACTATTGCCCCTGGAACCAGACACTGCCGTGGGTCCTGCGCGCCGCGCCTGGTCTGGAACCCCACGCCCGCCGCCTCCTCATTCCGACGCTTCATTTCCAGCTCGGCCCCGAGCAAATCAAACAGGCCCTGGCCGAGGCGATGCGCCGTCTCGGCGTCCACCGCCGCGACAGCGACCGCGCTGCCGTCTCCGCCTGGCGCGAGCAGCGCGAATTTCAAACCCGCCTGCGCGAAGCCGGACGCCGCGCGCTCGCCGTCCTCGAACAGAGCGGCGAGCCCGGACTCATCCTTGCCGGCCGCCCCTATAACATCTACGACCGCGGCGTGAACTGCGACATCCCGCGCAAACTGCGCCACCGTTACGGCGCCAACGTCATTCCCCTCGACTTTCTGGTCACCGGCGCCGAGCCGGGCGAGGACTGCAATATGTACTGGTCCTCCGGCCATAAGATCCTGGAAGCCGCCCGCATCGCCGCAAGCCGTCCCAACTTACACCTCATTTACATCACCAACTTCAAGTGCGGCCCGGATTCTTACATCAAACACTTTGCGCGGCAAGCCGCCGGAGCGCCGCTGCTCATCTTACAATTCGATGGCCACGGCAATGACGCTGGCTACATGACCCGCGCCGAAGCTTACCTCGACAGCAAGGGAATTCTGCGATGTTATCAACCCTCCGCGACCATCCACTAGCCGGCAAGCGAATCTTCATCCCGCCCATGGCCGCGGGTAGCGCCCGCGCCTTCGCCGCCGCATTCCGCGCGATCGGCCTGGACGCCCAGCCGACTCCGCCCTCCGACCATCGAACCCGCGAGTTAGGCGCCAGATACACCTCCGGCGATGAATGCTATCCCGCCAAAGTAACCGTCGGCGACTTCATGAAGTTAGTGGAAGATCCGGCTACGGACCCGCGCAGCATCGCCCTGTTCATGCCCACCGCCGAGGGCCCCTGCCGCTTCGGCCAGTACGCCCCGTATCTGCGGCACGTACTCGACTGCAATGGCCACCGCGGGGTGGAAATTCTTTCCCCTACCAGCCGCAACGGGTATGACGGCCTGGGCAGTCTGGCGAAACCTTTCGTGCGCACCGGGTGGCGCGCGCTTCTCTCCGCCGACCTGCTGCGCAAACTGCTGCTCATGTATCGCCCGTACGAACCCGCGCGCGGTGATGCGCAGGCTGCCCACGAAGCTTCCCTCACCGACTTGTGTCGCACGCTCGAAGAGACTCCCGTCGAGCCGGCCGTGCAGCTGCAGGCTCTTCGCGAATCCATGGTGCGGGCGCGCGGCCGCTTCCGTAAACTGCGCGTCCTGACCGCGCCGCAGGATCCGGGAGCCTTGCCGGTGATCGGCATCGTCGGCGAAATTTTCTGCCGCCTCAACACCTTCTCCAACGAGAACCTGGTCGAGTGCCTGGAGCAATACGGCGCGGAAGGGTGGCTTTCCGATATCACGGAGTGGATCTGGTACACCATCTCCGAACAATTCCGCAAACTCAAACTCCACGGCCGCTTGTGGACCGCCGAAGCACTCGCTGCGTGGGTCCGCAAGCGCGTCCAGAAGCACGACGAGCACGTCCTGGTGGAACCGTTCGCGGACGATTTTCGGGGCCGGGAAGAACCTGAGATTCTGGAAATCCTGGAGTGCGCCCGCCCCTACCTGCCTCGTGAAGGCGCCTTTGGAGAGATGGTCCTGAATGTGGGGAAGGCCGTTTACCTTGCCAGGAAAGGCGCTGCCGGCATCATCGACATCAGCCCTTTCACCTGCATGAACGGCATCGTCTGCGAAGCGATTTACCCGAAACTCAGCCGCGACCTGGGTGGCATTCCCATCCGCAACTTCTATTTCGATGGCAGCCAGTCCGATCTCGACCGGGACCTCGGAGTCTACATGGAACTGGCGAGAAGTTACCGGGCCGCGGCCGGCCGGAACCCGACCGGCCGCTAGCCCGTTGCCGACTACAGCTTGAACTCCGCCCGCACCACCTCATCCTCCAGCGAATGCTTGAGGTGGAAGCCCAGCTTCTCGCAAATCCGCATCACATTGCGGTTGTCGGGGAGGATGTCCGCCACCAACTTGTCGAGCTTCTCCGAGGTACCCACGAGCAGCATCCGCGCCAGCAACTCCTTGCCCAGGCCTTGCCCCTGCCATTTGTCGCTGACCACTACGGCCACCTCACCTTCGGAAGCGCCGTGCACCTTGGTCATGCGGCTGACGCCCAGGATCTCGTTCTCGCTCGTCTCAGGGTTGTGCCATACCGCCACCAGGGCCATTTCGCGATCGTAGTCGATGAAACAGGTGCGCATCAGGCGCTCATGGCTCACGCGCTGCTCCAGGTTCATCAGGTGGAAATAGCGCAGGTAGACCGAGCGCTCCGAAAGCGTCTCGTGGAACTTCACCATCGCCGGTTCGTCTTCGGGGCGGATCGGCCGGATCATCACCGTCTTGCCGTCTTTCAACGTCCAGGGCGCGGCGTAGCGGGTCGGGTAGGGCCGGATGGCCATGTTGGGCACCTGCTCCAGGGTCACTCCCGGTCCGTGTACCACTACTCGGGCATCCAGTGCGATCAGCCCGTCGGGCGAGGCCAGCAGCGGATTGATGTCGATTTCTTTGATCCACCGCTGCTCCGCCACCAGCGCGCTGAACCGCACCATCAGCATTTCGAGCGCCTGGAGATCTACCGGCTTGCGACCGCGCACGCCTTTGAGCGCTTTGTAGATCTTGGTCTGCTCCATCATGCGCCGCGCCAACGTGCTGTTCAGCGGCGGAAGCGCCAGTGACCGGTCCTTGAACACCTCCACCAGCTGCCCGCCCGATCCGAACAGCAGCACGGGACCGAATTGCGGATCGAGGCTGGAACCGATAATCAGCTCATAAGCGTCCTTCAGCCGGATCATCGGCTGGACCGTCACGCCTTGGAAGTGCTGTGCTCCGACTTTGGCGGCCACCGACTCCTGAATCGCCCGGAAGGCGCGCAATACCGCTTCCTCGCTGCCCAGGTTCAACTGCACGCCGCCGACATCGGTCTTGTGGGTGATGGTCTCCGAGTACAGCTTCAGCACTACTGGGTAGCCGATCTTTCTCGCGGCTGCGGTTGTCTCGGCGTCGGTCGACGCGATGATCGTCTGCGCCACCGGGATGCCGTAGGCTCGCAACACTTCCTTGGATTCGAACTCGGTCAGGATCGTGCGGCCCTCCGCCCGTACCTTCTCCACCAGGCTCTCCACAAGCTTGCGTTCCGGCATCCAGTCGGCCGAATCTTCCGGCAGCGCGGGAGTCTCATACAGCCCGTTCAGGTTGTAGCGGAACTTCCACATGTAGTTGAAGGCGCGCGCGGCGGTATCCGGATAGGGGAAGGTGGGGATATTGGCGCGGTTGAGGATTTCCTCACCCGCCGCCACGTCCACGCCGCCCATCCAACTCGCCAGCAGCGGCTTGCCTTCCTGGCGGGCCAGGGGCTTGAGCTGCTCGGCGATCAGGGTGGGATCCGTCATGGCCTGCGGCGTCAGGATCACCAGCATGCCGTCGGAATGCGGATCTTTGGCGGCGATTTCCAGCGCCTTGGCATAACGTTCGGGGGAAGCATCGCCGATGATATCGATGGGGTTGTTGTGGCTCCACGTGGGAGGCAGCACGGCATTGAACTCTTCCATGGCCTCGGGTGAGATCTCGGCCAGTTCGCCGCCGCCGGTGATTAGCGCGTCGGTGGCCAACACGCCAGGACCGCCCGCATTCGTCACGATGCTCAGCCGCGGACCCCTCGGGCTGGGCTGCTTGGAAAGGACCTCCGCCATGTAGAACAGATCGGCGATGTTATTGACACGCAGCACGCCGCTGCGCCGGAAGGCTGCTTCCAGCACCTCGTCGCTGCCGGTCAGCGAACCGGTGTGCGATGCCGCGGCTTTGGCAGCGGCGGCTGAACGGCCCGGCTTGATCACAATGATCGGCTTGGTCAGCGCCACTTCGCGTGCCGCCGAAAGGAACGATCGGGCATTGCCGATCGATTCCATGTAAATGACGATCGACTTGGTCTTGGGGTCGTTCCCCAGGTAATCGATCAGGTCGCCCCAACCCACATCCACCATCGAGCCGACCGAGACGAACGCGCTGAAGCCAACCATTTCCTTCAGGCTCCAGTCGAGCACGGCGGTGCACAGCGCGCCGGACTGGCTGATGAAGCCGACCGGGCCGGGCCGCGCGATTGTGGTCGAGAATGTGGCGTTCAGGCCCGAAAGTGGGCTCATTACACCCAGACAATTGGGTCCAATCACCCGAATCCCGGCCGCGCGCGCTTCCACCAGCAACTGCCGCTCGAGCTCCGCGCCTTCCGGCCCGATTTCCTTGAACCCCGCCGAAATCACGATCGCGCCGTGAACGCCGTTTTCCCCGCATTCCTTGATGATTCCAGGAATTGAAGGCGGCGGCGTGACGATCACGGCTAGATCCACCGGCTCCGGAATATCCGCTATGCACTTGTACGCTTTCACGCCCAAGACGCTGGGCCGCTTGGGGTTAACGGGATAAACAGTGCCGCCGAAGGGGCTGGTCACCAGGTTCCACAGCAGCGTGCGGCCGACGCTGCCGACGGTTTCGGTCGCGCCGATCACGGCGACGCTTTTAGGCCTGAAGAAAACGTCCAGCGGCTGGCTGCCCCGGGGACGCATTCTCTTTTTGAGTTTGTTAATGGTTGCTTGCATGTTCTTCGTTATCTTCGTGAGGGCCGAAAGCGGCGCGGTTTAAAGCGTCCACCACATCGCGGACGTCCAGTCCGTTCTTGCGCGCCACGGTTTCGATATCGCAGTCGTCGCACGAGGGACGATAACGAAAAGATTCGAATATGGCGATGGTTTCGGGATGACGCTGCTTCACATCCCGGATGATCATGTCCCTGCGGATCAGCCGATCGAATCGAAACATAGGTTTGGCGCTCGATGGCCTCAGTGCATCCAGTCTTCCAAAGGGAGGCTGTGTGTTATCAGCAGTTTGGAACTGCGAGCCGTCGCGAGTGGGTGAAATGCCCCTTTCTGGACCCCGGGGAATTCGCCGAGACGCTCAAGCTGAGCCGTTTTGCCAAAACGCTCATGCAAAATCAATCGCTTACAGGACCCAGACCGCTCATCTGAGCGGTTTCGCCTAATGATGGTGTCCGGCGTGGCCGTGTTCGTGATCGTGCTGAGGCACCGGAATGGCGCAGCCGCTCTCCGAAATCGGGCAGCCGATGTGCTCGAATTGGACGGTGGTGTGGAAGATATGAAACCGTTGCGCCAGCACTCCGTTGAGCGACTTCAGAATGGTGTCGCTGGCTGACAGCGGCACATCCGCGATCAGCACGTGGCAACTCAGTGCATGAGTGCTGGATCCCAGGCTCCAGATGTGCAGATCGTGGACATCCAGGACGCCTTCCACCAGGCGCATTTGGTCCGCGACATCGGCCAGGCGGATGCCGCGCGGCAAGCCCTCCAGGAGGATGTTCAGCGATTCGCGGATAATGCCCCAGGCGGTCCATACGATCAGGCTGCCGATCAAAATAGAGAGCACCGGGTCGACGCGGTTCCAGCCGGTGTAATACATGACCGCCCCGCCGATAATGATCGCCACCGAGCCGAGCGCATCGCCGAGCATATGGACAAACGCGCTGCGGACATTCAAGTCCGAACGGCTGGCCGCCCAGAGGGCCCACATGATCCCGCCGTTGAGCACCACGCCCACGCCGGCGACCGCGATCATCAGACCTTCGGCGACACTCTCCGGGCGTTGGATGCGGATGGCGCTCTCCCAGAAGATCCAGGCCGCCAGGGCTACCAGGGTCAGAGCATTGACAAACGCCGCCAGGACTCCGGCCCGCTGATAGCCATAAGTCTTCACCTCATTGGCTGGCCGGGATTGTACGAGGTAGGCGATCCAGGCCAGCAACAGGGCCAGGGCATCCGTGAAATTGTGGCCGGCGTCGGAAAGCAGGGCCAGGGAGTGCGCGCGCAGGCCCGCAACCACCTCGAGAGCGGCGAAAATACAGGTGGCCACGACGGACCACCTCAAAACTCCACCGGTTTCCCCCGGGTGACTGTGTGGGTGCGAGTGCAACGCTTCCCTCACTCTTAGTGTAACTGAGCGCACGGGAGCACGCCGGAGGTTGAGGGTTACCACCCCACCTGCTGGCCCGCGTTCTGCTCCGTCAGCCACTTCTCCAGCGGCGCGAAGTAATCGCGGATCGCCGATGCGTCCATCTGCCGGGTGCCGGCGATCTTTTCCAGGGCGTCCTGCCATGGCTGGCTCGCCCCCATTTCGAGCATGGCGTTCAGGCGGTTGCCGGCGTCGCGGTTGGCGTAAATCGAGCAGCGGTTAAGAGGTCCCGTGCAGCCTGCCACCTTGGAAAGCGCGCGATGAAACTGAAACTGCAGAATGTCCGCCAGGAAATAGCGCATGTACGGGACGTTGGCGGCCACGTGATACTTGGCTCCGGGGTCGAAATCCTCCTCCGTGCGGCCCGCCGGCGGTGCAATGCCCTGATACTTCAAGCGGAGCTGCCACCAGGTCTGGTTGTACTTTTCCGGCGGGATCTCGCCGGAGAATACCTTCCAGCGC
>Ga0335085_10005548_pt1 | contig 20189 bp, 8 predicted proteins | sample Lox_Sample_45_FD_206712 | JGI IMG/M metagenome (GOLD analysis project Ga0335085, IMG submission 206712) | Soil microbial communities from Loxahatchee National Wildlife Refuge, Florida, United States - Lox_Sample_4.5 | ecosystem: Environmental > Terrestrial > Soil > Wetlands | place: USA: Florida...
TGGACGGGAAGGTCCTCGTGTACCGGACGAAGGACGGCTTCGTTCGCGTCGAGGCCGGAGCGACCGAGGCGCCCAAGGACGACGCCGCCAAGGAAGCGAAGGTGGACCTCTCCGGCTGGACGATCCGGGTCAACCCCCGCGAGGAGTGGAAGCAGATGCTCCACGAGGCCTGGCGCCTGCAGCGCGACTTCTTCTACGACCCGAAGATGCACGGAGTCGACTGGGACGGGGTGTGGAGGCAGTACGGCCCGCTTGCCGACCGTATCAGCTCGCGCGACGACCTGGCCGACATGCTGGGCGAGATGTTCGGCGAGCTGAACGTCGGCCACGCCTACCACGGGGGAGGCGACGTGCGCCGCGGCAAGGCGGTGGGCACCGGCCTCCTCGCCGCCGACCTCGGCTACGATCCGGCGAGCGGCTTCTGGCAGATCCGCAAGATCTACCGCGGCGACTACCCGGACCCGAAGGTGAGCTCGCCCCTCGCGCGGCCGGACCTCCACGTGAAGCCGGGGCAGTGGCTGGTCGCGATCGACGGCCGGCCCCTCATCAAGGGCGAGGACTACCTCCGGCGTCTCGCCAGCCGCGCCGGCCAGGAGGTCGAGCTGTCGATCGCCGACGCCCCGCGCCTCGAGGGCGCGCGGCGGGTGGTGGTGAAGACGGTCGACAACGACACGCCGATCCGGTACGCGACCTGGATCCGCGAGACCCGCGAGTACGTGGACCGGAAGACGAACGGCCAGATCGGCTACATCCACCTGTACGACATGGGCGGGCGGGGCCTCCAGCAGTTCGCGCGCGACTTCCCGCCGCAGTGGAACCGGCGCGGGCTCATCATGGACGACCGCTGGAACCACGGCGGCTTCGTGGCCCCGATGATCCTCGCCCATCTCGACCGCAAGATCCTGGCCGTGGGCGGGACGCGCCACGGCGGGCCCCTGGACACGACGCCCTCCCGCGCCTTCCACGGATACATGGTGACCCTCATCAACCGACAAGGCGGCAGCGACTGCGAGACCTTCGCCCAGGGCTTCAAGGACTTCAAGATGGGACCGGTGGTCGGGACCCGAACGTGGGGCGGCTGGGTGGGGATCCGCGGGGACAAGCCCCTGCGCGACGGCGGCATGATCACGGAGCCGGAGTTCGGAGGATGGGACCCCAAGGGGAAGGCGTGGATCATCGAGGGTCACGGCGTCGACCCGGATGTCACGCTCGACCTCGGCCCCGACGGCTTCCTGGGCGGACGGGACGCGCAGCTCGACTACGCGATCGACTCCATCCTGCGGGAGATCGCCAAGGACCCGCGCGACCTGCCACCCCCGCCGCCGATCCCCCCGCGACCGCTCCAGCCGGTGCCCTGAGCGCGCGGGCCTGGGCGGAACGGTCCGGACGACTCGGTCAGGCGGGAGCCAGGCGACCCCAGGCCTACCGGACCGCGATGATGACGAAGTCGGCCGGCTGGCCACCGGAGTTGCTCGACTCGTGCTTGACGCCCCGGCCGATGAATCGGACGTCGCCGCGCCTCCAGCTCGACACCTGCGGCTTGCCCTCGACGGAGAGCGACAGGCTGGCCTCGCCGAGCGCGATCACCACCTGGTCGAACGCGTGGCTCGACCCGGCCGGCTCGCGGAAGTCGGGGCCGGGGGGCCGGTGGTGGCCTTGAGGGCTACGGCGCGGGGGCCCTCGGGGCGAGGGTCAGGGTCTGCATGCCCGGCCGTGAGTTCGGGAGGGTCGCGGTGCCGGGGCTCTTCGCCTTGAACTCCACGAGGATGCCCTCGAAGCGGGTGGTACCCACGTTGGCCGGGCGGTGAGTCGTCGCCGGCGTGTAGGTGGCGGTGTTCTCGACCAGATCGCGGGCGGCCTCCATCTGGCCGTCGGGCAGAGTGAATTGCGCCTTCCCGCTCGACAGGGGGACGAGGATCGCGTCGGGGTGCGAATGCATCACGCTCTTCGCACCCGCCGGGAGAGCGGCGAGCAGCACGGCCGGACTCGACGGCTGCGATCTCATCTGGGGCCTCCGGGCCTCGGCACGCACTTCTCCGGCGCGGCGGCCTTCCGAGAGTGCGATCCTGAGGTGGGTAAAGTGGCGCGTACGATACTCGCTCCCGCACCCAAGTCAAGTCCGGTGCTCCCGGAGGAGAGTCCGGGCCCGTCGGCGGGCATCGGCTTCCCTGCGGCGAGTGCGGGATGCACCTAGAATGGGGCCCCTCGAGGAGCCAGAGAATGCCCATCGACCCCCGGGTCCTGCGTCACGCCTTCGCGTTCCAGCTCCTCGACGACGAGGAGCTCTCCGAGCTCGCCGCCCACGTCGACGAGGCTGCGTTCGCGGCCGGGGAGACGATCTTCCAGGCCGGGGACCCGGGCGGGGTCATGCACGTCGTGCTGTCGGGGCGGGTCGAGGTCTCGATCGTCGACGAGGACCGCCAGCGCGTCGTCCTCCACACCCTCGGGCCGGGCGAGATGTTCGGCGAGTTGTCGCTCTTCGACGGAGAGCCGCGCTCGGCGAGCGTGCGGACCGTGGAGGAGACCCGCACGTTCCTGATCGATCGCGAGGACCTCGAGCGGCTCTTTGCCCGCCGGCCCCGTGCCGCGATCGACGTCCTCGCGGTGCTGGGCCGACGGCTGCGCGCGACCGACCAGCTGCTGTCCCAGCGCGTCGCCCGGAACCCGAACGAGGTGCTGGACGAGAAGGCCACCTTCGGTGACCGCGTCGCCGACGGCGTCGCCCGCTTCGGCGGCTCGTGGAGCTTCATCTTCTCGTTCGCCGCGTTCCTCGTGCTGTGGGTGCTGGCCAACACCCTGTTGCTGCTCGGTCGGGCGGAGCCGTTCGACGCCTACCCGTTCATCCTGCTGAACCTGTTCCTCTCCATGCTGGCCGCGATCCAGGCGCCGGTCATCATGATGAGCCAGAACCGGCAGGACGCGAAGGACCGCGTGCGCTCCGAGCTCGACTACCGGGTGAACCTGAAGGCTGAGTTCGAGATCATGGAGCTGCACGAGAAGTTCGACCGTCTCGAGAAGCGCCTGCCCTCCGCTCCAGACTCCTCGCGTCCTCGTGGCCCCCATTCCCGACTCGATACAAGGGCTTGAGCCATCGAGGCTCCTTCGCTGGATCCGGTTTCTTGGATTCCAGTCCGATGAGTGTGCGCTCGCCACTCTGCAAGAAGCACTTAGAGCTCGGCGCTTCCTGGCATGCCGATTGCGTGTCAACTCACGTCACCCTTGTCCCACTGATACCGAGACTCAGGCCCTGCGTCGTCCGTCTCCAAGGATCGTGCGTCAGGGCCGCTCTCTTGGAGGAGGTTGAACATGAAGTTGTCTCGACTGCCGGCTCTCGCCGCGCCCTTGGCGGTCGTGGTCGGCCTTGCCCTGCCCGCCGCGGCGCGGGCCCAGGGCAACGTGGGGACGATCGACGGCCGGGTGCTCGACTCCAGCAAGGCCGCGGTCCCCGGCGCGACGGTCACCGCCAAGAACGTTGCCACCGGCCTCACCCGGACCGCGGTCGTGAGCCCGACCGGCACCTACCGCGTCACCGCGCTGCCCGCCGGCACCTACGACGTGAGCGCGTCGCTCGCCGGCTTCTCCACGCAGGTCACGAAGGGGGTGGAGGTCCGCGTCGGCGACACCGTCACCGTGGACTTCGCCATGAAGGTGGGTGCGGTCGCCGAGACCGTCGAGGTCGTGGGCGAGTCGCCCCTCGTCCAGGCCACGACCTCGGACGTCGGCCAGGTGATCACGCAGAAGATGGTCGAGAACATCCCCCTCAACGGGCGGAAGTTCCAGGACCTCTCGCTCCTCGTCCCCGGCACCCGACCCTCGAACTACTACGACCCCACCAAGACCGAGGTGGGCGGCATCAGCTTCGGGGGCGCCACCGGGCGCTCGGTGATCATCAACGTGGACGGCGGGGACGACAACGACGGCGTCGTGCGCGGACTCCTCCAGCAGTTCAGCAACGACGCCATCCAGGAGTACAAGGTCACCACCCAGCGCTACAGCGCGGAGTACGGGCGTTCGGTGGGGGGCGTCGTCAACGTCATCACCAAGAGCGGGACGAACGATTTTCACGGCAGCGCCTTCGTGTACGCCCGCAACCAGAGCCTGAACGCCAAGACCTACTTCGAGGAGAAGACGAACGAGGCGAAGCCGGACTTCAGCCAGCAGCAGTTCGGGGCCACGCTGGGGGGGCCGATCGCCAGGGACAAGGCCCACTTCTTCGCGTCCTACGAGGGGAACCGCCGCAACCAGACGGACACCATCTTCACGAACGGCGTCCTGCCCGACGAGGAGGGTCCGATCGTGAAGCCGTTCCGCAACCACCTGCTCACCGCCAAGCTCAATTTCGAGCTGAGCCCCAGCAACTCGATCATGGTCCGCTACGGCCTCGAGGACAACAGTCGCAAGAACGACTTCACCGGCGGAAACCTGCTCGCGTCGGGCGCCGCCACCAACACCAACACGATCCACTCCGCGATCATGAAGGACACCGCGGTCATCGGGCCGAGCAAGGTCAACGAGCTGAGCGTGATGTTCCAGCACTTCGAGAACGACATCCTGGCCGACCATCCGGAGATCCCCGGGATCACCACCCCGGATTTCACCGCGGGGGCCAGCGTGAACACGCCCCAGCAGACCATCCAGCGCCGGTGGCAGATCCGTGACGACTTCTCGTTCCGGAAGGAAGGCTGGGCGGGAGACCACAACTTCAAGGCGGGAGCCGAGATGCTGCTCTCCCACTTCGGGGGGTACTTCATCCCGACCCTCTACGGCTATTTCATCTTCCACAACCCCATCCCGGGCGCCCACAGCGTCGCCGACTACGAAAACTCCATCGCCGACACCTTCACCGGGTCCGCCGGGACCAACGTGGCCGACGACAACTGGACCTACGTGGCCGGCTACATTCAGGACGACTGGAAGCCGACGCCCAAGCTGACCCTCAACCTGGGCCTGCGCTACGAGATCCAGTATGGCCCCTACGCGAACAAGTTCCAGAGCGTGGGCAAGGCGGCCCTCGCGGCCGTGGGGTACAACGGGCAAATGAAGAACGACCTGAACAACTTCGGCCCGCGGGTCGGCTTCGCCTACGACGTCAAGGGCGACGCGAGCGTCGTGGTCCGGGGCGGGTGGGGTCGCTACTACGACGAGATCTTCCAGAACATCACCCTCTACGAGGCGTGGTCCGATCCGAGCACGCCGCTCAACTTCGTGTCCGCCTCGCCGTCGCCCTGGACCCCCGCCTACTTCGCCCAGAACCGCGACGCGATCCGCAACTCGTTCCTCGACCCGACCTTCGCCGGTCAGTCGGTCCGCCTCACCGCTCCCAACCTCGTGCAGCCCTACGCGGACCATGCGAACGCCGGCTTCTCGGTGGCGCCGAACCGCTACGTGGCGTTCGACATCGACTACGTGTACTCGCGTGGCCAGGACGAGGTCCACCGCTGGAGGATCAACACCCCGCAGAACGTGAACACCCTGATCTCGCCGGCGGGGGTCTTCGCCCCCGAGTATGGCCCCTTCCTCGTGGAGGGCAATCGCGGGCACTCGACGTTCAACGGCGTGTACTTCGCGGGCAAGGTGCGGACGGGCAAGTTCTACGGCATGGGCACCTACACCTGGTCGAAGGCGATGAACCTCGCCAACGACTTCAACAGCCAGCCCGCCGACATCACGAACGCCAACTGGGAGCTCGACTGGGGCCCGACGCCCAACGACATCCGTCATCGCGTGACGGCGGCCGTCGTCTATCAGCTTCCGCTTGACTTCCAGCTCTCGAGCGGGTTCCAGTACAACACCGGCAAGCCCTACAACGCGCTGGCCGGCCTCGGGGGCCTGCGCAACGCCGTGCGGGCGATCGACCCCGCCACGGGCCAGATGTTCACCCGCGACTCCTTCACGGGACCGGACTTCCTGACCTGGGACCTCCGGGTCTCCAAGATGTTCCGGTTCGGTGGGGCGAAGAACCTCGAGGTCCTCTTCGAGGTCTTCAACCTCACGAACCATGTGAACTTCGCCGGCGATCCGGCCTACGGGTTCATCAACACGTACACCTCGCCGAACTTCGGCACCGCCACCCAGATCGTTCCCAACAGCCAGAGGCAGGCCGAGTTCGGCGTGCGGTTCGCCTTCTGATGTACGACCCGCGCGCAGCGCGGGTCGATCCCCTGGGGGGCGGCGAGCGAAGGCTCGCCGCCCCTTCGTTCTCCCGGGCCTTTAGGGCCGCCGGCCGTCGGCTAGATGACTCCGCGCCGCGGCCCGGAGGTCCGGTGGGGCCTTCTCGTCCTCGGCCACCCTCCGGTACTCGGCGACGGCCTCCGGGCGCCTGGCGCGCTCGAGCACCCGGGCGAGGTTGAATCGGGCCTGCGCGGCCGTGGGGTCGAGTCCCAGGGCGCGGCGCAGGGCCGTCTCGGCGGCGGCGAGGTCATCCTGCCCGGCGAGGAGCGCGCCCAGCCCGGTGAGGGCGGGCACCGAGTCGGGCTCGAGCCGCAGGACGGTCTCGTACTCGGCCCTTGCCTCCTCCCGGTGTCCGGCCTCGGCCAGGACCTTCGCGAGGTCCAGCCGGACCATCGGCTTCGCGGGGTCGGTGGCGACGGCCTCTTGCAGGACGCGGATGGCCGCCTCGTCCTCGCCCCGGGTCGCGAGGACACCCGCCTTCAGCACCCGAGCGTCGGTGAACCTCGGGTCGAGGGCCAGCGCGGCCTCCGCCTCCCGCAGGGCCGCCTCGCGCTCCCCGAGCCGCACCAGGCAGATCGCGATCCACTGGTGGGCATACGAGCTCGTCGGGACGAGCTCGAGATAGCGGCGGAACTGGGGGATCGCCTCGCGGCTGCTCCCCTTCCCCATGTAGGCGCTGCCCAGGATGAGGGTCGCGAACGCGTTCTTCGGATCGTCGGCCAGCACCGCCTTCAGGATCGGGATCGCCTCGTCGAAACGCCGGTCGCGCACCGCGCTGTTGGCCTGGCGGAGACGGTCGAAGAGCGCAATGAAGTCCTTCGGGTCGGCGAGGCTTCCGCTCCCGCCTTCCCTGAGCTCCGCCCCCGCACCGATGTACCCGAGGGCGGCCAGCTTCTCCATGGCCTCGCGGTCCAGGGTCTGGACGCTCATGGCGTTCCCCGACGCGGCGAGCCGGACGAGGCCCTCGCGCAGCGCCTCCGCCGTCGACCGCCGCTCGGCGTAGAGGTTCGTCGTCTCGCCGGGGTCGTTCGCGAGGTCGTAGAGCTCGGGCCGAGGAGCGTCGATCAGCTTGTAGCGGCTGTCGCGGAAGGACCGGAGGGGTGCCCAGTTCATGTAGAACTTCGGCAGCAGGGTCTCCGAGTAGGCGGGGGGCGAGGGGCCGGCGCTCCGCCCCTCGAGGAGCGGGACCAGGCTCCGCGCCTGAGGCGCGGCGAGGGCGGGGGCGCCGACGAGGTCCAGGATCGTCGGTGCGACGTCGACGAGCCGCACGGGATCCCGGACCACCCGCCCGGCGGGGACGAGCCCCGGTCGCCAGAACACGAGAGGCACGCGTATCGCCCCTTCGTAGACGAACATGGAGTGCGTCGTCTCGCCGTGCTCTCCGAGGCTCTCCCCGTGGTCGCCGGTCAGGACGACCAGCGTGCGGTCGAGGAGGCCGGCCCCCCGCAGCCGGTCGAGAACGGAGGCCACGATCGCGTCGACGAACGCGATCTCGCCGTCGTAGGGGTCCTTGGCGAAGAGGTCGCGGAAGGGATGGGGCGGCCGGTAGGGCTCGTGGGGATCGTAGAGGTGGAGCCAGGCGAAGAAGGGAGCGTCCGGCTCCTTCGCCCGCTCGTCGATCCACCGGTCGAGCGCGAGCGCCGTCCGATCGCCCCTCCGCTCCGCCTGGAGCGTGACGACCTGCGTGTACTCCCCCTCCATGCGGTCGTCGTAGGCGTCGAAGCCGCGGTCGAGGCCGTAGCGGCGATCCAGGATGAACGAGCTGACGAAGGCTCCGGTGCGGTAGCCCCGGGCCTTGAGGCGCGTGGCCAGCGTCTCGATGCGCGGGGCGAGGTAGAAGTTCCCGTTGTTGCGGACCCCGTGCTCGAAGGGGTAGAGGCCGGTGAGGATCGAGCTGTGGGAGGGCAGGGTGATGGGCGCCGGCGCGATCACGGTCTCGAAGCGCGTCCCCTCCGCGGCCAGGCCGTCGAGGTGGCGGGTCCGGGCGGCGGCGTAGCCGTAGCAGCCCAGGTGGTCGGCGCGCGTCGTGTCGAGGGTGACGAGGAGCACGTCGAGGCCGTGGCGCGGAGCCAAGGGCGTCGGGCGCGGCCGCAGGACGAGGAGCGTCGCGCCGGCGAGGGCGATGGCGACGAGGCCTGCCCCGGCCCAGAAACGGGAGGTCGATTCCCGGCCCGGCGGGGGCGCCTTACGCTTGCGGGGCCGGCTCACCGAGGCCTCCGGGCTGCCTGCCTCAGGAGTTCGGCGACGCCCTTCTGCTGCGGGTCGAGGGTCAGGGACTCGCGGAAGGCGCGAGCCGCCCCGCCGGCGTCGCCCGACTCGAGCCGCGCGACGCCGAGGCCGTTGAGAGCCGCCGTCGTGCGTCCTCCGACCTCGATCGCCTTCTCGAAGCGGGGGATCGCCGCCGCGGCGCGCCCGCTCTTGCCGAGGGCTCCGGCGAGGTCGAGGAGGGCCTCGGGGTTGCGCGGGTCGAGGGCCACTGCCCGCTCGAAGAGGGCGAGCGCGTCGTCCGGACGCCCGGCGCGCATGCGCACGACGCCCAGCTTGACGAGGGCCGGCACGTCCGTCGGGTCGCCGGCGACGACCGGCTCCAGGAGGGAGGCCGCCTCGTCGACCGCCCCTCGCTCGAGGGCCAGCTCACCCAGGCCGCGCCGGGCCTCGCCGCTCCCCGGGTCGAGGGCCAGCGCCTGCCGAAGGGCGACGCCCGCTTCCTCGCTCCGGCCCATCGCCCGCAGCGTACGCGCCCGCAGGAGCGGGGGCTCGGGGGCTCGGGGATCGAGGGCGTTGGCCCGGTCGAGAGCGGCGAGCGCCTCGTCGTGGCGTCCGGCGAGGCGGAGGGACTCGGCGAGGACGGTGAGGTCGTCGAGGGAGGGCGGACCCTTCGCCTCGAGGACCCGGATGTCGGCGACCGAGTCCAGGTAGCGCCCCGCGAACTGGAAGGCGATCGCGCGGTACCGCCGGGCGAGCGGAGCGTCGGGCTCTTCGGCCAGGACAGCCGAGAGCTCCTGCACGGCGAGGGCGGGGCGGGCCCGAGCCTCGGCGAGGCCGCTCTCCAGCCGCTCGACGAGCGCGATCCCGTCCTTGGGGTCCCGGCCCGTGGGATGGGAGGGCGAGGATCCTCCCAGATAGCCGAGGGTCCGCAGGCGCTCCAGGACCGCAGGCTCGGGAGCGGTCGACGAGTCGGGACCTCGAGCCTCGAGCGTCCGTTGGAGGGCAGAACGGAGGTTCTCGGCACCGTGTGTCTCTCCGGCGGACACGCCCCGCGTCTCGGCGGGGTCGGTCGCGAGGTCGTAGAGCTCCGGCCGCGGAGCATCGATGATCTTCCACCGGGCCGTGCGCCAGGCATGGAGTCCGGCCCAGCCGAGATTCAGCTGGCAGAAGAGCGACTCGGCGTAGGCCGGGGCGTCCTCGATCTCCCTTCCGTCCGCGGCCGGCCGGAGAGGACGCCCCTGCATCGGGCGCGGGACCCTCTGACCGACATAGTCGATGAGGGTGGGGGCGACGTCGATGCCCCGGGCGACGACCGGCGAGACGCGGCCGCGCGCGATGCCGGGCCCGGCCATGATCCACGGCACCCGGAGCGTCGCGTCGTAGACGAAGACGCCGTGCGTCGCCTCCCCGTGCTCGCCCAGGCTCTCCCCGTGGTCGGCGGTGACGAGGACCAGCGTGCCCGAGGCGTCGACGGCGCCGAGGAGCCGGCCCATCTCGCGGTCGACGTACGCGATCTCCCCGTCGTAGGGGCTCGCGACGAAACGCTCGGCGAGGTCCGGGGGCGGCTCGTAGGGGGCGTGGGGATCGAAGTAGTGCACCCAGGCGAACCAGGGGGCCCGCGCGCCACGGATCCAGTCGACCGCAGAGCGCGTCACGTCGGCGGCGGTGCGCTCGACGTAGGCCGCGCGCCGCGGGTCGCGGCCGCGGAGCAGCCGGTCGTCGTAGGTCTCGAAGCCGCGGGCGAAGCCGAACCGGTGGTCGAGGGGGAAGCCGGACACGAACGCCGCCGTGCGGTAGCCGGCGTCGCGGAGGACCTCGGCCAGCGTGGTGGCCGACCGGGGCAGGACGAAGGAGCCGTTGTCCCGCACGCCGTGGCCGGGGGGCAGGAGGCCGGTGAGGATCGAGGCGTGGGACGGAGCGGTGAGGGGAGCGTGGGCGACCGCCGTCGTGAAGCGCACGCCGCGCGCGGCGAGGGCGTCGAGGACCGGCGTGTCGGCGGCCCGGTCGCCGTAGCAGCCCAGATGGTCCGCGCGGAGGGTGTCGATCGTCACCAGGAGGACGTTCGGCCGTGGACGCGAGCGGAAGAGGAGGAGGGCCATCCCGGCGGCCGCGGCCGCGACCAGCACCAGGCCGATGGCGCGCCGGCGCCTCTCCGGCGTGAGTCGGGGTGCCACGGGCGTCAACGCGACGGCCCCGGCCGGACCTCGGCGAGGAGCCGGGAGATCTCGGGCTGGTCGCGGTTCAGGGCGAGCGAGCGCTCCAGGAGGTCGACCGCCGAAGACCGCTGGCCGAGCTTCAGCTCCGCCCACGCGAGGCCGTTCAGGAGCTCCGGCGAGGGCTGTCCCTGCTCGAGCGCGTCCCGGTAGTGCCAGGCCGCCTCGGCCCACGCGCCCTGCCGTGCGCGAGCGACGCCCTGGAGCAGGCTCCGCCCGGGGGAAGGCGGCGCGTCGGCGAGAGTCGCGAGCGCGGGCTCGGCTTGGCCCTGGGCCACCTGGGCGCGTGCGAGGTCGAGCCGCACCGCCTCCGCATCGGGAGCGAGGCGGAGGGCGTGCTGGAGCCAACGTTCGGAGGCCACCGGGTCGCCGGCCGCGAGGGCGCACTCGCCGGCCAGGGCCAGGTGCGAGGGCGATTCGCCGGCCGCGGTGGCAGCACGGTCCACCGCGGGCCGTGCCTCTTCAGGGCGGTGGGCGGCGATCAGGAGGTCGACGAAGCGCGTCAGGGCCGGGAGGTACGTCGGCTCCGCGGCGAGGGCCGCTCGCAGCTCGCGCTCGGCGGCCACCGCCCGGCCCTCGGCCCGCGCGGCGATCGCGCGGGCCACCGCGGTGGCGGCCGGCGAGACTCGCTTGACGGACGGCCCCTCGGCCAGACGTCGCGCTTCCGCGCGGAGACCTGCCTGGGCGGCCACGTCCGCCGCCTCGATGAGCGCGTCCCCGTTGTCCCCGGCCTGTGCGAGGGCGCGCTCGTAGAGGTCCAGCGCCGCCTTCGCCCGGCCCTGGTCGCGGACGGCCTTGGCCAGCCAGAGGAGGGCGGGGACGTTGCCGGGCTGCGCGTCAACGACCGCCTGCAGCTCCCGTTCGGCCTCCGGCAGCTTGCCTTCGCGGTAGAGGATCTCGCCGAGGTTGAGCCGGGCGAGGGACGTCGTCCTCGCCCCCACGTAGCCGAGGGCCATGAGCCGCTCCCGAGCCTCCGGGTCGGGGGCGACGTCTCTCGCTTCGGCCCGGCCCGCGCGCTCGTAGCTGGGGACGTGCGCGATCGGCCGCGACGCGGCTTCGGGTGGAAGGAGAGCCGCCACGACGCGCCCGGGCATCTCGAGGCTCGTCGGGAGGCCCAGCGCCTGGAGCAGCGTGGGGGCGATGTCGAGCGGGCCCACGCTCCCCGCGTCTCCGCCTTGCGCTCCGGCGGACGGGCTCCGCGTTCCGAGGAGCACGCCCGCCTCCACTGCGCCCACGATGCCGTAGGGCCGGTGCCAGGCCGTGGCCGGCCCGGTCAGGGCCGCCGGGTCCTCGCGGAGGGCGGCCGTGACCGGATAGAAGCCGTGGTCGGAGCAGACGACGATCCACGTGCGCGGGTCGGCCCGTTCGGCCAGCCGGGTCAGGAGACGGTCGGCGTCCCGGTAGGCGCCCTCGACGGCGCCCCGGCCGCGTCGCTCGTCCCTCACGAACCGGTGGGAGACGCTGTCGATCCCTTCGAGGTAGACGAGCAGCAGGTCCGGCCGGGCCGAGGCGAGGATGTCCTCCGCCATGCCGCTGAGCGTGCGCGTCGCGGCCACGACGGCCATGAGGTGGGCGACCGGGTCGCGATAGAGCCGGCCCGCCGGCTCCTCCAGGGCCGCCCGGGCCCTCTCCCACTCGCCCGGCGCGAGGTCCAGGTAGGGGGAGAGGTCCTTCGGCTGGAGGTCGCGCGCGCGCACGACGCGAGAGGCGAGGCGCGCGGCTTCGGACGGTGGCGAGATGGCGCCTTGGGGAAGGACACCGCCCGCGTGGAGAAGCTGGGGAGCGACGCGGTCGGAGACGACGACCCCGTCGACGGCCTCGGCCGGCGAGGTGGCCCACCAGCCCACGACGGCGACGCGACGGCCGTGGGCCGAAAGGATGTTCCAGAGCGCCTCGGTGCGGCGCTGCGCCACCCCGACCGGAGCCTGTCCCGCTCCGGAGGGCAGGTCCACCATGAAATCGAGCACCTGGTGGTCTTCCGGCCGTCGGCCGGTGGCGATCGTCGTCCACAGGATGGGCGAGAGCAGGGGAGGGGTGGCCCTCATCACGCCGGTGCGGCCCACGGCCCGCAGGCGGGCGAAGGTGGGAAGCCGGCCCGCGGCGGCGAGTGGCTCGATCACCTGCCAGTCGGCTCCGTCCAGGCCGACGAGGATGACCGGCCGGAGGCTCTCCGTGGGCCCGGCGGCCGCCCCCAGCGCCGAGCCCGACCAGGCGACGGCCGCAGTGGCGAGCGCGAGCGAGGCCGCCCGCAGAGGCGTCCGATCGAGGGGGCGCGGCAGGGCCGACGGGGTCATGAGCGAACCATCATAACGGCCGTCCGCCCGCCTCGACCAGCGTGTCCCCTTCCTCCCGGCTGGCCCCCGACAATGCGACAAATGAACTACGTGGATGAGGAACCGGCAGGATGCGGCCCGGGTGGCGTTTTCGATAGGATTCGGACGCTCCGTTCTGTTCGGAGCCTTTCTGGAAGGACGCGGTCGTCCCTCCGCCACGCTCGAAGGACCGCGGCCCGTCCGACATCGCAACGGGGGCCCCATGGCTCGACTCGACGCCCAGATGCTCGACCAGATCCTGACCACGCTGCGGGAGTATGCGGAGAAGAACCTCCCGCCGGCGAAACTCCTCGAAATCGAGCTCGGCCACGACTTCCCGGGTAAGGTCATGAAGGACCTCTACGACCCGGGGCAGATCGGCCTCCACCTCCTGACCATCCCCGAGGAGTTCGGCGGCCTCGGCGGGGGCGCCTACGACATCTACCGCGTCTCCGAGGCCATGGCCTCGATCGACCTCGGGATTGCCACCGGCGTCCTGGCCACCTTCCTCGGCACCGATCCGATCAACGTCGGCGCCACGCCCGAGCAGAAGGCGGAATGGCTGGGGGCTCTCGCCGAGCACGGCCACTTCTACGCGTACGGCGCGACCGAGCCCCAGGCCGGCAGCGACCTGGGCGCCCTGACGACCACGGCAGCGCCGGTCGAGGAGGGCGGGAACGTCGTCGCCTACCGGATCAGCGGGCGCAAGCAGTGGATCAGCAACGGGGGGGTCGCCGACCGATACACGATCCTCGCCAACGCACCGGGGGGGCCGAGCTGGTTCCTGGTGGACAAGGGGGCGGAGGGGTTCACGGCGGGAAAGCCCGAGGACAAGCACGGCATCCGCGCCTCGAATACCGCCGCGCTCTTCCTCGAGAACGTGCGCGTTCCCGCCGACCGTCTGATCGGCCGCGTCGAGGGCAAGGGCCTGGTGCAGGCCCAAGCCGTCTTCGGCTACACGCGCCTCATGGTCGCGGCCTTCGGCCTCGGCGCGGGGTGGGAGGCCCTGCGGCGGGCCGTCCGCTACGCGCAGGAGCGCGTGCAGGGCGGGGGGCCGCTCAGCCAGAAGCAGGGCTACACCCACAAGCTGCTGGTGCCGAACGCGGTCCGGCTCGAGGCCGCGCGGGCCTACATCGAGTGGGTGGCGGAGCGGCTCGACGGCGGCGAGGAGGATCTGGCCACCGAGGGCGCGGTCGCCAAGTACCTCGCCACCGAGGCCGGGAACAAGGCCGCCGAGGACGCGATCCAGGCCCTCGGCGGCTACGGCTACACCCGCGAGTACATGGTCGAGAAGATCAAGCGCGACGTGCGCATCACCACGATCTACGAGGGCACCTCCGAGATCATGGAGTGGACGATCGCCCGCGACCGCTGGCAGCTCCACCTCAAGAGCCGGGGCCAGTACTACCTCGACTGGGCGGCGCGGGCCGAGAGGAGGCACGCTCAGTCGCCGAACGTGGGGGCCGGCTACGCGGCCCTGGCCCTGCGGTCGCTGGCCGCGCTCCTCGAGCGGGCGCGGGTCGACCGCCTAACCCGCAACCAGCACGTCCTCTTCCGGCTGGGGGAGCTCATCACCTGGGCCGAGACCGCAGTGCTCTTCGCCGATCGCGCCGCGACCGCGCCCACGAAGGCGAGCGGCCTCGAGCCGCAGACGCTCGAGGCGATGGCCCGCGTCCATGCCCGCGAGGCCTGCCTCAAGGTGGCGAGCGACGGCCTGCGCTGGGCGGTCGGCGCCGGCCAGACGGATCCCGGCCTGAAGACGCACCTCGACCTCGACGCCGCCCTGGCCGCCCAGTCCGGGCTCGTCGAGGACATGGACCGGATCGCGAGAGACCTCGTCCGGGCGTTCCCGGCGAAGTGAAGGAGCAGCGTCCGATGAGCGACCGGAGCGAGAGAGCGGTAGCGATCGTCGGGCTCGGGGCCATCCTGCCCGACGCCCCGAACGCGGGAGCCTTCCGCGACAACGTCTGGGCGAAGAAGTACTCGATCACCGAAGTCTCCCCCGACCGCTGGAGTGTCGCCGACTACTACGACCCCGATCCCGCGGCGCCCGCCAGGACCTACAGCAAGATCGGCAGCTGGGTGCGCGGATTCCAGTTCGACTGGAAGCGCTGGCACATCCCGCCCCGCGTGGCGGGGGCGATGGACGAAGGCCAGCAGTGGGCGATCGCGATCGCCGCCGAGGCTCTCGCCGACTACGGGTACCCGGGCAGGCCCCTCGACACCGAGCGGACGGCGGTCGTCTTCGGCAACGCCATGGCCGGGGAGCGGCACTACCTCACCACCCTCCGCATCTCGTTCCCCGAGTACGAGAGGCTGCTCCTCGAGGCGCGGGAGTTCCTGGACCTCCCGGCCGAGGTGCGAGGGCGGATCCTCTCGCGGTGGCGCGAGGTGGTGGCGAAGAAGCTGCCCGACATCACCGAGGACACGATGCCGGGGGAGCTCTCGAACATCCTCTCCGGCCGCGTGGCCAACGTGCTCAACCTGCGCGGGCCGAACTTCACCGCCGACGCCGCCTGCGCCTCGACGTTCGCCGCCCTGGACGCGGCGGTGGAGATGCTGGTGGCCGGGCACTGCGACGCGGTGCTCACCGGCGGGGTCGACCGCAACATGGGCACGAACTCCTTCGTGAAGTTCTCGAAGATCGGCGCTCTCTCGGCGACCGGCACCCGTCCATTCGGCGACGGCGCGGACGGCTTCGTGATGGGTGAGGGCTCGGCGGCCTTCCTCCTCAAGCGGCTGGCCGACGCCGAGCGGGACGGCGACCGCGTGTACGCGGTCGTTCGCGGCCTCGGCGGTTCCTCGGACGGCAAGGGAAAGGGCATCACCGCACCCAACCCGATCGGACAGCAGCTGGCGATCGCTCGCGCGTGGGAGAACTCCGGGCTCGACCCCGCGACGGCCGGCCTCATCGAGGCGCACGGGACGAGCACCCGGGTCGGCGACCTGGTCGAGGTCGAGAGCCTGGCCACCGTCTTCAAGGGCTCCGCCCGGGGGAAGATCGCCCTCGGCTCGGCCAAGAGCAACGTCGGCCACCTCAAGGCGGGAGCCGGGGCGGCGGGCCTGCTGAAGGCCGTCTGGGCGGTGCACGAGAAGGCGCTGCCCCCGACCCTCCACGCGCACCCCCCCAACCCCGGGATCGACTTCGCTTCGACGCCGTTCGTACTCAACCACGACCTGCGGGAGTGGAAGGCGGCGAACGGCGCGCCCCGCCGGTGCGGCGTGTCCGCCTACGGCTTCGGGGGGACGAACTTCCACGTGGTCCTGGAGGAGCATGTGCCCGGCGCCCTCACGAAGGGGCAGCGGCCGGCGCAGGTGTCGGTGCCCGCCTCGCTGGCCGGCGGGACGGTGGCGGCGCGGGCCCGCCCGCCGCTGCGCGGCCTCCTCGTCCTCGGGGCGCGGTCGGTGGATGGCCTGCGGAAGTCCGTCGAGGGCATGCTGGGCCGGGCGAAGGACGGCCACGTGCCCCCCGTCGCGGTCCCCGACCCCGCCTCTCTCGAGGCGGCGGAGCGCGTGGCCATCGACTACGGGGACGGCCACGAGCTCGTCGAGCGCCTCCAGAAGGCACAGAAAGCCCTCGCGACCGACGCGCCGGCGACGTGGAAGGCGTTCCAGGCCCAGGGCGTCTTCCGAGGAAGCGGTCCCGCTCCGGGCAAGATCGCCTTCCTCTTCACGGGCCAGGGCAGCCAGTACGTGAACATGGGCCGCGACCTCGCCGCGGCGGACCCGCTGGTGAGGGGCGTCTTCGAAGAAGCGGACCGGGTCCTCGAGCCGATCCTCGGGCGCACCCTCACCAGCTACATCTTCGTGGACCGCCACGACGCCGAGGCGGTGAAGCAGGCCGAGGAGGACCTCAAGCAGACCGCGATCACGCAGCCCGCCGTCCTCACCATGGACACCGCGATGTGCCGCCTCCTCCGGGAGTTCGGTCTCGAGCCGGACATGGTCATGGGGCACTCGCTCGGGGAGTACGGCGCCCTGGTGGCGGCGGAGGTCCTCACGTTCGCCGAGGCCCTCGAGGCGGCGGCGGCGCGGGGCCGCGAAATGGGCCGGGTCACCTTCGGCGACAACGGAGCCATGGCCGCGGTGATGGCCCCGGCCGACTTCGTCGTCAGGGAGCTGGAGAGCATCGAGGGCTACGTCGTCCCCGCCAACCTGAACGCGCGGGGCCAGGTCGTCATCGGGGGAGAGACGGCGGCGGTGGAGCGAGCGGTGGCGGCCTTCAACAAGAAGGGCTATCAGGCCCAGCGCCTCTCGGTGAGCCACGCTTTCCACACGAAGATCGTGGCCCCGGCCGCGGAGCCGCTCCGGAAGGTCCTCGACCGCTTCGACGTCCGCCCGCCGAAGCGGCCCCTCGTCGGAAACGTGACGGCCGATTTCTACCCGACGGGCCCCACGGCGATCAAGGACATCCTCTGCCTCCAGATCGCCTCCCCGGTGCGGTGGGTGGAGGGGGTCGAGCGCCTCTACGCCGCCGGCGCGCGGGCCTTCGTCGAGGTCGGACCCAAGCGGGCCCTCAAGGGCTTCGTGGACGACGTCCTTGCCGACAAGCACGACGTGATGTCGCTCTTCACCAACCGGCCCCGCCCCAAGGAGGTCGCGAGCTTCAACCAGGCCCTGGCCGGTCTCTACGCCGCCGGCTACGGCGCGCGGGAGGAGGCGGTCGGGTCCGTCTCGACCGCGCCCGTCCCTCGTCGCGAGTCCTCGGCGCCTGCCGCGGTCGCCTTCCCTCCCGCCTCCGGGACCCCTGCCGCTCCCGCCCGCGACGCCGGGACGCTCGAGGACCTCCGGGCGCTCCTCCAGAACACGATCGCATCGCTCCCCGCGGCTTCCGGCGCGCGCTCCGACGGACCCTTCGACCGCAACGAGGTGCCCCGAGGCTCGGTCGTCATCACCGGCACCGGCCTCGGCCTGCCCGGCGCCGACAAGCCGGTCATGGACCCGAAGAACGCTGCCCGCATCCTGGCCGGGGACCAGTTCATCGGCTCGGTCCCGCGGCGGCATCGAGAGGGGATGGCCCGCCGGCGCATCACCCAGCTGGTCAAGACCGCGGACGGGTCCGGCCACTTCGAGGTGATCGAGGACGAGAAGGACGTCATCAAGCTCGCCGGGCTCCCCGGCCCTTTCGACCTCGCCGCCGAGTACGGAGTCTCCGGGAAGCTCGTGGAGGCGCTCGACTCGACGAGCCAGCTCGCGATCGCGGCGGGGATCGACGCCCTGCGCGAGGCGGGCATCCCCCTCGTCCGGACCTGGAAGAAGACCACCACCGGCAAGTACCTGCCCGAGCGGTGGATGCTGCCGGAGGCGCTGCGCGAGGAGACCGGCGTCGTCTTCGCGAGCGCCTTCCCCGGCTACGACCGCTTTGCCGACGAGGCGCGACGGTACTACACGTTCGAGAGCCGGCGGGCGCAGAAGCGGCAGCTCGAGGAGCTGCTGGAGACGACCCGCGACGCCTCCACCCGGTCGGAGATCTCGCGCCGGGTCGCCGAGCTGGACGCCCTCCTCGAGAAGGAGCCTTACGCGTTCGACCGGCGCTTCCTGCTCCGCACCCTGACCATGGGCCACAGCCAGTTTGCCGAGCACATCGGCGCCCGCGGGCCGAACACCCACGTGAACTCGGCTTGCGCCTCCACCGCCTCCGGCGTCGCCCTGGCCGAGGACTGGATCCGCTGCGGGCGCGCCCGCCGCGTGATCGTGATCGCGGCCGACAACGTGACCTCTCCGAACCTGATCGAGTGGTTCGGGGCCGGCTTCATCGCGAGCGGGGCGGCGGCCACGGACGAGCGGATCGAGGACGCCGCCCTCCCCTTCGACCGGCGGCGCCACGGGACGCTCATCGGCATGGGGGCCTGCGCCCTCGTCGTGGAGAGCCAGGACGCGGTCGAGGAGCGCGGCATGCGGGGGATCGTGGAGCTGCTGTCCGCGGAGACCCGCAACAGCGCCTACCACGCCACCCGTCTCGACGTGGACCACGTGGCGGCCGTCGTGGAGAGCCTGGTGGCCTCGGCCGAGCGCCGCTTCGGCATCGACCGGCGAGCGATCGCGCCGAAGACCGTCTTCGTGTCGCACGAAACCTACACCCCGGCCCGCGGGGGAAGCGCCGCCGCGGAGATCACCGCGCTCCGGCAGGTGTTCGGCCCCGCCGCGGACCGGGTGATCGTGGCCAACACCAAGGGATTCACTGGCCACCCGATGGGCGTGGGGATCGAGGACGTCATCGGGGTGAAGATCCTCGAGCACCAGGTCGTGCCCCCGGTGCCCAACCTGAAGGAGCCGGATCCCGATCTGGGGAACCTGACCCTCTCGAAGGGCGGCCGGTACGACGTCGAGTACGCCATCCATCTCGCGGCCGGCTTCGGTTCGCAGATCGCGCTGACCCTCACCCGCAAGGTGCCCGGCCCGATCGACCGCATCGACGACCGGGCTCGATACGGCCGGTGGCTCGCCGAGGCGAGCGGCCAGGACGGGGCGCAAACGGAGGTCGTCAGGCGCGTGCTCCGGGTGGCCGCCGACGGACCGCCGGCGATGCCGCCGGCGGCGAGCACGTGGCGGTTCGGCCTCGGGCCGGTCCGCCGTGTCATCCCGAGGGCCTCCGTTCTGCCCGGCCCCGAGGGATCCGCCATCCCCGCCCCTCCCAAGGGCCTTGCCATGCCGTCGCCCGAGGAATCGACGAGGACCACGACGCCGCCCTCGTCGCCCGTCGGGAGTGAGGCTCCTCGAAACGACGTCGTGGAGCGGGTCCTCGCCATCGTGGCCGAGAAGACCGGCTACCCCCCGGACATGCTGGAGATGGACCTCGACCTCGAGGCCGACCTCGGGGTGGACACGGTGAAGCAGGCGGAGACGTTCGCCGCGGTGCGGGAGGCCTACGGCATCGCCCGCCAGGAGAACCTGAAGCTCCGGGACTTCCCGACGCTCCAGCACGTCGTCCAGTTCGTCTATCGCTTCCGGCCGGACCTTGCCCCCGAGGGCGCGCGAGAACCCGGGGGATCCGCCGTTCTTCCCCCTCCTGCTCCTCCGGCGATCCCCTCTGGCACCGTGAAGGCACCGGCGAAGGTCGGCGCAGACGACGTCGTCCAGACGGTCCTGTCGATCGTGGCCGAGAAGACCGGGTATCCGGAGGACATGCTGGAGATGGACCTCGATCTCGAGGCCGATCTCGGGGTGGACACGGTGAAGCAGGCGGAGACGTTCGCCGCGGTGCGGGAGGCCTACGGCATCGCGCGGCAGGAGAACCTGAAGCTCCGGGACTTCCCGACGCTCCAGCACGTGGTGCAGTTCGTCT
>Ga0335085_10005549_pt1 | contig 20188 bp, 12 predicted proteins | sample Lox_Sample_45_FD_206712 | JGI IMG/M metagenome (GOLD analysis project Ga0335085, IMG submission 206712) | Soil microbial communities from Loxahatchee National Wildlife Refuge, Florida, United States - Lox_Sample_4.5 | ecosystem: Environmental > Terrestrial > Soil > Wetlands | place: USA...
TTCCGAACCTCTCGAAAGGCGCCGACGGAAAGTATCACATCCATTGGACCAACAGCAATGAGAGCGTGTACGGCTGCCGAGATAGCGACGAAGACCTGTCGGCAATGCGCGGCGTGACGGGCGCGCTGCTGAGTGCGGCGCAGATCCTGGACGCCGACGCGGCCATGCGCCCAGTCTGGCGCGAGTTCCTGGAAAATCTGGCGCCGCTGCCCACCAGCGACGATCCCGAGGCGCTGCGTCCGGCCAATTATGCCGGGCCGCGCGTATTCGTGCGCGGGTTAAAACCGGCCATCAAAGAAGGCGGCCTGCTGCCCGATGGCAATAGCCTGCCGATGTGGTTCTTCGATTTGTGCAACGTGGAATCGCGCGACCGGCAGACGTTCGAGACGGCTCAGGCGACGTTCGCCGCCTCGCTACGCAACGGACTGAGTCCCGCGATTACGGTGCAGGTGCTTTCGAAGCAGGCCATCGCCGCGTCGTCGCTGGGGCGTGCCGATGCGGTGCGCGTGATGATCCCGAGCCAGGTTCGCGGCACGGCCGAGCGGGCCACGGCTTATAAGAATGGTGGAGCACTGGCCAATCGCATGATGCTGCGCGAAGGGCCGCAGGCGCTGGACTGCGAACGCTTGGGCCGCGCGTCGGACGCTTTGCAAATGGCGCTGCTGCAGAGCACCGCGCCCGAACCCGGCGGCGACCCCATCCTGCACGTGTTTCCGGCGTGGCCTGCGGATTGGTCGGCGCAGTACCGATTGCTTGCGCGAGGCGCGTTCGTGGTGAGTGCGTCGATTGAGGCGGGGCGCGTCGGGTTCATCGAGTTGGAATCGCTGGTGGGCGCAGAGTGCCGTGTGCGCAATCCTTGGGCGGGCGGCGCGGTGATGTATCGCGATGGGCGGGTGGCGGCGACGCTGCACGGATCGCTGCTGCGCTTCGGCACCCACAAGGGCGAATGGATCGTGCTGGTGGCAGTAGGCACGACGCCTGCGGCGGAGCGGCGGCGGGTGTAGCTCTTGTGTTCTTGGTGGCGCGCGCACGAGACTTGCTGTCGGGTGCGAATGAGAGCAAGCGTCCCGAAGAGCCGGGACGCGCCAGACACGAGTATCTGCGCCACCTACCGCGCTAAAACTGCTGGCCGTTGGCGCCGGGATTGGCGTACGACGGCGTAATCGTCGCGGGACTGCCGGTCTGCTTCAGCTCACGCTCGCGCTCCAGCACCGTGACGCCGTGCACCATCCAATCCTGGGCGGGTGCGCCTTTCAGGTAATGGTCGAACCAGGCGTTGATCCGGCGGTGGTAGTCGATCTGGTTGGCCTTCTGCGCCACCGAGTGGTTTTCGCCTTCATACACCAGCATCACCACGGGCTTGCCGGCGCGGCGGGCGGCGTTGTAGAACTCGATGTCCTGGTGCCAGTCGGACGCACCATCGTGGTCGCCGACCTCCATTAACAGCGGCGCGGCCAGCTTGTTAGCCACAAAGGTGGACGAGTTGCGGATGTAGGACTGCGGGTCCTCGTAGAGCGGCACTTGCATGCGCTCCTGGCCGACTTCGACGTGATTGGTCTCCGGCGCCCCGCTGTTCCAGTAAATCTCGCCAACGCTCGAGGAAAGATTCGTCAGTGCGCCGCCTACCACGGCCGCGGCGAACAGATCGCTGTGGGTCACGATGAAGGTGGTCTCGTATCCGCCCCAGGAGTGGCCCTGCAAGCCGATATGTTTGGCGTCGATCTTACCGGTTTCGAGGACCTTCTTTACCGCCGAAGTTACACAGTCCAGTGCCGAGATCCCCGGGTCGCGCGGCTTGAAAGTAATATCCGGGCGTAGGACAAAGTAACCATGCTGCGTCCAGACAGTGGCGTTGTAAGTAGAACGTTCCGAAGGCGCCGACCAGTTATGAAGCTGGTTACTTTCGATCTCGTAGATTTGCACGATCATGGGATACTGCTTGCCCTTCTCGTAATTCGCCGGATAGTACAGCGCGCCCTGCAGGCGGTCGCCGTGTGAGTTCTTGTAGTCGATCAGCTCGGCCGGCCCCCAGGCGTACTGGGATGCAAACGGGTTGGTCTCGGAGACGCGGTGCGCGCCCTTCAGATCCGGCCCGGCGGCGTAGAAGTTGGGCGATTCATCCCACTTACCGGCTTCGTAGACATATACGTCGGCGTCCTTGGCCTTCTGCAGGCTGCGGACGCTCTTATCGGCGAAGACTAACTGCTCCACCTTACCGTGGTCGAGCAGTGCATAACCGCTCTTCTTGGTCCAATGGCCGTCCAGGCTGAGATATACCGGCTTGTCTAAGTCGATCCACTCGGCGTCGCCGCCCCGGCCACCACGTCCGCCGCCGCCGCGGCCTCCCGCGGCCGCCGTCGAAACGCGAGTGTAGCGGTGCCGGATTTCGGCCGCGCTACCGTCGGTCAGGCGCTTGGGCTTGGAGCCATCCGGGTAGATCTCCCACAGGTCCCAGGAATCGTACACGATGGCGCTACGATCGTCCTTGGTCCAACCAGCGACGCCGTAAGAGGGCTTCTGCGCCACCGGGTAGTCGTTTTCCTGGTTAGTAAAAACGATTTTGGAGTCCTTCGTAATGTCGCGCGATTGGCCGGTCTCGAGATCGTAAATCCAGAAATCGCCCTTCTGGAAATTCATCGCGTAATGCCCGCCGGGGCTGAACTCGACGGGCGGAGTCAGGTGCTTGGCGATCGACTTGCGCTCGCCGGTCGTCAGATCTACCGCGTACACATCGGTGAAGTTGCGACCGAACATGGCGTCGGTCTGATACGGCGTGGCATCCAGCACCAGCGCGCGATTGCCGCTGTGGGGGAGCCGGACATCCTCCTTCGGATTGGGCGAAAGCATCGCAACACGGCCGGTGGCGAGGTGCCAAGCGGCCGGCGCGTTGCGGTCCCGATCGCGCGCGGCGGTGAGCTTCTGCTCGCTCACGACGTGCTCGTCTTGCCAGTGCCAGACTTCCACCGTCGGCTGATCCTCTTCGCCGCGCTTCACTTCGATCTTCTTAGGCCACTCGGCCACCCCCACATAGACGATCGAACCGTCTTCGGACCACTGCGGCGCGCGCGCCGAGACGATGCGCTGTGGCGCATCCACCTTTGCGGAGACTTTCTCGCTGCCGTTCTTCCACGCCAGCACGTTGTGGCTTTCGCCTTCGTAGCCATCCTGCTTCACGGAGCGCAAGGCAGCCAAGTCGTTTGAGCCTTTGCGCCAAGTCAGCTCGGAGAAGACTGCGGGTCCGGAATCGAGCACGTGCAGCGAACCGGCTTTCGGATCGTAGACCTGAATCGCATTGCCGGTGCGGCCGTCCACCCCGATAGTCATTGCCAAGGCCGAGCCCTTGTCCTGCCAGGCGAATGAAGTGACGTTGCCGAACGTGGCGTCCACGCCAGTGGTGAGACTGCGCACCACGAGGACGGTCCCCACCGGGTCGCGCTCGCCTTCCTGTGCTCCACCGCCGCCGCGGCCGCCGCGCCCTCCACGACCACCGCCGGCGGCGGGTGCGGCCGGCGCATTGTTCGCCGCGGCGGGTGCTGCTGGCGCGTACTTGCGGAAGGCGATGAACGAGCCATCGCCCGCGAAGGCGAACGCTTGTACTTCATCCACCACCGTCACCGAGCCGTTGCTCAGGTCCATCAGGCTCAGCTTGTTTTGATTCGGGCGGCGCGCGCGGGTGTTGCTGGCCTGCTGGTCTTCCGAAGCGCCTGCCAGGCAGCCAAGCCAGCGCGAATCCGCCGAAAACGCAGCGCCGGTGCAATAGTCGATCTTGTGCTTCGCGTCGCCGGACGTTGCGACGATGCGCAGTTCGCCGTTGCCATTGGTGCGCCGGACTTCGTACGCCAGCCATTTACCGTCGGGTGACAACGTGCCGGCGCCGAGCGTTTCCCATTTACCGTAATCGGCGGGCGTGAGGGTGGGCTTGGTTTGAGCAACGCATGGAGCAATTGCCAGAAGCAGGCAAAGAACGGATTTGCGAAGCATATGTCTGACGATTCTATCGCAAGCGGGAGTGTGCGGGACGCTCTGAACAAGCCCGGCCGGCCGCGGAGGTGCTACGATTTCCAATACCCGAGCCATGACGCCGCAATCCGCCATAGCCCACTATCGGATCCTCGACAAGATCGGGGAAGGCGGTATGGGGGCGGTTTACCGCGCTACCGACACCAAGCTGAACCGGGAAGTCGCGATCAAGATCCTGCCGGATTCGTTCGCCAACGATCCCGAGCGCCTCGCCCGTTTTGCCCGCGAGGCACAGGTGCTGGCATCCCTCAACCATCCCAATATCGCGGCGATCTACGGGGTTGAAGAGCGGGCGCTGATTTTGGAATTGGTAGAAGGGCAGACACTCGCGGAGCGGATTAGCTCCGGCCCTACTCCTCTGGACGAAGCCCTGTACATCGCCTGTCAGGTTGCCGAAGCGTTGCAGTATGCCCACGAACGCAGCGTGGTGCATCGCGATTTGAAGCCGGCCAATATCAAGTTGACAACGGAACAACGCGTGAAAGTGCTGGACTTCGGGTTGGCGAAAGCGCTCGCCAGCGAAACGCCCTCAGGTGACCCGTCCGCCTCGCCTACGCTGACGATCGGAGAAACGCGAGCGGGCATCATCTTGGGCACCGCGGCATACATGAGTCCCGAGCAGGCACGCGGCCAGGCCGTGGATCGGAGAACCGACGTTTGGTCGTTCGGCGCGATGCTCTACGAGATGCTCACCGGGCGGCGCTTGTTCCTTGGTCCCACCATTTCGGACACTCTGGCCGCCGTGCTCAAAAGCGACATCGACTGGTCGGCGATTCCGGAGCGGGTGCGGCCGGTGATCGAACGCTGCCTGCGGCGCGATCCGCGAGAACGCTGGCACTGCATGGGCGACGCAGGCCGCGCGCTCGAAGACGCCCGCGCAGGAGCATTGCAGCCGGTTCGCGCCACGCCATCGGCCAAGCCGTGGATGGCCGCGGCCGCGTTGCTGGCCCTTGGATCGGCGGTTGCGGGCGCAGGTTGGTGGCGTGCCACGCGCCCGGTCGAGCGTCCCCTGACGCGCCTCAGCGTGGATCTTGGCCCGGAGGCTATGGCGGCCATCAGCACCACGGCGGTGATCTCCCCAGACGGCCGCCGCCTGGTCTTCCCGGTTCGCGGCCCCAATGGCAAACAGCAGCTCGCCACCCGCCTCCTGGACCAAGGCCGCATCACCCTTCTGCCGGGCACAGAGGCAGGAGTCGATCCATTCTTCTCGCCCGATTCCCGATGGATCGGTTTCTTCGCCGACAAGAAGCTTCAAAAAACCTCTGTCGAGGGCGGCACGCCGGTGACGCTTTGCGCCGCCTCAGCGCTGCCTCGCGGCGCCAGTTGGGGACCCGACGGCGACATCGTCGCGGCGCTCGGTCAATTAACGTTTCTGGTCCGCATACCCTCCAGCGGAGGATCGCCGCAGCGTGTCAGCAAGCTCACCGGCGATGAACTCACGCATCGCTGGCCGCAGGTTCTACCCCGCGGCAGTGCGATTCTCTTCACCGCCGCCACCACCAACGTAGGAATGGAGAACGCCACGGTCCAGGTTCTTTCGCTCAAAACTGGCGATGTGAAGATCTTGCAGCGTGGAGCGTACTACGGACGATATCTGCCGAGCGGCCACCTGGTATTTGTGCACCAGGGAGTCCTGTACGGCGTACGATTCGATGCGGACCGCTTGGAGGCCCACGGAACGCCTGTGCCCTTAATTGAGGATTTGGGTGCCGACCCCAACCTGGGAGGCGGACAGTTCAGCTTCTCCACGGCTTCCGGCACGGGCACACTCCTCTATGTCGCGGGCAAGTCCTTCGTGCAGCACTGGCAAGTTGCCTGGCTCGACAGTTCCGGGAACACGCAGCCGTTGGTCTCCACCCCCGGTCTCTACGCCACGCTCCGGCTCTCGCCTGACGGCCGGAAGTTGGCCTACTACGATGGCGCCGACATCTTCATCCGCGATCTCGAACGGGACATCGTGACGCCCCTGACGTTCAACGGCAATGGCCGGACGCCCATCTGGACGCCGGACGGTAAGCACGTCGTATTCTCGACGGTCTCCGGCATCCGGGTTGTACTGGGCTCGCGCCAACGGCTCCGGAGAGCCTCAACGGCTCTTGGAGACACAGACTAAAGTATTTGCTTCGTCCTTCTCCCCCGACGGCCGGGTACTGGTCTATTTCCATATCAAAACCGATGGCGGCGGCGATATCTATACGCTCAATCTCGACCTCACCGATCCCGATCACCCCCAGGCAGGCCAGCCGCGACTTTTTCAGAGCAACCCGAATCTCCAGGGGACGCCCGCGCGGAGTTCCATTGCGCGAATCTCTCCGGACGGACGGTGGATGGCCTACACCTTGCAGGAAGCCGGTAAAGGGCGAATTTACGTCCGGCCATTCCCGAGCAGGAGCGGCAAGTGGTTGGTGGTCAGCGGCGGCAATTATCCGATATGGGCGGCCAACGGCCGCGAGTTGTCCTATGAGAACGAGGATTATCGCATTATGGTGGTCGACTACACGGTGGATGGCGATGCTTTTGTGCCCCGAACTCCGAGGCTCTGGTGTGACAAGTCCATCTTCTACTTAGGCGGACAGAACCTGGACCTCGCACCCGATGGCAGGCGCTTTGCCATCTTGACCGATCCGGCATCCGCGCCCGAAGCGAAAAGCTCCTCCGTCCACGTCACCATGCTGCTCAACTTCTTCGACGAACTGCGGCGCAGGATTCCGTGAAAGTGCAATCGTGCCGGCGCGGCGATCTCACTCCGCCGCGGGGTTCGGCTGCGAGCCTTGCATGCCGCTGGGGCCGCAGCCCCAGCCATGGCGAAAGCGCTCGCGCTCTTCGGGAGTCATGCGCTCCCAGCGCTCAATCATACGGCGGCGCCAGTGTCTGCGGCGGCCCGATCCGCCGTGCCAGCCGCCCAGCAGGATGCGGCTCAGCACCAGCAGCCCCAACCCCTGCCAAAAAGTAATCTCCGGTCCGCCGAATAGCGCCGGCACCAGCCAGTTCCATAGGGCCATCAACACGAAGCCGAATACCGCGATGGCCAGGACGCCGATCGCGGCGATTTTGGCGATTCTCGCCGGTCTGTTTCTCATAACCTGGTTCCTTTCGGATGGACGTACTCCTCGTAAATGCTTCGCAGCTCCCGTCGCAGATGCACGACAGCGTAGTGTTTGCGCGACAACAGCGTATTCACGCCGACGCCCGTCTCCGCGGCGATCTCCTGGAAGCTGCGGCCCTCGATTTCGTGCGCCACGAACACTTCGCGCTGATTCTCGGGCAACTCGTCGATGGCGGCCGCGATCTCTTCCAGCAGCACGCTGCGCGCGTAGGCGGCATCGGGGCCGGCCTCGGCTGAAGGCAGCAAATCCTCCAGTGACGGTCCGCCCTCTTCGCCGGCTTCGTCCGATGCCGCGCCCAACGCCACTGGCCGCTTCTTGCGGAAGAAGTCGATCACGCGGTTGCGCGCCACGCGGTACAGCCAGGCGCCGGCCTGCTCGACGGGACGCATCAGCCGATACGCCTCCACCAGTTCCGAGAACACGTCCTGAAGAATATCCTCGGCGTCACCCGGATCGGGCACGCTGCGGCGGATCAGGCTGCCGAGGCGGTTCTGCTCGAGCCGGATCGTCTCGGCGATCCGCCGATTCTGCTCGGCTATGCGCCGCGGCATTCTCAAGGCGTCGTCCATCTACAGAGATAGACGAATGAGCGCGTGGAATATTGTGGCCGGCCCTGGCCTACATGCGGCCCTTCAGCGCGTTGTCGAAGGTGATGTGATTCTCATCCAGGATGGTGCCCATGGCGCGCTGCAAAGCGGCCCGCGCCTTGACCCAGGAACTGAGGGCGGCCACCTCGGTGGACTTGGCTTGTGCCAACAGGCTCTCGTACTGGATGACGAAAAAGCTGGTGGAGGCGCCGACTTCAAACTTGGCCTGCTCGGCCTCCAGCGATTCCTGCTGCAACCGGCGCGCCTCCACAGCCGCTTCGTGCGCCGCGCGCGCCCGGCGCATGGCGATCAGCGCGTCTTCGACCTCCAGCCGCGCCTGGTTCTGCAACTGCCGCAGCCGGATCTCGGATTGCTTCACCTGAATTTCATCGCGCGCCAAATCGCCCTCGGCGATGCGGTTGTGGATCGGCAGGGTAACTTGCACGCCGACGCCATAAGTCGGGTAATTGCGCGAGAACACCTGGTCGACCGCCGAGCCATAGCCGCCGACGAAAGTCGTATTACCGTTCGGCAGCAGCGACGTCGGAGAGCCGCCCAAGCCATTGTTCTGCATCACGCCGACCAGGTCTACTTCCGGCAGGGTGGCGTTGCGCGATCCGGACAGTCCGATGCGTGAATTGTCGATCTGCAGCCGCGCCTGCCCGAGGTCCGGCCGGTTTTCCAGCGCTTCGTTGATCAGGTCCTGCATGGGCTGGACCTGATCCTGGTCGGGGATGGTGAGGGTGTCGGTCGGGATGATGTGCGCCGACTGCACTTCGGGATCGGCGTTGCCGGTTCGCGTAAGTTGGTTCTTGAGGATCGCTTCCTGTTCAGCGAGCAGGCCGCGCGCGTTGATCAGGTCCTGGCGCGTCGAATAGACCTGTGCGTTGGCGCGGGTCATTTCCACCTGTGCCAGGGTGCCTTCGTCCACCTGCGCCTTGATGTCCTCGAACAGCTTGGCAGCCAGCGCGGCGGCCTCTTCTTTGACCTTGACATCCTCGCTGAGCGCCACGTAATCGGTGTACAGGCGGATGACGCCGTAGACCGTCAGGATCACCTGCTGGCGGAACAGCAGGCTCGAAATGCGGCGCTCGTTGGCCGCGATGCGGATAAACCGGCGGTTCAGGCTCGGCCCGTAACCGCGCAGCAGCGGTTGTGTGACACTAAGTCCCAGGCTCGAGGCGCTAAATGGCGAGTAAGTGCTATTCAGCGCATTGAAGGCATCGTGATCGTTATTAAAGTTCAGCCCTACCTGCGCGCCCGACGAGAAGCCTTGCACGACGCCGAAGTTAGCGGTAGTGATGTTACTCACCAGCGCGTTGGTCAAATATACGTTGTAGTTACTCTGCGGCGTACTGCTGTGCATCCAGTTCACCTGTCCGACCAGGGCGGGGTCGAGGATCGGCACAGGCGTTCCGTTGGACTGCCCGATGCTGCCCTGCATCGAGTAGTTGTCCTGCGGTTCTCCCAGAACGCCGAGTTCCAGCGCATTGCTCGCGACGGCAGTGCCGGGCGTTCCCTGCGTGGTCGCCGGATTGGTCACTACGGGGCTGAGCGGTCCACCCACGCCGACGGGAGCTTCGGCCAGCGTGAAGTTCAAGCCGCGCACGGTGCCGCCGCCCCTGGCGCGCAGCAGATCGGCATCGGCCGCCGGAAGGCCGTAGCGTTGCAACTCGATATCGAGGTTATTCTCGATGGCCAACGCCAGAGCGTCCGAGAGCGATAGGTACATGTTGCCCGCGCGGATCAGATCGTGGACCCGCGCCGAGTTTCCGAAATTCACCGGGGTATCAATGCGCGGCGCTCCCGCCGGGGCGGCATTCTGGGGTACCTGCGCGAGGGCCAGGCCGGTTGCGAGGATCAGTGCCAGCGCCGGTCTCACCGTGGAGACGCAGGGACGGGGAGGAACGCGCGGAGAAAACCAGGCTTGTAGACTTCCCGTGTTTTTGTCCGCGTCTCCACGCCTCCGCGGTGAGATTGGCGCTGCTGGTAAACGTGATGTGTCCATTGGAGACCTGTTATTATTTCGCGGGCGCCTTCTCCGAAACCACCGGCTTCACGCGCACGCCTTCCCGGACATCATCGCTGGGATTGACGGCCAACTGCAAACTTGCGTCCAACCCGCCCAGCACTTCGAGGTGATCGCCCAAGTCGCGACCCAATTGGATGCGGCGGAAATGCACTATGCCATCCGGGTCCACGACGGCCACCTGCGGACCGTCGCTGCGCACCACCAGCGTGTCCGACGGAATCGTCAGCGGCGGATCCTTGCGCGGAACGGCCAGGTCCACCTGCGTGTACATTCCGGGCAAAAGCTGTCCGTTGGGATTGGCAGCTTGCACCTCGACCAGCAGCGTGCGGCTGGAAGGATCCAGCGCGCTGGCCGTGCGCGTCACCCTCGCCGGAAACTTGCGGCCGGGCAGATCGGGGATCGCCAGGTTTGCTTGCTGGCCCACGTGTACCGACGGCGCATCGCCTTGTGGTACGTTCAGAAATACGCGCAGGCGATCGGTCTGCGCCATGCGGAACAGCAGCGTGCTGCCCTCGGTCACCAGCGCGCCTTCGTCCACGTTGCGCTCGGTGATCACGCCGTCGAAGGGCGCGCGCACCATCAAATAACTTACCAGCTCGTTCAGCCTGGCGAGGTTCGCCTCCAGCGCCGCGACGTTGCTGCGCGACGCCGAAACAGCTTTTTCGAGCGCCTGCACATTCGCCTGCTGGGCCTGGAACTGCGCGTCGTAGGTATCGCTTTCCTGCCGCGACACGGCGCCCTTAGCGAGCAACTTTTTCCAGCGATCGTTGGTTACTTGCGCGAGGCCCAGATTGGCGCGTGCCTGCTGTAGCGAGGCTTCGGATTGCTGCACGGTGCTGCCGGCCTGCTCGATGGCCGCGTTGGCCTGCTTGATCTGCTGCTGCAGTTCGGGCGCTTCGATTTCGATCAGCACCTGGCCGGCCTTCACACGGTCGCCGATATCCACGTGGCGCTTGCGGATGTAGCCGCTGGCGCGCGCCAGCACCGGCGCTTCGGTGACCGCCTGGATGTTGCCCGGCAGCACCAGGCTGCTCTGGTTGGCCTCGCGGCCCACGCGCTCCACGTTCACCACCGGCAGGCTCTGGGAAGCGTCGCGTGTTTCGGCCGCCAGCATCAGTTCGCGCCGCTGGTGCGGCATGTAGCCGAAATAATACCCGGCCGCCGCCAAGGAGGCCAACATCAGGATCGTCGTAGCCATGCTGCGCCACGATGGCGGAAGGGGTTGCTCATGCGCCGCTGCGAGCTTCTTCTGCTCCGTCAACTGACGCTTCAGGTCTTCGATTTCCGACCGCAGCCGGTCTTCCTGCGCATTGATCTCGTTCATTGGAGGTCCTCGCCGAGCAGCATGTCGTCAGTCAGGTATTCATGTTCTTCTTCCACGATGCGCCGTTCGTAATCCACCGGCGGCTTGGTACGGAGCAGGCTATACACCAGGGGAACCACAAACAGGGTGGTGATGGTGGCCACCAACAGGCCGCCGATCACCGCGCGGCCCAGCGGCGCATTCTGCTCGCCGCCTTCGCCCATGCCCAGCGCCATGGGCAGCATGCCGATGATCATGGCGGTGGCCGTCATGATGACGGGGCGGATGCGCGTGTGCCCCGCCGACAGCGCGGCCGAGCGTGAATCCATGCCCTCCTCGCGCTGATCGTTGGCGAACACCACCATCAGAATACTGTTCGCGGTGGCCACGCCGATGCACATGATCGACCCCATCATCGAGGGCACGCTGAAGGTGGTCTGGGTCAGGAAGAGGATCCAGACGATGCCGGCCAGCGCTCCGGGCAGCGCCATCAGGATAATGAACGGGTCCAGCCACGATTGGAAATTAATGGCCATCAGCAGGTACACCAGCACCACCGCGAAGATCATACCCAAGCCGAGGCGCACGAACGAGCTTTCCATGGTGCTGACCTGCCCTCGCAAATCGATCGAAGCGCCTTTCGGCAGCTTCGGCTCGATGTCGTGCACAATCTTCTCGACGGCCGAGCCGACCGCGCCCAAGTCGCGGCGATCGACATTGGCGTACACATCGAAGACCGGCTGCACGTTGTAGTGATTGACGATCTCCGGCCCGACGCCGCGGTGGATGCGCGCCAGGTTGGAAAGCAGTTGCGGCCCGCCCAGCGCCGCACCGGGATTGCCAAACGCCAGCGAGGCCTGGTTCGGCGACCCGCCGATACCAGCCGTGGTGGGATTGGCGACGCCTGCGAGCGAGGTGGACGTGTTGCTGGTGAGCCCAGCGATCGGCGCGCCAATGGGCGTGTGCAGCAGTGCTTCAATGCTGTTCAGCCGGTACTGCGGCGTCTGCACAGCCACGAAGTAACTCACACCGGTGCGCCAATCGACCCATTGCGTCGGCGCGATTTGCCCACTGCCGGTGAGCGAGATCAGCAGGCTGTTGCTCACGTCCTTCTGGGTCAGCCCCACCTGTCCGGCTTTTTCACGATCCACATCCACGTCGATTTCGGGATAGTCCACTACCTGGTGAATATGCACGTCGGCGGCGCCCGGAATCTTCGCCACGCGCCGCTCGATCTCCTGTGCCACCGCATAGGTTGCAGTCACGTTGCGACCCACCACCTGCACATCAATCGGCGCAGGCAATCCGAAATTCAGAATCTGGTTGGTGATGTTGGCGGCTTCGAAGAAGATGACGGTGTCGGGGAACTTCTCGTGCAGGCGCTTGCGCAGACGGTCGGTATACGCCGCGGTCGAGCCGTGCTCGCCTTCCTTCAGCGATATCAGAATGTCGCCGTCGCTGTTGCCCAGCGTCGGGCTGTCGCCGAACGCCAGGTTGAAGCCGCCGAAGGGGATGCCCATGTTGTCAATGATGGTGTCGATTTCGCGCGGCGGAATCACCTGCCGGATTTCGTTTTCGATGGAAGCGAAAAGCTGCTCGGTATTCTCGATGCGCGTTCCCGAAGGCGCGCGGGCGTGGAGGCGCATCTGGCCGGAATCGACGTAGGGGAAGAAGTCGCGGCCGATAAAGGTCGCCAACGCGAGCGACGCCACCACAAAGACGCCGAAGCCCGCGAGCACCGGGAGACGGTGGTCCAGGCACCAGTGCAACAGCGAGGCGTACGACGAGCGCATCAGCTCGAAGCGCCGGTTGAACCGGTAATGCACGCGCCAGATGAGGCCTTGGCCGCCGGCCGATTCGCCGTGCTCGCCGCGTGCGTACAGCTTCACTTCCGGCTTCAACATGTAGTGCACCATGGTCGGAATCAGGGTGCGCGAGAGGAAGTACGACGCCATCATGGCGAACACCACCGCCAGCGCCAGCGGGGTAAACAGGTACTTCGCGGCACCGGTCAGCAGCAGCACCGGCACGAACACGATGCAAATGGAGAGCGTGGAAACAAACGCCGGCGCGGCGATCTGCTGCGCGCCATCCAGCACCGCGCGCACCAGCGGCTTCTTCATGGCCATGTTGCGGTGTGTGTTTTCGAGCTCCACCGTGGCGTCGTCTACCAGGATGCCGACCGCCAGCGCCAGGCCGCCCAGCGTCATCACGTTGATGGTCTCGCCCATCAGGCTCAGCACGATCAGCGACACCAGAATCGACAGCGGAATCGAAATGCACACGATCACCGTCGATCGCCAGCTTCCCAGAAAGATCAGGATCATCAGGCCGGTGAGGAACGCCGCGGTGATGGCTTCCCGTACCACGCCGTTGATCGCGGCGCGCACGAACAGCGACTGATCGAAGAACTGCCGCACTTCGAGCGCCGCCGGCATGCCCGCCAGAATCTTAGGCAGCGCCGCTTTGACGTGGTTCACCACCGACAGCGTGGAGGCCTTGCCGTTGCGCAGCACCACCATCAGGGCGCCGCGCGATCCGTTGGTGCGCACGATACTGGTCTGCACCGCGTAGCCATCGTGGACCTGCGCCACATCCCGCAGATATACCGTGGCGCCGTTCACCACCTTCACCGGCAAGTTGTTCATCTCGTCGAGCGAGCGCGGGCTGCTGTTGATCTTGACCTGGTAATCCTTATCGCCGATCTTGGCGTCGCCTGCCGGCAGGATCAGGTTCTGGTTGCCCAGCGCGACCGAAACATCCGCAGGCGAAAGCTGTTTGGCATACATCGCCTCGGGGTTGAGGTCCACCATCACCTGGCGGAATTTGCCGCCGAACGGCAGCGGCACCGAAGCGCCCTGCACGGTGGCCAGTTGGGTACGGATGAAGTTCAGCCCGAGATCGAAAAGTTCCTGCTCGCTGAGCGTCTTACTGGCCAGGCCCAATTGCAGGATGGGCACCGACGAGGCGTCATACTTGAGAATGTTCGGCGGTGTGGTTCCAGGCGGGAAGATGCGCAGCAGGGTCTGGGAAATGGCCGTCACCTGCGACAGCGCCACCTCCACTTTGGCGTTGGGCTGAAAATAGACCCGCGTCACCGAAACACCGTTGTAGGCCTGCGATTCGATGTGCTCGATGTCGTTGACCGTGGTGGTCATGGCGCGCTCGAAGATGGTGACCATGCGTTTTTCCATCTCGTCGGGCGCCATACCCCCGTAGCTCCACACGATGCTGACCACGGGAATATCGATGTACGGGAAGATATCCACGGGCATCGTGATGATCGCGGTGCCTCCCAGGATGGCGATCAGTACAGCCATCACCACGAAGGTATAGGGGCGCCGTAGGGCTAATCGGACTATCCACATGGAGTATCAGATACTTCCTGGCAAGTACTCTATTGATGATAGTAGAACACCGGAAGATGCGCCGCTGGCCCTCTTGAGCTACGGGAGGGAAGGGTCGTGGCGCGGACACTCCTGTCAGCCGCGCCGAGACTCCCTCGGCGTGCACAGGGAAGCGTTCCGATGAGCCTCGGCGATCCCAGCCCGGGTAGGTCTTTTGCGCCACAAAACTGCCGCAGGTAAAGCGTCGGCAAGAGTGCCGACGCGGCACGCTGGAGAGCGTGCGCCACGTCATTTCAGGCGACTGGCCAAGCGTTCAAAATGGACAAGAGTTCTTTGTAATCGGAGATCATCAGGCTTGAACCACTTGAGTTTATAGCCTTGCACGGTCAGTTCCCAGATGGCAGCTACACGCTCGTGCACGGGGCGGCTCTGCCAATCACGATACTCGTCCGCCTTCATTTCCCCGGAGTCGGCATATTTGCGGATGCTCTTGTCCATCTATGCGGTTGACCGGTCCTCGATTGTGCTACCACCCGCGCGCGGGCAGCCGGCGGATCAGCCGGCGGGCGCTTTCGGGCAGCGGCATCGGACGCGTCAAGCGCGCGGCTTCCGGCTCCAACTTAGGCGCGACCGCCGACCCCGCAACCGGTACCGCCACGAACGCATGCACGTCACCGGTGCTGGTGACGACCGCCATTCCGGCGATCGTCCCAGAGTCGTTGATCGCCAGAGGCATCACCAGGTACAACGGCGCGTCCGCCGGAACCAGGCTGTTGACATCGCTCATCACGCCACCCTGCCACAGGAACGCCCGGCAGTTGCCCTGATCGTCGCACGACATCCCGGTCACCTGGCCCTTGTTGTTGATCGCCGTAGGCAGGCTGGAGAAATCCTGGCCCACCGTGCCCATGTCCTGCATGCCGCCGGACTTGGTCCACAGGAAACCGTGCACCTGCACACCGGGATAGCCCGGCATTTCGCTGGCCAGGTCGGATCCGCCGACCACCACGCCCGCATCATTGACTGCCGCGGCGGTGTTGGCCATCGTGCCGCCCAGGCTGCCCAGGTCGATTGGCGTGCCATTGTCCCACAGGACCGCGCGCGGCCCCAATTCCAGGCCGACCACGGTGGTGTTGTCGCAAGTGCCCGACGAACCGACCACCAGGCCGTTATTGTTCATTCCCAGCGCGAAGCCGACGGTGTCGCCGGGGAACGGGGGCAATTCCTGCACTTGCCCCGACGCGCTCCACAGCGCCGCCTCGAAGCGCAGCACCTGGTTGGGCGCCAAGCAGGTGGAGTCCTTGGTGGCGGTCTCGGCGATGCCGGCCACCTGGCCGCGCTCATTGATCGCCAGTGCCTGGCCATTGTTGCCGCCGAGCATCGGCAGGGCCTTCATCGCGCCGTTCCACACCGCGGGGACACAGACCAGATGACTGCCATAGGCGCAGAAGTCCTCGCCATTCGGGTCCTTCAAGGCCGTCTCGGAGAAGATTGCCAACTGGTCGCTGCTGTTCAACCCGCCTTCGTTGCTGTTCGGTCCGCCGAGCGTACCCAGGTCGGTGTTTCCGGCGATGCCCGCCAGAAACGCGTGCTGGTTGCCGTTGGCCAGGTTGGCGGCGCCCGCCGCGCGGCCCACGCCGTTCAAGCCGAATGCAATGCTGGACGTGCCTCCCAACGTGCCCAGGTCGATGACGGTGTAGCGCGGTGTCTGTGCCATCGCCAACGTGGCCAATGCGGCTGCGGCGGCGGTAGAAATCAGGATGGGTCTCATAGGTTTCCTCCACCGCAACAGGCGCAGAACGCGCCGGGAAACTATCATCACAGTGCTATAATTTCCCGCAGTAATGTCCTATCTGGCGGAAACGGGGGAGCCGCCTGGAAACGATATCAGCACGCTGCTCCGCGCCTGGAGCGGCGGCGATTCCAGCGCCCTCGAGAAACTGGCGCCCATCGTCTACAAGGAACTGCATGCGCTGGCCGGCCGCCACATGCGCGGGGAACGCCCCGGCCATAGCCTGCAGACCACGGCCCTGGTGAACGAAGCCTACCTGCGCCTGGTGGATTACCGGCGCATGCAATGGCAGGACCGCGCGCACTTCTTCGCGGTCGCCGGGCAGGTGATGCGCCGCATCCTGGTGGAGCGAGCCCGCCGCCACAATCTGAAACGCGGCGGGCGCGCGCCGCACTTATCGCTGGATGAGGTTGCTGTCGTGGGAGGCCACCGCTCCGCCGACCTGGTCGCGCTGGATGATGCGATGAATGCGCTGGCGCGATTCGATCCGCGCAAAGTGCAAGTAGTCGAACTGCGGTTCTTCGGCGGGCTCAGCGTCGAGGAAACCGCCGAGGTACTGAAGGTCTCGCCCATCACCGTGATGCGCGACTGGAGCACCGCCAAAGCGTGGCTATATCGCGAACTGACCGGAGGAGCTACCGTTGGATTCTGAACGTTGGAAGCGCATCGACGGCCTGGTGCAGGCCGCGCTCGAGCGGCCGGCTGAAGAGCGCGCGGAGTTCGTGCGCCGGCAGTGCGCCGGCGACAAATCGCTCGAGCGCGAGGTGCTTTCGCTGCTGGCCTCCGGAGAGGACGCCGGCAGCTTTCTGGAAAGTCCCGCGATGGAAATGGCCGGGCGCCAGGACGCCGGGCATAGCTTTTCCGGGCAGACCGTGTCGCATTACCGGGTCCTCGAGATGCTCGGCGCGGGCGGCATGGGGATGGTGTACAAGGCTTTCGACACGCGCCTCAAGCGTCACGTGGCACTGAAGTTTTTGCCGCCGCATCTGCGCCACAACCAGGAGTTGAAACAGCGCCTCAGCGAGGAAGCCCGCGCCGCTTCCAACCTGGACCATCCCAACATCGTTATCGTCCACGATATCGACGAAACCGCGGAAGGCGACCTGTTCATCGCCATGGCTTACCACGGTGGCGTCACGCTGCGGCACAAGATCGAGTCAGCCAAACCCGCGGGGCTGCCGGTCCCCGAGGCGCTGGACATCGCGCGGCAGGTCGCGTCCGGGCTGGCCAGGGCGCACGAACGCGGCATCCTGCATCGCGATATCAAACCCGGAAACCTCATCGTGGCGCCGGATGGCGTGGCGCGCATCATCGATTTCGGACTGGCCAAAACCACTGAAGCCACCGCCACGCTGGACGGCTCGACCAAAGGCACGCCGCTCTACATGTCGCCCGAGCAGGCCTCCGGCAAAGCGCTCGACCAGCGCACCGACCTGTGGAGTCTCGGCGCGGTGCTGTACGAAATGCTGGCCTGCCGGCCGCCGTTTTCGGGCGATTCGCACCTGGCTATTATGCGCGCCATAGTGCACGACGCTCCGCCGGCGCTGCGGCAGTTGCGGCCGGAGGTGCCCGCTTCGGTCGAGCGCATCGTGCTGCGAGCGCTCGAGAAGGACCCGGCGCGGCGCTACGGTTCGGGCGCGGAAATGGCGGCGGATCTCTCTGCGGCGCTCGCGGCATTGCAGCGTCCGGCGCATCGGCCGGGCCTTTCGCGGGGCGCCTGGATGCCCGCGGCGGCCGTGGTTCTGCTGTTGGCCGTGGGCGCGTTCTGGTGGTACCGGCGCTCCGAGAATCGCCATTGGGCGCGCGAACAGGGACTGCCGCAGGTTGCCAGGCTGACATCCGAGCGGAAGGCGCTGGCCGCGGAACTGCTGATGAGTCGTGTGGCGCAGGCTCTGCCCGACGATCCGCAAATCTCGCAGATGGCCGCCGGACTCACCCACATCGCGTCGATCCGCTCGTCGCCGCCCGGCGCGATGGTGGAGATCAAGGACTATCTTTCCCCTGGCGACCCCTGGACTGCGCTCGGCACCACGCCTCTCAAGGATGTCCGATTGCCGAACGGTTATTTACGCTGGCGGGTCACGCGGCCGGGTTCCGAGCAGTACCTGGGCGCGCCGCTGATGGAGGATGTCAGCGGCTGGCTGCGCGAATTCGATTTTCCGCTGGAGCCGGCAGGTGCGGTGCCCGCCGGCATGGTGCCGGTCCCGGCAATCAAAACCGGCGTCATGGTCTGGTCGGTCGGGTTCCTGGGACCCTACGACTTTCCCAAGTTCTACCTCGACCGCTTCGAAGTGACGAATCGCGAGTATCAGAACTTCGTCGATGCGGGAGGCTACACCAAGCGCGATTACTGGAAGGAGAAGATCCAGCGCGAAGGCCGGGAATTGACCTGGGAGCAGGCCATGGACCTGTTCCGCGACTCGACCGGGCGGCCCGGTCCGGCCACCTGGACCGCGGGCCATTACCCGTCCGGCCAGGAGGACCTGCCTGTAGGAGGCGTGAGTTACTACGAAGCGGCAGCTTACGCCGAGTATGCCGGCAAGAGCCTGCCCGTCATCGCCCAATGGCTTTTGGCGGCGCCGAGTTCGATCGCCAAATATGTTACTCAGCGAAGTAACTTCGGCCCGGGCTCGCAGGCTCCCGTGGGTAAGTTCGACGGCCTAGGGCCGTTCGGCACTTACGACATGGCGGGGAATATGGCGGAATGGGTCAGTACGGCCGGCGGTGCGGATATCCGCTACAACTTAGGGGGAGCGTGGAACACCAGCAGTGCGGATTATTGGGAACCGGTAACGATTCCGTCGCTCAGCCGGTCCCCGAACAACGGCTTACGCTGCGTCAAGAATACGGCGCCCCTGCCCGCGGAAGTGCTCGCGGAATTGCACCTGAGTTTCCGTGACTTATCCAAGACCAAGCCCGTGACGGACGACGTATATCGCGTGTATAAGAATATGTACGCCTATGACCCAGCGCCTTTGAACACTCGGGAAGAGCCGGTGGCACAGGATTCACCGGACTGGCATAAATACAAAGTTACTTTCGACGCGGCTTACGGTAAAGAACGGATGACCGCTTACCTGTTCGTACCTATGAAGGTCCGGCCGCCGTACCAGACGGTGGTGTTTTTTCCTAGTGCCCGCGCGCTGGCGAATCCTTCCAGCGAAACCCTCGGCGACATGCAGTTTATCGACTACGTGATTCAGAGCGGCCGCGCGGTGATGTATCCGGTATATAAGGGCACTTACGAACGTCCGGGCGGCGATAATACGCCTTCGACAACCGCGGGACGCGAACTGCTCATCCAGGAATCCAAGGACTTGGGTCGGTCGATTGACTACCTGGCCACCCGCACGGACATCGACCGCAACCGGATCGGATACATGGGGGTCAGCATGGGGGCGGCTCTGGGGGTAATCTTCACGGCCGTGGAGGAGCGCCTCAAAGCGGCCATTTTCCTAGATGGCGGATTTTACGCCGAAAAGCTGCTGCCGGGCGCCGACCAGGCCGACTTCGCGCCGCGCCTGAAAGTTCCGGTGCTGCTGATCAGCGGCAAGTTCGACTGGATCTTTTTGAATAAGGATGGCCTGGTGCGCATGCTCGGAACGCCGCAGGCCGACAAGAAAATGGTCTTGTTCGACACCGCCCACAATGTCTCCGAGCAGCGCACGGATATGGTGCGGGAAGTGCTGGCGTTCTTGGATCGGTATTTCGGCAAGGTCGGCTGACGGCGCCGGCACCGGGTGGCTGGCCATACCGGACTCGATCTTACGCAGGAACCGCTCCTTGCGATACCAGATACCGCCGCGCCTGCGGCCGCCAAATGATTCGCCTGAGAATGGGAGTAGCGGCCCATGGTCGATCTCTGGAGTCTCGACGGTCTGTCGGTTTGGGAAGTCCTTCGCCGGACCGCTCGCGAATCCTGGGAGGACAGCGTCTTTGGCCAAGGCGGCCGGATGGCCTTCTACCAGTTTTTGGCCATTTTCCCATCGCTACTGGTTCT
>Ga0335085_10005550_pt1 | contig 20187 bp, 16 predicted proteins | sample Lox_Sample_45_FD_206712 | JGI IMG/M metagenome (GOLD analysis project Ga0335085, IMG submission 206712) | Soil microbial communities from Loxahatchee National Wildlife Refuge, Florida, United States - Lox_Sample_4.5 | ecosystem: Environmental > Terrestrial > Soil > Wetlands | place: USA...
TGCACCGACTTCTCCGAGCGGCGTGGAGGATCGAGGAGCCGGTCCTCCAGGTCTTCTCGGCGAGCCTGGAAGTCGCGCGGACGACGGCCCGGTTCTCGCCCTGGCCCACCCTCGAACGGCTCCCCGTCGAGACCCCGCTTCTCGTCGTCGCCGCGCTCGGCGCCCTCGGCCTCGCCGTCGGCCTGTTCGACCGGACGGGCTGGGGGGACGAGAGGAGGCGGACCTCGTACGAAACCGCCGCTCTCCTCGCCGGCTCGATCGGCATCCTCTTCCTCAACCCGACCCCGTTCCCCTACAACCTCCTCCTCGTCGTCCCGCCGGCGGTGATCGCATCGTCCGCCGCGCTCCGGGAGAAGCTCCTCGGGCTGGGCGAATCCCGCCGGCACCGCGCCCTCTTCGCCGCGCTCGTGGCCGTCCAGCTCGTCCCGTTCGGAATCCGGGTGAAGAGCCTTCTGGAGGCGGGGAACGGCCGCCAGCAGGAACTGATGGGGCTCGCGGAGCGGCTGACGGACCCGAAGAGGGACCGGGTCTTCGACCTCGCGGGCCTCGTCCCCACGCGGCGGGGCATCAGCTACACGTGGTTCGTCAACCTCACGAACTTCCGGTGGTTCCAGAAGGACCCCGCCCTCGCGGAGAACCCGGCCGCCGTCGTCATTCCGAACTACCGCGTCGGGTATCTCTCGAAGGAGCAGCAGGAGTTTCTCAAGAAGAACTACCGGGCGCTCGCGAGCGACTTCCTCGTCCTCGGCGCCGAACTTCCTCCGGGCGGCGGGACGTGGCTCTGTCGGCACCCGGGACGGTACGCGCTGGGCGCGGAAGGGAGCCACGCCTCCTTCCACGTCGACGGCGCTCCGCTCGAGGCGGGCGTCTTCGCCTTTGCCGCCGGGCCGCACCACGTCGAGGCGGAGGGTGGAAGCGCACCGTTCCTCTTCTGGGTCGGCCCGCCGAGCCCCCAGCCGGTCCGGATCGGGCCCGGAGACCTGAACCGGCTCTTCCCGGTTCCCGGCGACTTCTGACACGGGCGGCGGCCCGGGGGCGGCCGGCGGCGCTTGCTATCCTGTCGCCAAGGAAACCTGGGTCCTCCGAGGATGGAAAACGAAAGGCCCGCGCTCTACGCCTCCGACGGCCGGCGGGACGACGCGCGAAAGCTCGTCTCCGTCGTGGCCGGCTGCTACAACGAGGAGGAAAACGTCCGGGAGCTCTATCGGCGTGTCCGAGCGGTCTTCGACGCGCTCGGAGCGTACCGCTGGGAGCTGATCTTCGCCGACAACGCCTCCCGGGACGGGACGCTGGCCGTTCTCCGCCAGCTCGCCGCCGAGGACCGGCGCGTCAAGGTCATCGTCAACTGGCGGAATTTCGGGCACATCCGCTCGCCATATCACGCCCTCCTTCAGGCCCGGGGGGACGTCGTCATCTCGATGGCGTCGGATCTCCAGGATCCACCGGAGTTGATCACGGATTTCCTTTCACGCTGGGAATCGGGAAAGCCGGTCGTCCTCGGGGTGAAGGCGTCGACGCGCGAGACCCCCTTCATCCGCGCCGTCCGCCGGGCGTACTACGGCATCCTCCACCGTCTTTCGGACGTCGAGGTGATCCAGCACGCCACGGGCTTCGGCCTCTATGACAAGTCCATCGTGGACATCTTCCGGGAGCTGGATGACCCGTACCCTTACGCACGCGGGCTCATCAGCGAGTTCGGCCTCGCGTACGACACGGTCTCGTACGACCAGCCGCCCCGAAAGGCGGGAACCACGAAGAACGATTTCTACTCGCTCTACGACCTTGCGATGGTCGGCATCACGTCGCATTCGAAGGTGCCGCTCCGCCTCGCGACGCTCGCGGGCTTCGCCCTCTCGCTCCTCAGCCTCCTCACGGCCCTGGCCTATCTGGTCGCGAAGCTCGTCTTCTGGTACCGGTATCCGGCGGGCGTCGCGCCCATCCTCATCGGGATGTTCGTGGCCTTCTCGGTCCAGCTCTTCTTCATGGGCCTCATCGGCGAGTACATCGCCGTGATCCACACGCGCGTCATGAAGAGACCTCTGGTCGTCGAGAGAGAGAGGATCAACTTCGAGGAGACGCAGGGGCCGGCGCGGAACGGCGCCGCTATCATAGGTTCCGGAGGGTCGCAGGACCGGTGACACCGCCGAGGGAGGGTTCCGTGGACCAGGACATCTTCAACGAACTCTTCGTTCTCGAGCTGGCGAACAACCATCTCGGAAAGGTCGAGCGGGGCCTGCGGATCATCCGGGACTTTTCCAAGGTCGTCCGCTACAACAGCGTCCGCGCCGCCATCAAGCTCCAGATCCGCGACGTCGACACGTTCATCCACAAGGACTTTCGGGACCGGCAGGACATCCGGTATATCAAGAAGACGATGGACACGCGGATGTCCCCAGCGGATTTCACGACGCTGGTGGAGGCCATCCGCGGGGCCAGCTGCATTCCGATGGCGACGCCGTTCGACGAGGCGTCCGTCGATCTCTGCGAGGAACTCGACATTCCGATTCTGAAGCTCGCGAGTTCCGACGTGAACGACTGGGTCCTGATCGAGAAGATCGCAACGACCCGAAAGCCGGTCATCGCCTCCACGGGCGGCTCGACCATGCGTGACGTGGACGACCTCGTTCACTTCTTCGACAAGCGGAAGATCCCCCTGGCGCTCAACCACTGCGTCTCGATCTACCCGTCCGAGGATCGGGACCTCCAGATGAACCAGATCGACTTTCTCATCCACCGCTATCCCGGCCACGTCATCGGCTTCTCAACGCACGAATACCGAGACTGGGCCTACTCCATCGTGATCGCCTATGCGAAAGGGGCTCGCACGTTTGAGCGTCACATCGACATCGACGGGGACGACGTGACGGTGACGCCCTATTGCTCGCGCCCGGAGGATATCGACCGCTGGTTCAAGGCCTTCCAGAAGACGAAAGAGATGTGCGGTCCTCCGGGAACGGAAAAGCGGATTCCACCCGAGAAGGAGATCCGCTACCTCGATGCTCTCGTGCGCGGCGTCTATGCCCGACGGGATCTTCCGGCCGGCCACGTCATCAATGGCAACGACGACGTCTACCTCGCGATTCCGCTTCAGAAGGGACAGATCTCCTGTCGCGAGTTGATGGGTGGAGAGACGCTCGCGCGTCCCTGCGGACAGGACGAGCCCCTGAAGCTGGACCACTTCGACAACCCGTACTCCCGTTCGGAAACTCTGCGCGCTCTCATCGAGGCCCGGGGGGTCTAGCAGGCCGTGAGGGTTCTCGTCACCGGAGGATCCGGCTTCATCGGCCGGAATCTCCGCGAGAGCCTGAGTTCTCGCCATACCGTCCTGTCGCCGGCGCGCTCCGAGCTGGACTTCCTCGACGGCTGCCGCGTCCGCGCCTGGCTGACGGAACACCGGGTCGACGCCGTAGTCCACGCCGCCACGACGCCGGGCCACCGCAACGCCCCGCCCGATCCAGACCTGGCCGTGAAGAACATCCGGATGATGGAGAACCTCCTCGAGTGCCGCGCCCTTTACGGACCGCTTGTCGTCCTCGGCTCCGGCGCGGCCTACGACACGAGCCGCCCGCTCGTCCGCGTGCGTGAGGAGGAACTTGGAGCCTACGTTCCAGAGGACCAGACGGGCTTCTCGAAGCTTCTGATGGCACGCCTCGGAGATCGGCTTCCCGGCGTCGTCACCCTTCTTCCCTTCGGCGTCTTCGGCCCCCACGAAGACTGGGAGATCCGCTTCATCTCGAACGCCCTCTGCAAGGCACTCGCCGGTCTTCCGATCACGCTCCGGCAGAACCGGCGATTCGACTACGTCTGGATCGGCGATCTCGCAAGAATCGTCGGGCATTTTCTCGAGGCGACCGTCCCGCCTGGCTCCGTCTACAACGCGACGCCGGACGAGTCCGTGGACCTCCTCGATCTGGCCCGGCTCGTTCTGGACGTCTGCGCGACGGACCTTCCCGTCCACGTCGCCCGGAACGGAATGGGCCTCGAGTACACCGGCGACAACGAGCGGCTGCGGCGTGCCGTTCCCGGTCTCCGGTTCCGGCCGATTCGCGAGACCGTGATCGCGCTTCGAGACTGGTATCGGGAGCATCCGGAGATCATCCGGAAAGAAGCTCTGGCGGTGGACAAATGACCCGCGTGGCCGACGTCATCGCCGAGACCCTCGCGGACCATGGAATCCGCCACGTCTTCCTCGTGACCGGGGGCGGGGCCATGCACCTGAACGACGCGATCGGCCGCTGCCAACGCCTCGAGTGGGTCGCCTGCCACCACGAGCAGGCGTGCGCCATGGCCGCCGAGAGCTACTTCCGCCTGACGGGACGCCTCGCCGCAGTCAACGTCACGACCGGGCCGGGTGGCCTCAATGCGCTGAACGGCGTGTTCGGTGCCTTCACCGACTCGCTCGGGATGATCGTCGTTTCGGGGCAGGTCAAGCGCGAGACGACGATCGCGAGCACGGGCCTTCCGCTCCGCCAGCTCGGCGACCAGGAAGTCGACATCGTCCCGGTCGTCACCCCGATCACGAAGTACGCGGTCTCCGTGACCGACCCCGGGACGATCCGGTACCACGTCGAGAAGGCGCTGTTTCTCGCACTCGACGGAAGGCCGGGACCGGTCTGGATCGACGTCCCGATCGACGTGCAGGCCGCGCCCGTCGACCCGGACGCGCTCGCCGGCTTCGAACCGGACCGCGAAGGCCTCCGCCGGCCGGCACGCGATCTTTCGGAGCCGTTGCGCACGGTCCTCGAGCGCCTCGCGGCCGCCCGACGGCCGGTCATTCTCCCCGGCTCGGGCGTCCGGATCTCCGGCTCCTACGTCGAGTTCCTGTCGGCCGTCGAACGGCTCGGCGTCCCCGTCGCGACCGCGTTCAACGCGCACGACCTCCTGCCGAACGATCACCCGCTCTACGTCGGCCGCCCGGGGACGGTCGGGGACCGCCCCGGCAACTTCGCCGTCCAGAACGCCGATTTCCTCCTCGTCCTCGGCTGCCGCCTCAACGTCCGCCAGATCGGCTACAGCTGGCACTCTTTCGCCCGCGAGGCGTGGAAGGCGATGGTGGACGTCGATCCGGCCGAACTCGCCAAGCCGACGCTCCGGATCGAGCTGCCGATCGAGGCGGATCTGAGGGAGTTCCTCCGCGCCCTGATCGCCGCAAGTCCGCCCGGGCCGACGACGGCCCACCGGGAATGGCTCGCGTGGTGCCGCGAGCGGATTGCGCGCTATCCGGTCGTCCTTCCCGAGTACCGCCTCACGCCCTCGCCGGTGAACCCGTACCTCTTCGTCGAGGCGCTCTCGGACCGCCTCGAGGAGGGCGAGATCGTCGTCACGGGGGACGGCACGGCCTGCGTCTGCACGTTCCAGGCGGCCCGGCTGAAGCAGGGGCAGCGGCTCTACTCGAACTCGGGCGCCGCCTCGATGGGCTACGACCTTCCGGCAGCCGTCGGCGCCTCGATCGGCGCCGGGCGCCGCCGCGTCGTCTGTCTCGCGGGGGACGGCAGCCTTCAGATGAACGTACAGGAGCTGCAGACCGTCGCGACGCAGCGTCTGCCGGTCAAGCTCTTCGTCCTCAACAACCGGGGCTACCACTCGATCCGGCAGACTCAGCAGGCGTACTTTCCCGACAACCCCGTCGGCTGCGGCCCCGAGAGCGGCCTCGGACTTCCCGACCTGTCGAAGCTCGCCGCCGCCTTCGGCCTCCCGTTTCTCCGGGTCGACGATCACGCAGGCCTCTCGGGGACGATCGACCGGGCCCTCCGCCTCGACGGACCCGTCCTCTGCGAGGTCGTCCTCGACGTCCGCCAGCCCTTCGCGCCCAAAGTATCCTCGCGGCGCCTTCCGGACGGCCGGATGGTCTCGTCGCCGCTCGAGGACCTCGCGCCGTTTCTTCCTCGGCGGGAGCTCCTGGAAAATCTCCTCGTCCCCATCTGGGAGGAGGTCTCCTAGCGAGCCCGCTGGCGCCCTCCGCGGGGAGGAGCTCGTCGCGCCCGCCGAGATAACGTTCCGGGTACGGCGTAGCAGATCGTGTCGAACGCATTGAAGCCGTAGCTTCGGAGAAAGAGCCGGTATCCGAGGCCCCATTCGTCGATGACGGCTGGAAGCCGCCAGAGGTCGGCAGGGCGGTGGTAGACGGATACGGCGAGTCCCGGCCGGTGCTCCCGGACCAGCCCCTCCGCCCCACGGAGAGCCTGTTCCTCGGCTCCTTCCACGTCCAGCTTGACGAGATTCGGGGCAAAGCGCGGCAGCGCCTCGTCGAGCGAGACACACGCAACCCCGGACCCCGCCGCAGTCTCCCAGAGGCGGCTCGCTTCCCCGCGCCCCGATTCGAACGCGAACCTGCCGGCCCGTTCGGCCACGCCGCACGGCCAGAGCTCGACGCCGCGGCGCCTCGCCGCCGGCCATCCCGCGAGACGCTTCTCGAGCCGGTTGAAGTTCTCCGGATCCGGCTCGAAGCACGCCGCCGCCTCGACCGGGACCCGAGCCACCCGCAAACGCTCCAGTGTGTCGCCGTCGTACGCGCCGCAGTCCACGAGCCGGACGGGCTTCACCGGAGGCCAGCCCGGGACATCCGGTCCGACGTACTCCTCGTCCCGCCACGAGGGACGCGGGGCCTGCTGGGGGTTGCGGCTCCGGTAGAGCGCGACGAGGGAGCGAAAGACCGTCCGACTCCGCGCATCCGCCCAGAGACGGTCGACCGCTTCGATCTCCTTCGATTGGCGCCCGACGATCGCAGGATCCCCGAGCCAGAAGTGCTCGCCAAGGTCTTTCCAGTGGAGAGCGTGGAAGTCGGGATACGAGATGATCGGACCGTAACCGCTTCGCGCGAGCCGCCGCGCGATCGCCACGGTGTCGGCGTCTCGATTGAAAACGGTCAGGACAACGGGCGAGCGTCTCGCATCCGGCCTTAGAGGATTCGGGAACGGGGCGCGCACAGGGACGCCCGAGATGGTCCTCGGCCCGATCTTGCTCTGATCCAGAAAGCAACGGACGTCCTGGCCCGCCTTCTTGAGCAGCTCGAAAACCCGCCGACCCGTCGATCCGGCGCCGTAGAGACAGACCGTCGCGGCCCCGTCGAGGACCAAGACGTCCTGGAACACCCTTCCCTCATCGCCGCGGGCCTTCTCTCTTCGCCCTGGCGTCGCTCGCGGGCGGCTTCCCATGCGACGATGATAGCCATGGGGACCGCGTTCCGTCCGTGCCCGATCTGCGCTGGGAGGAGCGTGAGAGTCCTTCACCACCAGCGATTCGCGCTTCCGGACGAAATGCCTCTTCCCCGCTCCTACGACGTCGTGGGCTGCCTCCGCTGCGGAATGGTCTATGCCGACACCGCGGCGCCGCAGGCGGACTACGACCGCTACTACGCACGATTCTCCCGGTACGAAGACCCTTCGATCGCGACCGGCGGTCTCTCGAGCGCACGGGACACGACGCGCTTCACGGATCTGGCTGAATTCCTGGCGGCTCGCGTCGCCACGACGACGCCCGTTCTCGACGTCGGGTGCGCCGGCGGCGGACTCCTCGCCGCCCTGAGCGCACGCGGTTTTCAAACCCTTCACGGCGTGGACGGGGCGGCCGGCTGCGTGGACCAGGTGAGAGCGATGGGCTTTACCGCGACATGTCTCGCCGTGTCGGAGCTTCGCTCCTGGGAATGCAACGAGCGCTTCGGCCTCGTTGTCATTTCCCATGTCCTCGAGCACGTGGTCGACGCACGCGGCGTGCTGGCGGGGGCCGGACGTCTCGCCGAGACGGATGGACTCATCTACGTGGAAACGCCGGACGCGAGCCGCTATTCGGACTTCGACTTCGCCCCCTTCTATTTTTTCGATACCGAGCACATCAACCACTTCGATCCGGGCCGCCTCGCGAGACTCGGTGCCGAAGCGGGCTTCGACTCGATGAGCACGGGCACCCGCGATCTCGAAGTGGCTCCCGGCAGACTCTACCCGGCAGGCTGGGCGGTTCTGCGACCCGGGAAATCAGCCGCGAGAGCCGTCCCGCGCGATGGTGACCAGGACCTCATCGGACGAGTCGCCGCCTACGTCGAGCGGTGCCGAAACGCCGCTCCCGACAAGCGCATCGAGACGCTTGCCGCCTCGGGCCGCCCGGTCGTCGTCTGGGGCGCCGGCTCCTTCGCCCAGCGGCTCTTCGCCGACGGAGAGATCCTGAGGTGCCGGGTCGTCGCGGTCGTCGATCGCGACCGGAACAAGCGGGGACGGCTCCTGTCCGGCTTTCGGATCGAGAGCCCGGAGGAGGCGTTCCGCCGGATCACCGACGCCGTGATTCTGGTCGCCGCGGCGGTTGATGAGGCTGCGATCGTCGCCGAAGCCCGGACCCTGTCTCCGGAGAGCGAGATTCTCACGCTCGCACCGCCGCGGCCGCCGGACGCCGGCATCCCGGGGAGCTGAGAGCGGCTCATTCTTCCCGGCGTTCGAGGCCCGCTCGCGCGAGAAACCATCTCCGAAGAGCGGCGACGGTCCCGCGGGGGAGCCGAAGGAGGATCGACTCGAAGGTGGCGAACGCCAGGGCCAGCGGTCGGCCGCCGGTCGCCGCGACCCAGCCGGAGCGCCACGGCGCCCTCAGGCCTCTGAGCCACGCGCGCGGCGCCCGCCACAGCGGCGTTCCCCCGGCCGGCACGAGGGCGCACCTCCAGTCCTCCCGAAAGACGTCTCCGGCCGAAAGAACGCCCCCCAGCCTGAGCTCGTCCCGCGTCGGGAAGAACGCCAGTCTTCGGACGAGGCGCTGCGCCTGCCTGCGGCTAGTGTCCTCGTCGAGGACGGCTCCTCGCAGGAATTCCGCGTAGGAGCGGGCGCAGGCCAGGACCCCCTCGCGGACGTCCTGACGCCCTCCATCTTCGGCCTCGCTCTCGGCGCTCGGTTGCGTAACGTGGAAGACGGGCTCCACCCGCCCGTCCGAGGACCTTCTGTATCCGAGAACCGACCCATGGTCGGCCCGGCAGACCGCTTCGAAGAGCGCGGCCGCGTAGTGAACGGCCGCCTCGGAAAGGCTTCGACCGCGTCTCGGGTCGCCGAGAAGACCGGACTTCGCGTCGAGAAGCTCCGGCACGCCCCGCAGCGGATCCTGGCCGAGGCCGACATAGTAGCCCGAGATCGTCGGGAATCCGGTGACCCCGGAGAACGCCGTCACCAGAGCGTCCTGGATTGTCCCGCTCCAGCCGAGATCGACGAGCGCCACCCGGCGTCCTTCGAAGAAGCCCTCCTGAGTCAGGTAGTCCCGGAGCAAGTTCCGCTGGCGCGTCCGCTCGTCCGCGACCAGTCGCCGGAATCTCTCTTCGGAGAAGAGCGCTCGCAGCCGCAAGTCGCCCCGCGGCTCGGAAATCGGCTCCGCCGGATCCCGGATTCCGCAGGCGGCGGCCAGCGGCGCGACGGCCGAAAGAGGAAGGTTGAGCGACGCGAGGATCCCGGCCAGCCCGCGATTTGCCGCGTGCCCTTCGAGAATGGCCGCCGCGCGCGGAAGGTCCAGATCGGGCGATGCGGCGAGCGCCGTGGAGCGGCGTGACAGATAGGCGTACCGGAGCTTCGGCCGGGAGAGGAGCGGCAGGCGGGGCGCCAGCAGCTCCGTCACCCGAAGCAGCAGATCGCCGTCGCGAGCCACGAAGAAGAGGTCCTCGCAGCCCGCCCGGTCCGCCTCGAGGAGCAGATGGTGCCCGAAAGTACAAAGGACCGGGCCGAACACGGTGGCGCCGATTTCAATGAACGCCTGGTCACTCGCGGAAACATCCTCCTTCACGGGTGCACTAGCCACCGGAGGCGCCGGGGTGCCCCGCTCGCCTCGATACCAGAGTGCGCGGAGCCCGTGGGCGCGGGCCGAGCAGACATCCGCTACAAAGTTGTCACCGACGTGGAGGACTTCGGTCCCCCGCCGTCCCAGTTCTTCGAGAACAACCGTAAAGAGACGCCCCGAGACCTTGTTTCGGCCTCTCTCCGAAGACGAGAAAATCCGGTCGACACCCGCTCCGTGGGCGGCCAAGAGCTCCCCAAGCTCTGCTGACGAAAGGTACGTATCCGACACCGCGATTACGGGGATCTCCATGTCACGGGCACGCCTCGCAAGCTCCACAATCTCTTCGTTTCGGCGCGTCGTCGCGAGGATTCGTTCCCGCTCGTATACGAGGAGTTCCTCGACGTCTTCCGGACGAGGATCCCTGCCGAGAAGCGCCGCGAGATGGGCTCGCACGAGTTCCGCGTGCCTCAACTCTGCATCACGGCCGGAACGCTGGTTCTGCCGGGCCAGTTTCCTAGCGATCCGATGACGGAGGCGGTATGCGGCGTCCGGGGGCACCCGCACCGCACCTCGGCGCTCGGCTAGCCGAGCAGCTTGCGCTGCAGCCTCATACTCTGCGAGATGCGGCTCTCCCGGGGGACGCAGAAGAAGGGTGTCGAACACGTCGAGGGAGAGGAGCCGGCATCCGACGAGGACCTCGTCCGAGAAAGCCACGGCCCCCGCACCCCGCCGGAACGCCCATATGCCCCGGAGGAGCCGGAGCGCTTGGCGCATCCGGCCGGGTGCCCGCTCAGGCCCGATTCGAGCTGTCGTCACTGTTTGACCGGAGCCAGGCGACCTCGCACCCACGTCATCCACTCTGTTCGGGAATGCTACTAGGGTCGAGGGCAGAGGCCATGCCCCGTAGTCGGGGCTACTTCCCATGGCCCTTCCGTCACCCGGCGGCAGAGGAGCCCGCTCACCCGGTCCTGTACCCTAAGGTCGATGTCAACGAAACGGGCGGTGGCAGTATTGTTTCAGGTGCGAGGATCGAAGTGGGAGTGATTCATACGGCTAGCGGCCGAAGAACTCGTTCCGGCCCAAGCCCTTCAGGCGGCCCGTTGGACGCACGCTATCCTTCAGCAATCGCTCTCATCCCCCGCTACGCGATATGAACGAAGCAAGCAAGACGATAGCACTCCTCACGGCCATCGAGCGCTCCCTCCTCCGAGGAAAGGGAATCGACATCGGCTGCGGATCCCATCCCATCACCGAGACCTGTCAAAAGTTCGACATCGAGGACGGCGACGCGAACCGGATCACAACCTACGTCACCGACCTAGGCACCTTCGACTACGTTGCGTCGGTCCACAGTCTGGAACACATGACGTCTCCCGAGGAGAGCCTTCGGGATTGGTGGCTGCTTCTAAAGCCCGGAGGCGTACTCCTTCTCGTCGTGCCAGACGAAGATCTCTACGAACAAGGCTACTGGCCAAGCATCTTCAATTCTAATCACACGTTTACATTCACCATTGCCAAGGACCGCAGCTGGTCTCCTGTTTCCCTGAACCTTCTTGACCTCGTGAGGATCCTTCCGGGCGCGGAAGTGCTCTCGATCCGTCTGCAAGATCACGGCTACGACAGGAGGCTCCTGTCGCACGCCTCCTGGTCCCGGCGGTGGGCGAGCCTCTCTTCGTATCTCATGCTTCGAGTCCCGGTGCAAGCCAGATTTCGCAACTGGCTACTTCGGACATGTCTCATCGCCCTCCGACTCCCCATCGACCAAACGCTCGGCCAGGCCTGTGCGCAGATCCTCGTCCTCTTGCGGAAGTCCTCTCACCCGATCGTGACACCGGCGCCGACCCGGTGACGGCGATGTAGGCCGCGATGAAGTTTGACCGAGGCTCGTTCCACACCACGCTATTGTGGCTAGACGGCCTGAGAACGGACGCCAGCAGGCCCCGAAATCGACGGCTACTGTTAACAGGCACCGCGTCGCTGGGGGCTCAGGCCGTCTCCTTCGGGGCCCAACTCATCATCATCCCCACAGCATTGCATTACCTGGGCGTCGAGCGTTTCGGTCTCTACATGACGTTGGCAAGTCTGCTCGTCGCGATTCCGGCCATCGACCTGGGAACGGGTAACGCCCTCATGAATGTCCTTGCGACCGCCTACGGACGCGACAACCGTGACGAGATGAGAGTCGCTCTTTCTTCCGCGTCGGTCGTTCTGTCTGCTCTTATATTCGCCCTGATTGTCTCGTTCGCTCTCTTCTATCACTGGATCCCCTGGAACAGCCTCCTAAGCGTGACGTCACCTCTTGCACGATCAGAGACCCGGGGAGCTGTGGCCATACTCGGGACCCTTGCCATCCTCAACATCCCCGGATCCACTCTTCAAAGAACGCAGCTGGCGCTCCAGGAAGGCTACGTGGCCAGCGTATTTACGGCTCTAGGGAGTGTGTTCGGACTACTCTTTCTTCTCGTCGTCATTCGACTTGGACTTGGTCTTCCTTGGCTCGTCGCAGTCCTGGCGGGCGGTCCTCTGATCGCCACGATCATGAACTACCTTTTTTTCTTCGGATGGCGCCACGGAGACCTCCGACCGGTCTATTCACGATGCACACGGCCGATGACGCGACGGCTCCTCCAGATGAGCGGACTATTCCTTCTTCTTCAGCTCTCCTGGATCATTTCGTACCAGCTCGACAGATTCGTCATCGCCCGGCTGTTAGGCCCGCCCTCGGTGTCCTCCTTCGCCATCGGTGCGACTCTATTCACGTCTATCTCGAGTATCGTCAGCCTCTTCGTTCAGCCGTTGTGGCCTGCCTATGGCGAGGCCCGCGCCAGGAGAGATACGGCCTGGATTCGCAGAGCGCTCCGCCTGTCGATGACTGTTTCTGGAACCGCCTGCCTCGTATTTGGCCTCGGCCTGATCGCGCTCAAACCACTTATCGAAAAGTACTGGCTGCGCAATGCCGTTTCGCTAGACTTTCCGCTCATGCTGCTCTTCGCACTGTGGACGGCAATCGAAAGCACCGGAAGCGCATTCGCCACGATGCTCAGTGGAACGGGACACCTTACGGAACAGCTCTTTCTCGCCGTGTTCTTCACCGCCACGTGCATCACCGCAAAAGTGGTTCTCGTAAGCCGGCTTGGTCCGGCCGGTATTCTCATCGGTGCCATCTCCAGCTATCTCGTTATTACTTTCCCGATCTGTCTCGTTATCGCCCGGCGGCTCGTTCTCTCCGGGGAGCTCTGAAGCTGTGGCTGCTCACCATACGTCAACCGCCATGCACGGCCTGCTTTCAGTTTCTCTCCTCGTCTTCTCGCATTTCGCCAAACTTGGGCGAGGTCTGACAAAACTCGCCCGGCTCGTGGGATCGCTCGTCCCCAACGCCGTCGTCCTGGGCTGTCACGCATGGACTTCCTACCGCCTGCGCCGGCGACTCCACCTCATCGGCCTGGTCGAGCATGTTGGGGATATCGTCGCCTGCGAGCCCGTCATCCGTGCGCTTCGACGGACCGAATCGATGAACCTGCTCTGGATTGTTCGCACGGATTACGTGGATTTGGTTCGCTTCCACCCTGACCTACACGCATGGCTTGGAGTCACGTGCCTGACCGAGTGGGCGCTCTTGAGACGGCTCTTCTGGTTTCTTACACGAACCGATCTTCATATCGACCGGCGCCGCTGCCATTGGTTCGGAATCTCCATTCGCAATTACAACTCATCGTCTGTCACTCTAGACAATTATTATCGTCACGGAAACCTCTTGACCGTCCTGGCCCGTTCGGCGGGTCTCGAGATGAGTGACGAATCCCCCGTGATGCATTTTGGCGACACGAACACCGTCGATCGCGAGCTGGCAGCTCTGGGGCGGCCGTTTGCAGTGTTTCATTGTCGGTCAAACGAACAGAGTCGCGACTGGTCCTCGTCGGGATTCCAGCGCATTGCTGGATACCTCGTGGACGAGACACCGCTTATCGTCGTGGAGATTGGACTGGCGCCCGTTCTTCAGCCAGGCCATTCTCGCATTCACGACTTCTGCGGACGCTTTCGTCTTGATCAATATGGCTATCTGATCAGCCGTTCCAGACTCTTTGTCGGCGTTGACAGCGGATTCGCTCACATGGCTAATGCGGTGAATACATTCGGCGTGATTCTCATAGGTCAGTACCGCGGGTTTCGCGATTACATGCCGTACAGCGGTCGATACGGAAGCGGCGAGGGGTGCCTGATCCTTCGCCAAGCGGGACCTCTCCTCGATCTCGACGCCGGGAAGGTCATCACCGCCTTAAGAGGCGTCCTGCCGGCCATCCTAGCCGGCGATTCGGCGCAGGAACACTGAAACGATGCGAACTCGGTTCGTCGCCTTTTACCTTCCCCAGTTCCATCCCATTCCGGAGAACGACCTCTGGTGGGGCAAGGGCTTCACCGAATGGACTAACGTTGCAAAAGCGAAGAGGCTCTTCTTCGGGCACTACCAGCCGCGAGTTCCTGCAGATCTGGGTTTCTACGACCTAAGGCTTTCGGATGTCCGGGAGGCACAGGCGGACCTTGCACGCCAGAGCGGTCTTACCGGCTTCTGCTACTGGCATTACTGGTTCGGCGGGCGAAGACTCCTCGAGCGCCCATTTCAGGAAGTTCTCGCCTCCGGGCGCCCAGACTTTCCGTTCTGTCTCGCCTGGGCCAACGAGAGCTGGTCGGGCGTCTGGCATGGCGCGCCGCATCGGGTCCTTCTCGAGCAGACGTATCCGGGTGTTGACGACGATGACGCCCATTTCCGGACGGTTCTCCCGGCGTTCCTCGACGACAGGTATATGACGGTCGCCGGCTGTCCGATCTTCGTAATCTATAGGCCCGATCAGAGGCCAGACCTGAATCGGTTCACCGACCGCTGGCGAGAACTGGCACTCCGGGCTGGGCTTAAGGGGATATTCTTTGCCGGAATCAATTCCCTGGGCTACCCTGAGGGCCATGTATGCCTCGACGCCTTTCTTCCGTACCTCCCACAGACGGATCGACTCAAACTGTGGGGTTTCGTTCCTTCTGCCCCAAGGAGGGCCGTTCGCTACTGGATCAGCCGAGCGAGAGACGGAATCTCTCGGGGACACAACGCTCTTACCATCCCTTCCTCTCCGCCCATCTTCTGGCCTCAGGTCTTCTCATATGCTGATTTCGTCGAGTCCGCGTTTACCGGCCCTTCGTTCGATGAAAAGAGCATACCGGTGGCCGTACCGAACTGGGACAACACCCCGCGGTGCGGCCTGAAGGGGACCGTTCTGCACAACGCCACGGCTGCGTTGTTCGAGAAGCACCTCAGGCAGGCCGTCGAGCTCGTGTCCTCGAGAGATGAAGACAGACGATTGGTCTTCATTCGGTCTTGGAATGAGTGGGCGGAAGGAAACTACCTGGAGCCCGATCTCCGGTATGGCCGGGACCTTTTGTCGGCACTGCAGCGTGTCGCGGAAATGTGAAAGTCGGCCGAAGACAACTCGGCTTGAGCGATGTCGCCGCAGCTACCCCGGAATGAGCGGGTGTCTCAATGACGATTGGGTGCGTTTTTCACAAGGAGAAGATCGTCCCAGGTTTTGGAGAGATTTCTGCGTTTCAGCCGTACCCAGGCCGCGTACAGCCGGCGAGTTTGTGCGTGCTTTAGGAGAAGTGTCCACTTCCACGACAGAGGTCGATCCGTGAAGAGGTGTGTGTCCGCGCTGATCGGAAAATAGCGTGCTTCCAGCAGCGTCGCGAGCTTCATAAGAGTCCTGGGCTGATAGAACGTCACGTGCTGTCCATGTTCGAATCCGTAGTACCACCAGTCCCTAGGCGGTGCCGCGCCCGAAAAAGTAAGGGTCGTGAAGATTAGGGTGCGACAGCCGTACAGAGAGAACGCGTCCGCGAGGAACGAAACCGGATTTTCGACATGTTCGAGAACCTCGAACGCGAAAAGTGCATCCGCCCTGAATGCCTCGCGGGGCTCGAACCCCCTGGCGAGCAGGTTCTGGCAGAACCTGTCCGTCGTGTAACAGTCAAAGCCGATATCCCGCATGAGACGGGTGAGAAGCCCATATCCCCCAGCTAGGTCCAGGTAAGTCCCCTTTTCACCAAAAAACGTGTAAAGGACTGGTTCGAGCAGCCGCCGATAACGCAGACTCCTCTGCGCCACGCCCGTGTCGGACTCGACAATGGCAGACTGATAGGCCTCCTCAAGCCAGAAGGGACTCTCCGCCTTCAGTAGGCCACAAGATCCGCACGAGAGGTACCTTACGGCATGCCGTCTCAGGACGGTGGCCGAAAACGCCACTTCCAACGCCGCGCTGCAGATGGGACATCCTAGCGATCGATCCATTCATTCTCCGTCGGCGAGCCTGTGATCGGAGCGGGCTGCAGCAAATGCCCCACCTTACCGCCGCTCTGGGCCCGACGCGTTGGAGCAGGTGATTCGATCGACGTGAGGCCCAGAGGCTGCCTGTCGGCCATACAGCCCACGTTCGTAACTGGCGTGGTGTATCTTTCAATTGATGGATTCGCGGCGACAATCTTGGTCCTTCGGATCGTCTTGATTAGTCTCATCTCTTCTTCGCCAAGATACTGTCCTGATAGTCACTCGTTGCGGTGCGCCCGCTCCACGCGCCATATTCGATCGGCCGCACCAGCTCCAGAGCGTAGCGCTCTAGCAATGTCAGGACAAAGCGTTCCTCATAGGCTACTGCAGCTTCAGGCGCTGATTGGATGTTCACTTGGTGATCTTGGTCGCGCTCGAAGGAGAATCTCATCGAGGCTTTGCCCGCCTCGATGAGCCGTCTGGATTCATCGTTGAGCAGGAAGAACGAGATCCAGCACGTCCCGCCTTTCCGGAGGACACGCGCACACTCGGCTAGATAGGCTGACGCTTCCTCGCGAAGAAGGTGGGTCCAGACAGACTTGGCGACCACCAAATCAAACGAGTTATCGGCGTAAGGAAACCGAAGACAAGATCCGTCCACGGCCCCGTCCGCGTTGTAATGGCTGTTTCGCACGTCGATGCGCCGGAACTGGAATCTTGGATGGCGCGCCGTGATGTGGGTGGTGCACCACTCGATGACGTGGGGCTCTATGTCAAAACCCTCGTACCGCGCGGTCTTGTCCAGGAAATGTGTTAGGGGTTCCGCGAGAAGCCCGCAGCCACATCCGATGTCGAGGAGGTTCGACGAGGGCTGCAGGCCACAGATCGAGATGAGTTTCTGAAGCGCTTCACTGCCGTTCGAGCAATATTTCCGGGGGTCAGCAAAAGGTCCAACCCAGAGTCGGAGCCTCGCGGGCGGTGTGGTGTCGTCACTCCAACCGAGAGTCCGCTCCAATGTGCAGAAGATCCGCTCTAGGGATGTCAAGGGAGTTGCCAGCCTTGTGCTGGCCGTCAACCTGATTGCTCCGACAAGTCCCTCTTCCAGCAACGAACTTAGCGACATTCTGCCCCTCAGATTCGGCCGCGCTTTCTGTTGGTCTCGTCCCAGTCGCTCGACGCGCCCGGGAGGCTCAGCCCTCTCCCCACCACCCCCTGAGATGGAGTCACGGCAAGCCGAGTCCCGCTGGTCACTGCGAGCTCCTTCAAGGACATAAAGATACCTTAGTCCCCTGTCGTGCGGCGCCCGGCCTCTGGCGGCCCGCTCATGCCGCTCCGAATCTCGGCGCAAGCGACACGACGTAGCCTTGCGTCTGGAGCCGCCTTGCCTCATCTGAAACGTCTGCATCGGCCACTGCGCCGACGTTGACGATCGTCGTGTCCGGACGGTGTCCGATCGCCTCCCCCGGAGGTTGGACCACGAAACCGGCTGCCGGGCACTGCTACGTGATCCCGTCCCAAGCGACGACGGCCACGACGTGGCAGCCGTCGACTGTGCCATTGCCCGGGAACTTGTGCGAAAACGAGCCGGCGCCCCGGGGACGAAAATGAGATCGGCGTTCTCGGAGAAAGCCACGTATTGACGGTTATAGGCTCGCTGAATCGCCGGAGTGTCCTCGTAGAAGAGACGGGTGCCCGGACCGTCATCGACGTCCAAGGCGCGACGAAAAGGCGATCCCTCCAGAAGAGTGGCGCGCTGCGCATGAAGCACCTTGACTTCACCGGCCCTTAGATCGGGCAGGGGCGCAGCGCCCGCTTCGTCACGAGGAGAACGCTCATCCCGTGGCCTGGGGCCCCAGGCAGTATTCCGGCCCAGGAGCATCGCCGTCAACTCGCGGCCTCCCCCGACTACAATGAGGTTTGCATGAAGACCGTCCTTCTCGCCGGCGGGCTCGGGACCCGTCTCTCCGAGGAGACGGCTTCGATCCCGAAGCCGATGGTCGAGATCGGCGGGCGGCCGATTCTCTGGCACATCATGAATCTCTTCGCGGCCCAGGGATTCTCCGAATTCGTCGTCGCGCTCGGGCACAAGGGCGAGATCGTGAAGGACTACTTCCTCAACTTCCACGCCCGGAACGCGGACCTCACCCTGAAGCTCGGGAAGGGCGAGCGGACGGTCCACGCCGGGGCGCACCCCGACTGGACCGTCCACCTCGTCGACACCGGGGCGGCGACGCAGACCGGCGGACGGCTGAAACGGCTCGCCACCTGGCTCGGCGAAAGGGAGGCCTTCCTGATGACGTACGGCGACGGTGTCGCCGACATCGACATCAAGGCCCTCCTCGCGTTCCATCGGGCGCACGGGAAGCTGGCCACGGTGACGGCCGTCCGGCCTCCGGGCCGTTTCGGCAGCCTGGCCCTCGCCGGGAACCGCGTTTCCATCTTCGCGGAGAAGCCACAGACGGGCGAAGGCTGGATCAACGGCGGCTTCTTCGTGCTGGAACCGGCGGTCCTTGACCTGATCGCGGGTGACGAGACGCTCTGGGAGCTCGAGCCCCTCGAGACGCTGGCGCGGCGCGGAGAGCTGATGGCCTTCCGCCACGAAGGCTTCTGGCAGCCGATGGACACGCTTCGGGACAAGCGCCACCTCGAGGAGCTCTGGGCCGCCGGGAGGGCGCCCTGGAAGGTGTGGGCATGAGCGACGGGGAGGGACGCGTCGTCCTCGTCACGGGCGCGACGGGGCTCGTCGGGTCATGGCTCGTCCCGAAGCTCCTCTCCCGGGGCGCGACGGTCGTGGCCCTCGTCCGGGACGCGGACCCGCAATCCGAGCTCGTCCGCTCGGGAGCGATCGCCCGCTGCACGGTCGTCTCCGGGCGTCTCGAGAGCCTCGCCGACCTCGAACGGGCGATCGTCGAGGCCGAGGTCGACACGGTCTTCCACCTCGGTGCGCAGACGATCGTCGGGACGGCGTACCGGAGCCCGCTCGCGACCTTCGAGGCGAACGTCCGGGGGACGTACAACCTCCTCGAGGCCTGCCGCCGCCAGAGCGACCTCGTCCGCCGGATCGTCGTCGCCTCGAGCGACAAGGCGTATGGCGAGGGACGCGTCCTTCCGTACACCGAGGAGATGCCCGCGAACGGACGCCACCCGTACGACGTCTCGAAGAGCTGCGCCGACCTGATCGCGCAGACGTACGCCTCCACGTACGGCCTCCCCCTCGCGGTCGCCCGCTGCGGCAACATCTACGGCGGCGGGGACCTGAACTGGAGCCGCCTGATCCCCGGCACGATCCGCTCGGCCCTGGAGGGGCGGAATCCCGTCATTCGCTCCGACGGGCGCTTCACGCGCGATTACGTCTACGTGGGCGACGCCGTCGACGCGTACCTCTCCCTGGCGGACGGCCTCGGGCGCGAGGAGGTGCGCGGCGGCGTCTTCAACTTCGGCCCCGGGGCCCCCGCCACCGTCCTCGAGGTGACGCAGGCGGTCCTCGAGGCCGCGGGGCGGACCGATCTCGTTCCCGAGATCCGAAACGAGGCCGTGGCCGAAATCCGGGAGCAGACGCTCGACAGCGCCAAGGCGCGGCGGGTCCTGGGATGGGCGCCCGCGCGGGGGCTTCGCGAGGGCCTCCGCGAAACGGTCGCCTGGTACCGGCGGTACCTCGGGCACGGCGTGTGACGAGCGCCGACCTTCGCGCCCGGATCCTCGCGCTCGTCCGGGACTTTGCCGCCGCCGAGTGGCCCGCGCAGCCCTTCGTCCCCGGCACGACGCCGGTTCCCGTTAGCGGCCGCGTCTTCGACGGCGTCGAGGTTTCGACGCTCGTCGACGCTTCCCTCGACTTCTGGCTCACGACAGGACGGTTCGCCGACGCCTTCGAGCGCTCGCTCGCGGACTTCGTCGGGGTCCGGCACGTCGTCCTCGTGAACTCCGGCTCCTCGGCGAACCTCCTCGCCCTCGCCGCCCTGACCTCGGAGAAGCTCGGAGACCGGCGCCTCGTCTCCGGCGACGAGGTGATCACCTGCGCTTCCGGCTTTCCGACGACCGTCAACCCGATCCTCCAGAACGGCCTCGTTCCCGTCTTCGTGGACGCCTCTCTCCCGACCTACAACGTGGATGTCAGCGCCCTCGAAGGGGCCCTCGGGCCGCGGACG
>Ga0335085_10005551_pt1 | contig 20186 bp, 13 predicted proteins | sample Lox_Sample_45_FD_206712 | JGI IMG/M metagenome (GOLD analysis project Ga0335085, IMG submission 206712) | Soil microbial communities from Loxahatchee National Wildlife Refuge, Florida, United States - Lox_Sample_4.5 | ecosystem: Environmental > Terrestrial > Soil > Wetlands | place: USA...
CCTTTCCTGTGAGGCTCTTTCATCCTCAACTCCAGGTCGGTTTATCCCGGCGCTTTCTTTAGGTTCGTTTTAGGTTCGTTTTTTAGCACTTTTGTTGATTCTAAATAACTTCTCGGGTTCGTTTTTGCATTTTGCATATACCCCTGGGGGGGTAGCCACAGCGCGGCCACAGCGGGGAGGCCTGCCGAAGCCGGGCGCGACGGCGTATCCCGCTGGATGTAGCCTTTCATGTAGCCCCGGGCAGTGCCTGCGAAAGAGCTCGGCTTGAGGATCGCCGAGGTTCTGGAGTGCGGCAGCCCTTCGCTTCGCTCAAGGACAGGCTTGCTGCCGCTTTGATTTCGCGAGCTTGCTCGCGGCCATCGTTCCGGGAGCGCACAAGCCTCGGGGCGGCCAGCAAGCTGGCCTCGAGAGAGCGGTAGCAAGCTACCGCACTCCAGAGCGCTTCGCGCGATTCGGTCCCGCGTCTTCGCATCTCCTCACGGCGTCTGCTCACACCGAGGGCGGTACTGGTGTCATCGGTTCCACCCGGCAAATCACACTGGTATGCCGTGCCGTGGGCTAACTCTTTGCTGATTGCTTTGTGTCTACTATATAATCTGAGTCCGTCTTCGCTCGCCGGGGGGGCGTGGCTGGCGCCAGAGGTTTAGAGGCGCGACTGGCAGTTTTGACAGTGGAAGCTGAGGACGCCTCAGCTTAACATCCGGCATTGCGGGGTGGGTTCTGGGCGAGTTGAAGCGCGCTTTTAAGTCATCGGAATTAGAAAATAAGGCTAAGGTTACTGCAATGGCACCTTCAATGCATACGAATTCGTTGAATCTAAGTTTCGATCTCTCGGGCCACCTCCGGAGCAACGCAAGGGCGCGCCTGCGATTCGCAGGCATACTCGCCCTCATGGCCGTCATCGTTTCTCCAGGGTGCGGAAAGAAGGAGCAGGCCGCGCCACCTCCCCCGCCCGATGTTGAAGTCACCGAAGTGGTGCAGCAGGACGTGCCGGTTACCAAGGATTGGGTGGCGACCTTTGATGGCTTTGTCAACGCACAGATCCGCGCCCAGGTCACCGGCTACCTGCTCAAACAAGAGTACGCGAACGGCGATTATGTGAGGAAAGGCGCGCCGCTATTTCAGATTGATCCGAAGCCCTTTCAGGCGACCCTAGACCAGGCCAACGCGAATCTGGCCGCGGCTCAGGGCAACCTCGCGCGGGCTCAAGCGCAGTTAGGCAAGACAGAACAGGATGTCGCGCGCTACACACCGCTGGCCAAAGAGCAGGCCATCAGCCAGCAGGAACTCGATGACGCCGTGCAAGCCAACCTGGCCGCCAAGGCCCAGGTGGACTCCGCTAAGGCGGCGATCGACGGCGCCAAGGCGGCCATTGACACAGCGAAGTTGAACCTCGGGTTCACAAGCGTCGTCTCGCCGATCGACGGCATCGCGGCCATCTCGACCGCCCAAGTCGGCGACCTTGTCGGTCCCGGGACCCCCGCTCTCACTACCGTCTCCACCATCAATCCGATTCTCGTCAACTTTACCCCCAGTGAGCAGGAATACCTCACTGCCGCGACGCTGGGCGGGGGCGAGGAGGCAATGCGGCGCAAGCTGGAGTTTCAACTGACCTTGAGCGATGGCTCCACTTTCCCGTACAAGGGGCAGCTTTACGCCATTAACCGCGAGGTGGACGTGAGAACGGGCGCCGTTCTTGTTCAAGCCCAGTTCCCGAATCCTGGCAATCTGCTTCGCCCCGGCGGTTTCGGACGCATCAGCGCCGTCACTAGGATTCAGCAGGGCGCGTTGCTGGTGCCCGCGCGCGCCGTGAGCGAATTGCAAGGCGGCTACCTGGTGGCCGTGGTCGGTGACGACAACAAGGTAAGCCTCCGGCCCGTCAAGGTGGGCGCGCGGGCCGGCGCCATGTGGATTATCCAGGAGGGAGTGAAGTTGGGGGATCGCGTGGTCGCCGAAGGCACGCAGAAGGTAAGAGACGGGTTGGTGGTGAATCCGAAGCCTTTCCAGCAAGCACCGGCAGCCGCTAGTCCTGGTTAGGTGGCGGAAAGGACGATTTCGGGCGGGGGCAGCCGCGGCAAGTCTAAGAAGAATCTGAATTCCTACTCAGGGGCCTGAGTAACTCACATCATGTCTAAATTCTTCATCAATCGTCCCATCGTGGCCATGGTGATTTCCATCCTCATGGTCATCGTCGGCACGGTGGCGATGCTCAGCTTGCCCACCGCCCAGTTTCCCAACATCGCCGACCCTCAGATCCAGGTCCAAGCCACTTACCCGGGCGCCGACGCCTTGACGGCGGACCAATCCGTGGCCACGCCCATCGAGCAAAAGATGAGCGGCGTGGACAACATGGAGTACATGTATTCCCTCAACCAGAACAGCGGCCTCTCCTGGTTGACGGTGGACTTCAACATCAAGACCGACCCCAATTTCGATCTGATTCTCACCCAAATGCGCCAGACCCAGGCGGCCTCGCAACTGCCGTCTCAGGTGAACGCCCAAGGCGTGGTGGTGCAGAAATCCACGGCCGCCCCCCTGATGTTGTTTGACCTCTATTCTCCCAACGGCACCTACGACGCCCAGTTTCTGGCCAACTACGCCTATATCAATATCAACGACAATCTCACTCGCTCTTACGGGGTTGCCAGCGTCTCCGTGTTCGGCGCCGGCCAGTACGCCATGCGCTTATGGGTGGACCCCGATCAGTTGGCCAAGCTGCAGATCACGGTGCCCGAGATCGTCAACGCCGTCCAGGCGCAAAACACGGTGAATCCGTCCGGACAGGTTGGCGGCGAACCGGTGCCGCCCGGGCAGCAGTACACCTACGCAGTGATCTCCCAGGGCCGTCTGACCACGGAAGAACAGTTCGGCCAAATTGTTGTGCGCGCCAATCCGGATGGTTCCATTGTGCGAGTGAAGGATGTAGCGCGCGTGGAACTCGGCTCCCAGGTGTATAACATGCGCGGCCGGCTGGACGGAAAACCGGCGGCAATTGTGGCCGTCTATCAGCTTCCCGGTTCCAATGCGGTCGCGGCTGCCAAAGGCCTCAGGGATCAGATGGAACTGCTGAAGCAACGCTTCCCTCCAGGCCTTGACTACGCGATCGCCCTCGACACCACGATTCCCGTTACCGAGGGCATCAGCGAGATCGTGCACACGCTGCTTGAAGCCATCGTGCTGGTCATCATCGTGGTGTTTATCTTCCTGCAAGGCTGGCGCGCCACGCTGATACCCCTCCTTGCCGTGCCGGTATCGCTCATCGGGACGTTCATCCTGTTTCCGCTGCTCGGCTTTTCCATCAATACACTCTCGCTGTTTGGACTCGTGCTGGCCATTGGTTTGGTGGTGGATGACGCCATCGTGGTGGTGGAGGCGATCGAACATCACATCGAACACGGACTCTCGCCGAAGGACGCGGCTCTCAAGGCGATGGAGGAGGTGTCCGGGCCGGTAGTCGGCATCGCAATCGTCCTCTCCGCGGTCTTCATACCCACTGCCTTCATCCCGGGCATCACCGGACGCCTTTATCAGCAGTTCGCCGTCACCATCGCGGTTTCCGTCGTCATCTCGGCTTTCAATGCGCTCACCCTCAGCCCTGCCCTGGGCGCGTTGCTGCTTCGGCCTAAGAAGGAATCGCGGGGACCGCTGGCAGTGTTCTTTCGCGGGTTCAACAACGTCTTCGCCAAGGCTACAAATGGTTACGTGAACTGGTGCAGCGCGCTCATTCACAAAATGGGCTTCACCATCATTCTGCTGCTCGGTTTCAGCTTTCTTGCCGGCTGGTTTGGCACCAAACTTCCCACCAGCTTCCTGCCGGACGAAGACCAGGGCTATGTGTACGTCATTTTACAGCTTCCCAATGCCGCTTCGCTGCAGCGCACGGACGCAGTTTCGAGCCAGGTTGAAGACGCGCTGAAGAACACGCCGGGCGTCGCCCACGTAACCACCGTGATGGGCTACAACATGTTGAGCGGCGTTCAGAATGTTTACAGCGCCTTCTTCTGGGTGACCCTCAAGGAATGGAAAGAACGCACCGCGCCCGATGAGCAATACGAGGCCATTAAGGCACACATGAACGCTGCCCTGAGGGGAGTTGCCGGCGGCGTTGCGGTAGCCATTCCTCCACCCGCCATTCCCGGTGTGGGCGCCTCGGGCGGCTTCCAGTTTGTACTCGAAGACCGGTCCGGACAGGGCGTCCAGTTTCTCGCCCAGAATTTGAATACTTTTCTCACCGAGCTGCGTAAGCGGCCTGAAATCTCCGGCGCTTTCACCGTGGCGCTGCCCGCGGTTCCGCAACTTTATGCCCGGGTGGATCGCGATAAGGTTTTGAAACAGGGTGCATCCCTGAGTGACGTCTATCAGACGATGCAGGCGTTTATGGGCGGCGCCTTCATTAATTTCTTCAACCGCTTTGGGCGCACGTGGCAGGTTTACGTCCAGGCCGAAGGCAAGTACCGCACCCAGGCCGAGAACGTGGGCCGGTTCTACGTCCGCAACGGTCAGAGCCAGATGGTGCCGCTTTCGGCTGTTACCTCCATCGAGCCGCGGCTGGGCCCTGAGTACACCATGCACTACAACATGTATAACGCCGCGCAGATCAGCGGCAGCGCCGCCACCGGTTACAGTTCGGCACAAGCGATGAAGGCTCTCGAAGACGTTTTCGCCAAGACGATGCCGCGAGAAATGGGCTTCGATTACATGGGCATGTCCTATCAGGAGCAGAAAGCGCAAAAGGGCGTGCCCGCGTCGGTCATCTTCGGGTTCTCGGTGCTCTTCGTTTTTCTCATCCTGGCAGCGATGTACGAGAGCTGGACGCTGCCTTTCAGCGTGCTGCTCAGCACGCCCGTGGCGGTATTCGGCGCCTTTGGCACCCTGTATCTGCGCCGGTTCGAGAGCCTGTCTTTCGAGACCAATGTTTACGCCCAAATCGGTCTTATCATGCTGATTGGTCTCGCCGCCAAGAACGCCATCTTGATTGTGGAATTCGCCAAAGCGGAGTTCGAGAAAGGCCGTTCCTTGATGGACGCATCGCTGGAAGGCGCCAAGCTTCGGCTGCGCCCCATCCTGATGACCTCTTTCGCGTTTATCTTGGGCTGCGTGCCGCTCTGGAGGGCGTCCGGAGCCGGCGCCATATCGCGGCAGGTGATGGGCAGTGCCGTGATCGGCGGCATGACCGCTGCCAGCGCCATCGCCATCTTCATCATCCCCGCTTTGTTCTACGGGGTAGAGAAACTGGGCGGGGCCAAACACGAAGCACCGAAGACGGAAGGGGGCGGTGCGAAATGACGGCGAGAAACTTGCTTCCTTCCGCGCGATCGTCTTCTAAAGCCCCGGAAAGGCGGCATATCTTAGCCCAGGGCGAAGGCCCTGAGTCGGAACTTCGAACCCTGGGAGCGCGGGCGTCTCGCCCGCTCCTGGGGCTTCCTCCCAAGGACTTAGCATCGACGGCGGGCGGGACGCCCGCGCTCCCAGGCATTTCTTCGCGGCTTCTGACGCCGTGGACTAAGCTATACCGCTCCTTCGGAGCTGACCTAAGTGGCGAACTTCTGAGACATAACACTAGACCCCGCACACGCTGGCTTCTCGCCCTTCTACCTTTGATTGTCCTCCTTCCCGCGTGCCTGATGGGTCCCAATTACAGTCGCCCCAAGGTGAACGTGCCGCCGACGTTCCGCGGGGCCGAGGGCGCGGCGCAGCAGGCCTCCTTTGCCGATTTGCCCTGGTGGGAGGTCTTCAAGGACCCCACGCTACAGGACCTCATCAAAAAGTCGCTCGCCAACAACTATGACCTGCTGGTCGCCGTCGAGCGCATCGAGCAGGCGCGACAATTGGCCGCACAGGCGCGGTCCCAGTTTTTCCCCTGGTTCGACTACTCAGGAGCCATCGGGGGCACCAAGAACCCGCTGGGAGTCATTGCCGGCGGAGGTGAAGTCAAGTCGAAATCGGAAGGCGCGGCTCTTGTAGCCATCAGTGCGACCTGGGAAGCTGACGTTTGGGGCCGCATCCGGCGCTCAAACGAGGCTGCGAACGCTCAATACCTGGCCACCGAGGAAGCCAGGCGAGCCGTAATGCTTTCGCTGGTGAGCGACGTGGCGCAGGCCTACTTCGAGCTGCTGGGCTTGGACCTTCAACTCGAAATCGCCAAACAGAACACGGCTTCGTTTGGGGATACCTTGAAGCTCTTCAACCAGCGCCTGGAAGGCGGTGTGGCCTCGAAGCTCCAAACCTCGCGAGCCGAGGCCGCCCAGGCCACCGCTGCGGCCACGATTCCTGAGCTGCAGAGGCAGATTGAGCTGAAAGAAAATCAGATCAATCTGCTGCTCGGTCAGAATCCTGGCTCCGTGCCGCGCAGCTCGAAGTTGCTTGACCAGACCTTGCCGCCTGACGTCCCCGCCGGTCTGCCTTCCGCGCTGCTCGAACGCCGGCCCGATGTGCTGACGGCCGAGCAACAGATGCGTGCCGCTAACGCTCAGATCGGGATCGCGACCGCCAATTTCTTTCCCCAGATCGGGCTCACGGCGTTCTTAGGCCGCGGCAGTTCTCCGCTCTCTCAATTCTCAAACCCGAACGCATTAATCTGGAACGCGTTGCTTCGTGCTGCCGGCCCCATCTATCAGGGCGGGAACTTGAAGGCTCAGAAGCGCCAGACTATCTCTTTCTGGAAGCAGACGGTGCTGCAATACCAGCAGACGGCACTTAGTGCTTTTCAGGATGTCTCGAACGCCTTGATCTCACGAGAGCAATATGAGGCCACCCGCGTGGAACAGGCTCGCGCCGAGCAGGCTTACGAAGAGGCCGTCAAGGTCGCCTTTCAGCGCTACAACGCCGGAAAGGCGAGTTACTACGAGGTTCTCGAAGCGCAGCAACTGCTTTTCCCAGCGCAGAGCAGTCTGGCTCAGACCGAGCTCAACCAGCGCGTGGTGATTGTGCAGCTCTACAAGGCGCTCGGTGGCGGATGGAACCTGCAAGACCCGCAGTGGGCCGGGCCGCAGGCGGCGCCATCAGCAGCGCCGAACCCTTAGGAGTGCGGGCGCGTCGCGCCGCCTTGTAGGGCCGGGGCTTGCCCCGGCCAAGGCCGACCCAAGGGTCGGCCCTACCAACCCGCAAATGCAGATTAGAACTCTCGCCTGGCAAGCCTTCCATGAGCTCCACCTCCCATCCCGACGCGCCCGCTGCCGCACCCAAGCGTGCGCTCGTGGTGGGCGCAGATCCAGACCTTCTGACCTTTCTCTCAGGAGTTTTGGGATCCGAAGTCTGGACCCTCCAGCAGGTTCCGAACAACGCGTCGGCGTTGGTCGCGGCCGCCAAGGAACATTTTGACCTCATCATTACCGGCGAAGAGACTTCCGGCCGGGAAGACGTCGAACTCCTGCGCAAAATTCGGCGGGTACGCCCGCACACTCGCCTGATCATTCTCACCAGCCAAAGTACCACCGAGGACGTTATCAGTTCCATGCGCGAGCGAGCCTTTAGCTATTTCTCCAGGCCTTATTGCCTCAACGACCTTGCTGCCATGATTCAACACGCGGCGGAGGAAGCGTGCTGGGACGATGGCATCGAAGTGGTCTCCGCGACGCCGGAGTGGATTCGCACCCAGGTGCGCTGCGACTTGAAGACCGCAGACCGGTTGCTGCAATTTCTCGACGAGGTGGCCGACTTGCCCGATGAGGAGAGGCATGAGGTTGCCCGGGCATTTCGGGAGATTCTGGCGAATGCTATTGAGCACGGCGGGCAGCTCGATCCGATGAAGAGCGTCGAGATCGACTACGTGCGCGCGCGCCGCATGGTGACGTGCCGCGTGGCTGATCCCGGCCCGGGCTTCAACTGGGATGAGATACCCCATGCCGCGGTCGCGAATCCGGAAGATGACCCGATTAGGCATATGGAAGTCCGAAGCGAACAGGGAATGCGGCCCGGCGGGTTCGGGATTCTGTTGGCCCAGCAGCTCGTAGACCAGCTCGTTTACAACGAGACGGGCAATGAGGTCCTCATGGTGAAATACCTGGCGGCCCCTGCGGCTAATGCGCCCTGAGCCGGGTGTGACCGTGGCGAGCTCGTTTGCTGGTTTATGCGTGAGCGATGTCACAGCGAATGATGACGTGAGGCGTATCCTAGTCTTGTGTTGCACCCGTTTGCGACCCCGAGTCATGACCGTGGTGATGGCAATGTCGGGGCTGGCGGCTGTCTTTCCAACTTGCCAGGCACAGGAGACGGTTCCGCAGGCGCCGGCAAAAAAGACCGACCAGCAGATCAACGTGAATTGGCTTTATGGATCCTACGTTCCCAAGGAAGTTCCGCTCCGTTCGCTGACGAATCACGAAAGAGTCAAGCTTTATGTGCGTCAGAGCTTCACCACACCCGGCATTTACGTCAAGACGGCTTTATTTTCTATCGGCGACCAGATCGATAACAGCCCACCGGAGTGGGGAAGTGGGTTCGCAGGCTTCGGACGGCGCTTCGCCTCCCGGCAGGGACAGTTCGTGGTTCAGAATTCTTTCAGTTCGCTGGGCAATGCCATGCTGGGATACGAGCCTCGTTATGATCGTTGCCGCTGTTCCGGGTTTTGGCGAAGGACGGGGCACGCCCTGCTGCGAGACTTCTTCACCTACAACCGCACTGAAAAAGAATTGCGGCCACAGATCCCCCTTTTTGTTGCAGCCTTCGGCGCCGGAGTCGTTGCGGGCACCTGGAAGCCGAATAATGACTTGGTGGGTGAGGGCTACCGGAGTGTGATCACTCAAGCTGGCTTCGGCTTTCTGGCGAATTGGGTGGGCGAGTTTGCGCCCGACGCCAAACGAATCTTGCGGAAGAATAAGGGGGGAGGAACGAGCGCTGGAAAAAACTGAATGCCGCGTGGGGACGGTCCGATGATTTGCCGCCTAGGCGCAACGAGCTTGCCTATCGCGGAACAGTCTTAACCGGGATTCGTCAAGCTTGGGACAGGATGGGAAGGGCACGCTTTTAACCGTGCCGCAAAAGGCGCTCCCCATAACCCTGTCGCTTTTGCTGCGCGCGAGCGGCGTCGCAAGGCCGCCGCTCGCGCAGAAGCACAAACAAGATCATATCCACGTTTTTCGGCGGGGTTAAAACCCCGCCCTTCCACGGGCAACGGGAGTGTCATGAATAATCCAAGTTAAAGGAGGAAGCTATGAGAAATCTTGGAAAGGTTGTGGTCTTATTAGTTGCTTGCTTCATACTGGTAAGCGCGCCCGGAGTGCGCGCGGAGGGACCGCAACAGCAGCCATCACAAACCCAGGCTGCGCCGGCGCAGAAAAGTCCCGCCGCAAGCCTGGGTGTGTTCCCGTACCCTACCAAAGGGCAGGATGCTGCCCAGCAGCAGAAGGATGAAGGCGAATGCTACTCGTGGGCCAAGCAGCAGACGGGCATAGATCCTGCTGCGCCCCCGCCACCCCCTGCAGAAGCAAAACAGGCAAAAGGCGGAGCAGTGAAAGGTGCAGCAAAAGGGGCCGCGGGTGGCGCTGCCGTTGGAGCCATAGCCGGGGACACCGGAGACGGCGCGGCCATTGGAGCAACAGCAGGTGCAGTGCGCGGGCGGCGGCAGCAAAAGAAGGCCAACAAGCAGGCCCAGCAACAAGCACAGGCGGCAGCCGGCCAGCAACAACAGCAGACGCTGGACACCTTCAAAAAGGCATTCGGCGGCTGCATGGACGGCCGCGGCTACTCCGTGAAGTAAGCTGCATTAAGCAGAGTGGATCCGTCGCAGAAGCCAGCGCCAGCCTACGGTGCAGCGCGCAACGAGTAACCCCGAGTCGCTACCGCAGCAGCCACCGGGAAGGTTTCACAACACCCATCGTGCCCTGCCGTTCGAGGGCGTTCGTGATTTCTCGAAAAGCTGTGGAAGCCGCTCATCCGGCGCGGCTGAAGCCGTGCCCTTTTACGCTCTGGCCTAAACGAGAGCGGTCATCACTTGAGGGCGTGGGGGTTACCTATGTTCAAGACTTTGGCCAGCCTGGTGAGTTTCGCCTTGCTGCTGGGCACCGTGGCGGCAACAGTCTCGCGCCCGGCCCTCGCGCAGCATACTGTCGGCTTGAGTCCTGAGGAGGCGCTGGCGAAGCTGCTGGAAGGTAACCAGCGCTTCGTTGCCCGCAAGGCTCAGCATCCCGACCAAAGTGTCACCCGGCTGCACGAGGTGGAATCCGGGCAACATCCCTTTGCGGTGATCCTGAGCTGCTCGGACTCGCGCGTTCCCCCGGACGTAGTTTTCGACGAGGGTCTCGGCGACCTCTTCGTGATCCGCGTGGCCGGCAACGTCACCGACAACGCCGTGATCGGCAGCATCGAATATGCAGTTGAGCACCTCGGCACACCCTTGGTGGTGGTACTTGGCCACCAGAGCTGTGGCGCGGTGCAGGCGGCGGTGAAGGGTGGAGAAGAGGGGAACCACATCCACAGCTTCGTGGACGCCATCAAGCCCCTGGCGGAGGAGGCGAAAAAGCGTCCAGGGGACCCCGTGGACACCTGTGTGCGACTGAACGTGGCGCACGTCGTTGAGCAGCTACGGACCTCGGAGCCCGTTCTGGCCCCGCTCTGCAAGCAGTCCAAACTTCGCGTCGTTGGCGCCTATTACAGCCTTCACACGGGCACCGTGAGCTTGCTGCCGTGACTTGGCATCTTCCCATAGGCTGCCGCGGCCTTTCTGGCGTCGTGGCGAAAAGCCGCGACCTTGGCAAGCGCGTGCTACCTGCAACAATCCTGGCGGCGCGAGCCTGAACATCGTTCGCCACCCCTCGTAACCTGGGCGAGCTTTACGCCCCCGCCCTGACGCAACGCAACTAGCCTACGCCACAGTGGCTAACGGCCAAGCCTACCGATCTTGACAAAAGCGGCGGGGCGTGCTATAAGCAGAGTGTTGTTCACTGGGAGGTTCCTACGCTTCCACCATGGCGCGTATCCGGTTCACCGGCCACCCCGACGCACGGCACGCGTGACTCTGCCACCTGGGGGACACTCAAAAAATCGCGAAATGAAGGAGGGTCCCACGATGTTGTTGATAATAAAGGAGCGATTTTGGGAACCCACGATGTCTATGAAAATAAAAGATTTATTGTTGATAGCCCACGATGTTACATAAAACAAGGGGTTTGCGGCCGAAGCTCGCTGGACTTCTGACTCGGCCCGGGCTATGCATCGAAGAAATTAACGAACGAAGCCAAGAGGTTATTGAAAACAAAGGACATCATTCTTCAAACCCCGATCAAAGCCAAGAGGTTATTGATCCACAACAGGTTGCCTGTTAGACGGCCCTCAAAAAAAGGCCGGGTATAACTACTTATTATAAGGTTTCTTAATGCTCGGGTTCCGCACACAGGGGTGGTGATTCAGCTCGAGTTGTGGCGGCGGGTTTACCCCGCTCATCTCGTGGGCCCCTTGGTGGCGCGTCTACGCCACACATCCGGGGCGTGCGAACTGTCAATTTTGACAGTTCTTTGTGGCGCCTACGAATGATACATTGGTAGGGAAAGGGTAGGAAACGACGACTTTGAGTCTCAGCACCCCGACAAGCCGGAGGACTGTAGGCGGCGGCGTGTGCCGGAGCATCTGCGGTGACTTCGCAGGGTCGTCATCATAGACCTGGAGGTCGAAAACGTATGACGACTTTTCGAGTGTATTGGCTGAGTGCAGCAGCGGCGTTGTGGGCCGCGCTTGCAACGCTTTGCCTGGCCGCCCCCTCACCCCAGCAATCGGGTGAGACGGCTGCGCAGCCGGCTTCCGCTGCAGTGGAAACTCAGGCCGTGTCTCTTCCGCACCTGCAAGAAAGTGCTTCCGTAGCGGTAAACGGCCCGTTCCAGAATCCGTTTGCGGCTTTCGGACGCAGTGTGACGGACGCAAATCGCAACTCGACTGACGCTGAACCTGCGGCCGCACCCGCAGCGTACCCTGGAGCCCCTGCGCCTTCGCCTTCGTCCTCAAGCTGGGCGCCGACGCACTTCGAAATTGTGGGTTTCGTTTTTTGGAGAAACGTCACGAGTAACGGTGGTCTCACCACCACCAACTACGGCAGCGCCAACTTCAGTGATCTGCGCATCGGCAATATGGCTGCCGGTCCCGATTTCCGCTTCACCTGGACCCCGGACCGCAAAATACTGGGAGCGACCAGCAAAGTCTGGTTTGACTACGACCATATCAACCGGTCCCGCACGACCACGGTTACGAAGAGTATCGCATTGCCGGGCACCATCTACATCGTCAATTCGACCCTGAACGCCGATTTGAAGACCACCGAGTGGGTGGTCGGGTATGCGGGTCGTTGGGGCAACGAGAAGTTCAAGATTGGTCCCTACGGTACACTGGGTCGGCTCACCACGAATTTCACGCTCACCAACCTGACCGCCAATGCGCCGCCGCCGATCACAAAAAGTGTGAATTACCCAAACCTTATCGGCACGCTAGGCGTTGACTTCGATTATACGCCGGTACAGCAGTTCGACTTTTACGGAAGGCTAGGCGCGAATCCCTGTTGCGGCGGGGGGTGGCACGTATTCGAGTCTGAATTCGGGGCAAAGTATTACTTCAGACGAAATCTCAGCGTACTGGGTGGAATCCGCTACGACTATCTGAAGCGGGACTTTACAGTCGCCGCCACGGAGGTGGGTAACACCAGCGTCGGACCGTTTTCCGGCTTTCTGAAGTTCCCGGGCTGGGGACCTTTCGTGGGCGCCTCGTTCAGGTTTTAGAGTGTTGCGGCGGCAGTTAAGAGAGGACGAGATCTTCGTTTGAACGAAGCCGGAATGTTATTGATAACAAGTGACTTAAATTTATGAACCGGCTGAAAGCCCGATGTTATGAAAGCAAGCTAGTTAGCTCCGTCAAGCCGCAGCCTGGTGGATCAAGCGGACGATACCGCCCGAAGCCGCCTCGCGGCCAGCGTCAACATCAGGCGAGTCATTCCGGTGAGGATCATGCTGATGCCCAGCAGAATTCCGATGACGTACCACGCGCTTGAGACCAGGTGCCGCCAAATGATAAGCGCGAGGATCACGGTGATGATTCCGTTGAAGAGCATCCAGCCCGCTCCGGGTGACCCGCGCACCTTGAAGTAAGCGGCGAGGTCCGCAATGCCCTCGACGAAGAGGAAAATGGAGATCGCCAACGTCAGCGTCGCCATGCCGAGAAGAGGGTGAATGAGAAAGTAAATGCCCACGCCCAGATAGAGAACGGCCACCAGCAGCTTCCACGCGATACTGCCGGCCCCCTTGGCTTGGAAGGCATGCAGAAACTGGAAGACGCTGCTGAAAATGAGCACCCATCCGATGACGAGTACGGCTCCGAAAGAGACTTCCCAGGGCAGGGCCAGGGCGAACATGCCGGCCACAATGGAGAGTATGGCCCAGGCGATCCCCCAACCGAAGGCTCGCTTTGAAACGGCTTCCGTTGCTTCGCTCATCCTGCCTCCTCTAGCCTATATGACTGTGCGCTCACGCTGATCTTTCGGGCCGCGCCGGGCGCGCCCCCTGCGGGCTCGCCGAAAACCGCCGCCATGAAAAATCAAGGTCGCCGCCCGCCAAAAACCGGACTCCGAGAATACTCCAGATAACGCCGGCGCTCAAGGAATTCGTGCCCGACTTGCGCGATTGCGGCTGGTCAGCGCCTGCGACGCGGACGAGGCGCCTCTTTCACACCATGCGGAGGCCTGCTAAACTAGAGTTATCGGGGTGGTGACCGTGTTTTTGAAAGATGCACGCCCGGTCTGCGCTTTTCCCGGCTCTTCCGGAATTCAACAACGGTTCGTGCTCCCGGCGATGCTCCTGGCGCTCGCGCTTGCGGGTCCAACCGCATCGGGAGTGGCGCAGTCGAACGCCCCGGCCCCAGCGAATCAATCTGCGTCTTCGAATCCACCGAACAACGCCGGCACCAAGCCCAAGCCGGTTGCCCTCGATCAGGGTGGTAGGATCAATCTCATCCGTGGACTTTCCAGCGAGGTCGCCGTGGCCAAGCTGGCCCTTCCGCGCGGGAAGCATGGAGTGTACCTGGACTCCCATGGCAAGCTCGACCAGGCCAAGGCAATGCAGGAGCTCAGGGAGAATGGTCCTGCCGTTAATGCAGGCACGCCCATTGAGATCACCAAGGTTGATTTCAAAGCGGACAGCCTGACGTTTGAGATCAACGGCGGTGGCAAGAATGGCCGGCATTGGTATCAACACATCGAGATTGGGATGGGTACCAGCACGCAGCCCATTGCCCCGCAGGACCCCAATCAGGCGATGGTTTACGGCTCCTACGTTACCGTGAAGTTTCCGGGGCGCGTTCCGGAGCTCACGGTGGCCGAAACGAAGCAACTGCTCGCGCCAGTGCTTGACTTTGAGCGCCACTCACCGACCGTACTTTACTCGCCGTCAGTGCCACCCAAGGTCAAAGCAGCAATCAAGAATCATGAGGTGCTGGTGGGGATGGATCACGACGCCGTGCTTTCCGCCAAGGGACCGCCCGACCGCAAAGTGCGTGAGGATCAGCCGGACGGCAGCGAGAAGGAAGACTGGATTTACGGCCTTCCCCCGCACGTGCTCTACGTCACCTTTGACGGCGATACGGTGGTGAGGGTGAAGCAATACTAGAAGACTGCGTTGCTCAGCATTCTCACCACTGAAACTCCACCCTTGTCCGATGCGTCGCGAACTCTCCGTACGGTTCAACGCACAGCGTGCGAATCACGCTCTCGCTCTCTGTGTAAGCCAGAAGAGCGGTGAGCGCGTTGCGGGATTTTTCGCCGAGCGCCAGATAAGGGTCCGGAAGGTAGAAGTCAGTTTGCGGTCCCGCGATCACATAGCGGCCCACGAATCGTCCGTTGAGGTAGAGCAAGGCGTCGCGCTCAGCCTCGAAGCTGACCTTCCACGGAATCGACCATCCTTCAGGCGCAGCAGGTACACCAAACAAGGCTTGACACCAGCAGAACGCCGGCACAATTCCACTCTGGCCGGAGGCGCTCACCGATGTGCCCTTCGGGGGCTTAAACTTGGGGTCAAGTCGGCGGCCTTGCATTGCGGGCGAAAACTGCTGAACCTGCCACTTCTCGATCGATGTGCTGGAGGACTCATTTTCTCCGAGACGGACCGTAGCGACGCCCTTCATCTCGGCGATATTCTCGCCGAAGTTCGGAGCGCCGAACAGCTCGTAGGAAATCTCCAGCGTGTTGCTTCCCGAGTGGGCGTAATCCGCCAGCGCAAAATCGGCGGTCTTCAAGGGTTTGGAGGCTTGCGGCACCAGCTTCCCGTTGATGAACACCTTCTTGCCGTCGCCGGCGAAGGCGGTGATGAACATCCGCGGCTGGTCCTGGTAGTTGAATTCGGCCTGATACTTGACGTAGCCGTAAGGCAGCGGGCCCAGGTCGTCGAGCGGCCGCAATGGCGTGGTGAGCCAGTGGCCCTGGGCGGGATCAAAGCGCTCAATGGATATCGGCACTGGCTTCGGATTTTGGCGCGCAGCGGGCACTTGCGGCGTGCTGACGTTGAACGTCAATGTTTCCCAATGCCGATCGAACTGAAGCTCGGTCTCTGCACCATCCAACCACAGCTTTTGCGGAATCGGGGGAATCAGCGCCTTCACCGTGTGGTTGCCGGACGCGAAGTCAAGATCGGCCCAGACTGTTTTCTTTGACCGCCCGCTTCCCGCGATTACCGCGGCATCCGTAAAGAACGGGACTGCGAAAGTGCCCTTCTGCTCCTCTTTAGGTAAAGCAGCGCTGCCGGGCAGAATCGAGTTCGGCCATTCTACGGTCCAGCTCTTTAGCGCCAGCTCGCGCGGCACCACGATCACCTCAAGGTCTCCCCGATAGAGCAGCATCTTTTCGGCCTGCTCGACGCGCACGCCGCACACCCAGGACTCAAACTCCCGGTCCCAATACTGGTATACCGTCTCACCTTCTACATGGGGCTCATTTTCCTCGGTCTCGGCGTCGAGGCTGAATTCCACCAGGCGGCCGGGCTCATCGTAGATCACCAGATACGCGCGACCGCTATCTGAGTAGCCTAGCACTTCGCCGGTGCTATAGCGAAGCACGTGATCGCCGACGGGAATCTGCACGGGCAGCATCTTCATCTCGTGCGGGCCCAGTTCCAGCTCGCCCTCGCGCGGCACGGTGATGGGCCTATGCGTAGGGGAATTGGGGTCTTGAAATGTAGCCTTGAAATGTTGGCTAGCGTTCCCGTTCTCCCGGATAAACACCACTCCGCTCTTGCCGTTCACTCGCAGTGAGACGCTCACCTGCGGATTGGTGGAGCTGGTTGCGTTAGCCGCCGCCTCGGTCCGGATCAGCATGGGGCCGAAGAGCTTCAACGAAGCGCCGATGCCGCGCGCGGCGTAATATTTTTCCCACAACCCTCCCGGCTCACGCAGGGGAGCAGCATAGTCATACGTGGTGGTCAGTTTCTTGGCAGCCCAATCAAAGTTGGTGCCGCCGAAGCCCATATAGTAGTTGTAGTAGGTCACGCCCTGCTCGATGGCGGTCTTGGAAACCAACTCAAGCTGGCGCCCGTTCACGCCGTCCTGGTCCACGGAAAGCTTACCCCCGAACTCGGAGAACCATCCACCCTGAAGCTCGGTGATGCCCAGCGGCGCTTCCGGCTGCTCGCGGCGCAGCTTGGCAAGCGCGGGGATCACTTCCTGGGTCACGTGCCACCGCGGGTAGAAATTGCAGGTGTCCATGATGCGCGAGAAGTCGGGGTCCTGGCGGTTGCGCACTTGCTTCGTCCAGCAGGTGATGAGCGGGATATCGATGCCAGATTTCCACGCCATCTGCGCCAGCGCGCGCACGTACGCGGCCTTGTCCGCGTCGGGCAGCTTCCAATAGTCGTACTCGTTTTCAATCTGCATCAGGATGATGGGCCCGCTGTGGGTCACCTGATGGCGCGCAATCACTGGCAGAACCTCGTTGAACCAATGCTGCGAAGTACGGATGCTTTCGGGGTCATTCGAGCGCAGGGGAAAGCGCCGATTGATGACCCAACGCGGGAAGCCCCCGGAATCCCATTCCGCGCACACATAGGGACCAGGACGGGCGATGATGTAGAAGCCCATGCTGCCCACGAGCCTCACGAAGTCTTCAAACTCGCTGAGATCCACATGGCCCTGTTCGGGCTCGTGGTAGTTCCAGAAAACGTAGGTCTCAATCACGTTGAAGCCCGCGGCGTGCAGCTTCATCAGCCGATCGCGCCACAGCTCTCGCGGACACCGAGGATAGTGGAAAGCTGCGCCGAACAGAAACATGTCCCGGTCATTGACGGTGAAGCACTGGCCGTCATAACGGATAAACCCCGGCATCGGGAATTGCACTGCGGCCGGTCCGGCTACGCCGGCCGATCCTGCCAGCCCGTCATGCGCCTGCGCTCGCGGAGGCAACAGAAGCGCGCCACCCAAACCCGAACCGAGACCCGCAGCCAACGGCGCCGAAACGACCGATCGCAAGAAGTCGCGCCGCGAACTGGGGCTGATGCCGCCTTCCTCTTGTCCAGGTTGCTCAGAGTTCTCTGGGCCAGACTTGTGCATATCAGCCGCGCCTCCGATCAGTGCCGTAAGTAAATTGATCTATACAGAAATTGGACATCGGAAGATATTCCGAAGTCAACTTGGCGGAGGTCAACGGCGGCGCACGTCTAGACTGCCTGGGCAGGGGATTCAACTGTAGCCATCCTAAATGAGCTAAGCACCATATTTATCAATAACATTCCAGGATGTTCGGGTCTAAGTCATTTGTTTTCATATACATTCCAGGGTATTCTCATTTGTCCCATTTTTCTCATTTCCGGTCCTTTATTATCAACAACATTCCAGGATAGGCCGAAAAAAATTCTTAAAATTTTGTGCCGCGAGGGACAGAACCAGAACGGCCATCCAGTAGCACCGATGATGAAAAAACTCGATTCACGTCATTTCGAGCGGAGCGAGGAATCTAATAAGTCTTTTATTTTCAGAGCGAGATTTCTCGCTCCGCTCGAAATGACATGAACCCGCATGCCGTTTCTCATCACACTGTGGGGGCCGTTCGGAGTTGAACCCCGAATTTGGGCACTTGACATCGCATAACCCATTGGCTATCATCAACATCGTGGGATAGGCGAGCTAACCAGCTTATTTATCATGAACATCGTGGGATAGAAAATCCGGTCCTTTGTTTTCAATAACATCGTGGGATGTTCCTTCATTTTCGATGTTAAAATTTGGGTGCCTTCCAAACGGCGAAGCCACCCCGCCGGTTTCTGCCCGTGCTTTTTGGATCGCTTCACGCAACTTGTTCCACCCGAAAATGACCCTTAATTCGACGCCTCGTTCCTGTATAGCATAAGACTTGACGTCTGTCAAGCCATTCTTTCGATTAGCTTTTGCTCAGACTGTAGCGTTTATAGGTAGGCTACATTTGACTTAATGAGAAGGAAGTCGGAGCCATCGGGAGCGATCCCGAACCACTCAGCCCGCCGACATGGAACTGATACCTGATTCCAGGGTGGTTATCGATGTAGAGCGGGGCGCCGAAACGCGTCCTACTGATACTTGAAGCAGAGCAGCGCAGAAGGTGGAACCAGTCCTTGCTTCCATTAACAAGCGCTGCCGTATGGGCCTTCCGAAGAGTGGGGCTTCACCGGATTTCCTCATCCGGCAGCACTTAATATGCAAAGCGAGCGTGACGCGTACGTGATGCCCAAGGTTTGCGGATTTTCCCACCGTCGCCGGTGGAAAAGCCGGGGCTTCGTGCACAGGATGCCTCTGTAACCCAAGCGGTTAGGAATTGTGATAGAATGGAAAAGTGCCGACGGTCGTCAGACTTAATGAACTGCGGGTAGTGGTTTATCCGAATGATCACGGGCCGGCGCATGTCCACGTGATCGGGCGAGGCCACGAGGCGGTGTTTAACCTAGACTGTTGGGCCGGGCCGGTGGACCTGCGGGAGAACTACGGCTTTTCGGGTCGGGAGATCGCCCGCATCGAATCCGGGTTGACGGCCCCCTCTCAGAGGGTGTACTCCAACGCCGCCATTCCCGCGAAGGCGGGAATCCACTGGTTTTGACGGAGCCCCACCAGGCGTGGGAGAAAATTCATGTCGGCTCATAAAGGTATCGAATCGGCTAATCAACGGGCTCGGGCGCTGCAAGCTACAGTTCCCCGAGCTATTTCCGCGAACTATGATCGCAAGACCGGGCGGGTGGTGATTCATCTTAGCTCAAGACTGATTGTCAGTCTTTCGCCGCAGGACGCGGAGGGACTGCAAAACGCCCGGCCCGCACAGCTCGAAGAAATTGAAATCAGCCCTTCGGGCTTCGGCCTGCATTTTCCGAGGCTTGATGCGGACCTCTACGTACCCAGTCTCCTGGAAGGCCTACTCGGCTCCAGGAAGTGGATGGCTTCGAGACTGGGCCAGGTGGGTGGCCAATCGCGAAGCCGAGCCAAAAAAGCGGCAGCCAAGGCAAACGGAAGGCTGGGAGGAAGGCCGAGGAAGACCTTTGCGGCTGGCTGAGCGAGGGTCGCGCGTTTGCGGAGATTGAAGCGGTCGATGTTGCGAGCGCACACGCATCGCAGACCTCCCGGGAAAGCCGCAGAGGAACGCAAGCTACGCGTACCTCTGCGCTACGCCCGCTGACCGTGGCGACAGATTGGCCGGCGGATTGCCAGTGAGGTCGGAACAGTTCTGAAAGCTCAGGCGGGGACTTCAGGCAACTGATAAATGACTGGCCTGAAGGCGGGCGGAGGAATCGGCTTGCCCTCGGCGTTTGCCGCCTCGATCCAGGCGGCTTTAGCTCGGAGTACCTCTGCCAGAGCCTCTTCCGCGGTCTCGCCGAACGCAGAGCAGCAGGAGAGGTCAGGAATGTCCGCTACGTAGCCGCCGTCTTCTTCGCTGTAGAAAATGTTGATGTGGTAGTCTCTCACTCCTCACCGCCTAAGGACAGACTATACCGTTCCGCCAGGCCAAGCAACTGCCTCACCTGGTACGGCTTGGCTTTCCCATGCACTTCCTGGAGGTTCACTAACTCCCGGACGTTGGCGTGAACATAGATGTGGTGGCTCCCACTTACCCGCGACAGGCGGAAGCCAAATGCGCGGGCAAGCGCGCAAGCCTCGGTGATCACCTCAAAACCGGCCAACGATGATCAGGTCAAAACCGGCCAACGAACCCGATCCGGGACTAAGGTTCTTCTACCTTACCTGATGCTCATTCGGCAAGCCTGTTTTGGTGCGCCAGC
>Ga0335085_10005552_pt1 | contig 20182 bp, 20 predicted proteins | sample Lox_Sample_45_FD_206712 | JGI IMG/M metagenome (GOLD analysis project Ga0335085, IMG submission 206712) | Soil microbial communities from Loxahatchee National Wildlife Refuge, Florida, United States - Lox_Sample_4.5 | ecosystem: Environmental > Terrestrial > Soil > Wetlands | place: USA...
GAAATGAAGCGCGGGCAGAGGTTTTACCGACAGTGAATTGAAGGGGTAGCGGCGTTGAGTTCGCGTGCCATTCGCGGCCGACTTTTGACGTTCTTGCGCGCGCCGCGCGGCGCCGGTGACGCCCAAAGCTATCGCTACATCGACGACGGCATCATCCTGGTCAAGGACGGCCGCATCGAAGCGGTCGGGCCGGCGGACGAGTTGACTGCGCGGTTGGCTGCGCGGACGCCCGTGGAGCGTCATGCGGGCGCGCTCATCCTGCCCGGTTTCGTCGATCCGCATATCCATTATCCGCAAACCCAGGTGATCGCGTCCTACGGCGCCCAGCTGCTCGAATGGCTGGAGAAATACACTTTCGTCGAGGAGCAGAAATTCGCCGATCCTGTGCACGCCGCCCGCAACGCCGAATTCTTCCTCGACGAATTGGCGCGCAACGGCACCACCACGGCGGTGGCCTATTGCACGGCGCATCCGGCCTCGGCCGAGGCGTTGTTTGCAGCGGCACATAAACGGAATGCCGGCATGATTGCCGGCAATTCCGTCATGAATCGCAACGCCCCGCCCGGACTGCTCGCGCCGGCAGCGACTGCGATGGCCGACAGCCGCGATTTGATCCGGCGCTGGCACGGCACCGGGCGGCAGCGCTACGCGGTGACGCCGCGCTTTGCCATTACTTCAACGGACGAACAGCTAGCTGAGCTTGGCGCCTTGCTGAAGGAATTCCCAACTGTCTTGATGCAAACTCATCTCGATGAGAATCTGAACGAGATCGCAACCATCAAGCGGCTGTTTCCGAACGATCCGAGCTACACCGCGGTGTACGCCCGCTTCGGCCTGCTCGGTCCGCGTTCGCTGCTGGGCCATTGCATCCATCTCGAGTACAGTGAAGTCGCGCTGCTGCGCGATACCCAATCGATCGCGGTGTTTTGCCCGACGTCGAATCTGTTCATCGGCAGCGGGTTGTTCGACTATGAACGCCTCAACGCCGCCGGCGTGCGCATCGCGCTCGCGACGGACGTCGGCGGCGGCACGTCCTATTCCATGCTGCGCACCGCAGCCGAAGCCTACAAGGTGATGCAACTGCAGGGCCAGAACCTGCCGGCGCTCGCGGCGTTCGACCTGATGACGCGAAGGAACGCCGCAGCGCTTGGCCTCGAAAACGAGATCGGCGCCATCGCGCCCGGCGCCTTCGCCGATCTCGTCGTGCTCGATGCGCGCGCCACGCCGGCGACGGCGCATCGCATGGAAGTGGCGCGCAATCTCGAAGAGGAATTGTTCGTGCTGATGACGCTCGGCGACGACCGCGCGGTGCGCCAGACCTACATCGCGGGCGAACCTGCCCTTGAGTCCCACCGTTAGGGCGACGGCCGGACGACGGCGGCGAACCCAAATCGCGCGACACTGCACGTCTGTTACCGGGTGTTAACGAACTTTTGGTCTTCTGGCTTCTTCGATCGGGAGCTGAGGAACGCCATGCGTAACGCGGGGTCGTAGCGTGGCTGTCAGTGCGCCATGACGCAACTCGTCACCACCTCTTCGTTGGACGGCGCAACGCCCTCGATCTGGCTATGGCTTCGCAAATTCCTGGCTCGTCAAAGCATCACACCGCGGCCGACGGTTAGCCGGTCGGCAGGCGAGGCGTGGAGAGCCGCTGAGCATAGCGGCCAAGTGGTTGCGAGAACGGCCGAGGCCGTAGGCAACATCGAGGCGTCGTCGGGTGGGACTTCCGGCATCATCGGCATAATCGACGAACTCGCGCGGCAGACAAGCTTGCTTGCGCTCAATGCGGCAGTGGAGGCGGCGCGCGCCGGCGAAGCGGGCCGCGGTTTCGCCGTCGTGGCATCGGAGGTACGCGACCTCGCCGAGCGGTCATCACAGGCCGCCAAGGACATCAAAGACATCATGATGAGCAACGCCCGGGTAATGGAAGGCGTTGAATTCATCAATCAAACCGGCCAATCGCTCGGCGAGATCGTCCGGTCGTCCAGGGAAGCGGCCGGCATAGTGACGGAAATCGCGACAGCCGGCGCCCAACAATCCGGCAGCATCGAGCAAGTCAACAAGGCACTCAGCCAACTGGATCAGATCATCCAGCAGAACTCCGCGTTGCTGGAGCAGAGCGCCGCGACTGCAAAAATGCTGGAGACTAGGGCTGCGGCCATCAGTGTGCGGGTCGGCACGTTCCGAATCACTGCACGCGACGCCCGGCCCCGGCAGATCTCAACGGCCGCCTGAAGGCGCCATTTCGCACACCGGATCTGTATCGTCCGGTGCGCGGGCGACGAGCACGCAAGTCCAGGGCAAGCTACGCGGCCTGCAGCAGCAGTTCCGTCAGTTCGTTGGGCATGTCGATCTGAACGAGGTGCGTGCACGGCAGCGTATGCATGACCCAGCCCTTGTCGTTTTTGAGCTTCTCATAAAACGGCGTGAACGTCGTCGGCGCCGGAACGTTAGCGTAGATGTAGGTTTTCTTCTCGATACGATCGATGCCGCCGGAAAGCTTGATCGGTTGAACGAAGCAAGCGGTCGGATGCGGCGACGTGCGCGCATCCACATAGGCCGCGACTTCCGGCTTGGCACCAAACATTGCCGCGCCGAAGAAAGGAATGGTGTAGCCGTCAGGCTTTGGCACCGGCCCGCCCGGCGGCAACAGACTGACCAGCGACTGGCCGTTCTCCGGGACAAACGCGTCGAGGTAGACCAACGACGCGATCCCCTCGGGCATCCGATCGGCGACGCCGGTGATGACCATGCCGCCATAGGAATGGCCGACCAGAACCACCTCTGACAATTCTTCGCGATCAATCACGTTGACGATGTCGGTGACATGAGTATCGAGATCGATGCTCGGGCTCATCAGATGCGAGCGCTCGCCGAGCCCGGTCAGCGTCGGCGTATAGACTTCGTGCCCCGCTTTGCGCAGCGCCTGCGCATTCTGCCGCCAGCACCAGCCGCCGATCCAGGCGCCATGCACCAGGACAAAGTTCGCCATTGCTTCCTCCCGTACCTTGACCGTAATCACGTCGCTTCTGCTGGCGGTCTCGCTGACTCGATTGTCCACGATTCCAACAGCGCATCAGCGCTTGGGACTTGTAGCCGCATTATCACGGGCCGCAACCAGGCCGAGACCGATACCACCCGACAGCCCGCCCACAATAATGCCGATCGGCATGAATGTGAAAAATATCAGCATGCCGGAATAGCCTTCAAATGAAGTGGTTTGAAACAGCGCAGTCCAGGCAAAGCCAAGCCCGACGCCGATTACGCCTCCGGCGATTACTCCTAAAATCAGGCCGAGACACCCGAGCGTCGCGACTTTCATAAACTTCGCTCATCGGTTCTCATTGTTCGATCATCTTGACGAGCGCGCCCTTGATGATCTTGCGCGTCGGCGTCATCGGCATCGCCTCGATGGCCACCAGCCGCTCGGGCCATTTGAACTTGGCAACGCCCTGACCCTCCAGCCAGCCGCACAACGCTTCAAGGCCTAGGGTCTTGCCTGGCTTGAGTACCACGCAGCAGCAGGCGCGCTCGCCGAGGATCGGATCGGGCATTGGCACGATCGCGCTTTGCAGCACCGCCTCGTGCTGATCGATCAGCGCCTCGACGTCCGATGGATTGAGCTTGACGCCGCCGCGATTGATCAGGTCCTTGCTCCGCCCGGTGATGCGGACATGGCCTGCCGCACTCATCACCCCGAGGTCGCCGGTGCGCAGCCAGCCGTCAGCGGTGAAGATGCCGTCATTGGCGGTGGCGTTGTCAAAATATCCGGCGAACACCGAGCAGCCGCGCACCTGCAATTCGCCCTCGGCTTCGGGCGGCATCGGTTTGCCATCGAGATCAGCAATGCGGACCTCGCTGCCGGATGATGGCTTGCCAATCCAGTCGTAGCGTTCCTTTGCCGGCTCGCGCGGATCGCCGAGCAGCACCGCGAACGTTTCGGTCATGCCCCACAGCTCGATCACGCGGCCGCCGGCCAACTTCTCCTCGAAGGCGCGCTTTAGTTCCGGCGCGCAATAAGATCCCGACACGATGACCTGCCGCAGGCTGGTGAGATCGCGGCCGTCCAGCAGCCCGGCTTTGAGCAGCGCCGCGACGTGCGGGGGCGCAACGAAAGCGTGCGTCGGCTGATCCTGTTCCAGCGCGGCAGCAAGCGCCGGCGGTGTGAACGCCGGAAGCGGCATGAAGGTCGCTCCGGACATCAGCGCCGCGTTGGCGATAAAAAGCCCGAAAGCATGGGTCAGCGGCGGAACACTCAAGATCCGATCGCCGGGTTTCAGATCGAACACCGGCAGACTTTGCCGCGGATTGGCGAGCAGAGATTGAAAACTGTGCGGCACCGCCTTGGGGGCATCCGACGTGCCCGAGGTGTAGCACATCAGCGCCGCGTCGCTTGCGACCGGTGGCGCCGGCAGCATCGCCGGATCGGCGTCGGCGATCAGGACTTCAAAAGAAAGGACGCCCGGGCGCGGCGGCCCGACGGTGATGACGTGCTGGAGATTTGGCAGCCGCTCGGTGAGTGTGGCAAACAACGCGGGCGGATCGGATTTGTCGGTCGCGGCGCCACAAAACACCGCGCGCGCCCGCGAGTGACGCAGCAGCGGCTCAGCCTCGGCGGCGCCGTACGGCGTGTGCAGGGTTGAGAACACGCCGCCGAGCCGCGCGACCGCATAATAGATGACCGCAAATTCGGGTGTGCTCGGCAGCTGCACCGTGACGACGTCGCCGCGGCGCACGCCAAGCCCCGCCAGCGCGGCAGCAAGCCGCTCGGCCCGATCGAGCGCCGCACAGTAGCTGACCGGTGAATGACCGGGCGCAGCAATGGCGATTGCGTCCGGCGTCTCCCTCGCCCAGCGTTGCAGATAGCTGGCGACGGTGTCGGCGCTCCAGCGGCCGCTTTCGAGTTCGCGACGGACGTGATCAGGGCGAAAGCGCAACGCGTCGCGAATGGCGAGCGCGTCCGCGCTGAATTGCGGCTCGTTGTAAGGATCGCGTTCCATCCCCCGCCCGGCGCGAAAGCGTCGCCCGCCGCCGAGCTGGAACAGGCGATAATACCGCTCCGGCTTGAAGCGCCGCTGCTCGAGCAGCACGCGGATGAAAGTCACCTGGTCCGTGGCAAGCCCGAGCCGGACTGCGATCTCCGAATCGGACAAACCGGTGCCCGGCCGCTGCCGCTCGATCTCGTCGAACTGCAACAGCCGCACCGGATCGCCGCGGCGGTCCTGAACGTTGGTGCTGAGATCAAAAATGACCGGGCCGAACGCCTCGATCATCTCGTGCGTGACGCCGAGCCGCTCACGCCGCGTTGGCGCCGCCATTCTGCACCTTTCGCGACGAAGTTGCGCGATGCGCCGCGCCGCGCTTCAGCGGGTCCGCAAGCGGCGCGCTGGTCGCAACCGGGCAGACGCGCATGCACTCGAAACACTGCGCAAACAGTCCGCCATTGCCGACCGTCATTCGGTACCACAGCACCTTGTTGCGTTCGCCGAGCAGCAACGCCTCACGTTCCTCGGGATTATCGGTGGCGATGGCGTCGCGCAACAATTGCGGCACGGTCTCGAATTGCTGGGTGAGCTCGGCGCAGGCGGCCATGTCGTAGTGCATCGACGCCTGTTTGCCGTCGGCGTCGATCTCGCCCGACAAACACTGCGCCGGACAAAATTTCATGCACGGGGTGCGGCCTTCGCGCCGAAACATGCTGACGCAGCTCGGCGCCGGGCACGGGTTCTCAGCGAGCGGCTTGTCGGGCGGCAATGCCAGCTCGGTAAAGCACGAAGCGTAGTACATATAGCCGTAGTCGGGATGCAGCAGAATGTCGCCGGCCAGACTGCGGGCGCCGAGGCCGGCGAGTTCGGCATGCAGCTTCAGGCTCTGCAGCGGATAGCGCGCGCCCAGCTCTGGATCCATGTCGGGCGGACAATAGATCGCCGGCACGCCGAATTTTTGCTCGATGTAAAAGGCGAGCCCGTAGACGATCTTATAGGCGCGGCTCTCGGTGCTGCCGAAATAACTCAACGCCTTGGCCGGCACGCGCCAGGCGCCTGCGGTCGAGCCGCCGACGCCTACTGCGATCACCGATTTCACACGCGGCATCAGGTCTTTTGGCCGATGCCCGGCGGGCGCGATCCGGTCGACGGCGTCGAGATCGGCAATGCCGGCGACCAGCGCGCCTTTCCGCAAGCAATACTCGATGATGGCCTGCTTGGCCGCCGCCGGATCGATAGCGGGAGCCCGGCTCACTTTGCCTGCCAGGCGGGCGCGCGTTCGTACAAAATACCGATGTGCGCCAACTTCTCTGCCCCGGTTCTCGCGACGATCGGAGCCTATCGCCCGCGTCAGCCAAAGTCACGCCGCGTTACGGTTGAACTGAGAGTTCGACCGATCCGAGGCCGATCAGCTCGAAACGATAGGCGCACGGCGGCTCGGGAAACTTGGTAGTCACCAGGTTTCCGGTCATCACAATAGCTCCGGCGCGCAACGGCGTTCCGCTTCGGGCGAGATGACTTGCGAGCCACGCTACCGAATGGAACGGGTGGCCGAGAACGTCGCGCCCGAATCCGCGATCGGTGTTCTCGCCGTTTACGGAGACTATGCCTTCGATCGAGGCAAGCTCAGGCCAGGGGTGCACGAAGTCTCCGAGCACGATGCCTGCGTTCCAGGAATTATCGGCGATCACCGAAAGCACCTCGAGGTTGCGATAGTCGGCGTGGCGGTCATCGATGATTTCAATCGCCGGGCAGACCGCATCGACCGCGTTCGCCACGTCGGCAAGTCCAAGCACATGACCGGCCGGCACAAGATCGCGCCCGAGGCGCACTGCAATCTCAAACTCGAGGCCCATTCTGCCGTAAGCCGAAACACTGACAGCGGCGCCAGACCCATGCACGCGATCCTTGAGCACGACCCCGGCAATCGGACTGTCGATACCGCACATCTCCTGCATGCGCTTTGTGGTAAGCCCGATCTTGTAGCCGGCAGCACTTGTATGGCGCGCCAGCATCTGCAACCGCACATGTTCGCGTTGCACCGCATAGGCGTCATCGACGCCGCTCATTCCGAACGCAGCGGCGAAAGGCCGAAATCGGACGCTGCTGCGGTGCTCATCGACAAGCGCTTCCGCCGCCCGGATCACATCGCGCTCTGGCATCCCGCAGGCCGGTTCTGTCATGAGCTTCCAGTATAATTGCGTATACCAAGGTTGCGCCACTATGCCTTCTTGCCGACGCGTGCGTGCGCGGCGAATCCGAAGTGCCATCCCCCAGGGTCCCAGGCTTCAGATGTTGCTCAAGGAGGGCTATACGATGCAGGTCGAAACCACGCACCCGCCAGCCCGGCACGAGGCGCAATAATGCGCATCATTGTTTGTTCATTTTTATTTGTGCTGTTGGGAACGGCCCACGGCTTTGCCGGCGACTGCCCCGGAAACCCCAATGCGCTCGGCACCAGCCGCGTTATGGCGGTCGATCCGGCCGAATATCCGTTGGTCGGAACCTGGCAGTACCCGCAGACGCTTCCGCTTGCCGATCATGAGGTCGTTCTGACTTTCGATGACGGTCCGCTGCCGCCACACACCACGCGCGTGCTCGACACGCTGAAGTCAAATTGCGTGAAGGCGACCTTCTTTATTGTCGGCCGCATGGCCAAGAGCTTTCCAGGCCTGGTGCGGCGGGCCTACCTGGAAGGGCACACCATCGGCACCCATACCGAAGATCATCCGATGAATATGCCCAAACTTCCACTCGAACGGAGCGAACAGGAAATACAGGACGGTATTGCCTCGGTGACCAAGGCCCTCGGCGGTTCCGCGCCCGCGCCGTTTTTTCGGCTTCCGGGCTTTGCGCGCTCCGCGGCGATCGAGAAATATCTCGCCTCGTTAGGGATCATGCTTTGGAGCGCCGATGCGATCGCCGGCGACTGGAAGCCGATTTCTTCGGACGAAGTTATTCGGCGTAGCCTCGACCGGCTCAATGACAAGGGAAAGGGAATATTGCTGCTGCACGACATCCATGAACGCACGGTGCAAGCCTTGCCGGCGTTGCTCAACAAACTGCAATCGGCCGGGTATCATGTTGTCCAGGTCGTGCCGGCCGGGCCTGGCCGGCCGAAGACCGTTGCAGCTCCGGCGCAATAGAACGTTGGGCGCGGGCACGGACGAGAATACGCAGCGATGCACGATCCCTATAGTTTGATCCAGCGACTGCCGAAGTGCGAACTGCACATTCACATCGAGGGCAGCCTGGAACCGGAATTGATGTTCGCGCTGGCGAGCCGCAACGGTATTCGCCTGCCCTACGTGTCGGTAGAAGCGCTGCGCCAGGCTTACCGGTTTCGCAATCTGCAGGATTTTCTCGACATCTACTATCAGGGCATGTCCGTTTTGATCACGGAGCAGGATTTTTATGACCTCGCCTACGCCTATCTGCAACGCGCAGCCGCCGACAATGTGCGGCACGTCGAGATGTTCTTCGATCCGCAAGGTCACACCTCGCGTGGCATTGCGTTCGCCACGGTGGTGAACGGGCTACACCGCGCCATCGCCGATGCCGGCCGCGAACTCGGCGTACAGGCAAGCCTGATCATGTGCTTTCTGCGGCATCTCGAGGAAGCCGATGCCGAAAAGACGCTCGATACCGCGCTCAATTTTCGCGACAAGATCATCGGCGTCGGCCTCGATTCATCCGAAGCCGGACACCCGCCAAGCAAATTCAAGCATGTGTTTGGCCGGGCCCGCGACGCCGGTTTCTTTCTGACCGCACATGCCGGTGAGGAAGGACCGCCGAGCTACGTCTGGGAGGCGCTCGATCTGCTCGGCGTCGGCCGGATCGATCACGGCAATCGCTCGCTCGACGATGAGGCTTTAGTCGGACGGCTGGCGCGCGAGCAGATGGCGCTGACCGTGTGTCCGCTGTCCAATCTGCGGCTCCGAGTGATCGATGAGATGACCCATCATCCGCTGCGGCGGATGCTGGACAAGGGCCTCGTGGCCACGGTCAATTCCGACGATCCGGCCTATTTCGGCGGTTACGTCAACGACAATTACCGGGCCGTTGCCGGCGCCCTGTCGCTCACGCGGGCCGAGATCGTGGCAATTGTCCGCAATGGCGTCCACGCTTCACTGATGACGGCCGCGGAGAAAGACCGCGTGCTCACCGATATCGATCACGTACTCGCCGAGAGCGCGTGAAGCTGGCGATGTACACACCGCTCGCGCCGGATAGAATGTTGCGTTTGCAGCCGAACCAGGGGCGAGAGTTTTGACGTCATTCGTATTCCGCCGACAGGTCACAGTCGAATTTGGCCATTGCGATCCGACCGGCGCGGTTCACGTTTCGCGGTTTTTCCAGTACTTCGATACCAATACCTGGCTCCTGTTCGAAGCCGCGACCGGCGTGGCCGTAGGTGATTTTACCGCTACGTTTGGTATCCTGCCGCTGGTCGAAGTCAACGTCGATTGCCGCAAGCCGGTCCGGTTTGGCGACGTGATTGATATTGTGTCGCGCGTGAGCGAATTCCGCCGCTCGAGCTTTCACGTCGAACACCGGATCACCGCTGACGGTGAACTTGTAGTCGACGGCGGCGAGACGCGGGTCTGGGCAGTGCGTAGCAAGGACGATCCGGATAAAATTTCCGCGCTGGCGATTCCGGAAGCGGTGATTGCACGGTTCGCGTGAGGCTTTCCAGGGCCCGAAATAATTTTGGCGCCTTGATATTGAAGAGCGTTCTAACCAGCAGCCTATGACCTGGCCGCTACCGCACGGGCTCGCCGACCTTGCTGCGTCGCACAATCTTAGGCCGCCTGGATCACGTGGCAACCGAGTTATTGGTGTGCAAAATTGGACGCGGGATGACACTGCGAATCGGTCCTGTGTCTAGCTGATTGCCCTATGGACCTTTTGCGCCAAAAGACCGAGCGTAGCTGGAAATCAGTCGGTGATTCCCCGCCCCTGATTTTGGTGATGCCGCGTATCTTTTGGTGATGCCGCGTATCTTGGCCTTGTAGGAGACAGCTCTCATATTGCAACATTCGACCGTCGCTGCGGGGGCTCAGTCGCTCAAGAACAAGCGGTGCAAAGATGCGATCAACATCTTTCGGGAATGACGCAACCGATGTCGGGCATACCCGGGTGACCAGCCGCTTCGAAATTGCGGGATCAGATCACCAGCCTAACGAGATCTTCGTTGTCGATGACGAGCCGGCGGTGCGGGCTTTGCTCGCCATGCTACTTTCCCGACACGGATTTAGTGTTACGAGCTTCGCAGAAGGTGAGGGCCTGTTGCTGGCGCTGCGAACGCGATGGCCGCTTTGCGTTCTTCTTGACATCCACATTCCGGGGAAATCAGGCCTTGATGTTTTGAAGGAAATAAAGGCTCGTGAGTGCCACGTTCCCGTATTCATCATCTCCGGACGCGGCGATATTTCCATGGCGGTTGATGCGATCAAGAATGGCGCACTGGATTTTTTTGAAAAGCCGTTCCGTGGTCCGGACATTGTCGCGCGCATACGCGACGGAATAGTCGCCAAAAGCAAACCATGCGCCGCAGACAAAGCAGCACGATACTTTTTTCCCGGCCGCCCAATACTGACGCGACGGGAGCAGGACGTCCTGTCACGCCTCGTCGCAGGCTCGACCAACAAACTGGCGGGGCGCGACCTTGGCGTCAGTCATCGTACGATTGAAATACATAGGTCGCGAATCATGGCAAAGCTCGCCGCCAAGAATTCGGCCGATCTGGTCAGAATTGCACTGACCGAAAATCAGGCCGGGAGCACGCGCGGCAAATTGAATCCGCGCTCTTTCATAAAAGAATCCGGTTCGGTCGCCAAAAAGAGATAAGGCTCATGACCGGGCATCCCGGCGCGATCGGGTTATGTCGGCGTTGCCGGAATTAACCGACATCGGTTGATGCGCCAGGCTGCGGCTGCGCGCGGCGCCGCGGGCGCGATGAAAAAACAAGTTTCCTCGATGGCTGCGGTCCATCGCTCATCGAATGGCGCGCGATGAGGCGCGTTCCCGTCCATCGAATGTTAACCAAGAAATTGTCAGGCCGTTCGATCGTAATACTTGGACCGGCCGCCGGATTTCAATGATGTATTGACCGTAAACTGCAGCAGACAACCCCTCTTTACAGATGCGTAAGCCGGCCGGGGGAGAGTGCGCCAAAGAAAGTCATTTCACAAAAATCGCGCGTTCCGGGAGTTCAGAACATGCCCATGATCCGCGTCAATGGCGCCGCGCTATATTACGAAGACACCGGCGGGACGGGAACGCCGATCGTCTTCAGTCACGGCCTGTTGTGGAACTCCAGTTTGTTCGCGCCGCAGATCGCCGTGCTCAAGCAGCGCTATCGCTGTATTGCCTACGATCACCGCGGTCAGGGCAGGAGCGCTGATGACCCGGCCGATGCTATCAGCATGACCACGCTGACCGATGATGCGGCGGCACTCATCGAGGCGCTGGGTCTCGGTCCGGTGCATTTCTGCGGCCTCAGCCTGGGCGGCATCGTTGCCATGCGACTTGCTGTTGGGCGGCCCGATCTGGTCCGTTCGCTCGTTCTCCTTGATACGACCGCCGATCCAGAACCGAATAAGCTGAAATACAAGATTTTGAATGTGATCGTGCGTCTCTTTGGCGTGCAGGCTGTGGCCAAGGCCATCATGCCGGCTTTGCATGGAAAAACCGCATTGGCGGATCCCGCGCGCGCCGACGAGCGTTTGGAATGGCAGGCTCGACTTTCGGCCAATCGCCGTTCGATCTGGCGCGCCGTTAATGGCGTACTTGCGCGTGAGAGCATTTATCCCGAGCTCGGCAAGATCGCTGCGCCAACACTTGTGGCGGTCGGCGAAGAGGATGTAGGCACCCCGCCGGCGATGTCGCAGCGCATCGCGCAAGCAATCAGCGGTGCAAAATTCCGCATTATTCCGCAGGCGGGTCACGGCTCGACGCTCGAACAACCTGAAGCCGTCACGGCCGCGATTGCAGAATTTCTTGACGCGCAACAGGACGTATCGCGCAGCACCGCGGCGGCCTAAACCACCATTCAATTCGATTGCACCGGATCATGGTCTGGATTTCGAGCTGCTCGCGTGATCCTTTCCGAAAACCGGCGCTCACTTTTCGGAATCATACCCTGCGACTGCGCCAGACTTCCGCGTTCCTAGGCGATCGCGCAATGCGACGCCGAACAATATTCACGGCAGCAGAACGGTACGCGTAAGCCGGTTTTTTCCCGGTAACACGCCGGTGTGCGTTAACCGGTTTTCATCCTTAAATCCGTTTGTTCTTTCTCGATTGCGGGAGAACGTTAGCTAGATTGGCGCGCGGCCCATCCGGCATCCTTGCTCTCTCTTTCTCTGCGTTTTTTAAGCGTCAACTTGGCCTCCGCCATGCGGTTGGGGCCCGGTCACGGTGGGCCAAATCGGGTTCTCGCCAAGTGTGTTCGCGCGACCGGCATGAAACCGCGCCAGGGCTGCCTTCAGGCTTGTCTGGCGCATGTTTCTTGGTACGATGGCCACAATGAAAGGTTGAGCCGTGAAAGGAATGCACCAAGTGTCGGAGTACTCATTACCCTACGTCATTCACAGTGACGAGGAGTGCGAACGTCTTGAACTGCAAGCGCGGCTCGCGAACATCCAGGGGCATCTGCGGCACTTGCCGGTTTCGGCCAACGATCGTGTGCTCGACGCGGGCTGCGGGTCCGGATCGATGTCGAGGCTGATCGCACGGTCATTCCCGCAGGCCGAAGTGGTCGGAGTGGATTTGCGGCAGCAATACCTGGACTTTGCAGAGGCTGTTGCCCGCAGTGAGAATATCCCGAACCTTACCTTTCAGTGCGCAGACGTATTTGCACTGCCGTTCCCCGACGCGAGTTTTGATGTCGTTTGGACCAAATACCTTTTGCAATGGCTGAAAGCGCCGCAAAAAGCCCTGGCGGAGCTAAAGCGCGTGACAAAACCCGGCGGGTTTGTCGTGTCCTGCGATTATGCCGGGTGCGGGATACAGCACTTTCCCATTGCGCCTGACTTGGATCGCGAGATCCACGAGGTTATCACGCAGGTGATCGACTGCGACATCGGGCGCAAGGTCGCGCCGTTCATGATTGCGCTCGGGTTTGATGACGTCAATGTTGAGGTCGAGATCGACACACTCCTCAGCGCGATTGGCAGCATCGACTCGGAACGGAGACTGAACTGGGAAAAGCAGTTCCAGGCGGCTTTTCCGCATATCGTGCAAATCACGGGATCAAAGCCAAACGCCGAGCGGCTTATTGAGTGTCTTCTTGCGCATTACGACGACCCGATGACCTGCAGTTTCACCGAATTGTATTTTACGCGTGGCCGGGTCAGATAACGCTCAGGACTGCGACGACCAAAGCGCGCGGGTAACAGGATTACCGGGCTTTTCCGATAGCGGAACAGTCCGACGTGCCCCCTGCCTCGCCGGCCCGCGTTACGTCGGTGCAACCCCAATGAGCGGACACCGGACTGGGAGGCCATAGACTGCGAGCCGATGTCGGTTATTTTGCTGCCGATCTGGGAGACTACGCGCTAGTGTGCGGCCGCGCCGGAACATTTGGCGCGCAGAAAAAAGGGAGGTTCGCCGGTGGCTACCACACGCCCGCTATCCGAAATCTTGCCGAAGGAGATGACCGAGCTGCGCGTGCGGCCGCTGTTTACGCTGCTGCTCGACGTGGCGCCGCCGATCAATGTCGGCAAGGCGCCCGGCGTTGACCGGCGCATTGGCGTCATTACCGGCGGCCGGTTCGAGGGCGACAAGCTGCGCGGCACATTGCTGCCGGGCGGCAGCGACTGGCAAGCAGTGCGGCCGGGTGATGGCGCCTTCATGCTCAATGTGCGCATCTGCCTCAAGACCGATGATGACGCGATCATCAGCATGAGCTACCCGGGCATCCGCCACGGCCCGAAGGACGTGCTCGACCGCATCGCCCGCGGCGAGGTGGTCAAGGCGACCGATTATTATCTGCGCATCTCGGCGTCCTATGAGACAGCATCGGAGAAATACGGCTGGCTCAACAACATCCTCAGTATCGGCATCGGCCACCGGCTGCCGGAGGGCCCGATCTATCAGATGTTCGAGGTGCTGTAGTTCGTCATTGCGAGCCGAAGGCGAAGCAATCCAGTTTCAGACGCCGAGGGCTGGATTGCTTCGTCGCGTTGCTCCTCGCAATGAGGCCAATGCGGGCCATAGCCTCGGCGGCCAGTGGGCGCTCGCCCTGCCGCGTATGTTGCCGGCAACAAATGGCAATCCGGCGGCGATCAGGCTAACTTAAGGTTCGGGGAAACGGGGAATTATCATGTCGCACTGGGCGCAAGTCTTCGATCTCACCAACGGCGTCGTGGTTCTGCGCCTGATCTGCGGGCTGTTCTTCATCCCGCACATCGTTGGCAAGTTCACCGAGCCGGCGACACTGAACTTCTTCAAGGCCGCCAAATTCAATCCGCCGGCAACCTGGATGTATTTTGCCGGCACGGTCGAGACGCTGCTGACGATCGGGCTGGTGTTCGCGATCTACACGCCTTATGTCGCCGCCATCGCCGCGCTGCACCTCCTGGTCGCGGGGGCAGCGACCTACAAGGTGACCAAAAAATGGATTTGGGTGATCGGCGGTGTTGAGTATTGCGTGTTCTGGATGCTGAGCTGCGTGGTGCTGGCCATGTTGACGTGGCCGAGGTAGGACACGCAGGAAAATCGAACGCGTCAGTGTTGCGGGAGTAGCAGGTGATCAAAGCTGGCATCGTCGGACTGGGGTGGTGGGGCAAGACGCTGGTCGAGGCGGCCGAGAACAGCGATGCGATCCGCTTTACGTCGGCCACGACCCGCACGGTGACACCGGAGGTCGAGGCCTTCGCCAAACAAAAGGGCCTTCACCTCACTGCCGAGTACGACAACATGCTGCATCACGCCGGAGTCGACGCCGTGGTGCTGGCGACTCCGCACTCCATGCATGCGACGCAAGTGATGGCGGCGGCGGCCGCGGGCAAGCACGTCTATTGCGAGAAGCCGTTCACGCTGACCAAGCGCGAGGCCGAAGACGCCATCGCCGCCGTGCGCAAGGCCGGCGTCACGCTTGCGGTCGGCTACAACCGCCGTTTTCATCCGGAAATGATCAAGCTCCGCGAGATGATCCGTGGCGGCGAGCTCGGCACCATTCTGCACGTCGAAGCGACCATGACGTTTCCCAACGTGCTGTTCATCAATCCCGGCCATTGGCGCGCCGATAAATCCGAAACGCCGCTCGGCGGCCTGATGCCGATGGGCGTCCACGCCATCGATGGCATGATCGATCTGTGCGGCCCGATCGACCACGCCTTCGCGCAGAGCTTCCGGCGCGCCGCGCCGATCGAGGCCGACGACACCACCTCGATCCTGGTGCGGATGAAGGAAGGCATGTCGGGCTATCTCGGCACCATGACTACGACCGGGCCCGGATTCAGTTTCCAGGTGTTCGGCTCCAAGGGCTGGGTGCGGCTTGAAGGTCTCACCCATGTCGCCGGCGCTTCGTCGGAGGAGCGGCGGATGCGGCTGTTCGGCACCTGCAAATTCCAGCCGGTAAAAGGCGAGGCCAAGGTGTGGCAGGCGGCGAGCCTCGATATCTCGCGCGCCGCGCTCGAAGCTTTCGCCAACGCCGCGCAAGGCGGGCCGGCCTATCCGATCCCGCTCGATCAGGTGATCGACGGCGTCGCCGCCACCGAAACCATCATCCGCTCGGCGGCTTCGGGCAAAGTCGAGCACGTCAGTTGACGTCGCGCTGAACAACAAACAACAGGAAAAACAACAATGGATCTCGGCAACGGCCTCGGCCACTTGACCTATTCGACGCTGGTGCATCCGGCCGACGACTGGCCGCAATTGTGGAATTCGCTCAACACCTATTTGCCTAAAGTGAAAGCTCGCTTCGCCGGCAACAAATCGTTCGGCGTCTGCATTCGCCTCGCGGCCAAGACCGCCGAGACGCTCGCCAACAGCCCGGCCGAGCGCGAGAAGCTGAAAAAGTTTCTCGGCGACAACGATATGTACATCTACACCGCCAACGCCTTCGTCTACGGCCACTTCAAGGGTGCCGCGGTCAAGGAGGAAGTGTACGAGCCGGACTGGCGCTCGGAGGAGCGCACGCAGTACACCATCAACGTCGCCGACATCCTCGCCGATGTCTGCCCGCCGGGAACCGCGCCCTCGATCCAGACCGCGCCGCTCGGCTTCAAGGGCCGCGTGACCGGTCCCGACGTGGTTGCGAGCTACACCAACAATGTGCTGCGCGTTGTCGCCCATCTGATCGCGCTTGAGGCGAAGACCGGACGCACGGTGCGGCTCGCGCTCGAGCCCGAGCCGTTCTGCTTTCTCGAAACCACCGACGAGACCATCGATTATTTCCGCAACCATCTTTACGCCGGGTCAGCGGTCGAAAAGCTCGCCAAGCTCGCGCACGTGCCGATCGCGGAAGCCAACGAAGCGCTGCGCCGGCATCTCGGCATCGTCTACGACATCTGCCATCAGGCGGTCGAATTCGAGGACATTGCCCAGTCGCTGCAGAAGCTGGTCGATGCCGGCGTCCCGGTGTTCAAGCTGCAGGAAGCTGCGGCGCTCTACATGCCGGAAGTCACCCAGCCGGTGGTGGATACACTGAAACGCTACGCCAAGACCATTTATCTGACCCAGACGATGGAAAAGAAAGACGGCAGGATCAACCGCTACCTCAACGTCGACGACGCCATCGCCGCGTTCGAGAAGGATCCGGGCCCGCGCGAGTGGCGGACCCACATTCACGTCCCGGTGTTTCTCGACGACCTCGGACAGTTCCGTACCACGCGTTTTGCCATCGAAGACGCACTGCGCTTCCACAAACAGAAGCCGCTGTCGCGGCATCTGGAAGTCGAGACCTACACCTGGGACATGCTGCCCGACAGCCTCAAGTCGAACGACATCGTCGACTATATCTACCGCGAGCTTGACTGGGTGCGCGGCCAACTGGTCTGACGGAGAACGTCATGAAGGTCGGATTTATCGGACTTGGCCGCATGGGCCAGGTCATGGCGCGCCGGCTGATCGACGCCGGCCATGAGGTCGGGGTCTACAACCGCACGCCTGATAAGCTCAAGCCGCTGACCGATCACGGCGCCAGGCCGATGGCCTCGATCAAGGCCGCGGCGACTTTCGGCGATGCGGTCTTCACCATGCTCACCGACGACGCCGCCGTTCTCGATGTCGTGCAACAACCTGGCGGCATCAGAGACTCATTGCCGAAAGGCGGCGTGCACATTTGCGCTGGGACACACAGTGTTGCCGGCATTCAAAAGCTTGCTGCCGTGCATAAAGAGGCCGGGCAGATCTTGATCGCGTCGCCGGTGCTCGGCCGTCCGGAAGTCGTTGTCGCGGGCAATGCCAGCATGCTGGTCGGTGGGCCGGAGCAAACCGTCAAGCGGCTGCGGCCGCTGTTTGATGCGCTCGCCGGGCGCGTCATTGAATCCGGCGCCGAGCCGGTCACCGCTGCCGCCATCAAGATCGCCAACAATTTCGTGCTCGGCTGCGCCATCGAAGCGCTTGGCGAGGGCTTTGCGCTGACGCGCAAATACGGCGTCGCGCCGGACGTGTTTTACAATGTGCTGGCCGAAGGCCTGTTCAACTGCTGGGCCTACAAGACCTACGGCAAGTTCATCGCCGATGAAAAATACCTCCCCGCCGGCCAGCGCGCCGTCACCGGATTGAAGGACGCCAACCTCGCGCTCGCCGCCGGCGAAGTGGTCGGCGTGCCGCTGCCCAGCGGCAACGTCTGGCGCGACCGCCTGGTCGGCGCCGTCGCTCACGGCGAAGGCGAGCACGACTGGGCGGTGATGGCGAAGGATCAGGCGCGGGCGAGCGGGCTCAGCTAACGCGGCGCGAGTTATTGCGCCCTCTCCCGGAACGGGAGAGGGCGCACCACCGGCGCTCGCGACTATGGATCAACTGAAAATCGCGCGGCGGCGTTCGAGGCTCTCGGGCGGCCAAAGCTTTTTGGAATCGTAGTAGGCGTCGAAAGCGGGCACGCCTTCGGGCAAAGCGGCCCACGGGAGCTTCGAGCGGACGTAAATGTGGACATCCGGCGTAAGCGCACCCGGTTCATCAAGCGTGCCGAGGCGGACGAAGCGCAACTTGTCTACGCCGCCGTAATTGCTCCACACCGCGACCTTGCAGGACGGGCAGCGATGGATCACGTGCGGGCGCCCGCTGTAGGTCGGCACGGCCGTGCCTTCGACAGTGCCCGAAATCAGTTCGACCCGATCGGCCTCGATCAGCGCGTTGAGGACGAAGGCGCTCCCGGTTTGCCGCTGGCAGTCGCGGCAGTGACAGCAGTGCACGAACATCGGCCCTGACGTGAGGCGATAGCGCACCGCACCGCAGGCGCATCCGCCTTCGAGATTTTCGGCCATGACGCTTGCCTCTTGGTAACCCGCTCGCGTCATTGCGAGCCAACGGGTACGGTCCGAAGTGGCCGGCCCGATGACAAGCTCCGCGAAGCAATCTGGTTCCGCGCAAGCCGTCTGGATTGCTTCGTCGCTTTCGCTCCTCGCAATGACGGAATTATGCAAACGCGCCCTTGAAGTCTTCAACGAACTTTTTGATCGTAATCGGCGGCCGCTTCACGATGTCCTCGATCACTTGGGTATGTTCGGTCGAGAACGCGCCGTCCGCCGTGAGCTTCGCGATCAAGAGCATGTGCGCGAACAACCAGTCCGGCAGGTTGCGCGTTTTGAGCGCCTGTTCGGTCTGCTCCACCGTCACCGGCACGTAGCTCACCGGCTTGCCCAGCACCGACGAGAAGGTGTCGGCGATCTCGCCGAAAGTGACAAGCTTGCCGGTGAACTCGTAGGTCTTGCCGGCATGCGGCGCCGGGTCGATCAAAATGCGCGCGCCGACCGCGCCGGTGTCGCGCACATCGATGAAGGCGATCTTCATGTCCTTCGGCGCGGTGCCGACGATCTTGCCAGCGTCCTTGATCGACGCCGCCTGGCCAATCAGGTTCTGCATGAACAGGCCGGGACGCAGGATCACCCACTTGATCCCGCTTGATTTGAGGCGGTCTTCGATCGCGACATGGCCGCGGCCCACCACTGACGGCGAGTCCGCCACCGCGACCGCGCGGCCGCCGGTCACCCGCACCAGATATTTGGCGCCGCCTTTCAGCGCGGCGTCGAGCACGTTGTTCTGCTGCTCGACCATACCCGGGTTATGCCCGGTGACCACGAATACGCTCTCGACGCCGGCCAGCGCCTTTTCCAGCGCCGTCCGATCGGTCAATTCGGCGACCGCGACCTTGGCGTTCGCACCCAGCACTTCGCGCGCCTTGTCGGCATTGCGCACGACACTGATTGGGTTCTGGCCCAAAGCTTGGAGTTCTTTGACCACCGCCCGGCCGGTGTTTCCGGTGGCGCCGACTACCGCAATCGTCATCGTCGTTTCCTGCCCATAAATGTTGAAACTGTTGAACTCAGGCGTAGCCCTACCAGCTTTCGCGCCCGCTTGAAAATCCCCGTTGCGCGCTCTGCCGCATGCGCTAATGGTTTGCCGATTGACGCGCCGTGGATTTTTCCGTGTGCCGTTTTGCCGTGAAAACAGTGAGGAAACGACATGAAATATAACCGCAAGCAGGCGACCGCCTCCTGGGGCACGATGGCCAAGGACTGGGAGAAGGGGATCGATTACGACCGCCTGCACAAGGAACGGGTCAAGAAAGCGCAGGCGGCGATCCGCCACGCCGGGCTCGGCGCCGTGCTGGCATTTAATTTCGACAACATCCGCTACATCACCGGCACCCATATCGGCGAATGGGCGCGCGACAAGTTCATGCGCTATGCGCTCTGCCCGGTGGTCGGCGAGCCGATGCTGTGGGACCCGGCGCCGCCGGCCAAACGCATCTCGTCGCCGTGGATTGCCGACAACGTCGCGGCCCCAATCTCGACCATGCAGGGCGGGCTTCCCCTGCAATTGAACATCCAGGGCGACTTCGCCAAGCAGATCAAAAAAGTGCTGATGAAGCTCGGCATCGACAAGGAGCCGATCGGCATCGATCTGATGGAGCTGCCGATGCTCCGCGCGCTGGAGAAGGAAGGCATCGAAGTGGTCGACGGCCAGCAGGCGATGCTCGATGCCCGTGAAGTCAAGACCCCCGACGAAATCGAGCTCCTCAA
>Ga0335085_10005553_pt1 | contig 20181 bp, 16 predicted proteins | sample Lox_Sample_45_FD_206712 | JGI IMG/M metagenome (GOLD analysis project Ga0335085, IMG submission 206712) | Soil microbial communities from Loxahatchee National Wildlife Refuge, Florida, United States - Lox_Sample_4.5 | ecosystem: Environmental > Terrestrial > Soil > Wetlands | place: USA...
TATCGTCACGCTGGACGGAAGGCCCTGCTCCGTTCCGGAGGCGATGACTCGGCGGATCCGCGACTTCAACAGGCGGCTCGTCTCCGACGCGCGGCTCGGCACCCCGCTGTAGCGGCGCCGGCGGCGCGGGCCGCGAGTAGACTGGGCGCGATGGCCACCAGACGCTCCCGCCCCGCTCCCTCACAACCCGCCAGCACGGTCCTTTTCACGGGGTTTCCGGGCTTCATCGGCGCCCGCCTCATCCCGCGGCTCCTCGAACTCCGCCCGAGCGTCCGCTTCGCCTGCCTCGTCCAGGAGAAGTTCCTCGGCGCCGCCCGCGAGGCGGTCGACGCGATGGCCGCGGCCCATCCCGCGACGAAGGGAAGGATCGACCTCGTCATGGGCGACATCACGGCCCCCGGCCTCGGCCTGGGGCAGAGCGAGGCACGAAGGCTCCGGCAGGGCCTGACCGGCGGCTACCACCTCGCCGCGGTCTACGACCTCGCGGTCGCCCGCGACCTCGCCCTCCGGATCAACGTCGAAGGGACGCGGAACGTCCTCGAGTTTCTCGGTGAGGCGCCGCACTTCCGGCGGCTCGACTACGTCTCGACGGCGTATGTCTCGGGGACGGCCGTCGGCACGTACCGGGAGACCGATCTCGACGTCGGGCAGAGCTTCAAGAACCATTACGAGGAGACGAAATTCCTCGCCGAGGTGGCCGTGAACGAGAGCGGCCTGTCGTGCGCGATCTACCGGCCCGGGATCGTCGTCGGGGACTCGGGAACCGGCGAGACGGCCAAGTTCGACGGTCCCTATTTCGCCCTGAACGCGATGAGCATCCTCCCGTCGCCCGGTCTCTTCATCCGGATCGGCGAGGGAACCGCCGAGGTGAACCTCGCTCCCGTCGACTTCGTCCTCGAGGCGATCGCGCGGCTCTCGACGTGGGACGGCGCGAAGGGCAAGACCTATCACCTGACGGACCCCGCGCCCCGGACCGCCCTCGAGATCGCCGACCTCCTCGCGAAATCGATCGGCAAGTCGTTCGTCTACGTGCCGGTCCCGCTCCCCGTCGCCAAGCTCGTTTTCGCGGTGCCGCAGGTGCCGCAGTTCCTCGGCATGCCGTCGCAGACGCTCGATTACTTCGACCATCCCGTCCACTACGACGCCTCCCAGGCGACGCACGATCTGGCGCGCTTCGGCGTCTCCTGCCCGCCCTTCGCCGACTACATCCAGACGCTCGTGGCGTTCTGGAAGAAGAAGAAGAGCGAGATCACCCGGGGGGCGATGGTCTGAAACACCGGCTCGCGACCCCTAACGCCTCGATCATCGACGGGCAGGACATCCGCACCGGCCGGACCGTCCCGGCGATCCGTCCGTCCACCGGCGAACCGTTCGCCGAGGTGGACCGGGCCGGGGCGGCGGAGATCGACGCCGCCGTCGCCGCCGCCGCCAAGGCGTTCCGCCACTGGTCGGGGACGTCGTTCGCCCAGCGGCAGAAGCAGCTCGGGAAGCTCCTCGAGGTCGTGCGGAAGAGCCATCTGGAGATCGAGCGCCTCATCGCCACGGAGCAGGGCAAGCCGGTCGGCGAGGCGCGGGCCGTCGACATCGTGCCGGCCGCCGACACCCTCCGGTATCTCTCGCGCCACCTCTCCGACCTCCTGTCTCCGCGCTCGGTCGACTACGAGCAGATCCTCTTCGCGCACAAGGAGGCGTCGTTCCGGTTCGAGCCGCTCGGCGTCATCGCGATCGTCACGCCGTGGAATTTTCCGTTCGCCATCCCGATGGTCGAGATCGCGGCGTGCCTCGCGGCCGGGAACACGGTGGTCCTGAAGCCGGCCTCGGCGACCGCCCTCACGGGAGTTCTCATCGGAGACCTCTGCCGGCGCGCGGGGATCCCGCCCGGCGTCGTGAACGTCGTCACGGCGGGAGGAGCGGATTCCGACCGGCTCGTCTCGCACCCCGGGATCGCCAAGATCCTCTTCACCGGCTCGGTGGAGACGGGGCGGCACGTGCTCCGGACGGCAGCGGCGAACCTGACGGGCTCGGTCCTCGAGCTGGGCGGCAAGGACCCCTCGATCGTGGTGGCCGACGCCGACCTCGATCGCGCCGCGGCCGGCATCGTCTGGGCCGCGTTCATGAACTCCGGCCAGGCCTGCGGCTCCGTCGAGCGCGTCTACGTCGAGAAGAGCGTGGCGACGGAGTTCATCGCGAAGGTCGTGGCCCGGACGAAGGCGCTCCGCGTCGGCGACCCGACGGCCGAGGCGACCGACATGGGGCCGATGACGACGCCCGACCAGCGGGCGCTCGTCGAGGAGCACGTGGCGGACGCCGTGGCGAAGGGGGCGAAGCTGCTCCACGGCGGGGAGCGCCCCTCCGCTAGGGGGTACTGGTTCCCGCCGACCGTCCTCACGAACGTCCACCACGGGATGCGCGCCCTGCGCGAGGAGACGTTCGGCCCGACGCTGCCGATCCAGGTCGTCGAGAGCCTGGACGAGGCGATCGCGCTGGCGAACGATTCCGAATTCGGCCTGACGGCCTCGGGCTGGACGCGGTCCCGGCGGACGGCCGGGCGCCTCGTCGCCGAGCTCGCCGCCGGGACGGTGACGATCAACGACCACCTCTTCTCCTTCGGCGAGCCGACGGCGAGCTGGGGCGGCATCAAGAAGTCGGGGCTCGGCCGGAGCCACGCCATCTACGGCCTCTTCGAGCTGGTCAACCTCAAGCACGTCAGCATGGACATGGGCTCGGCGCCCGCGATGCCGTGGTGGTACCCGTACGACGGGGCCTTCCAGAAATTCACGCGGCGCGCCTTCGGCACCCTCTACGCGAGAGACCCGCGGACGAAGATCCCCGAGGCGCTGGGCCTGATGGGAAGCGGCCGCTTCTTCGGCTACGTCAAGATGTCGACGCTGGCCCGGGGGATCGGCAGGGTTCTTTGACGCGCTCCTAGAATCGGGGCGTGGGCGCCGCGCCGGACCTCTCCGCCTATCCCGACCAGCCGGGGATCTACCTCTTCAAGGACGGGAAGGGGAGGATCCTCTACGTCGGGAAGGCGCGGTCGATCCGCAAGCGACTCGCGTCGTATTTCACGGCCGGGCCGAAGCACCCGAAGACCGAGGCCCTGGTCGCCGAGTTCGCCTCGATCGACACGGTCGTGGCGAACACCGAAGGGGAGGCGCTCGGCCTCGAGAACGCCTTCATCAAGCGGCACAAGCCCCGCTACAACATCTGCCTCCGGGACGACAAGACCTATCCCTACATCAAGGTGACGACGGGCGAGGAATGGCCGCGCGCCCACGTGACGCGCAGGGTCCTCAAGGACGGGCATTCGTACTTCGGGCCCTACTTTCCAGGCCGGACCTGCCGGGGCGCGATGCGGATGGTCCAGCGGATGTTCCAGATCCGGACCTGCCGGATCGAGATCGACGGCCGGCTCCCACGCCCCTGCCTCTACTACGACATGCACGCCTGCCTCGGCCCCTGCGTGGCCTCTCTGACGACGAAGGCGGCCTATGACGACGCGGTGAAGGACGTGCTTCTCTTTCTCTCCGGCCGGAACGAGGAGCTCTCGCCCCGCCTCGAGGCGAAGATGGAAGAGGCCGCAGCGGCTGAGAACTTCGAGATGGCCGCCGCCTACCGCGACTGCCTCCGGACCGTGGGCGAGCTGGCCGAGAAGCAGCGCGTCCAGTCCCTGGCGGGAGAGGACGTCGACGTCTTCGGGGAGTTCCTCGACGGCGGAAACCTCGCGGTCTCGCTCCTCCTCGTCCGGGGCGGCGCGGTCCTGGACTCGCGCGAGTACTACTGGGAAGGGATCGGTGATCCCGATCCGGAGGAGTTCTGGGTGGCGCTCCTCTCGCAGTACTACGACACGACGACGTTTCTCCCTAAGGAGATCCACCTGCCCGCGGAGCTGCCTCCCGACGCGCTCGAGCCGGTCGAGAGCTGGCTCTCGGAGCGGCGGGGGAGCCGGGTGGCGATCCGCACTCCCCAGCGCGGCGCGGCGTTCGATCGGGTGAAGATCGCGAGAGACAACGCCCGGCAGAACCACCTGCGCCGGTTCCGGAAGGCGCGTGAGGCGGGAGAGAAGGCGACCCTGGCCCTCGCGAGGGCTCTGGATCTCGACCGGCGGCCTTCGCGAATCGAGTGTTTCGACGTGTCGCACCTCCAGGGCACCGAGACCTACGCCTCCTGCGTCGTTTTCCTCGACGGCGAACCCGCGAAGGACGAGTACCGCCTCTTCCGGATCGAGGCCGCGCGCCCCGACGACTTCGCCTCGATCTCCGAGGCGGTCACCCGCCGTTACGCCCGGGCGCGAGACGCGGGTTCGCCCCTTCCGGACCTCCTTCTCGTCGACGGCGGGAAGGGACAGCTGGCCGCCGCGCTGTCGGCGCTGGACCGCCTCGGGCTGGACCTGCCCGCGGCCGGCCTGGCGAAGCGCCAGGAGGAGATCTTCGTGCCGGGGCGCTCGGCCGCGCTCGTGCTTCCGCGCCGCAGCGCAGCGCTGAAGCTCGTCCAGAGGGCGCGGGACGAAGCCCACCGCTTCGGCCTCCGGAGCCACCGCCGCGCCCGGGGCCGGCGGGCGCTCGAGAGCCCGCTGCTCGGCGTACCCGGGCTCGGTCCGGCGCGGGTCCGGAGACTTCTCTCCGCCTTCGGGGGCGCGGAGGCGGTGCTCGCGGCGAGCGAGGAGGCCCTGGCCGTGGTGGCCGGCAAGGACGTCGCGGCGAAGGTGGTCCGCTGGCGAAAACGGATCGGGACCGTTTCCGGTTAACATTTCGTCGTGGTCGCCGGAAAATCGTCGCCCTCGCTGCTGGCCGGCGGCACGCTCGAACGGACCGGGCTCGCGGAGACCTTCCGTGGTCTCTACCGCGACCGGGTGAGCGCCCGGCTCGTCGTGGCGCACCACGGCGAGGACCGGACGTTCTGGTTCGACCGGGGCCAGATCGTCTCGGCGGCATCCAACCGCGAGGCCCAGATGATCGGCGAGCTCCTCCGACGATTCGACCTCGCCGACGAGAACCTCCTCCTGGCCGCGTTCGAACGGGCGATGGCCGAACCGGGGCGGGGCCTCGGGAAGGTCCTTTCGGAGTCCGGGGCCGTCCCGACCTACGTGGCGCAGGCGGCCGTCCGGGCCCTCGCCGAGGGGATTCTCTACGAGACGTTCCGCTGGACGGCGGGCGTCTTCACGATCACGCCCCTCGAGGCCCCGCCGGATCTTCCGGTCCGCTTCGACAAGACGTCGGCGCTTCTGATCCTCGAGGCCCTGCGGCGCCTCCCGACCGGGAGAAGCCTCACGGGCTCCTCGGCCGTGGAGCCTCGCTCGCGTCCGGTCCTCCATCCGGACCTTCTGCTCCGGTACCAGGCCGTGACGGTCTCCCCCGAGGAGGCCGAAGCGCTCGCCCGCATCGACGGCCTCCGGCACGCCGAGGACGTCACGCGCAACGCCGCCCTCCTCTCCCGTCTCGGGGCCGTCGGCCTGATCCAGCTTCTCCCGGCGCACAAGGCCGCCGACATGGCGTCGACGGGAGGTCTCGAATCGCTGAACGTGGAGGTGGCGGGGAGCGCGCCCCCCACCCGGCTCGTCGAGATGTACGAGAACCAGGCGCGGATCGTCGAGACGACCTACCGGCGCCTCGACTGGTCGACGCTGTACGGCCTGATCGGCGTCGAACGGGACGCCCCGGACGACGTCGTGCTGCGGGCCGTCCACGATCGCGCCCGCCTCTTCCATCCGGACCACCACCTCAAGCCGCACCTCGCCGGGGCCCGGGAGGCGCTCGAGGCGCTCTTCCAGAAGGTCCGCGTGGCGGAGCGCGCGTTCCGGGCGCCGGCCTCGCGCGCCTCCTACGATGCGACGCTGGCACGCGGAACGCACGAAACGATCGACCTCCCGAAGGGCGACTCGAACGTGACCCTCCGGAAGCAGATCGCGAAGGCGAATCACGCGAGGGCGAAGACCCTCTTCGAGCAGGAGGACTACTACCCCGCGTACGAGATGGTCCGGCAGTCGGTCGAGTTCGACCCCGAGGAGAAGGACTACTGGATCCTCCTCTCGCGGATCCAGAGGAAGAACCCGAAGTGGCTCCGCCAGTCGTCCGACACGATCCGCCGGGCGCTCCAGAACATACCGGCCTCGATCGAACTGCTCTGGGAGCTTTCCGAGGCCTGCAAGGCGGAGCGGAACCAGCCGGAGCGGGTCAAGGCGCTTCGCGAGATCCTGAAGATCGACGCGAAGAACCGCCGGGCCCAGGCGGCGCTCGTCGAACTCGGCGCCGACAAGGAATAGACCGGTCCATGGGAAACGCCGTCCCCCTGCTCGGGACCGGACTCGGCCTCGCGGCCGGCGCCGGTCTGAACGCCTACGCCGTCCTCCTCGTCTACGGCGGGGTTTCGCGGTTCTTTCCCGAGGCGTTCCCGGGCCCGATCGCCCAGCTCCTCGCCTCCACGCCGGCGCTCCTCGTGTCCGGTGTCCTCTTTCTCCTCGAATTCTTCGCCGACAAGATCCCGGGGCTCGACCACCTCTGGCACCTCCTCCACTCCGTGGTGCGCCCTCTGGTCGGCGCGCTTCTCGCGGTGGCCTCGGTCGCTCCCGAGGGGAATCCGCTCCTGAATCTCGTCGCGGGAGGCGGGGGGGGTCTGGTCGCCCTCGTCGCTCACCTCATGAAGAGTGCCACGCGCCTGACCTCCACCGCGCTGACCGCGGGAATGGCGAACGCGGCGCTTTCGCTCGCGGAGGACATCCTCGCGTTTCTCCAGAGCCTCGTGGCGATCTTCCTGCCGATGGTGGCGCTCGCGGTCGTCGCGGCGCTCGGGATCCTCTTCCTCGCGACCGTTCCGCGGATCGCCCGGTCCGTGAACCTCTTCGGGCGCCGCCGCCCGGCCGGTACCCGCGGCGGTCCCGGGTGAGGCGGTCCGGGCCGGCGGTGGGCCTCTGGGGAGTGGCGGCCGTCCTGGCCGCCGCCCCTGCCCGCGCCGCCGACGCACCGGCGCGGGGCGCGCGCGTCTCGGACGTGGCCTTTTCGATCAGCGGGGCCGTGGATGCCGGCCGGGTCGACCGGGCGCTTCTCATGGAGAGGCTGGTGCTGGTCTTCCCGCTCCGCGACCCGGCAGGGCTCGAGAAGCTCCTGAAGGAGCTCCAGGATCCCGCCTCGCCCCGGTTTCGACACTGGCTGACGCCCGCGGAGTTCGGCGCGCGGTTCGGGGCGCGGACCGAGGATCTCGAGGCGGTCGCGCAATGGCTCCGGTCCGAAGGTTTCGCCGTGGAGGGCGCCCCGGCCGGACGGACCGCGCTCCTCTTCTCCGGACGTTCTGCAGACGTCGAGCGGGCGTTCGACACCGAACTCCATCTCTATCGTCTGAAGGAAAGCCGGGCGGCGCTCGGCAACACGCGTCCGATGACTCTCCCCGGCTCTCTCGCGGGAGTCGCCGTGCGGGGCCTTCTTCCGGTGAACGGGGCCGGACGCCGGAGCCCGCTCGTGCGCGAAGCCGATCCGCTCTTCAACGTCGGCGGGACTCACGGCCTTTCACCCGCGGACTTCGCGACGATCTACGGCCTCGACGGCCTCTATCCGTCGGCGCGCGGCGCCGGACAGAAGATCGCGATCGTGGCCCGGACGAACATCGTTCTCTCCGATTCGGGGGCCTTCCGGGTCTATTTCGGCCTGCCGCCGAAGGATCCGATCGTCATCGTGAACGGCGAAGACCCCGGCGTCCGGTACGGGAACCTCGCCCTCCTCGAAACGAATCTCGACGTCGAGTGGTCCGGAGGCATCGCGCCCGAAGCGGACGTGCTCGTCGTCGTCTCGAAGAGCACGCAGACCACCGACGGCATCGACCTCTCTGCGCTCTACGCCGTCGACCAGAACCTCGCCGGAATCATCAGCGTCTCGTACAACACGTGCGAGCAGAGACTGGCGCCGGAGGAGGTCGCCTTCTATTCGAACCTCTGGGCACAGGCCGCCTCGCAGGGGATCTCGGTCATCGTCTCCGGCGGCGACGCGGGAGCAGCCGACTGCGAGAACTACTCCGCAAGCCAAGGCACGGTTCAGGCCGTCAACGGCCTCGGCTCCTCCCCCGACGCGACCCTGGTCGGGGGGACGCAGTTCGACGACGGCGGAAACGCGAGCCTCTACTGGGGAGCGGCGAACGACCCCGTCACGAAGAAATCCGTTCTGGGCCCGATTCCCGAAGTGGCGTGGAACGAGAGCGGGACGGTTCCGGGCGGAGGCGGCCTGGTCGCGAGCGGCGGGGGAGCGAGCACGATCTATCCCCGCCCGGCCTGGCAGTCCGTCCCGGGCACCCCGGCCGGCACGCAGCGCCTCGTCCCCGACATCTCGGTGAACGCCGGCGGACGCACCCAGTACTACCTCTGGTCGGCCGGCACCCGCTACGCGGTTTTCGGCACGTCGGCCTCCGCGCCGGCGTTCGCCGGGATCGCGGCGCTCCTTCATCAGGTGGCGGGAGAACGGCTCGGCGCCCTGAACCCGAGCCTCTACGCTCTCGGCGGCCGTCAGTACCGCGACGGGGCTGTCGGGGTCTTCCGGGACGTGACCTCGGGAAACAACTCCGTTCCGGGCGTGACCGGGTTCGAAGCCGGGACCGGCTATGACGCCGTGACCGGCCTCGGCTCGCCCGACGTCGCGGCGCTCGCGGCCGCGATTCAGCTCGGCCTCGACACGGCGCCGGGAGCCGATTTCGTGTTCTCCCCGGACCCGGCGGCCGGCCAGCCGGTGTCGTTCACCGACACGTCCACCGGCTCCCCGACGTCGTGGTCGTGGGACTTCGGCGACGGCGGAACCTCATCCGACCAGAACCCGGTCCACACGTTCGGCCAGGGGACGTACCCGGTCTCGCTGACCGTGTCGAACGCGATCGGGTCGACCACCGCGACTCGGACCGTCGCCGTGACCTGGGCGGGCCCGGTCGCCTGCAAGCCGGACACGTACACCGTGTGTATGGTCAATGGCCGGTACAAGGTGACGAGCCACTGGCATGACCAGTACGCCGGACCGGAGGTCAACACGCTGTCGGCTGCGACCCTGACAGACTCGACGGCGGCGTTCTGGTTCTACGGCCCGGACGTCTACGAGTACCTGATCCGGATCAACACGGCCACGGACAACGGGAAGGCCTGGATCTCGATCCCGACGTTCACGGACGTGGAGTTCTGGATCGCCGTGTTCGACGTGATCTCCGGGCAATACAGGGAGTACCACAGCCCCCCGGGAAACCGGACGCTGGTCTACGACCCGTACTTCTTCGTCTACCCTTGAAGAAGGGCTCGCGGGTGACCGTCGCCGCCACGCACGGACCGGAGTATCCTGAAGAGGACTCGGGCCGGACAGGCGATCGCCGCTCCCGAAGCTTCGGCCGACGGAGGGGAGGAAAGTCCGGACTCCCGCGGGCAGCGTGCCGGGGAAATCCCGGTCGGGGCAACCCGAAGGAAAGTGGCACAGAAAAGATACCGCCACGGCGCCTTCGGGCGTCGGGGCAAGGGTGAAAAGGTGCGGTAAGAGCGCACCGCGGCACCGGCAACGGCGCTGGCAGGCCAAACCCCACGCGGAGCAAGGCCAAATAGGGTGACGGCAGGGACGCCCGCTCCCGCGGCCGCGAGGCCGACGTCACCGGGTGGGCCGCTCGAGCCCCTTCGAGAGAAGGGGCCTGGAGGAATGATCGCCGGCCGGAAGGCGCGAGCCGACCGGCCACAGAATCCGGCTTACCGTCCGGCCCGAGTCATTTGAGAGAATTTCGGCGTGACGGACCTCGTGGACGGCAACAACCTGTTAGGAAGACTCGGGGGCGGGAGCCGGGAAGGGCTCGTCTCGGAGCTGTGCGACGTGGCGCGCCGGAAGCGGAAGAAGCTGACGGTCGTCTTCGACGGCCCGCCTCTTCCCGGTCGTCCGAAGGTCCAGGTGTTCGGCGACGTGACGGTCGTTTTCGCGGCCCCGCGGTCTGCCGACGAGGAGATCGTCCGACGCATCCGGGAAGCCCGCGACCCGCGCGGTGTCACGGTCGTCACCGACGACCGGGCGCTCGCGTCCGCCGTTTCGGGTGCCGGCGCCCGCACGGCGGGAATCGAGGTCTTTTCGCGGGACGCCTCCTCGCGGCTCTCGCGGCCCGCCGATCCGGGCGCCGAGAAGCAGGCGCCGCCCCTCGGCCTCGCGGACTGGGAGCGCTGGTTCAGCGACCCGCGGAACCGGATCGGCTGATGCCGCTCCGCCGGCTCTGTCCCGGGGACGCGGTGGGCGTGGCCGCGCTCTCGGGACCCGTCGATCCGGAGGAGCTGGCCCGGGGCTGCGCGTCGCTCGAAGGGATGGGCTACCGCGTCCGGCTGGCGGGAAACGTCGGGCTCCGGTGCGGACCGCTCTCCCTGGCCGGGAGCGACGCGCAGAGACTCGCCGGCTACCGGGAGCTCCTCCTCGATCCCGAGGTCGCCGCCATCGTCTTCGCCCGGGGTGGTTACGGCGCCACGCCGCTGCTCCCGTCTCTCGATCCCGCCGAGCTGTCGGCACACCCCAAGATCCACTGCGGCTTTTCCGACCTGACGGCGTTCGCCGCCCGCCTCCTGGCCCGCTGCGGCCTCCCGTCCTTCCACGGCCCCATGGTGGCGGCCGACCTGGCCTCCGGGCTCGACCCGCTCTCCGCGGCCTTCTTCCCGGCGATGCTCGAGGGGCGCGGCCCGGCCGCGCTCTCCCTGCCGGACGCCGACGTCCTCGTGCGGGGCGATTTCGACGGGCGGCTCGTCGGAGGCTGTCTCTCCCTTCTGGCGGCGGCGATCGGCACGGGCGACGAGTTCCCGTACGACGGCTCCGTCCTGCTCCTCGAAGACGTGGGGGAGGAGGCCTACCGGATCGACCGGATGCTCGTCACGCTCCGGAACGCCGGCCGTTTGGCTAAACTGTGCGGCATCTTGATCGGCTCGCTCTCGGCCATCACGTTCGGAGGCGTCGAGGACCCGCCGCGCCTCCGGGCCCTTCTGGCGGACCGGCTGGCGCCCCTCCGGATCCCGGTGGTGGCCGGCGTGCCCGCTGGACACGGCCGCCCGAACGTGACGCTTCCGATCGGCGCCCGCGTGGCGTGGGACGGCCGCCGGCGGGTCCTCGGGCTGCCGGAGGAGATCGTCGCGTGAAAGTCGTCCTGAAGTCCGGAAGCGCCGCTTCATTCCAGGATTTCGTCGCCCGCGCGCCGGCCGGCCAGGTCATCTTCCAGGAAGGCGACGTCGGCACCGAGATGTACGTCATCCAGTCGGGGAGCGTCGAGCTCGTCAAGAAGACCCGGCGCGCCGACGAGAAGATCCTCGCGACGCTCGAGAAGGGAGACTTCTTCGGGGAGATGTCGATCCTGGAGGACGTGCCGAGGACGGCGACGGCCCGGGCGAAGACCGACTGCGAGTTCATCCGGATCAACCAGTCGACGTTCGACGAGATGCTCCGGCACAACACGGAGATCGCCGTCCGGATGCTCCGCAAGCTCTCCCGCCGCCTGCGCGAAACGACGAAGCTCCTCGAGGAGACGACGGGCATGGCCCCGTCCCTCGACGAGGCGTCGGACATCTCGTCGAAGTCGTCGTCGGCCCGGCACCGGACCCACCGTCTCGTGGGTGAGACGGGGGAGGAGTTCTTCCTGTCGAGCGAGGACGAGACGACGATCGGGCGCATCGACCCGGTCACGGGCATCCGGCCGGACGTGGATCTCGCCCAGCTCGACACCCAGCGGTCCGTGTCGCGGCGCCACTCGAAGATCACCCGCGCCGGTACGAGCTTCTCCGTCGTGGAGGAGATCGGGACGATGAACGGGACGTTCGTCAACGGCGTTCGGATCCAGACCGGGCAGCCCGTGACGATCAAGGACGGGGACCGGCTCCGCTTCGGTCTGGTCGACCTGACGTTCAAGGCCAAACGGAGCTAGGGCGCCGATCGACCTCTCGCCCTTCGAACCGGTCGGAAGGCTCCCCGGCGTCCCGCCGCGGACGGCCCGTGAGCTCCGCGAAGCCGGCGTCGTCACGTCGCTCGATCTGCTGCTCCACCTTCCGTTCCGGTACGAGGACCGGACGAACGTCGCGGCGATCTCGGCGCTGCTGGCCGGCGGTCCGCCCGCGACGGTGGCCGGGACGATCCTGTCGGCCCGGCTCATCCGGACCCGGCGCCCCGGGTTCACGATCTTCGAGGCGCTCCTCGACGACGGAACCGGATCGATCCGCCTCGTCTTCTTCAACCAGCCGTATCTGGCGCGCGTCCTGTCCGAGGGGCGCCGCGTCTGGGTCTTCGGGTCGCCGGAGCCGGCGACGCGCGGCCGGCGCGGGCTCGTGCTGCAGAACCCCCAGTACGAGCCGGATGACGGTGCGGGCGACCCGCTGTCGGTCGGCCGCGTCGTTCCGATCTACCGGAAACTGCCGGGGCTGCCCCCCAGGACGCGGCGACGCCTTGCGGCCCGCCTGCTCGACGAGCTCGGCGACCGGCTCCCCGACCGGCTCCCGCCGGAGCTGGCCCGGCGGCTCGGGCTGCCCCCCCTCGCCGCGGCGCTCCGCGAGGCGCACTTTCCCGGGAGCGCGGGCGGCCCGGCCGAGCCGGGCCCCTGGACCGGCCGGACCTCGCCCCATCTGGCGCGCCTCGTCCTGGAGGAGTTCCTCGAGCTGCAGGTGGCGCTCGCCCGCCGTCGGGCGGAGCGGACCGCCGTGGCGGCTCCACGCCTGGCCGCGGACGACGCGATCCGGGACCGCCTCCGGGCCGTCCTTCCGTTCCCGCTCACCGGCGCCCAGCGGCGCGCCATCCGGGAGATCGGGGAGGACCTTCGCTCGGGCCGCCCGATGCGGCGTCTGCTCCAGGGCGACGTCGGAAGCGGCAAGACGATCGTCGCCGTCCTCTCCGCCGTCCTCGCGGCCGAGTGCGGCTTCCAGACGGCGTTCATGGCGCCGACCGAGATCCTCGCCGAACAGCACGCGCGCCAGATCTTCGAGCGGCTCGGAAAAACCCGGTTCGTCCCCGCGCTCCTGACCGGGCGGGTCCGCGGCCGGCACCGGACGACGCTCCTCGACCAGCTCGCGGGAGGACGGATCGACCTGCTCGTCGGGACCCACGCGCTCCTCGAGACGCCCGTGGCGTTCCACCGGATCGGACTGATCGTGATCGACGAGCAGCACCGCTTCGGCGTGGCGCAGCGGGCGGCCCTCGCCGGAAAAGGGGCCGGAACCGAAGGGCTCGTGCCGCATCTTCTGGTCCTGTCGGCCACGCCGATCCCGCGCTCCCTCGCCCTGACCCTCTACGGCGACCTCGACGTCTCGACGCTGGACGAGAAGCCGCCGGGCCGGACGCCGATCGAAACGCGCGTCCTGGCCGAGTCGGAGCGGCCGCGGGTCTTTTCCGAGATCGGGCGGGAGATCGCGGCCGGCGGACAGGCCTATGTCGTCGTCCCGCTCATCGAGGAATCCGACAAGATCGAGGCGGCGGCCGTCGAGAAGCACGCCGAGGCGGTCCGCAAGGCCCTTCCGGGACGGCGGGTCGGCGTCGTCCACGGCCGGATGGCCCCGGAGGAACGCGAGAAGACGATGGCGGAATTCACCGGCGGGCGGCTCGACGTTCTCGCGGCCACGACCGTGATCGAAGTCGGAGTAGACGTCCCGAACGCCTCGTACATGACGGTCGAGAACGCCGAGCGGTTCGGCCTCGCCCAGCTCCACCAGCTCCGGGGGCGCGTCGGGCGGGGGGCCCGTCCGTCGCGCTGCGTTTTCCTCGTCGGCCGCGGGGCCTCGCCGGAGTCGCGGGAGCGCCTGGCGGTCCTCTCCCGGACCGACGACGGCTTCGTCGTGGCGGAGGAAGACCTCGCGCGCCGGGGGCCAGGGGACTTCCTGGGAACCCGCCAGAGCGGACTGCCGCTCTTTCGAGTCGCCGACCTCGTCCGCGACGGCGCGCTCCTCGCGACGGCCCGCGAGGAGGGCGCGCGCCTTGTGGCGTCCGGCGAAGATGCGCCCTTCCGGGAGCCGCTCTTTCTCCGTGCCTCCTCGCTCCCTCCGGCGGACTAGCGGCGGGCCGCGACCGCCTTTCCCCGGGTCCGTGGAACGACCGTCCCACTCACTGCAACACGAGGCAGTGGAGGCCGCCTTCGCCCGACGGAACGAGGCTCACGGGACGGACGCGAACCCCCTCTCTCTCGTAGATCGCGCGGGCTTCCTCGAACGCCGGGCTCGGCGCCGACGCCGCTTCGTCGAGCGCGAGGAACGCACGTTCGATCGAGCGCTCCGTGGCGGCCCACGTCGAGTCGGAGGGGGCGGCCCTCCAGGAGGTCACCGAGCGGTCGAGATCGGCGAAGGCGTCCTCGAGGCCGGCCCGCGGAGCGGCCTGTCCGGCCGCCTCCGGGGTCGTGGAGGGATAGCGCGCCAGAAGCACGGACGGTTCGCCGGTCTCTTGATCCCTGAAGCGCGCCACGTTCACCGGATTCCGGACCGGGTGATCGGCGAACGGAATCCTGACGACCGCATAGCCTGCGCGGAAGAGCTGGCCGGCGGCGTCGTCATACTCCATCTGGGCGTTTCGGACGATCTCGGGCGAGAGGGCCCGGCGCGACACGGCGTCCACCGGCCGGGCCCCGTAGGTCGGCACGAACGCCTTCACGCCGGTCTGCGTTCGGAGAATGGCCGAGACCATGTCGACATGGAAGATTTCCTCGTCCGAACGGTCGGCCCGGGCGAGGAGGTTCTCACCGAGAACGATCGTGGTGAGGCCGAAAAACGCCGAGGCGTAGAGCCGTCGGACGCGCTCCACGTCGGCAGCGGCCACCACGGGCGGCGGACTCCACGGCACCCCCTCCCGTTCCAGGATCCGGAGGACCCGGTGGCGGCCCACGAGGAGACGGAGGCCGCCCTGGGGTGCCGGCACGATGGAGAGATCGCCCCCCTCCGTACTGACAGCTCTGTCACCCCTCCCTCCGATCCGGCGAAGGACGAAGTCGTCGGGAAACGCCGCGACGAGCGCTTCCGTCGCCCGGGCGTACGCGGGTTGCATGTCCCGGCCGAGACCGATGACCAGGCGATCCTGCGCGTCCGACCCGATCACGACACTCAGGTCCTGCGGGAACGGCACGGCCTCCGGCACGCGGAAGAAGCGGACGCGGGAGGCGATCTCCGCTTCCGAGTAGCCGGCACGGACCCGGAGGTACTCGCGAAACGTCGCCTCGAGGTCGGCCGCCGGGACGTTGGCCGGGCGGGGAGGCACGGCGACGAAGAATCGCGTGTAGGCCGGGGCGGCCCGCATCAAGTTGCCGTGGAGCAACTCGAACGACAGCCAGGAGAGCCGCCGGAGGAGAAACCGGGTGTGCGCATCCCGCTTGGCCGGATCCGAAGGGGCCACTCGTGGGAGGAGAAACGCGTCGCGCTCCCTCGCCAGCAGGCCGATCACGACGCGGCGGAAGGGACGGTCGGACTCGGCGGCCAGCCGGATGTCGCTGTCCGGCCCGGCGGCGGCGGACGGCGACGGCACCGTGGGCGCGACGGCGCGGACCAACGCCGAGGCCACCGCGAAGCCCGCGACCCAGCGTGCCGGGATCACCGGCGAAGTTTCGGCGACTCTCCGGCGCCGCGCAATCCGGAAGTGGATTCGGCGGACGGGACGGAGCATTCGTTGCTAACATCCGCGCGCCGCGCCGGGAGACCGCCGCGGGGGAGGGCCGTTGAGCCCCGAGAAGGTTCTCGAAGTCGTCATCCAGATCGCGGTCCTCCTGTTCGCCGTGTCGTTTCACGAGTCGGCGCACGGCTGGATGGCGCTCCGCTGCGGGGACACCACGGCGCGCGACCTCGGCCGGATCACCCTGAATCCCCTGAAGCACCTCGATCCGGTCGGGAGCCTCCTCTTTCCCGTCCTTCTCGCCTTTTCCGGCCTTCCGGTCTTCGGATGGGCCCGGCCGGTTCCCGTCTCGCTCCGGGGCGTCCCGAACCCGCGGCGCGCCAACCTCCTGATCTCCGGCATCGGCCCTCTCTCGAACCTCGTCCTCGCCCTCGGATTCGCCGTGGCCGTCTTCGCCCTGAGGCCGATGGTGGGCGCGAAGAACGACGCCCTCTACCCGATCCTCCTGATCGCCTTCCTCTCGGTCGTGGTCAACGTCTCCCTCGCCGTTTTCAACCTGATCCCGATCCCGCCCCTCGACGGCTTCGGCGTCGTGGAGAGCCTGGCGCCGACGAAGCTGTATCCGGCGATTTACTGGCTCCGGCGGTACGGATTCCTCCTTCTCTTCGTCGCGATGTTCACCGGTCTCCTCGGGTTCGTCATGAACCCCGTTCGGAACGTCCTGCTGGCCTTCCTTCTGAGATGAGCGGCGACAAGAAGATCGTCCTCTCGGGCCTCCGGCCCACCGGCCGCGTCCACCTCGGCAACTACTGGGGCGCGGTGAAGAACTGGGTGGACCTGCAGGACGCCTACCGCTGTCACTATTTCATCGCCGACCTCCATGCCCTGACGACCGACTATGCGGATACGTCCGGCATCGCCGAGGCGACGCTGGAGGCGACGACCGACTGGCTCTCCGTGGGGCTCGACCCCGGAAAGGCCGTGCTCTTCGTCCAGTCCCGGGTGCCGCAGACGTCCGAGCTGGCTCTCATCTTCGGAATGATCACGCCCCTCGGCTGGCTCGAGCGGGTTCCGACCTACAAGGAGCAGGTCGAGCAGCTCCGGGAGAAGGACCTCGGCACCTTCGGCTTTCTCGGTTATCCGGTTCTCATGACGGCCGACATCGCGCTCTTTCTCGCCGACTTCGTCCCCGTCGGAAAGGACCAGGAGAGCCACCTCGAGATCTGCCGGGAGATCGTCCGGCGCTTCAACGGCTTCTACGGCGACGTCTTCCCGGAGCCCCAGGCCCTCTACACGGCCACGCCGAAGGTCCCGGGCCTCGACGGCCGGAAGATGTCGAAGAGCTACGGCAACACGATCGCCCTCTCCGACTCCGCCGCGGAGGTCGAGAGGAAGGTGATGTCGATGGTGACCGATCCGGGGCGCGCCCGGCGGAGTGACCCCGGCGACCCCGGTCTCTGCAATCTCTTTCCGTTCCACCCGCTCTATTCGCCTCCCGGAGAGGTCGCCGACGTCGACCGCGAATGCCGGACCGCCGCGCGGGGATGCGTCGACTGCAAGAAGCATCTGATCCGGAACATGAACGCCGCGCTGGAGCCGATCCGTCAGAAGCGGGCGGAGATCGTCTCGAAGAAGGGCTACGTGAGGGACGTCCTCGAGAACGGAAGCGCCCGTGCGCGGGAGATCGCGGCCCGGACGATGGAAAAGGTCTCCGCCGCCATGAACCTCATCTGATGGCCGAAGGCGTCCGGATCCCGGTCCCGCCCGGAATGGAGCTGGTCCAGCCGTATCCGGTGAAGCTCCCGACCTTCGAGGGGCCACTCGACCTTCTCCTCCATCTCGTCCGGAAGAGCGAGATCGACCTGAAGGACATCCCCGTGGCGGAGATCTGCCGCCAGTACCACGAGTACCTCGTCCTCATGCAGGAGCTCGATCTCGAGGTCGCCGCGGAGTTCCTCTACATGGAGGCGCTCCTCGTCCAGATCAAGTCGCAGCTGGTCCTGCCACGGCCGACCCTCCCCGACGGAACGCCGGCCGAGGATCCGCGCGACGAGCTCGTGCGGCGCCTTCTCGAGTACCGGAAGATCAAGGGAGCGGCCGAGACGCTCCATGAGCTGGAGGCGCAGCGGCTCGGCCTCTGGGCCCGCCCGCCGACCCGCCTCGAGGGGTCTCTGGACGAGGAGGAGGCGGACCTCACCGAGGTCTCGCTCTTCGATATCCTGACGCTCTTTCGCGGCGTCCTCGACCGCTACCGGGCGCAGCACCCCCCGGCGCTGGAGATCGCCCACCAGAGGTTCTCGATCCGGGAGAAGATGGACGAGATGCTCTCCCGGGTCCGGACCGCGGCGGCGCCGACGCCCCTGACGGAGGTCTTCGCCGGCCTGTCGGGGCGCGCCGAGGCGATCGCCGTCTTCCTCGCTGTGCTCGAACTGCTCCGTCTCCGGATCATCCGCGCCCTCCAGACGGCGGAGTTCGCCGAGATCTACCTCGAGGCGACGGGCGAGGGCGCTTCCCTCGACGACTATCAGGAGGTCTACCGCTAGGTGGCGGACGAAACGAAGGATTCACCCGTTCGGGGCGCCCCGGCGGCCCGGGAGGCGTCGCCCGCGGTGGCCCTCGTGGAGGCGCTCCTGTTCGCCTCCGGCAAGCCGGCGGCCGCCGAGCGGCTCGCCGAGGCGGCCGAGCTTCCTCTCCCCGACGTGGAGGCGGCGCTCGAGGAGATCGCCCGGCGCTGCGAAGCGGAGGGCCGGGGCCTCCGGCTGGACCGGGTGGCCGGCGGTGTCCGCCTGGTGGCGCGAAACGAGTTCGACCTCCCCATCCGGCGCCTCCTCGGCCTCGAAGGGCGGACGAAGCTCTCCATCGCCAGCCTCGAGACGCTGGCCATCGTGGCGTACCGGCAGCCCGTCACGGCGCCGGAGATCGCCGACCTCCGGGGGGTCAACTCGGCCTCCTCGATCCGGACCCTCCTCGACCGGAAGCTGATCACGACGGCGGGGCGAAAGCCGGTGGTCGGCACGCCGTTTCTCTACAAGACGACGAAGGAATTCCTCGTCCACTTCGGTCTTTCCGAGCTGGCGGAGCTGCCCAAGCCCGAGGAGCTGGAGGCGCTCTACGGCATCGAGACGTCGGCGGGCCCCGACCCGGATCAGACGGAGCTCTTTGCGTCCCTGGAGCCCGGAGAGGAGAGCGATGCCGGCTGAGCGTCTTCAGAAGCTGCTGTCCGCCGCCGGCATCGCCTCCCGGCGCGCGGCCGAGACGATGATCCGCGAAGGGCGGGTCACGCTGAACGGAAAGGTCGTCACGGAGCTCGGCACGAGGGCCGACCTCGCGACGGACCACGTGAAGGTGGACGGAAAGCTCCTGCGGCTGCCGACGGTCCACCGCTACGTCCTCCTCAACAAGCCCCGGGGTCTCGTCGTCACGCGCGACGACCCCGAAGGGCGCCCGACGGTCTTCGCCCTCCTGAGACGTCGCGTCGGCGAGCGGCTCGTGGCCGTCGGCCGCCTCGACACGGAATCGGAAGGCCTCCTCCTTCTGACGAACGACGGAGCGCTCGTCCAGAAGCTGACGCACCCGTCCGGCGGATGCCGGAAAGAGTACGAGGTCAAGGTCTCGGGGATCCCGACGCCCGCCCAGCTCGAGCGGCTCCGGCGGGGCATCACGCTCGACGACGGCGTGAGGACCGCGCCGGCCGTGATCGAGGTCGTCGAGACGACACCCGAAAAGAACGGCGTCGGCGGAAACGCCTGGCTCAAGGTGGTCCTCGGAGAGGGGCGCTCGCGGCAGATCCGGCGGATGTTCGCGCAGGTCGGCCATCCGGTCTCGAAGCTCCGGCGCGTGGCGATCGGCCCGGTTCGGGATCGCACCCTGCCGACCGGTGGCTTCCGCGACCTGTCGTCCGCCGAAGTCGAGGCGCTCCGGACCCTTCCGCCCGCGCCGCGCCCGGCGCCGGGGAAGCGGAGAACCAGCCCGCGATGAAAGACACGACGGTCCGCCTGACGCCGCGCCCCTGCATCCAGACGCTCGCGCCGTACGTGCCGGGGCGGCCGATCGAGGAGGTCGAGGCGGAGTACGGCCTTCGCGGCGCCGTCAAGCTCGCCTCGAACGAGAACCCGCTGGGCCCGTCGCCGAAGGCCCTCGAGGCCGCGATGCGGGCCCTGCCCGAGGTGAACCGCTATCCGGACGGCTCGGGGACGCTTCTGAAGAGGGCTCTCTCCGCGCGCTACGGCGTCCCGGAGCGCCAGATCGTCCTCGGCGCCGGAGGCTCCGAACTGATCGACATCGCGGTCCGCACGTACGTCGAGCCCGGCGACGAGGTCCTCGTGCCGCAGGGGATCTTCCGGATGTTCCCCGTCGCGACGCACCGCGCCGGCGGAACGCTGATCGAGGTCCCGTCGCCCTTTGCCGGGCTCAAGCCCGATCTGCCGGCCCTCCTCCGGCGGATCGGCGACGACACGAAGATCGTCGCACTCGCGAATCCGAACAACCCGACGGGCTCCTACGTCACGCGCGACGAGCTGGAGGGGTTCTTCGGAGAGGTGCCGCCCCACGTCCTCGTCTTTCTGGACGAGGCCTACTTCGAGTTCGCCGACGAGGTCGTCCCCGACTACCCGAACGGTCTCACCTTCCTTCCGCGCGGAATTCCGATGGT
>Ga0335085_10005554_pt1 | contig 20179 bp, 13 predicted proteins | sample Lox_Sample_45_FD_206712 | JGI IMG/M metagenome (GOLD analysis project Ga0335085, IMG submission 206712) | Soil microbial communities from Loxahatchee National Wildlife Refuge, Florida, United States - Lox_Sample_4.5 | ecosystem: Environmental > Terrestrial > Soil > Wetlands | place: USA...
CGGCCAGCTGGTCGCCGCGGGCGAGGAACTGCTGGTCATCGAGGCGATGAAGATGGAGCACGAGGTCCGGGCGCAGGCCGCGGGCCGGGTGCGCGAGGTGCCCGCGGCGGTGGGCGACACCGTGCCGGCCGGGGCGGTGCTCGTCGTGCTGGACGGGGCCGGGGCCGACGGGACCGGCCCGGCCCTGGCCGCCGAGGTCCCGCTCGACCACATCCGGGCGGACCTGGCCGAGTCACGGGAACGGCACCGGACCGGGCTCGACGAGGGGCGGCCCGAGGTGACCGAACGGCGGCACGCCACCGGGCGCCGGACAGCCAGGGAGAACATCGCCGACCTGGTCGACGAGGGCAGCTTCACCGAGTACGGCGCGCTGGTCATCGCGGCCCAGCGCCGCCGCCGGGCGCTCGACGACCTCATCGCCCGCACCCCGGCCGACGGCCTGGTCCTGGGCACCGCGCGGGTCGGCGGCCGGCCGGTCGCGGTGATGTCCTACGACTACACCGTGCTGGCCGGGACCCAGGGCCACATGAACCACCGCAAGACCGACCGGCTGCTTGAGCTGGCCCGCCGGGAGCGGCTGCCGCTGGTCATGTTCGCCGAGGGCGGCGGCGGGCGGCCGGGCGACACCGACACCACCTCGGTCGGCGGCCTCGACGTGCCGACCTTCCGGCTGACCGCCGAGCTGTCCGGGCAGGTCCCGCTGGTGGCCGTGGTGTCCGGGTACTGCTTCGCCGGCAACGCGGCGCTGGCCGGGGCGTGCGACGTGATCATCGCGACGCCGGAGGCCAGCCTGGGCATGGGCGGGCCGGCGATGATCGAGGGGGGCGGGCTTGGCATCGTCGCGCCCGGCGACGTCGGGCCCATGTCGGTCCAGGTACCGAACGGGGTCGTCGACTTGCTGGTCCCCGACGACGCCGCGGCGGTGGCGGCCGCCCGCCGCTACCTCTCCTACTTCTCCGGCCCGGTTCCGGACGGTGCGCATGAAGACCAGCGCAGGCTGCGGCACCTCATCCCGGAGAACCGGGTCCGCGCCTACGACGTGCGCCCGGTCATCGAGGCGCTGTGCGACACCGGCAGCGTGCTCGAGTTGCGGCCCGGGTTCGGCGTCGGGATCCTGACCGCGCTGGTCCGGGTGGGCGGGTATCCCGTCGGGCTGCTGGCCAACAACCCGCTGCACCTGGGCGGGGCGATCGACGGCGACGCGGCCGACAAGGCGACCGCGTTCCTGCGGCTGTGCGAGGCGCACCGGCTCCCCGTTCTTTCCCTGGTCGACACGCCCGGGTTCATGGTCGGGCCTGAGGTGGAGCGGACCGCGGTGGTGCGGCGGTTCGGCGCCATGTTCGTGGCCGGGGCCCGGCTGACGGTGCCGCTCTGCGCGGTGGTGCTGCGCAAGGCCTACGGCCTCGGCGCGATGGCGATGACCGCGGGCGACCTGCGCCGGCCGGCCATCACGGTGGCCTGGCCGACCGGGGAGTTCGGCGGGATGGGCCTTGAGGGCGCGGTGCGGCTCGGCTACCGCCGGGAGCTGGACGCGATCTCAGATCCCGGCGCGCGTCAGGCCCGCTACGAGCAGCTAGTCGCCGACCAGTACACCCGGGGCAAGGCGCTGAGCACCGCGATGGCCTTCGAGATCGACGACGTCATCGACCCGGCGGACACCCGCGCCGTGCTGACCGACGTCCTTAGCCGAAATGGCCTGTGGCCCGGCCGTGGCCGGGCCACAGGCCCCCCTCCTCGGTGATGGCTTCGGTCAGCTGTGGCTGAGGATCAGGGGGGCGTTCGACAGGGTGCCGACGGCCCACTCGGCGGGGGCGCCGGCCACGGCGGCGGCGGCGTACAGCGGGCTGAAACTGCCGGCGGTGGGGTCGGTGTCCTGCGACCAGGCGCTGCCGTTCCAGCGCAGGACCAGGCCCTGCACCGCTCCCCCGTTGATGCTGGGGAGGTTGTTCCCCACGGCGTAGACGTCGCTGGGCCCGCGGGCGGCCACGCCGGCGAGCGCGGGATCGGCGCCGGGCGTGGGACTGGGGACGATGCTCCAGCTAGCGCCGTTCCAGTGCTCGATCAGCGTACTGCCCCCGAGAGCCGAGGTCGCGCCGATGTCCTCGCCGACCGCCCAGGCGTTCGTGGCCGAGATCGCGGTCACCGCGCCGAGGGTGGGAGTGTTGGTCCCCGGCTGCTGCATCGGGACGACCGTCCAGGCCGTGCCGTTGAAGTGCAGGGCCTCGGCCGTCCTGGTTCCGGCCGTGCCGCTGATGGTGGTGCCCACCACCCAGATGTCCGCCGCCGAGCTCGCCGAGATGGACTGGCCGGCGCCGGGGGTGAAGCCGGCGTCGGGGACGGTCACCGGACTCCACGCGGAGCCGTTCCAGTGCTCAAGGAGTGTGCCGCCCGGGCGGTGGCCGACGGCCCAGGCGTTGGCGGGGCCCAGGTCGGCCACGCCGGTCAGCTGCGCGGCCTCGCCCGTGACGACCTGGGAGGTATCGACCGACCACGCCGTCCCGTTCCAGTGTTCTGCCAGCGTGCTGTGATTCTCGCCGCGCACGACGCTGAACCCGACCGCCCAGGCGTCGGTGCCGGTGCGAGCCGACGCGCCCAGCAGCAGCGTGTTGTTCCCCGTCGGGGGAACCGCCGCCACCGTCCAGCCGGTCGCCGCGGACGCCGCGGACGCGATCAAGATGGACGCGCCAGCGACCGCGACCACGCCGGACCATCTCGTATACCTGCTGTGCACATGCCCTCCTCAGGCCTTCCGGGTCAAGCAGACATAACGAGGATTCGGCAGCGCACTTATCGTCGTCTTAACAGCGAAGGCCTACGGGTCTGAGGGCGGCAAGCGCGGCCCGGACGTCGTCGGTTTCCGGGGCGCCGAGCGCGGCGAACAGGCCAAGGGCATGCTCCCAGTGGTGCCGGGCCCGGACCGGGTCGGCGGTGACCAGGTAGCCGCGGGCCAGGCCGTCGTGCGCACGGGCTTGCTCGTACCTGTCGCCGATGTGGCTGGCCAGCGTGAGCGCGGCCTGATGCTGGGCGCGGGCTCGGCCGGGATGGCCCGCCGCGAGCAGGACGACGCCGACGCCGTTGTGCGCCTCGATCTCACCGGGCCGGTCGCCGATCAGGACCGCCAGGGAGAGAGCCTCACGGTAGTTCTCGGCGGCCCGCTCATAGCGGCCGAGCCCGCCGTTCACGATGCCGAGTCCGGCCAGGACGGCCGCCTCGCCCTGTCCGTCGCCGATCTCGCGGAACAAGACCAGGGCCTGGCGCAAATGCTCGGCGGCCTGCTCGTAACGTCCCTCCAGGCAGTCGATGCCGCTGAGGTTGGCCAGCGCGCGGGCTTCGCCGGACCGGTCCGCTAGTTCCGCGGACCTGATGGCCGCCTGCCGGTAGTGATCGGCGGCCTGGCGGCGCCGGCCCTGCCGCTCGTAGATGATGCCCAGGTTGTTCAGCGCGGCCGCCTCTCCTGACCGGTCGCCGATCTCACGGGAAGCCTTCAGGGCCTGCCGCTGATGACCGGCGGCCTGCCGGTACCGGCCCTGCCGCCAGTCGATGATGCCCAGGTTGGTCAGCGCGGTCGCCTCGGCGGCCCGATCGCCGATGCGGCGGGCGGCATGGCGGGCGCCGCTGTGGATGGTGATGGCGTCAGGAAAGTGCCCGCCGGTCTCGAGGTAGCGGTACAAGGTCCCGGCCAGGCGGGTGGCGTGAGCCGGCCAGCGGTGAACGGAGGCGTGCGTGCTGGCCGCGACGAGCACGGCTCGCTCGGTGTCGAGCCAGGTACGGGCGGCGGCGAGACTGTCCATCGGCGGGACGGGCAGGCCAGGGTCATCCACCCGGGGCCGCAGGTGCCGCTCGGCCGGGACCAGGGCATCCATGGCCGCAGCGGCGGCGGTTAGGTAGTAGTCGAACAGGCGGGTCAGCGCCGCGTGCCGGTCGGCTTCGGCGTCCACGGCGGCGGCGAGGCCAGCCGCGTAAGCGCGCAGTAGGTCATGCAGCCCGTAGCGGCCCGGGCGAGTCCGGTGGATCAGGTGGGTACGGGCCAGCAGCCCGAGCGCCTGGCTGGCCTGAGCGGGCGTGTCTCCAGTGAGCGCGGCAGCGGCGTAGGCGTCGAGATCGGGTCCCGGGCACAGCCCGAGCAGGCGGAACACCCGGGCCGGGGCGTCCGCCAGGTGACCGTAGGACCAGGAGAAGACGCCGCGGATGGCGCTGCCCTGATCCCCTCCGGCGTCCAGCAGGTCCAGCCGCTGCTGCTCGTCGGCCAGTTCGTCCGCCAGCTGCGTCAGGGGCATGGCCGGGCTGGTAGCGGCGAGCTCGGCTGCCACCCGCAGCGCCAACGGCAGCCGGGCGCATTGCCTGGCCAGCATCGCCGTCGCGGCGGGCTGGCTCTCGGCCCGGTCGCCGATCAGCGTCCGCAGCAGCGCCATGGCGTCCTGCTGCGGCATGGTATCCAGGTCCAGGCGTCGGGCACCATGCCGGGCCACCAGCCCGGCGAGCGAATCCCGGCTGGTCACCAGCACGAGGGCCGAGGGACAGCCCGGCAGCAGCGGCCGGACCTGGTCGACCGAGCCGGCGTTGTCGAGCACGATCAGCATCCGCCGGCCGTCGAGCAGGGTCCGGTAGGCGGCGGCCCGCTCGTCAAGGTCCCGAGGTATGTCCTGGCCCGCCTGGCCGAGCGCGCGCAGGAACCCCGCCAGGGCGTCCCCCGCAGTCACCGGCTGACCCGGATCATAGCCCCGCAGGTTCACGTAGAGCTGACCGTCGGGGAACGCGTCGCGGACGCGCCGGGCCCAGTGCACCGCCAGCGCGGTCTTGCCCACGCCAGCCGTGCCGGACACGGCGATCACCATGGCCGCGGATCCGGCGTCGGCCAGCCGTTCGCTGCCCGGCGGGCCGATCGCGTGGGCGAGCTTGCCGAGCGCGGCCAGTTCGCCCGTCCGCCCGGTGAACGCGTCCACATCGGCGGGCAGCTGGGCGGGCGCCACCCAGACATGCTGCGGGTTCGCCAGGGTCGCGGCGGCTGCGGGCGCCCCGAGGGCAGCATCGGCGGTGAGGATCTGCTCGTGCAGGCGCCGCAGACCCGGGCCCGGTTCCACGCCGAGTTCGGCGTGCAGGACCTGGCGGCCCTCGGCGTAGGCTGCCAGGGCCTCGGCCTGCCGCCCGCACCGGTACAGCGCCAGCATCAGCTGGCCGCGCAGTCCTTCCCGCAACGGGAATTCACGCACCAGGCCCGTCAGCTCGGCCGCCGCCGCGGCCGGCTGGCCCAGCATGATCATGAGGTCGGCCTGCTGCTCGATCGCCGTCAGCCGCAGCTCGCTGAGCCGGACCCGCTCGATCTCGGCCCACGGCCCGGGAATCCCGGACAAGGGAATTGCCTGCCACAGGCGCAACGCCTCGTCGAGCGACCAAGCCGCGGCACTCAGGTCGCCCGCCGCGCGGGATACGCGCGCCGCGTCCAGGTGCTGGCCGAACACCTGCGTGTCCAGCCGTTCCGGATCCAGCCGCAGCGAATATCCCGGCCCGCTGGCCACCAGGAACCACCCCGGCGCGCGGCTGACCCGGTCCGGTTCCAGCACCCGGCGCAGTGCGGCCACGTGAACATGCAGCGCGTTCATCGCGCTCGGCGGCGGATCTTCGCCCCAGATGCCGTCGATGAGCTCGCTGCGTGAGACCGCCCGGTTCGCCCGGATGGCCAGGAGCCCGAGGACCGCCTGGCGCTGCGGGCCACCAAGCTCCAGCTCACGGTCTCCGCGCCAGGCCCGCACCGGGCCGAGCAACTGGACCAGCAGCGGTGGCTGGCCGTCGGCGGTCACCATGACACCCCCCGCCGTCGGGTGTTCGCGCCTTGCCTATGAGCTGAAACGGCCGGCCCGCCATGCCGGTTCATGACCGGCGGCGGAAGGCAGGCGGGGTGATCCCGTCAGCGGCGGATGACCGGAAGGATCAGGCGGCTGGGGTGCTCCGGGCCGTGCAGGATCCGGTTGACGGCCACCGTGACCTGGTCGGCGGACTCGGCGGTGATCACGCCGCCGGTGTTGGAGTTGCGGTCGTAGCGCGGGAAGTTGCTGCTCGACACCTCGAGCCGGATCCGGTGCCCGGGCAGGAAGACGTTCGACGTGACCGACAGGTCCAGGCTGAGCTCGTAGGGCTGGCCGGGGGTGAGCGGCTCGGGCTCGGCCAGCGAGTTGCGGTACCGGGTGCGCAGGATGCCGTCGGTCAGGTAGATGGCGCGCCCGTCGGGGAACACGTCGACCAGCTTGCCGGTGAAGTCGGTGTCCGGCGCCGACGAGGAGGCGAACAGGGTCAGCGACACGTGCCCGGTGACCTCGAGCGGTTCGGTCAGCACCGCGCTGGTGAAGCACAGCACGTCGTCGCGCTCCTCGGCTTTTCGCTGGTCCACCGCGCCGGCCGCGTTCGCCTGGGTCGGCAGCATGATCCGGCCGCCCAGGGTGGGCACCGGGCGCAGCGGGTCGTACAGGTAGGTGTCGGTGGCCTCGGCGGCGGGCGGCTGCGGGCCGAGCAGGCCGTCGCCCGCGCTGGAGTTGGCGCGGCCCGCGCCGTCCAGGTACCAGGGCTCGTAGCTGGTGTCGGGCAGCGGCCAGTCCTGTTCGTTCCGCCACTGGTCGATGCCCATGACGAAGATCTTGACCGGGGCGGCCGCTTCCTCGGCGGCTGCGTTGCCGCGCAGCCAGCGGTCGAAGAACTTCACGTGCTCGCCGGTGATGTCCTGGGTGATGGCGTCGGCCAGCATGCCGAACCGGCGGTCGGGGTAGACGCCGGTGCTGTTCAGGTGGTCCCAGGGGCCGATGATCAGGCGCTGCCCGTTACGGGCTTCCTCGGTCCCGGCCCGCGCCCTGAGCTCGGTGAAGGAGCGCGCGGTGTTGGCCGCGAAGATGTCGAACCAGCCGCCGATGTGCAGCGCGGGCACGGTGACCTGCTCGGCGTGGTCGATGACGGACAGGTCCTGCCAGTACTGGTCGCGCGCGGGGTGGTGCTGGATGTCGGACCACCACGGCCACATCTTCTCCAGCAGCGGCTGGTGGCTGGGCGGCAGCGCCGCCAGGTGCGGCTCGGGCTCGGCCACCATGGCGCCCAGGCCGAAGATCAGCTCCCCGTCCCCGCGGCGCAGCGCCTCGACCAGCGCCATCGTCGTCGACCAGGACTGGATCGTGTGCCAGGACATGGCACCGCCGTCGGAGTACCAGGGGGTGGTGTAGTAGTCCGTGGTGGTGACGCAGGGCGCGATCGCCTTGAGCCGGGCACCCCCGGTCAGGCTGGCCCACTGCACGAAGCCGAGGTAGGACGGGCCGTAGGTGCCGATGCTGCCGTCACACCAGTCCTGCTCGAGCAGCCACGCGACGGTGTCGGCGCCGTCGGCCGGCTCGTTCTAGTCTGGTCCCATGACTGGGGCTGTCTGGGATCAGGAATTCTTCCGCCGTCGGGCAGCTGGGGGGCAGGCGGCCGAGCCGGTCACGGTGACGCCCGCCGCGCCTGAGCACGCGACGATCGCGGGTCTGCTGCTGGCCCGGGCCGACGACGACAACACCGCGCTGCTCTTCGAGGACCAGCGGTGGAGCTGGCGGGAGCTGGTGCGGGAGGCGGCCGCCCGGTCGGCGATGCTGCGAGAGCTGCGGCCGCCTGGGCGGCCCTGGCACGTCGGCGTGCTGCTTGAGAACACGCCGGAGTACATCTTCCTCATCGCCGGCGCGGCGCTGTGCGGGGCAACCGTGGTCGGGATCAACCCGACCAGGCGCGGGGCGGAACTGGCCACTGATATCCGGGGCACCGACTGCGCGGTGATCGTGACCGACGAGGCCTACGGCGAGCTTCTGGACGGCATCGATCATGGCGCGCCGCGGGTGCTGGACGCGGGTGGCGGCGAGTACGCCGGCCTGCTGGCCGCGCACCGCGGCGCGGCCGTCTCGGCGACGGCGGAGGGTCTTGATCCTCGGTCCACGCTCCTGCTGCTGTTCACGTCGGGATCGACCGGAGCGCCGAAGGCGGTCATCTGCTCCACTGGCCGGTGGGCGTTCATCTGTCAGGTCAGCCCGCTCAAGTTCAGCGCGGAGGACGTGGCCTACAACGCGATGCCGATCTTCCACGGCAACGCGCTGATGGCCGCGCTGGGGCCGTGCCTGGCGAACGGCTCGGCGTTCGCGATGCGCCGGCGGTTCTCCGCTTCGGGCTTCCTGCCCGACATCCGCAGGTTCGGCGCCACCTTCTTCAACTATGTCGGCCGGACGTTGTCCTACGTGGTGGCCCAGCCGGAGCGTCCGGAAGAGTCCGACAACCGGCTGCGGTTCGGCTTCGGCACCGAGGCCTCGGCCCGGGACCGCGCCGAGTTCTCGCGGCGCTACGGCTGTCCGCTGCTCGAGTCCTACGGCTCGTCCGAGGGCACCGTCTACCTCATCTGCACGCCGGAGACGCCCGACGGAGCCCTCGGGGTCCCGCAGCAGGGGTTCACGGTGGAGATCGTCGACGCGCTCGGCGAGGTCTGCCCGCCGGCCTGCTTCGACGCCGACGGCGCGCTGGCCAATGCCGAGGAGGCGATCGGCGAGATCGTCTCCCGCGCTGCCGCGGCCCGCTTCGAGGGCTACTACAACAACCCCGAGGCCGGCCGGGACCGGCTGCGGGAGGGTGACTACTGGACCGGCGACCTCGGCTACCGCGACGAGAAGGGCTTCATCTGGTTCGCCGGCCGCACGGCGGACTGGCTCCGGGTGGACTCGGAGAACTTCGCGGCCGCCCCGGTCGAGCAGATCCTGGGCCGCTTCCCCGGCGTGACCGCGGCCGCCGTCTATGCTGTCCCCGACCCGGTCACCGGCGACCAGGTCATGGCGGCGCTCGAGGTTCCCGGCGGCGAATTCGACCCCGGCGCCTTCTGGGCCTTTCTCGGCGCGCAGCCCGACCTCGGCACGAAGCAGGCCCCGCGGCTGGTCAGGATCACCGCGAGCCTGCCGGAGACGGCGACCCACAAGGTCAGCAAGCCGACGCTGCGCCGCCTGCTATGGCAGGGTGAGGACCCAGTCTACGAACGGGCCGGCCAGGGCTACGTGCTGATGACGGCGGAACGCAGGAACGCCCTGGAGGCGGAGTACACCGGGCACGGCCGCGATCACCTGCTCCGGCTGTGACCGAGAGTATCTCCCGGCTGATTCTTGCCCCTGTAATAGGGGATACGATGCGGTTTTGGGAGTGAGGAATGGGCAGCAGGCGACGCCGGCTCGACCCGGTGGGGCCGTTCGGTAATCCGGACGGGTCGCGAGCCGACATCGAGGATATGCTCCACGAGTTCGTCGACTTCGGCGGCAACCCGGCCTATGGCCACCTCGCGACGCGCGCCAACGACTCCAAGGTCCGGGTCATCGTGGGCAAGCTCGGCGCCGGCAAGACGGTCTACCTGCGGCGCCTCCAGGACTTCCAGTCGCATCAGGATTCCGTCTACGCCGACGTGCCGCAGCAGAGCCTGCCGAAGACCGAGGTCATCGTCAAGGCGTGCCAGTGGTTCTCGGACAGCGTCCTGGTCGAGAAGTGGATGCAGATCTGGGAGCGCGCGATCATGCGGGCGCTGGCCTCGCACCTGCTGCGCCGTCCCGAGCTCAGGCAGCAGCTGCGGGACGAGCAGGCCACCGAGCTGGAGCAGTCCTACGCCCGGCTGATCAGCGACTCCCGCCGGCCCCGGTCGATCTACAGCGAAGTGCGCGACATCATCAACGAGCGGAACACGGGCCACCAGCTGTCCACGTTCCTCGACGATCCACTCTGGGACGACCTCGAGGACCTGCTGGGCGAGATCATCGCCCAGTGCAAGCCGGTCTACTTCTACCTCGACGCGATCGACGAGGAGTTCAGCCACGCCCCGATGTACTGGCTGCGATGCCAGGAAGGCCTGTTCTACCAGGTCATGCGGCTGCTCCGGGACCACAAGCTGGGCGGGCGGCTGCACGTGGTGGTCTGCATCCGCGACATCGTCATGTCCTCGGTGTACCGGTCCGAGCACGCGCCGCGGTACTACAACGAGCCGCACATCCGCGTCCTGAACTGGGATCGCAGCTCGCTGCTCTACCTGCTGAGCCAGAAGCTCCAGCGGCTGCCGCCGACGCTGCTGATGCGGCGGGCCGCCAGCGGCCCGCCGGCGATCAGGGACTGGCTCGGGATCGACGGCGACTGGAACGGGCCCGGTGGCGAACCGACGATCGAGGACTACCTGCTCGGCCACACCCGGCTGATCCCGCGCGACATCATCTCGCTCGGCAACGAGCTGAGCGAGGAGGTCCTGCGGCAGAAGCAGGCCGGCCACGACGGCCTGGCGCCCGACGTCATCCAGGCGGTGGTGCAGCGCTGCGCCAAGCGGTTCGGCGACTCCCAGCTCGCGCAGTGCGCCAACCAGATCTCGTCCGACCTGATGCCGCAGGGGGCCGCCCTGCATGACTACTCCGAGCTGTTCACCAGCACCCAGGCTTACATCAGCGGGGTGCAGGAGGACGTCAGGTCGTTCGTCCGGATGATCGGCGTGGACCGGTTCTCCCGCGGGGATCTCGAGGCGCTCCAGGAAGTAGCGGACCTGCACTTCGAGCGGGCGACGAACCTGGCCACCGTCCTGTGGCAGAACGGCCTGCTCGGGTACGTGGACGAGGCCGGGCGGCGCCGGTACTACTCCATGGGCGACATCGAGCAGTTCCACTTCCCGCCCGAGGTGGCCACCTACGTGCTGCACCCGTGCCTGGTGCACGCGATCGGGGGCATCAGGCACGTGACCGAAGGGGCCGAGGGCGCCGGGGCTGTCAGCCACACCGGGGCCGTCAGCCACACCGGGGCTGTCAGCCACACCGTGCCGTTCGCGGCCGGAGAGCGCAGCGCCCGTTCCCTGGTGCCCGGCCCCGGAGCGCGGGGCGCCGCGCCCGATCCGGCGTCGCTGTCGGTGGTGCTGCCGTCAGTGTCGCCTTCGATGCGGGCTTCTGGGCGCAGCCAGGCGCTCCCGGAACCTAGCCCGTCGGAGGTGCGTTCGTCCGGCCGGACCAAGCCGTCCGAGTACGCGGCCGGTGACGTCATCGACGGCCGCTTCCATGTCATCCGGCTGCTCGGGCGGGGCGGCTTCTCGAAGGTCTACCGCGTCCGCGACGACGTCGAGGACGAGGAGCGGGCGCTCAAGCTCTTCGACAGCGCCGCCGGGTACAAGGCGGTGCGCCGCGAGATCAGCGCCCTGCGGAAGATCCAGCATCCCAACGTGGTCAAGGTCCTGTGGGCCGGCAAAACCGGCGTCGGCGACTGGTATCTCATCACCGAGTTCATCGACGGGGAATCGCTCGACGAGTTCGCCACCGGGAAACGGAGCCTGCGTGACCGGGAGGCCGTCGACGTCGCGCTCGACCTGCTGGACGCGCTCGTCGCGTTCCACCCCGACGCGGCGCGCCTGAAGCAGCTCGAGGCGCTGCGCGGCGACGGCGAGCTGCCGGAAGCCGAGTCGCGCGAGTACCGCGAACTCCAGGGCAAGGGGCTCGTCCACCGCGACATCAAGCCGCTGAACGTGGTGATCACCCGGACCGGGGCGAAGCTGCTCGACTTCAACATCGCCTCCCGGGTCGGCGAGCCGGTGCACACCCAGTCGGGCACGCCGCCGTACCAGCCGCCCGACGCCGGCCTGGACCGCTGGGACGTGTCCACCGACCTGTTCGCCGTCGGCGTCCTGCTCTACCGGCTCCTGTGCAACGGCCACCACCCGTTCCCGCACGCCATGCCCCTGCTCGGCGTGCCGGTGACCGACCCGAGGACGATCAGGCCCGACCTGAACCAGGACCTGGCCAGGTTCCTCGTCAAGGCGTGCGCCCCGGCCAGCGCTGACCGCTTCGCCACGGCCGCCGACATGCGGCTCGCGCTGCGTGAGATCCGGGCTGGCCTGTGACGCGCGTTAGCCGACCGGGTGCGGGCCCGGCCGGCTAACAGGCGTTCGTGCGGATGCTGCGTGTCCTGGTCAGTTCGTCCGGACACTGCGTGTCCTGGTCAGAAGTGCTCAGGCGTGTGCTGCGGGCTGGCCAGCCGAGTCTGCGCGTAGTTGCACTCGGCGACGATAGCGGCGACGCGCTGCCTGATGCGAGCCAGCGGGCCCTGCACGTCCTGCGTCACGTTGCGGTTCATGGTTCCTCCTCGGTTTGCGGCTATCTCTTCGCCGTCACTATTGAGTCTCGTCGTAAGACCCCCCTGGCCGCGTCGGCGAAAATCCTTATTTCGCCTGCTGAGATGGGCCTTAGGCGGCGCCGGGACCGGCTTAGACGGGCTAAGTAAGGCTCAGTACCCGGCGGTTCCTGGCGGTTCCTGGCGCGGGCTGAATCAGGCCGGCATCAGCGCCGCTTCACTCCTGGCTGCGACAGTCGCCGGAGTAGAGGGTGACGGCGGTCAAGGGCTGTCACCGGACATCTCAGGAGGATTCAAATGCTTCGCATTCACCGTGGGCCGCTGCTGAAGGCAGCCCTGCTGCCGGCGGCCCTGCTGTCGGCAGCGGCGCTGATGGCGGCGGGCGGCTCGCAGGCGGCGCTGGCCAGTCCCGCCGTCGCCGCGGGCGCCGCCAGCGGCGCGCACGCCGCGCCCGCGCCCGACAGTTACTACACGATGCACCTCAGCCGTTCGTCGGTCGCGGTGCTGGCCGGTCACCGGACCAGCGTCGGCATTTCGTTCCGGGCCCCGGCCGCGCTGTACGGCGTCCCGGTGGCGCTGAGCGTCAGCGGGCTGCCGGACGGCGTCACGGCGTCGTTCTCGCCGAGCACGGTCGCCATCGGCGGCCACGCGGTCCTGACCCTGACTGCCGCGCCTTCCCTCGCGGCCGGCACGTTCGCGGTCACCGTCACCGCGATGTCGCTGAGCAGCGACCCCATCGGCACCACCACGCCACTCGGTCTCACCATCGCGCCCTGACCGAGCGCGCCTGACGGGGCCCTCCGGCACTTTTACTGGGTCGCCGTCCAGGGGCGGAGCTTGTCGGGGTTACGGACGGCCCAGATGTGCCTGATCCGGCCGTCGGCGATGTCGAACGCGAACACGGTCACGGTCCGGCCGTCCTGCAGCCCGACCAGGCCGGGCTGGCCGTTGACCGAACGTTCCACGAGGTTCAGGTCGCCGATGGTCCGGGCGGCCAGGGCGGCGAGATCGGCCAGGTAGCGGGCGACCTGCTCGCCGCCCTCCACCGGGTGCAGCGCGGCGCTGGCCAGGCCGCCGCCGTCGGCGGTCATGGTGACGCCGGGGTCGAGCAGGCCGACGAGGGCGCCGATGTCCTGGGCCTGCCAGGCCTGCTTGAAGTCCCTGACCAGGCGGGCCTGGCTGGCCGCCGGGGTCGCGGGGGCCTGGGCGTCGCGGACCCGGCGGCGAGCCGAGGAGGCCAGCTGGCGGCACGCCGCGGGGGTACGGCCGGTGATCTGGGCCACCTCGGCGAAGGGGTAGCCGAACACGTCGTGCAGGATGAACGCGACGCGCTCGGCCGGGGTCATCGACTCCAGCACGACCAGGAACGCCATGTTGACCGACTCGTCGAGGGTGATGCGGTCGGCCGGGTCGGCGGTGGCGCCGCCCGATGACCCGGCGACCGGTCCCGCGGATCCGGGCAGCGGCTCGGGGAGCCATTCGCCGACGTAGCGCTCCCGCCGGGCCCGGGCCGAGCCGAGCAGGTCCAGGCAGATGCGGCTGGCGACCGTGGTCAGCCAGGCGCCGGGCGACTGGATGGCGGCCTGCTGCTCCCTGGACAGGGCGTACCAGCGGGCGTACGTCTCCTGCACGGCGTCCTCGGCCTCGGCCAGCGAGCCGAGCAGCCGGTAGGCGAGGTTGATCAGCTGACGCCGCTCGCTCATAATCGCGCTCAGCCCCGGATCGGGCTCGGATCGGGTTCCCATGGTGCCGTCCCTTCCCTGGTCGCATCGCATTGACCCGCACCGGTCCGACGAGACAGCATCCCTGATTGTGAGGCCGACGCGGGACCAGGTTCAGCCCTCAGTAAGGGCCAGGGTCATGACACCGGCCCCAAGGGAACGTAGGTTGGGCTCATGGACCGGCGCGTATTCGGGATCGAGACCGAATACGGCCTTACCTGCACATTCCGCGGCCAGCGACGGCTGTCACCGGACGAGGTGGCGCGTTACCTGTTCCGGGGCGTGGTGTCGTGGGGGCGGAGCAGCAACGTCTTCCTGCGTAACGGCGGCCGCCTCTACCTGGACGTGGGCAGCCACCCTGAGTACGCCACCCCGGAATGCGACAGCGTCGTGGACCTGATCTCGCACGACAAGGCGGGCGAGCGGATCCTGGAAGGGCTGCTGGTGGACGCCGTCCGCCGGCTGAGCGCGGAGGGGGTCGCCGGGGACATCTACCTGTTCAAGAACAACACCGACTCGGCCGGCAACTCCTACGGCTGCCACGAGAACTACCTGGTCCCCCGGCATCAGGACCTGGGACGGCTGACCGACATCCTGACGCCGTTCCTGGTCACCAGGCAGCTCATCTGCGGGGCCGGGAAGGTGCTGCCGACCCCGCGCGGCGTGGTGTACTGCGTGAGCCAGCGGGCCGAGCACATCTGGGAGAGCGTGTCCTCGGCCACCACCAGGTCCCGGCCGATCATCAACACCAGGGACGAGCCGCATGCCGACGCCGAGCGGTTCCGGCGGCTGCACGTGATCGTCGGCGACTCCAACATGAGCGAGACCACCACCTTGCTCAAGGTCGGGTCGACCGGCCTGGTGCTGCGGATGATCGAGGCCGGCGTGGTGCCGCAGGATATGACGCTGGACAACCCGGTCCGCGCGATTCGGGAGGTCAGCCACGACATGACCGGCCGCGGCCGGGTCCGGCTGGCCAGCGGCCGCGAGCTGTCCGCGCTCCAGATCCAGCACGAGTACCTGGACCGGGTGCGGGACTTCACGAGCCGCAACGGGCTGGACGCGGCCGGCGAGCGGGTGCTCGAGCTGTGGGAGCGGGCGCTGGCCGCGATCGAGACGGGCAACCTCGACAAGATCGCCCGCGAGATCGACTGGGTGACCAAGTACCAGCTGATCGAGCGGTACCGGGCCGCGCATGACCTGCCGCTGTCGGCCGCCAGGATCGCCCAGCTCGACCTGGCCTACCATGACATTCGCCGCGGCCGCGGCCTGTACTACCTGCTCCAGCGCGACGGCGCCGTCGAGCGGGTCACCAGGGACCTGGACATCTTCACGGCCAAGGAGGTCCCGCCGCAGACCACCCGGGCCAAGCTGCGCGGCGACTTCATCCGCCGGGCGCAGGAGAAGGGCCGTGACTTCAGTGCCGACTGGGTGCACCTCAAGCTGAACGACCAGGCCCAGCGGACCGTGCTGTGCAAGGACCCGTTCCGGTCGGCCGACGAACGGGTCGACCGGCTCATCGCCGGCATGTGAGGGATGCTTGCGGGCTGACAGGACTGGCCCCGCAGGAGAATACAGTCTGCTGTATACGCTGGTGATCAACCGTTTTCGAAAGGCAGGACGCCTTCCCGTGGCGGCCCTGCATGCGTCATGCTGAGGCCATGAACGATAACGCCCTGCCGGCCTCGTTCGACCCGATCTACTTTTCGGCCGGCTCATGGGATAGCCGGGTGGCAGAGTGGATCGACGCGGCACAGACCCAGGAGTTCGCCGACGGCAACGAGCAGGCTGTGCGGCAGGCGATCTCCGACAAGGATTCCGGATTAGTCGTCGTTGTCAACATCGGCACCCGCGCCCTGCTCAGCTTGCTGCCCGACGGCCGTTACCTCAACTTGTACGAACGGCCGGCAGTAGGCGGCAAGCGCAAGCGCCAGAAACCCTCAAAGCAGCGCAAGGAAGTCGACTCCGCTATGGGCATCAAGGGCCCGGACGTCTACTTCGCGGCGCTCGCCCTGGGCGGCTGCGGCATACGGTTCTACGGGGAGTTCTGCCTGGTCCTGAAACTCGACCAGATCGACCCCGACCCGCGGATGTTCGACCGCGACTCCTACGACATCCTGCTCCCGCCGTTCACGGATCTGCCCGATCGCCAGTTGCTCATCCAGCGCCTCGTCGGCTGGTGGAACGCGGACCGGTATGCGATGGCGCTGATGAAGGTACTGCCCGGGCTGGACCACCAGCACGGGCTGGTCACCACGGGCACGGTGTCCGAGATGGTCCTCAAGGACCAGGAATACATCGAGATCCACTTGCATCCGGCCCGGGCCACCGACGACAAGCACCCTGAGCGCAGTCGGGGCGGCTTCGGCCGGGCCGACATCGAGGAACTCCGCGAGTCTCCGGACGAAGTCGCCGTGGCCACGAGGCTGCGCGAGCGATCCGACGACGGCCTGCTGCTGACCGACGTCGAGTACGAGTGGCTCCTGCGCCGCGAATGCGTGACCCGCACCGTCGCGGCGGCGAAGATCCCAGCCCGGGTCGTCACCCAGCATGGCCGGGGGTACCAGTGGAAATGACCGAGGCCGACGGCAAAGCCTGGTTCATCGACGCGTGGGCAGTGCACGACGGCAAGGTATTCGCCTCGCGGCGGCCGCCCGAGTCGATCGTCGCCGAGGCCACCGTCTTCATGTCCGTGCCCGACCTCGAGGCGGTACCGGTAGGCCGCATCTCGACCGCGCTGCGGGCCACCCGCAGCGGGTTCCAGGAGGGCCTGCGCACCAACGACGACAACCGCACCGAGATCCCGTTCGATAATCTGCGGCAGATACGCGACCTCGTCCGGCGGGCTTACCTGGCGGCAGGTCTCGGACCCGGCTCGCCGGGCGCGCTGGCCAGCCCGCTGCCCCGGCCGGACGAGGACACTGGTCCTGGCCGCCGCTTCCTTGAGGAGGAACCCTTCGGCCCGGAAGGACCCTGGACCCCGGTTTATTACCCCGGCTCTTACCGCCTCGCGGCCGACCCGCCATCCGACCTGGACCAGGCCGTGGACACGGTGGCCCGGGCCACGATCCTGGAGTGGGACCGCCGCCTGGCATCCCTCAACCCGGAGCAGGCTTCCCTCGACCCGGATGAGATCCGCGCTCTGGTGGGCTGGCTGGGCGCCCTGAGCAGGTCGGGAATTCTGCTGTCAGCGGCAGGCGGCTACACGGGCGACCCGTTCCTGCACTCGCTGATGGACCTGGCCGGCCGGTATGGCGCCGACTATCTGCGTGAGGCACTTCACCTCATCCACGACGCCTGGGAGCCAGGCCTCCCGTTCGTGATCGGCGACCGGATCAGCGGCTACTGGTCACGCGGCTACCTCGCGGTCGTTCCGTTGCCGGTGGCACCGGGCTGGCGAGACCAGATTCGCCGGCTCGCCGACAAGGTGCTTCTCCCCCTGATCGACCGCCGGTTCTGGTCTGTCCCGGTGACCTCCCTGGATGTAGCCCCGCTGGTGATCTTTCATGCGATCCAGCAGCCGGCGCGTTATGGCCGATTGCCGGGTGAGCGGTCGGCCGCCCAGGTCGCCTATGGGCGGGCGCTAGCATCTATGACCTGGTTCATGTCCCAGGAGAACGAGCTGCCCCCCGCAGCCGAGGACGTCCTGGCCGAGTTCATCGACAACTGCCTGGCCGGGCCGGAGGCCGCTCCCCCGGACGGCACGGAGGGGCCCGACGGGCCAGAGGAACCCAATCCCGAGGATTCCGGCGAAGGCTGGGGCTTTACGCCGGAACCCCAGCCTGAACCGGCTTACTGAAGACTGCGGAGAATCACATGAAACTGGCGAAGATGCACTGGGCCGTCCTTGGTTGCGGAGCGGCGCTGCTGGTAGCGGCCATCGTAGGTGCCGGGCTGAAATGGGACAGCACACTGCTGTGGATCCTGGTAATTGGCGGCGCCATCTGCCTGCTGATCGCCTTGGTCGCCCATCGCCTGACCGGAGTAACTATTAAGCACGGCGATACGGAGGCTAGTTTCACGCTCGCCACCGCGGTCCGCGAGGACCTAGAGGTGACGGGCCTGACCGGTGCGGCGGGCATTTACTCCTTCATCCATAACCAGCTCGGGGATGACCCGCGTTCATACAAGGTGAAAGTTCAGCTGCAGGACGATGTAGTGCGCATGGTGAAGAACAACGCCTTCAGCTATCCGGTCAGCGCCGACGAGGTCGACCGGATACTAAGTTCTGGCTCGCCGGCGATCCGGGTGCTGGTATTCGGCCTTCTCGAGGGCGACGCCAAGCTAGCTACGGTCGAGCGCCTTCGCCAGGGAATCATGGACTCGAAGTCTGGCAACGAGCAGTACCACGCCTTCCTGGCCACGTGGACGCATTGGAAGGCCTTTACGGAGGACCAGCGGAAGGAATTGCGCAAATACGTCAAGGAAGCCCCGCACTACCAGGACGATCCCGACCGTAAGGAACTAGCCGACAAGATCCTGGGTACTTAGCCTCGGGCGCGGAGTTCGCGGCGCAGGAGCTTGCCGGAGACGGTCTTGGGCAGCTCCCCGAGGAATTCGATCTGGCGCGGGTACTTGTAGGCGGCCATCTGCTGGCGGCAGAAGGCGATCAGCTCCTCGGCCGTGACCTGCTGGCCGGGCCGCAGGCTCACGTAGGCCTTGACCGTCTCGCCGCGGTACTCGTCGGGGATCCCGACCACGGCGGCCTCGCGGACCGCCTCATGCTGGTACAGGACGTCCTCGACCTCGCGCGGCCAGACCTTGTAGCCGCCCGCGTTGATCTGGTCCTTCTTCCTGTCGACCAGGTAGAACCAGCCGGCCTCGTCCATGTAGCCGACGTCACCGGTGTGCAGGGCGCCGCCGGGCAGCGCGTGCGCGGTCTCCTCCGGCTTGTTCCAGTAACCCGGCACCACCATCGGGCCGCTGGTGACGATCTCGCCGATCTCGCCGGGGGGCAGGTCCTGGCCGTCGTCGCCGACGATGCGCACCACCGTGTTGTAGACGGGCACGCCGACCGACAGGGCGCCCGAGGTGTCGTCGATCGGGGCGATCGCCCCGGCGGGCACGCCGTGCGACGGCGAGGTGGTCTCGGTCAGCCCGTAGATGTTGTGGATGTACTGGCCGAACTGGGTCTGGAAGGCCTTGACGATGCTGGGCGGGATGGGCGCGCCACCGGACCAGATCTTGGTCATCGTGGCCAGCGCGTCGCGCTCCGCTTCGGGCGCGTTCATCAGCGCGATGAAGACGGTAATAGAGCCGACGGTGAACGTCACCCGTTCGTTCCTAATTGTTTCGAGTACCGCCGAGGGCTCGAAACGGCAGGTCAGGACCAGCGGCGCGCCCAGGAGCAGGGCCGTGGTGACGCCCGCGATCATGCCGGTGATGTGGAACAGCGGGGCCACGCCGAGGACCACGTCGTCCGGGCCGAGCTCGCACCACTGGCGGTAGGCCTGGGAGTTGAACACCACGTTTCCGTGGGTGTTCATGGCGCCCTTCGGCGGTCCCGTGGTGCCTGAGGTGTAGGTGAGGAAGGCGGTGTCGGCGGGGCCGAAGCTGACCGGCGGGGGCGCCTGGCCGCGGTGGCGCTCGATCAGGGCGGCCATGTCGTGGACACCCTCCGGGAGGGGGGCACGCTCGGTCGCGGCGACCATTCGAGGGTTGCGGCGGCCGCGGTACTCCAGCTCCGAGGTGGTGACCACGGTGACGCCGATTTCCCGCGCCACGTCCGCGGCCACGTCGCGGTACAGGTCTGCCAGGCAGACCAGCACGCGGGCGCCGGAGTCGCGCAGTACGGCGTCGAGCTCCCTGGCCCGGTTCATCGGGTTGACCGGGACCGCGACGGCGGCCGCCTTCCAGACGGCGAGCAGCCCGATCACGAACTGCGGGACGTTCTGGAGGTAGAGCGCGACCCGGTCCCCCGGGCGCACGCCCAGGCCAGCCAGCGCGACCGCGAACGCGTCGCTGAGCTCGTCGAGCTCGCGCCCGGCGATCCCGGCGCCGAAGTAGCGGATGAAGTCGCCGTCCGGGTTGCGCTGGATCGACGCGCGGAACATGGCCAGGGCGTCGGAGTACTCCAGGCTCAGCTCGGCGGGCTGGCCCGCGTCGTACCGGGCCAGCCAGGGCTTGGTGTCATAGACAGACATGTGCGTCCCTAGGTATCAGTGCCCGTTGGGGTCGGGAGCGGATCTCCGGCTCGCAGCGGCTTGGCGTGGTAGCGCCCCTCGTGCGCGTGCACCGGGCGCTGGTCGCCGCGCAGCTCGGGGTATTTGTCCTCGAGCTTGCGGCGCTTGCTCCACTCCTGCCGCAGCTGGCCGGTGTACTCGGGATTGCCGTCGTAGGTC
>Ga0335085_10005555_pt1 | contig 20176 bp, 16 predicted proteins | sample Lox_Sample_45_FD_206712 | JGI IMG/M metagenome (GOLD analysis project Ga0335085, IMG submission 206712) | Soil microbial communities from Loxahatchee National Wildlife Refuge, Florida, United States - Lox_Sample_4.5 | ecosystem: Environmental > Terrestrial > Soil > Wetlands | place: USA...
TCTCGATCAGCTCGGTCTCGGTGGCGCCGTTGTCCTTGGCGAACTGCAGGTGGAAGGTGAGCTGTTCGGTGTTCCCGCCCGCGGTCAGGGCGGCCACCGTGATCAGGCTGCGCTCCCTGGGTGACAGCTCTGGGCGGGTCCAGACCTGGCTGAACAGCACATCATCGGTGAAGCCCACGAAGGCGGGAGCGAAGTCACCGAATGCTTTCTGCGCGCCAGATGGCTCGCTGGTTATCTCTGCCATGTGTTCCAGGCAACCGCCAATACCCCTTACGCGGGAGGTTGCGTTGTTAGGGGTTACGGCAGAACCCCCCTGGTCCGGGGCACCGGCCGTAGGCTCGAAAGGTGGACAACCGCAGCGAAGTTCGCCAGTTCCTGGCCACCCGGCGCGCCAAGATCACCCCCGAGCAGGCCGGGCTTCCGTTCTACGGCGGGAATCGCCGCGTGCCCGGCCTGCGCCGCGAAGAGGTCGCCATGATGGCCGGGGTCTCCGCCGACTACTACACCCGGCTGGAAAAGGGCAACCTGGCCGGGGTTTCCGACAGTGTCCTGCATGCCATCGCCCGGGCCCTCCACCTGAACGAGGCCGAGCAGGCTCACCTGTTCGACCTGGCCAGGACAGCCAACACCGCCCCGTCCCGGGTCTCTCGGCGTCAGCCCGCGCCGCGGGTCCGGCCCAGCGTGCTGCGTGTGCTGCACTCCATGACCACCACGGCGGCGTTCGTCCGCAACGGGCGCCTGGACATCCTGGCCATCAACCAGCTCGGCCGGGCCCTGTATGCGCCGGTGTTCGACGACCCGGCCCGGCCGGCCAACCTGGCCCGTTTCAATTTCCTCGACCCCCGCTCGATCGATTTCTACCCGGACTGGGACGCGGCCGCCGACACCTCCGTCGCGCTGCTGCACACTGAAGCCGGGCGTGACCCCTACGACCGCGGCCTGACCGACCTGATCGGTGAGCTATCGACCCGGAGCGAGGCGTTCCGTATCCGGTGGGCGGCCCACGACGTCCGGTTGCACCGCACCGGTGTCAAGCACTTCCGTCATCCCGCCGTCGGCCGGCTCGACCTGACCTTCGACGCGATGGAGATCCCCACCGACCGGGGCCTGACCCTGACCGCCTACACCGCTGAGCCCGGCACGCCGTCCGAGGAAAACCTGAGACTGCTGGCCAGCTGGACCGCCACCCTCGAGCAGGACCCTGCAGCTCACAACAACGCCGGTGAGCACCACCCCGCCTGACGTAGTGTGAGCCGCTGGTCAGCGCACCGGTCTTGTGCACGGATATGGCAAGCGGCTGCTTCCGCCGCTCGATGACAGCCGTTGCCGGCAACTATTCTCCAGGAGAGTAGGTCAACTACTACTTGAGAGACTACTCGTGGAGTAGTCTCTCAAGTATGAGTGTTCCGCTGACGCTGCTGGGGCTGCTTGAGCGCGGACCCAGCCATGGGTATGACCTGAAGCGCGACTACGACGCTTACTTCGGGCAAGGTCGGCCGCTGCGCTACAGCCAGGTGTATGCCACGCTGTCGCGGCTGGCCAGGGACGGGAAGGCCGTGGCCGGGCCCGTCGAGCAAGGGGCCGGGCCGGAACGGCGCCGGTACATCATCACCGACGACGGCGTCGCCGACGTGGAGAAGTGGCTCGCCGAGCCCGCGCCGCCTGAGCCCGACCTGCAGAGCGAACTGTTCGCCAAGGTCGTGCTCGCGCTCATGCTCGGCAAGCACGCCGATACCTACCTGGACGTCCAGCGGGCGGCGCACCTGCAGCGGATGCGCGAGATCACCGAGTTCAAGCGGCAGGGCGGCACCCTCGACGTGCTGCTCGCCGACCATGCCCTCTACCGCCTGGAGGCGGACCTGCGATGGATCGACCACACGGCGGCGCGGCTGGACATGATCGCGCGGACAGTGCAGGGGCAGTCATGACTCCCGATCACAACGCCGCCGGGAACGGGCCCGTTGGGCACGGGCCCGCTGGGCACACCGCCGTTGGGCACAGCACCGCGAACCTCAGTGTCATGGGACACGAGCATGGCGCGTCGGGGAAGTTCATCGAGGCCGTCGAGCTGTCGCTGTCGTTCGGCAGCACGCCGGCGCTGCGCGGGGCGTCGCTCGGCGTCGCCAAGGGCGAGATCGTCGCCGTCATGGGGCCCAGCGGGTCCGGGAAGTCGACGCTGCTGCACTGCCTGGCCGGGATCCTCGTGCCTTCCTCGGGGGAAGTGCATTTCAACGGGACGCGGCTCGACCGGCTCAGCGACGACAAGCGCAGTGCGCTGCGGCGGGACCGGTTCGGGTTCGTGTTCCAGTCCGGGCAGCTGGTGCCCGAGCTCACCGCCGCGGAGAACGTCGCGCTGCCCTTGCTGCTGTCCGGCATGCGGCGTGGGCCGGCGATGGCGGCGGCGCTCACGTGGTTCCCCACGCTCGGGCTGGACGGGCTCGGGTCCCGGCGGTCCGGTGAGCTGTCCGGCGGGCAGGCGCAGCGCGTCGCGCTTGCCCGCGGCCTGGTCGCCGAGCCCGAAGCGCTGTTCGCGGACGAGCCGACCGGGTCGCTGGACTCGGTGTCGGGCGAGCTGGTGATGGACCTGCTGGTGAGCGCGGTCCGCGAGCAGGGGACCACGGTCGTCCTGGTCACCCACGACGCCCGGGTCGCCGCGTACGCCGACCGCGAGGTCGTCGTGCGGGACGGCACGGTCGGCACGCTCACCGGGGCAAAGGCGTGAGCGCGGCAACCGCGGTCGAGCGTGACACGGGCACGATCACCACGCTTACGGTGGCGGAACTGTGAGCGGGATTGGCACTCTCGAACGGGACGCTAGCCGTTCCGGCATCAACGGGTCTGGCACAGTCGGGCTTGGGCTGCGGCTGGCCGTGAGCGGGGGGCGCGAGGCCGTTACCCGGCTGGTCGTCCTCGCGGTCGCGGTCGGGCTCGGCGTCGGGCTGCTGCTCACCGCAGTGGCCGCGACCAACGCGGTCACGTCGTGGAACACCCGGCACGCGTGGTTCTGGACCGGCACCCGGGGGGCGGCGCCGGGGCCGGCCACGGGGGTCGCGCCGCTGTGGTGGCGCCCAACCAGCGACATCTACGACGGCCAGACGATCAGCCGCTTCGACGTCGCGGCCACCGGCGCTTCCTCGCCGGTGCCGCCGGGACTGTCCCATGACCCGGCGCCGGGGACGTACTACGCCTCGCCCGCGCTCGAGGCGCTGCTGCGGTCCGTTCCGGCGGGCCAGTTGGCTGACCGCTACCCGGGGCACCTGGCCGGGATCATCGGCGACGCCGCGCTGCCCTCGCCGAGCTCGCTGGTCATCGTCGTCGGGCGCACCCCGGCGCAACTGGCGGCGGCCGTGGGCAGCGTGAAGGTGACCGCTATCGCGACGACCGTGTCGGGCAACCTAGGCGGGAATGTCACGATTTCCCCCGCCAGGAAGGGCCATCGGCCGCAGTTCCCGCCGAACTTCAACCCCAACGGGCTCAAGTACGTGCCGGCCGACACTGGCGTGCCGGCGAGTGGCACCGACCTGATCCTGTCCGTCGTCGCGCTGGCAATCCTGCTGCCGGTACTGATCTTCATCGGCACCGCGACCCGGTTGTCGGCCGCCCGCCGGGAAGAGCGGTTCGCGGCGATGCGCCTGGTCGGCGCGACCCGCACGCAGGTGTCCGTGCTCGCGGCGGTGGAGTCGACCGCGGCAGCCCTGCTGGGCGTGGCCGCCGGGTTCGCGGTCTTCTTCGGGCTGCGCATCCCGGTGGCGGGCATCCCGTTCGTCGGCCAGCCGTTCTTCCCCGGCCAACTGACGCTCAGCCTGTCCGACGTCATCGTCGTCGCGGCCGGCGTGCCGGTGGCCGCTGCCGTGGCAGCGCGACTGGCGCTGCGCCGGGTGAACATCTCCCCGCTCGGCGTCACGCGCCGGGTGACGCCGAAGCCGCCTGGTGCCTGGCGGGTGGCGCCGCTGCTCCTCGGCCTAGCTGAGCTCGGTTTCTGGGAGGTGCATGGGCACCCGGCTTCGATCCAGGGGCAGATCCAGGTGTTCGTGACCAGCTTCGCGCTGATCATCATCGGGCTGTTCATCGCCGGGCCGTGGCTCACCATGGCCGCCGCGCGGCTCATGGCCCGGTGGACCAGCCGCCCCGGCACGCTGATCGCCGCCCGGCGTATCGGCGACGACCCGCGGGCCGCATTCCGTTCCGTCAGCGGCCTGGTGCTCGCGTTGCTGGTCACGACCGTCGCGACGATCGCGATCACCACGCAGGACGCCAAGGACCCCACCAGGTTTGGCAACATGGCCGAGTCGCACGTGCTGACCGCGCAGATATCCGCGTCGAATGCGGTCGCCCAGAACAGCGGTCCGGGAGTGCGGTCTGGCACCGCGAACCCGGGGCCGGCCGCGCCCGCCGCGCCGCTCGCCGCCCAGCTCAGTGCGGTGCCCGGCGTCCAGGGGGTGCTGGTAGTGCGCGCGGTCCCGGGGCTGATGATCCCTGGCCGTTTCGAGAACCTCGGCGTCAGCGCGTTCGGTGTCAACACCGACGGCAGCGTCACCCCGATCCCGGCGGGCGTGGTCTCGTGCGCGCAGCTCGCGACCGTGCCCGCCCTCGGCCGCTGCCCGGCAGGGGCGGCAACGGCCGAGTTCCCGGCGGACGGCTTCAGCGGTTCCCTCGGCTTCAACTCGAACGTGGACACGTACACCTGGCCGGCCGCGAAGGTGCCGGCCGCCGGGCTCGGCGCCCTCGGCGTGGACGGCATCAACGTCGCGACGAACGGCGCCACGGCGACGGTCGAACGGGCGCGGACGCTGCTGGAGGCGAGCGTTTACCCGACGGTCTCCCCGCCGTCCACGTACGCCGACATCGCCGCGCAGGACAACTCGCAGAACTCCGGTTACCAGCAGCTCGCCAATGTGGTGATCCTGGTCAGCCTGGCGATCGCCGGGTGCACGCTGGCGGCGGGCATCGCGGCGGGGCTCGCGGAGCGCAAGCGGCCGTTCAGCCTGCTGCGGCTCACCGGCGCGCGGCTGTCCACGCTACGCGGCGTCGTCGCGCTGGAGGGCGCGGTCCCGCTGCTGACGGTGGCGGTTGTCGCGATCGGGACGGGCTTCGGCGCCGCCGCGATGTACGCGACGGAGGCGCAGAACCGCCCCATGGTCGCGCCGGGCCTGGCGTACTACCTGCTGACCGCCGGCGGCATCATGATGTCTCTGGCGATCATCGCGGCGACGTTCCCGATCCTGACCCGCATCACGGGACCGGAGGCAGCCAGAAACGACTAACGGGAAGGCCGGCGGCCACGACAGTGGCCAGTTCATGCCTGGCGTTTCGTGCTTCTGCGCGTTAAGGGTCTTGGTACTAGTGGCGGGGGCGCATGATGGAAGGTATGAAGGCGCCGCTCGCCGCGGGGGCAGGCGGGCGCCGGAAGGCCGCGCACGCGGCACGGCCAGGCCGGCGTTCGCGGCCGTCCCCCACCCCGGCAGAACGACTCCGGGGACGGATTTACCTGGATACCAGCGTCGGGTTCGGCGTTTACTGCCTCTTTTGGTGGCACCTGCTGCGCTATTTCCCGCCCTGGTGGATGTGGGTGTGGGCCTGGCCAGCGCTGATGGCCTTGTGGGTAATGGGCTGGGCCGTGGCCGCATTGAGCGCGATGTTCGTTCTCGGGGAGGGGATCAGTAGGCCGGCTGGCTGGCTCTCGCGCTGGATGCGGCGGGAATCCGCTGTCCGCCCGCGTCTCGTCCTGGGCTTAGCCGCCGCCGCCGCAGCCGCCGCAGCGGCTGCGGCTGCCACTGGGGCTGCGGCTGCCACTGGGGCTGCGGCGGCGGCCATCGCGATGTCCGGGATAGCACTCGGCCGCCTGGTGGCGGCCGTGCTGCCCGCCGCCTTCGTAGCCGCCTGCGGCTTGTGGGTCTGCCTGCTCGCCGCCCGGACGGTGCCCACGCCGTTCCGGCGCTGGATCCAGCGGCTACCTCGATGGCTCTGGCTGCCGCGCTGGATACGGGGGTTTCCCGAGCCGTTCGGCCTGCCTGACGTGGTCGGTGCCGCCACGGTGGCGGCGAGCCTCGTGCTGCTGGTCAGGCATGACCTGCTCACCGCCAGGCCCGCGGCGGGCTTCCTGTTCCCGCTGGCCCTGTGGGCCAGCATCCGGGCCTGGCGGGCGATGAAGAACTCGAGTCGCCTCACCGCCCGGGCTGGCGCTGACATCGTCCTGTCGCTCCTGGTCGGCGCGGAACTCGTCCTGTTCCTGGTCTGGCTGGCCAACCTGCTCGGCCTGTCCCAGCCCGAGGTCGCGGCGCTGCGCGCCGTGCTCAGCCGGGCCGGGATAGCCGCGGACCTGCCGTGGTGGACATGGACCGTGCTGTATGTGCTGCTGGCCGGGCTGAGCCTGGCGTTCGTGCTCCGGCCCGGACCCACCACCGCGATGAAGCGCTGGTTCGGGCGGCTGCGGGTGGTCCCGGCGGCCAACGCGGCCCGGCGGGTGCTGAGCAGCGTCCATATCGGGCTGCTGGCCATCGTGCTGGTCGGCCTGATCACACCGCCCGCGCTGGCCAGCACGCTCCAGCGGCAGCTGGCGGCGGCGTACACGGTGGCGTTACAGCGCCAGTTCCAGGCCCGTGCTGAACTGGCCGCCTATCAGCAGATCCGCCAGAAGTTCGCCACGGGGACCGCGCCGCCGGCCTTGATCCAGGTCGTCGTCCAGATTCATGACGCCGATCATCCGCCGCCCGGCGACAGCAACGCGACCGGCGCCGAGGACGAGCTCGCCCGGCAGGTCGGCGCGCTGCAGGCGGCAGCGCAGAACCTCAGGAACTCCCGGGCACTGCTGGACGCGGAGGAGACCGCCACCCGGCGGGCCGGTTTCGACGCTCCGCTCGACGGCGAGCCCGACGCCGCGCACCGCGTGGACGAGGTCGACGCCCAGGACCAGGGCGACGATACGGCCCAGTCGGGCACGGCCCAGGCAGCCGAACTGGCCGCCAGCGCCCTGGCGAGCACGATCTCCATCGCGGGCGTCAGCGGGAACCAGGTCGTCCAGATCCTCACCGAGTACCTCAGCGGGCTGTTCGAGGAGAGCAGCGTCAAGAGCACCCTCGCGGCCCTGGCCGGGAAGCTTCCCGGCGCCAGCCCCGCGCCGGATCCAGACGAGATGATCACGCCCCAGCCACGCCAGCTCGAGCGCGCCGCGTACCAGGAACTGGCCCGGGAGTTCGCCGCCCAGGGGGACACCGGCGACTTCGGCGACGACCAGGCGGTCATCAACGCGCCCCACCAGTCACCGGTCAGGGCCGCCGTCAGCCTGGCCGCGCAGACTCTGCCCGAGAACGCAGGCTCGTGCGCCAGCTGCCAGGTAGCAGGCGGGGGCGGGTCCGACGACGAGCAACCCCCGCCACCAGACGACGATGGCTGATCCGGCCTGCCTCAACCCCAGAGCGGATGCCAGCTCATTCACCCGTTTTAGGGGATCTTTCCCGGGGTTGCCGAGTGGAGGGTCGGAGGGTGGTCGCCGTGAGCAGATTCGGCATGAGGGGTTAGAAATGAGCGAGCCAGACCGCACCAAGCTGCCGATCCGGAGACCCCCGTTCCACGGGGTGGCCAGCAGGACCCTGCACGGCTCGGTCCCGGACTGGGGTCTGACGGGGCATGCCGAAGCACCGGCTGGGGCGCCGAATGTGCTCCTGGTCCTGATCGATGACGCCGGGTTCGGCAATCCCGCCACCTTCGGCGGGCCGATAGCCACGCCGAACTACACGCGGATCGCCGAGGCGGGCCTGAAGTACAACCGGTTCCACGTCACGGCGCTGTGCTCCCCGACCCGGGCGGCGCTCCTCACCGGGCGGAACAGCCACACGGTCGGCGTCGGCTCGGTCGGTGAGTTCGCCGGCGGATTTCCGGGCTACTCAGCCACGCTGCCCCGGGATTGCGCGGCACTGCCTCGCATCCTCCGCGACAACGGGTACAGCACCGCGGCCTTCGGGAAGTGGCACCTCACCCCCGATGGGCAGCAGGGCCCTGCCGGGCCGTTCGACCGCTGGCCAACCGGCTGGGGGTTCGACTACTTCTATGGCTTCCTCGGCGGCGGCGCCAGTCAGTGGGATCCCTGCCTGGCGGAGAACCAGAAGGTCATCGGGACGGAGCCGGAGTACTACGACAAGGACAACCCGTATTACCTTCCGGACGCGATGGCGGACAAGACGATCAAGTGGCTGCACGCGATCCGGGCGCAGGACGCGCGGAAGCCCTTCTTCGTCTACTTCTCGACGGGCTGCAGCCACGCCCCGCATCACGTGACCAGGGCCTGGGCCGACAAGTACCAGGGCCAGTTCGACCAGGGGTGGGATCGGCTGCGGGCGGAGACGTTCGCGCGGCAGAAGGCGCTCGGCGTGATACCGGCCGACGCGGAGCTGACCGCGCGCGACCCGGCGTTCCCGGCCTGGGATGACGTCCCGGACAAGCTCAAGGCCTACTACTCCCGTCAGATGGAGGTGTACGCCGGATACTCCGAGAACGCGGATTACAACGTAGGCCGCGTGATCGACGCCATCGAGGACCTGGGTGAACTCGATAACACCCTGATCATCTGGATCTGGGGAGACAACGGCGCCAGCATGGAGGGCACCATCACCGGCTCGTTCAACGAGCTGACGATGCAGAACGGCATCCCGCTCACCGATGAGATGCAGCTGCAGCTGTCCGAGCGTTACGGCGGCACCGGGGCCTGGGGCGGCCAGCTCATGGATCCGCACTACAGCGCGGCGTGGGCCTGGGCCGGCAACACCCCGTTCCAGTGGGGCAAGCAAGTGGGCTCGCACCTGGGCGGGACGCGAAACCCCATGGTCATCCACTGGCCGGCCCGGGTCGCCGGCGGCAGCGGCGACGGCGGCGGGCTCCGCTCGCAGTTCACCCACGTCACCGATGTCGCGCCGACCATCCTCGACGTGGCCGGCATCCCGGTCCCCTCCTCGGTCGACGGCATCGACCAGGAGCCGATGCACGGCGTGCCATTCACCGCGACCTTCCGGGACCCGGCCGCGCCGGAACGGCACACCCAGCAGTACTTCGAGACCATCGGCAACCGGGCGATGTACAAAGACGGCTGGTGGCTCGCGATGCGGACACCGCGGATCCCCTGGGTGATCACCCCCGAGGCCCTGCGGCCGTACGCACCTGGTGTCTGGGACCCGGACGCCGACCCGGTCGAGCTGTACTACCTGCCCGACGACTTCAGTCAGGCGCACGACCTGGCCGCCGATCATCCGGAGAAGGTCCAGGAGCTGAAGGACCTCTTCTGGCGGGAGGCGGAGCGGTACAAAGTGCTCCCGCTACTGGCGACCCTCTCCACCTTCTTCGGCATGCTGCCGCCGCTCCCGGCCGAGGCCAGATTCGAGTTCCGCGGCGACGTGGAGAACGTGCTGTCCGGCATGATCCCGCGGATCTACAACCACTCCTATGCCATCAGCGCCGATCTGGTCGTCCCGGACGGCACCGCCGAAGGGGTGATCGTGGCCGAGGCCGATCATCTTGGTGGGTTCTCGCTCTTCGTTGAGGACGGCAAGCTCACCCACACCTACTCGATGATGGGCGTCTTCGTGTACCGCCAGCAGGCGACCGAGCCGCTGCCGGCCGGGGAGGTGAACGTCCGGATGGAGTTCGCCGCGGACGCGCCCAAGCCAGCTACCGGGGGTGAGGTCACCCTGTTCATCAACGACCGGCCGGTCGGCAAGGGCCGCATGGACCACACCGTCCCCGTCCGCTTCTCGGGTTACGCGGGGATGGACATCGGCCGCGACAACGGCGGGGTGGTCGACCGCTCCTACGAGGATCGCCAGCCGTTCCCGTTCAGCGGCACCGTCAAGAAGGTCGTCTTCGACGTCAAGCCACACCTGACCGACGACAACGAGAAGGAGCTGCATGCGGCCGCCCGCCACGGCGAAGCGGCCCACGCGCTGTCCGCTTGACGAGCCCTGCGGGCTCAAGGAGGGTCTCATGAAGCTCGACGACGAGACGACCGACGTCCTGATCGGCGGCTACATATCCAAGGAGGCCGCCAAAGAGGACTACGAAGCGGCCCTGGGTTGCGGCGGTTACCTGCACGGCGCGGTGGTCGTCAGCAAGGACCTGGACGGCAGCTTGTCGGTCGAGCAGACCGATCACATGGTCCGCGAGGGCGCGGCGGGACTGGGTGCCCTCGGCTTCGCGGTGGGATTGTTCGCCCCGCCTCTGCTGGCCGCCACCGCCGTCGGCGCGGCTCTCGGCGCGGCAGGCGGCAAACTGCTGCACCGCCGTACGGCCAGCAAGCTCGAGGCGCAGGCCGCGGAGACAATACCCCTCGGCGGCGCGGGACTCATCCTCGCTTACCCGCACTCGGCGGCCGGGAAGGTCGAACCCGCCGTGACGCGCGCCATCAAGAAGGCTGTCGGTGAGGCGGAGGGGCACCACGTGCAAGCCCTGAGGGCAGCGATCAGCGACGCGCAGCACAAGATGGCTGCGGACAGCACCTGATCTGGCCGTCCGCCGGCTGCGGCCGTCCGTGGCTCTTCACCCGTTTCGGAGGAAGCCAACGACTTGACCTGCGCTTGGCCAGCCCGACGCCCGGTTGTTACTCTCGGTGTCGGGGACGAGTGCGATGACGCAAACCAGGCGGGAGAGTCACGGGGACGGAGCCGCGCCGGCGGCCAGCTGGTTTTCCTGGCCGGCGCAGAGCACGGCCATCCTGGAAACCAAGCTGCATGCGCCGCCGGCCCGCCGCGAGTGGGTGGCCCGGCCTCACCTTGTACGGCGGCTGGACGAGTCAGCGGCCAGGCTCATCCTGGTCGATGCCCCGGCGGGGTATGGAAAGACGATCTTGCTGGCCCAGTGGCGCCGGGCGGCGGCCGCGGCCCGCCCATTCGCCTGGGTCTCGGCTGATTCCGGCGACAACGACCCGCAGCGGCTGTGGTGGCATATCGCGACGTCACTGGAACGGGCGTGCCCCGAGCTGCCTGCGGCTGGCCTGACGGCGCCGCTCCGGGGCCGGATGCCGGACATCTCCGGCGGGTTCATTCCCAGCCTGGTCAATGCCCTGGCTGGCCTGGGGGCACCGGTTGTCATCGTCCTGGACGACTATCACCTGATCAAAGAGCACAGCTGCCATCAGCAGCTGGAACACCTGCTGATGCATCTTCCGGCGCCCGCGTCGATCGTGCTCAGCACCCGGGCCGATCCACCGCTGCCGGTTGGCAGGCTCCGGGCCGCCGCGGATCTGACCGAGGTGCGGATGGGGGATCTGCGGTTCACCGAAGCTGCCGCCGCCGCGCTCCTCCGCGCCACCGCGGCCGTGGAACTCAGCCCGGGCGAGCTGTCCGAGCTGCTGAAGTGGACCGAAGGATGGCCAGCCGGGATATACCTGGCCGCGCTGTCCCTCAGGGAACGAAGCGAGCCAGGCTCACTTGTGCACCGGTTCACCGGCAGCGACCGGTACGCCGCCGACTTCCTCACCGAAGAAGTGACCAGCCGCCAGCCGCCGCACATCCGGCGCTTCCTGCTGCATACGTCGGTGCTCAGCCGGTTCACCGCGCCGCTGTGTGATGCGGTCGCCGGGACCGCCGATGCTGCCGGCATCCTGGCGACCCTGGAGCGGGCCAACCTGTTTGTCGTGCCGCTCGATGACAACCGGGAGTGGTACCGGTATCACCATCTGTTCTCACGGGTCCTGCTCAGCCAGCTGGCGCGGGCCGAACCGGACGCCGTGCCGCTGCTTCATCAGCGCGCCAGCGACTGGCACGCCCGCTTCGGGTCGGCGCGGGAGGCGATCGATCACGCGCTCGCCGCCGGGAACGTCACTGGCGCCATCGAGCTGATCACCCGGAACTGGCAGCCGTTCGTGGACGCCGGGCGGGTAGCGACGGTCCGCGGCTGGCTGCGGGCCCTCGGTGACGAGCAGGTCGGAAAGAGCCCGCTGGCCGCGCACTGCGCGGCCTGGGCCGCCGCGCTGACCGGAGACCGCGAAACCGTCCAGCGCTGGCTGCCTATCATCGCGGCCGGCCAGTACCCGGGACCGCTGCCGGACGGCATGCGGTCCCTGCAATCCTCCGCGGCGCTCCTGGTCGGCACGTTTGGGTTCGCGGGCCTGGCGTCCACCCGGGAGGCGGCGGCCCGGGCCGTGCAGCTGGAGGATGACGACGCCTCACCGTGGTACGGCCTGGCCCGGGCGGCCTGGGGTTCGGCGCTGTACTTCGCCGGTGAGTACGACGCCGCGGCCGCGGCACTGACCGAAGCGCTGGCCACCGGGCTGCCGGTGGCCGTGGTGCGGCTCTATGCCCTGACCATGGCGACCCTTGTCGCGGTGGACCAGGGAAGGCTGGAGCCCGCACAGGTCACCGCCCAGGGCGCCCGCGACCTCACCGCGGACCCGGTGGCCGGCCTGGGCCACTCGCCGCAGGCGGGGCTGTCCTGCGTCGCCACGGGCGCGGTACACGCGGGGTACGGCCATCTGGCCGCGGCTCAGGCGGAGTTCGAGGCGGCCCAGCGGTCCCGGCGCCGGTGGCCCGGGCTCAGCCCGCTGGCGGACCTGGAGATCCAGCTGCGGCTGGCCCCGGTGCTGCACGAGCTGGGTGATCAGCGCGGCGCCACCGCGCTTCTGGGCCAGGCCACCGCGTTGCTGGCATCCTTTCCCGATGGCGCCGAAGCCCAGTGGCAGCGGCTGGCCAGGCTGGAGCGGCAGCTGACCGGCCCGGCCGGGCCGGGCGCACTCACCGATCCGCTCACCGAGCGTGAGCTCCGGGTCCTCCGTCTGCTCCGCGCGGCCCTCTCGCTGCGGGAGATCGGCCAGGAGCTGCACCTGTCCAAGAACACGATCAAATCCCACACCCGCGCGATCTACCGCAAGCTCGGCGTCTCCGGCCGTGCTGCCGCCGTGGCCCGCGCCCGGGAGCTTGGCGTCTTCTTAACACCCTATTTTTCCTAACGCCCCCAACCGCCACTCGCCCACCTCACGAGCAGCCGTTCCGGGTGAAGACGCGGCACCTCCCCGCGCGAGATGAAGGAACCATGTCTGCGCGGGCGGAATCGCCTGCCTGGGACCGGGAGGTCGGAGCATGAGCTCGTACAGCGGCGGAGCATGCCGGTACCGGATCATCGTGCGCGGTGAGTGCGGGGACATGCTGGCCGCCGCCGTCGACGGGCTCGCGGTGGAATCGCGCCCCGGCTCGACGTGCGTGGTAGCCGCGGTCAGGGACGAGTCCGAGTTGTACGGCCTGCTGGACCGGTTCCAGGACTTCGCCCTGCATATCACCAGCCTGACCGAGCTGGACCCAGACGCCTGACGAAGCGCTCACAGCAGCTGAAGCTGCTGGGCCCGGCGGATCGCCTCGCCCCGGCGGCTGGCACCCAGCTTGCGGTAGCTGCTGCGCAGATGGGACTTGACCGTATTGGCGGAGAGGAACAGCTCCTCGGCGATCTCAGCCGTGTTGAGCAGCTTGGCCGCCCGGCGGAGGACCTCACGTTCCCGCTCGCTGAGCTGCCCAACCAGGACCGGTGCCTGGTGGGCCGGCCGCGCGGGCCCAGCCGGGCCGGGTCCGGCCACCCCGCCCCGGGCGTCTTCGCTTAGCGCCCTGGCCTGGGCGACTCCGGCGCGTGCCCGGGACCCGGCCATGGTGAGACGGTGCGCGAGCCATGGCGGTGCTGACCAGCCGGCCCGGGCCCGGTCGATCATCTGGACTGCTGGTCCAGGATGGCCGATGGCCAGACTGTGCCGCGCCGCGACCAGGTAGGCCAGCGTCGCGATCAGCTTGTCCGGAGCTGCCCGCAGGGCGTCCTGCGCCCGCGCCAGCTGGTTTCGTGATTGATCGAGCTGGCCACGGTGCAGATGGGCCCAGGCGAGCGCGACGGCCGCGGCCGCGTCGGCGGTGGCTGCCCCGGACTGGCCGTTCACTGGCGGCAGCTGGGCGGAGGCCAGTTCGGCGGCCCGGTCCGGCCTGCCCCGCACCGCCTCGACCAGAGCACGGTACCCGGCACGGCCGGCCCCGGTGGCGGCGTCGCAGCCCGCGCTGGCATCCAGCGCTTCGGCGGCGGCGTCGAACCGCCCTCGCCACAACTCGACCACGCCACGGTCCGCGAGTGTGCTCGCGCGGGCGTCCGGGTGCTGAGCCACCCACTCGCTGGGAAGGGCAGCGATCAGGGCTTCTTCGTCGGCCGCCGCCTCTTCGGCCCGGTGCAGGCCGCCTCCCCTGCGGGCCAGGCCCAGCCTGATCTGAGCGGCGGCGAGCCGGGACAGGATTTCCTGCGTGGCCGGGAGCTGGTCCAGCGCCCGGTCCACAGCACAGAGGAGGGCATCACCGGTGCCCGCGCGGCGGTCGCGCACGGCCAGAGCCGCGCTGACCAGCAGGTATGGCGGGCCGGCGTGCGCATCGCTCTCTGGCATGCCGTGGAATGCGTCGGCCAGCGGCCCGGCCCGCCGGGGATCCATGAGTGGCTCGATGGCGTGTTCTTCAACAACCGCCCTGGCAGCCAGCTCCCAGTCGCCAGCCGCGGCGGCCTGGCTGACCGCACCGCCGAGTTCCCCCGCGCGCCGGAACCACTGGGCGGCCCGGCGATGCAACTCCCGGACGTCGCCGTAGGCGCACTGCTGCTGCTGTCTGAAGCGCAGCACCTCGGTGAGCAGCGAGTGGTAGCGGTACCAGCCATGTCCGAGCGGCTGGACGAACGTGTTCGCCGCGGCCAGCGCGGCCAGCCTTTCCCCGGCCCGCCGGTCACCGGTCAGTTCGGCCGCGAGATCCCCGCAGACCCGGTCCAGGAGGCAGGTCTTCAGCAGCATGTCCAGGTCACGGGCGGACCGGGGGAGGAGCACTTCGTCCTGCAGGTAGCCCAGGACCCCGCTGTCCTGCACGCTGAGTTCCCCGGCTCGCTGATCCGGATCGGGCTGGCCGCGCATTGAGATCGCGGCCAGGCGCAGGGCCGCCGCGAAGCCTTCCGTCCGCTCGGTGAGCCGCACCAGCGTCGGCCCGGACAGCCTGATGCCGTGGTGCGTCATCAGCAGTCCGGCTTCCGGCACGGTGAAGGCCAGCTCACCCGCCGGGATCTCGGTCAGTTCGCCGGTCAGCCGGAACCGGTGGATCGGCATGGGTGGCTCGGTCCTGGACGCCAGCACCACGCGCAACCCGCCGCCGGCGTTCCTCAGCACGTAGCTGAGCTCGTCCAGTTGCCTGCGATGGGTGAGCAGGTGGATGTCGTCGAGGACCAGGACGACCGGATCGGACCGCGCGGCCAGCGCTGACGCCAGCCGCAACAGGAACACAGGTGCGGCGATATCGTCGGGAATGCCTGCCGGGCAGGGCGGCGGCACGGTCGCACCCGCCCGGCGGACGGATGCCGCGACGTAGCGCCAGAAGCCACCGGGCCGGTTGTCGTAGCCGTCGAGCGATAGCCAGGCCACCGGGCCTGGTGCGTGCTGACCTGCTGCCCAGGACGCGATAGCTATGGTCTTGCCCGCCCCGGGCGGCCCGGTGACCACGGTGAGCGGACCGCGGGCGCCGGCGGAGATCAGCGTGCCGATCCGGCGGCGCGGAACCAGCCATCCCGGCAGGTGCGGCGGTGTGATCTTCGATATCAGCAGCTCTTCGTCGGTCGGCGGCTGGAAAGGCTCTGGTGGCGCCGCCAGGCGGACGGCCGATGTTGTCATGGCAACCCCCCCGTTGCTCGGCCCAGGTTCAGTCTGTCCGCCACCTGGGGTGAAGCGTCATCACCCCAGCGCAATCTCACCCCAGGTGAGGTGATCGCCGGTGGCGCCCTGGCCGTCCCCCGACCCGGCTTGCATTGACCCGTTTCGGATGAAGCCCGGCTGCCGCGCCCGCAGAAACATGGGCCGTGCATATCCGCCCGCAGGGAGGGAGTCGTGATGAACTGGCACGCTCTCCACCAGATGGAACGGGATCTCGCCGACTCTGATCCGCGTCTCAGCCAGCTCTTCCTGGACTTCGCCCGGCAGACCGGCCGCAGCGCGATGCCACGGACCGAAATGATCGGGATCTTGCCGTCGGGCTGGCCTGACCGGCTGCGGGAGAGCCTGCGCTGCGCAGTGGCCCTGCTGGCACTGGCCTGCGCGATGTGCCTGGGCGGATTCCGGCCGGGGCAGCCGTGGCTCGTCCCGATGCTGCGAGCCGGCCCGCCGCGAACGAATCGATCGACAACTACGAGGGGGTCACCATGACCACGTCAACTGTCCGTCCACCGCAGGGCGCGAGGGCACACCGTATCGAAGGACATGGCTGGGTAATCTTCGCGGCGGTGTTGCTGGCCATCATCGCCTGCTTCAACATGATCTACGGCGCAGCGGCCATCGCTGGCTCGAACGTCTTCGTGGCGGGCGCGCATTACGTCGTCGGCGGCCTGCGGGCCTGGGGCTGGGTCGTGCTCATCCTCGGCGCGCTGCAACTCCTCGCTTCCGCCGGGGTCGTGACGGGCAACCAGCTGGCCCGCTGGTTCGCGGTGGCCGTAGTCGGGCTGAACGCGATCGCGCAGATGTTCTTCATCGCCGCGTATCCGTTCTGGTCATTGACGATCATCGCGATGGACGTCGTGGCCCTGTACGGGCTCTGCGCGTACGGCAGCCGGGACAACCTGGCTGGGGGGCGGGCCTGATGGCCGTACTCGAAGTCACGCACGCCGATATCGACGAACGCAGGACCATGGGGAAGGCGGCCATCGACCGTACGCCGCCGTCCAGTCATGCTGGGTGGCGTCCGGCGGCCGGCCGCCCTGACCCGGTCGACCTGCTCGTAGCGCAGGACACGACGCGCGAGCCGGACCTTGTGCCGGTGCGGCACGGCCGGATGATGGCCTCGCCGTTCACCTTCTACCGCGGCGCGGCCAAGATCATGGCGGCGGATCTGGCCCACACGCCGGTGGCCGGGCTGGATGCCCAGCTGAGCGGGGACGCGCACCTGTCGAATTTCGGCGTGTTCGCTTCCCCGGAACGCGATCTGCTGTTCGACCTCAATGACTTCGACGAGACTCTCCCTGGGCCGATCGAATACGACGTGAAGCGCATGGCGGCCAGCTTCACGATCGCAGCGCGCCACAACGGGTTCAGCCAGCCTGACGCGCGCGCCGCCACGCAGGCGTCGGTCCAGGCTTACCGGGAGGCGATGGCCGAGTTCGCCCAGATGCGGACGATGGATATCTGGTATGCGCACATGGACGAAGGCGAGCTTATGGCCGCGGTCCACGGCGTCGTGGCCGAGGCCGCGAAGGAGGTCAAGGGAAAGAAGAAGGCCAAGGGGGCCAAGAAAGAGACCAAGATCGCCAAGAAGGCAGCGAAGCGGGCCGAGAAGTCCCGCGAGAAGGCGCACACCCGGGACAGCCTGCAGGCGCTGTCCAAGCTCGGCGAGCGGGTCGGCGGCAAGTACCGGATCATCAGCCAGCCCCCGATCGTCGTCCCGGCCCGTGAGCTTGCCGCCACCTTCAGCATGTCGCCGGACCAGGTCGAGCATGCGATCCGTGAGCAGTTCCGCGCCTATCGGGCCACTCTGCAAGACGACCGGCGGCACCTCCTGGAGCGCTTCGAGATCGTCGATCTGGCTCGCAAGGTCGTGGGCGTAGGCAGCGTTGGCACCCGGGCGTTCATTGTGCTGCTCCAGGGACGCGACGCCGACGATCCGCTCTTCCTGCAGGTCAAGGAGGCGACCGCGTCTGTGCTGGAGGAGCATGTGGGCAAGAGCGCGTATCGGCAGCATGGTGAGCGCGTGGTGCAGGGGCAGCGGATGATGCAGGCCGCCAGCGACATCTACCTGGGCTGGACGAAGGGGGCGGACGTGCGCCGCCACTACTACTGGCGGCAACTGCGTGACATGAAAGGCTCGGCGCTGGTTGAGTCGATGAGGCCGTTGGCGCTCAGCTTCTACGCCCGCACCTGCGGCTGGACCCTGGCTCGCGCCCACGCCCGGTCCGGCGACCCGGTTGCCGTCGCCGAGTACCTGGGCCCGGGCGATGCCTTCGACCGGTCGATCGCCGACTTCGCCGAGCGCTACGCCGACCAGAACGAGCGGGACTACGACGAATTCGTGTCCGCCATCCGGTCCGGGCGCCTGGAGGCGGTCGAGGGTGTCTGAGGACAGGGCTCTCAGGCCATTAGAGTACGCAGATGGCCCTGGCACCTGGGTTGCTGTCATTTGTGCAGATCACCGTCACCGACACCGATACCGCGATTGCGATGGGCAGCGGTGACGTGCCCGTCCTGGGCACTCCGCGACTGCTCGCGCTCGCCGAGGCCGCGGCGGTAGCCGCCATCGCGCCAAGCCTGGAACCGGGGCTGACCTCGGTCGGCACATCAGCCGCCCTAGAGCACAAGCTGCCGAGCCCGCTGGGGGCACAGGTCGTGGTCGAAGCCGAGCTCACGGAGGTGGACGGGCGGCACTTGGGCTTCAGGTTCATCGCCCGGCACAAGCTGCTTCCTGGCTCACCAGATGACCAGGACGCAGTCGTCGGCGCGGGCACGCTGGAGCGCGTGCTCGTGGACAAGGAGCGGTTCGTCAGCCGGGCCCAGCAAGAATGACTGGGTCCCGGCGCGCCGCGGCCGGCGTCGATGAGCTTCAGGCGGCGTTCTACCCCAGCAAGCAGCATGTGATCGAGCGGTGCCGGTCGTGCCGTCGGGCTATGTCAGGGCCGCGGCGACGCTGAGTCCGGCGAGGGCCACCATGAGCGCGGAGGAGAGGCGAGAGATCCAGACCACCGGAATGAGCTTCAGCAGGCTGCGACCGCCGATGATCGCGATGCCGCCGACTGCCCACAAGGCCAGGACCGACCCGATGGCGACCGAGACCAGGTCGTGCTTGTAGTGAGCGGCCAGGACCGCGGTGGTGATCCCGGTGAGATCTCCGAGCTCGGCTATCGTGATCACGGCGAACCCGGTCCATGCGACGCGCCAGAATCCCGGCGCCTTGCCCTTTACCTTTAGTTCCTCGTCGTCGTCGTCCTTGTCCCCGCGCAGCACTACCACCGCGCCGATGGCGAACACGACGGCTATGACGATCTCCAGCGGGCGGCGGGGAATCAGGCCGAGCAGGCTGCCCGCCCCGACAGCCACCCCGACGTGCACCGCGAACGCGGCGGCTACCCCGGCGAACACCCACAAAGGCCGGTAGCGGGTGCCCAGCATCAGGGCAGCGAGTCCGGAGTTGTCGGGCAGTTCAGCCAGGAAGATGACCGCGAACACCGTCGCGGCGATGGCGAGGCTCATCGCAGACCTCCGTCGCCTGTGGGTTGATTGCCGTTCACGTCGGCGGCTCGATTCGCCTTGGCCTGGCAGCGGTCAGAAGAAGTGGAGGGTCTCCGCGAGAACGTAGACGCCGAGGAGCATCATGGTCACCGGGAGGATCCAGTCACCGTAATCGTCGATGACGTCGGCGACCCACTTGTAGCGGGCAATGCGGCGGCCTATCATGCACCAGATCGCGATGGTCACCGCGAAGACTGCGATGCTGACGGCGATCTCGCCGGTGTGGATCGTGGCGTAGAAGGGCGTGTACGCGGCGAGGTCATCTCCGCCATCGACGATCGTGATCGTGGCGACGCCCCACATTCCGTTGGGGGGCGGGTCCTTCGCCTCCTCGCCGTTGCGCCGCGAGCGGATCACGTTCACGAGGCCGTAGACGCCGACTCCGAACGGGACGACGGCGAGCACCCACAAGAAGCGCGCCGGCGCCAGCGCGAGCCCCCTGCCCAGGAGCACCGACGCGCCGATGAGGACCCCGAAGCCCACGTACTGCCCGGCCCATATCTGCCAGTGCTTGGGCGGCCGGCCCTGCTGCGCGTACGCGCTCAGCAGGGAGATGATGATCATGTCATCGACGTTGGTCCCGGCGAACAAGGCCGCAACGGTAGCGACCTGGATCAGCAATCTCACCGCGACACCGTAGCCAGCTTGTCCAGGAACCTTGGGCCGTTCCCCAACCTCGTTAGACTTATATAATCTTGCATTTGTAATCTTGCATTACAGGCTCGGCGGAGCGGCCAGGCCACGGGTCTCACCGCAACCGCGGGCGGCCTTCAGAGGCCGGGTTGTCATGCGCGCGGCCGATTTCCGGCCTGCATACTCGTCGGCATGCCAGCTTCCCGCGAGGTCCTGCGGGACGAGATCATCCCGTTTCACCTCGGTGTCTACCAGCGGTTCGACCGGCTGGGCACGTGGGCGGCTGAGTCGGCCGGCAATGGTGAGTTC
>Ga0335085_10005556_pt1 | contig 20169 bp, 21 predicted proteins | sample Lox_Sample_45_FD_206712 | JGI IMG/M metagenome (GOLD analysis project Ga0335085, IMG submission 206712) | Soil microbial communities from Loxahatchee National Wildlife Refuge, Florida, United States - Lox_Sample_4.5 | ecosystem: Environmental > Terrestrial > Soil > Wetlands | place: USA...
ACGGAACAGTTCGCCAAAACCTTCCAGACGTTTCTCCAGCAACCCCGCAATCGCTTCATAGGTGCCGTCCCGCTTCGAAATGCCGGTGCCGCCGTTTAAGATTACGGCTTGAACGTCCGGCTTGTTTGCGAGAAACGCCAGAAGTTTTTGAACCTCGATCGGCTCGTCCTTGACCCAATGCGAGGACGCGATGCGATGCCCTTGATCTGAAAGAAGCTTCCGGATTAACGCGCCGCTCGTGTCCGTCTCGGACGTGCGTGTATCGCTCACCGTCACGACGGCGCAGCTCACGACGGAAGGAGACTGCGCTTTGTGTTCTTTATGCCCCACTCACGGTCCCCAGACCGCGTCGGGGAGGAGGAGCCGCTTCACCGGTTGCCCTTTGATGATATGCTGCTCCAGGATCTCGGCGACATCGTTGGGTGTGACCTTCTGATACCAGACCCCGTCGGGATAGACTACAACCGTCGGACCGAAGGCGCAGGGACCCATGCAGGACGATTCCGTCACGATCAGCTTGAAAACCAGGTTGAGCCGCGCCATCTCCATCATGAAGCGCATGAAGACCTCTTTCGATCCGTTTCCGCTGCAGGAACCGCGCGGGTGGTCCGGAGGCCGCGACTGCGTGCAGACCAGAATGTGGTGCGTCGGTTTAGGCATGATGCCTCCTTATCATTATCATTTATATTAAGGCCACTTTGACTTGACCGTCTTCGATCCTGACCGAATACGTCCTGACTTTCATGGAAGGATTCGTGGAGCAGACGCCCGTTTTAACATTATATTTCCAACTGTGCCAGGGACAGATTACGTCCTCCCCCTCCAGCATCCCTTCGCCCAAGGGTCCTCCTTGGTGGACGCACATATTGTCGATCGCATAAAAGGTCCCGTTCAGATTAAAAAGGGCCACCTCCTCTCCATGGACATCCACCACGCGGCTCTCGCCGGGACCGATGTCCTTTGCATTGGCCACCGTCACAAAATCGGCCATTATTCTATTCCCTCCGCCATCCCATTTGCACAAAATTCAGAGGGTTATTTTATAGGAACAGGGTTGGGTATTCAATAAAAAAGAGCCGGCGTGATTGGAACAGAACTCGATGTGACGGCAACCGACTTCCTTTATCCGATGCTTGATCCTCTTGGAGGGGACCGGCCACTTTTGGTCGGCAAATTTTTCCGTCGCGAACCCGATAAGTGTTTAATTTTATTTATCTTGAAGCACAATCAGGGTTGTCGGCTTCGGTTGTTTAGATGGGTGTCTCACGAATTTGACAGCTTTCCAATCGCCGGTTATATTGTGATTCAGAAAGCTGCTTTACCTGATTCTACAACGATAACTAATTTATCAGGGGAACACGTGAAACTTCGAAAGCAGCTGCTTGGCACAGGAATAATTTCCATATTTCTTCTCCTACTCCTTGCATCTGTTCTGCCTGCCGCACCAACAGACCCGCTGGAGCAAGCCAAGAGATTAGAAGCCGACAAACAACTCGATCAGGCCCTCGCCGCCTATGAACAAGCGGTCCGTGAGAAGCCCGATTCGGGCGAGGCACTTCTCCGTCTTGGCAATCTTTATCGCAGGCTCGGTCGTTACGATGAATCGATTACGACGCTCCAACGCGCGGTAAAAATCCACGATCAACCGGAGACACACGCGGCGCTGGGTCAATCTTACGCTGCGCTGGAAGATTGGGGCAATGCGATTGAACAGTTCAAAGGCGCCTTGAAAGGGAATCCCCCTCTCTGGGATGTTTATGAATTGTTGGCCAATGCCTACCTCGCCCATAGAGAACCGGAAAAGGCGATCGAAACCCTTCAAAAATCACTGGAAGGCCCGGGCGATCACACGTTTCCCCATTATGAAATGGGCCTGATTATGATGAAAATGGACGATTACGACAAGGCCATGGAACAGTTTGACCAGGTTTTAAAAGCCATGCCGGACTATTATATGGCGCATTTTTATAAGGGAATGGTTCTGGAACGGGAAGGCCAGGACGAGGACTCCGAGAAAGAATTCCAGAAAGCGATTACAATCAATCCGAATCTTGGAATCGCCTACGCGGAATTGGCCACCCTTTATGACCGGCTTCAAAGAACAAAAGAAGCCATTCAGTATTACAAGAAATCGATCGAAATTAATCCTTATGCCACAGACGGAGAGTCCCGCCTCGCCGAACTCTACTACCGTCTGGAGCGTTACGACGACGCGATTCCTCTTTATGAGGCCGCCTTAACGCGGGAGTCGGAGGGGTTCGTCATCCAGTTTCGCCTGGGTGATATCTATCAAAAAAAGAATATGCCTGAAACGGCCATTGGATACTATCGGAAGGCGCTCAAGGCCTTCCCGATCCTTTTTTCGGCGCGTTACAGCCTCGGCGTCTCGCTCATACAAATCAAGCATTATAACGAGGCCTCCCAGGAATTGTCCGAGGTGATCCGGTTGAATCCCAACTTCTTCGCCGCCTACTACCAGATGGGGCTTGTGGAGTATCATCTCGGCAAAAAACCGGAAGCCAGAAAACATCTTGAAGAGTATCTTCACCAGGCGCCAGACGGCGACTTCGCGCCGGACGCCCAGAAAATGCTCAAATCGCTCTAAAGGGTAGAACCGAAGAAGCCGATAAAAAATGAAACGGATTTCTTACGAATGGAGTTTCTGGAGCGGCCTCGCGCTCTTTCTATGGATGGCGCTCATGCCCTGGTTTAGCCAGACCTCCGCGGGCGATCCCACATCGGTTAAGATCGTGAAAACTTCCCCGACCTATGCGGAGGAGATCAACAATCTCAAGGCTCTGGTCATTACCATCCAATTCAACCGAGAGATGGATCCTGCGATGCAAGAGGACTTCGTGATGGATCAGCGCGGCGTCACCGATGAGCAAGGCAACCCCATTGAAATTCAAGGGGAGCTGACTTGGCCGGACGCCAAGACGCTGCAATTCAAACCGAACGCGACCTTGAAACCTCATGCCACATACCAAGTCAGTCTTTTTTCGGTGCAGACCAAAGAAGGGGAAAGCATGGACCAAGTTCCTTTCCGCTTGGTTTTTACGACCGGCGCGGGGCAGTAAAGAATGCAGGCCCGGGAAGAAATAGCATCCAATACGATGGACAAGACAGGGAACCCAGGAGAACACCCAATGAAGATTAACCGCCCAAGCAAAGCATTGTTTTTTTCACGGTTCACTCTGACCGCATTCGTCATTTCAATTCCCACGCTCTTACTACAGAACACCGTTCATTCAGAAACGTCGCCCGGTCCCAGCACGGGCTCTCCCGTCACCATCGATATCCTGGACCAGATGGCGAAACTCCAGGGCGACATCGGGCCTCTGCCGGCCGTCCCGGTCCCGGCCGATAACCCGCAAACCCAAGACAAGATCGAACTGGGCAAAATGCTCTTCTTCGACTCGCGGCTTTCCGGAGACAACAAGATCAGTTGCAGCACCTGCCATGATCCTTCAAAGGGATTTGCGGACGGCAAGGCGCGGGCCATCGGATTCGGCGGCAAAGAGCTCGGACGACATTCCCCGACGGTCTTAAACGCCGCTTACAACACGGCCCAGTTCTGGGATGGCCGATCCCCCTCCCTGGAGGACCAGGCCACGAAACCGATCGAGGCCACCGGAGAGATGAACCTTCCGCGGCAGGTCATGGCCGGCCGACTGGTCTCGATGCCGGAATACAAGAAGCGCTTCCGGGAATTGTTCGGAGAAGACCCGACCCTCGAAAACGTCGGGAAGGCGATTGCTGCCTTCGAACGCACGATCATCGCACCGGATGCTCCGTTTGACCGTTACGCGCGCGGCGACAAGCAGGCCCTCAATCCGCAGGAGAAGCGGGGGCTCATCCTATTTATGAGCAAGGCCGCCTGCACGCAATGTCATAACGGCCCGAACTTTACGGACAACAAGTTTCATGTCCTGGGCGTTCCGCAGAAAGGGCCCCTGACAGAGGATGTGGGCCGTTACGAGGTTACGAAAGATGAAAAAGAAAAAGGCGCCTTTAAGACGCCCTCTCTTCGCAACATCGCCCTGACCGCGCCGTACACTCATGATGGTGCGTTTGAGACCTTGGATGAAGTGGTCGAGTTCTATAACCAAGGCGGCGGTTCTGTTCCGAACAAATCGCCGAAACTGTTGAAACTGCATCTGACCAAACAGGAGAAAGGCGATCTGGTCGCGTTCTTGAAAACTCTGACGGGGACGCAGCCGGTTGTTTCGAAGCCGCAACTTCCAAGAGAAAATTAGGGGGGACGCTATGAAACTGCTATTTTGTTCATTCGCGATTGTCATCCTGATCGCCAACGCCCCGATCGCACACGCGGGCGGAACCGTCACCGGCACCGTCCAGATTCTGGGAAAAACCGATCTTGAGAACATCCTGGTCTATATCGAGGATGTCAAAGGAAGTTTCCCGGTACCGAAGCGGCGGCCGGAAATGAACCATGTCAATCTTCAGTTCCAACCCGGACGTCTGGCCGTCATGAAAGGGGGAACGGTCGACTTCCCAAACAGCGATCCGGTCCTTCACAGCGCGTTCTCAATCTCGAAGTCCAACCCCTTTGAGCTGGGAATCTACGGCCGTGGTTTTGAAAAATTCGTGCATTTCCAGAATCCGGGGTTGGTCGAAATCTTCTGTCACATCCACAGCCATATGCATGCCTTCGTCATGGTGGTGGACAACCCGTTCTTCGGGGTCACGAAAAAGGACGGAAGCTTCACGATTCCGGATGTCCCCGGCGGGACCTACCATGTCAAGGCCTGGGTGGATCCTTCGACAAACGATTCAAAGCCCGTCACGGTTGGCGAAAACGAAAACGTCACGTTGAATTTCACACTGGCTCCGAAGAATTAGGCGGAACGCGAAACTTGATGCGATTTTTATAAAACGGATTTGCGATCACGATGGCGACGTCAGATGGGATTCAAACAACCGCTCTGGGAAAGTTAACGCTCCGGAAAAAGATTCTCTTTCTGATGGTGGTGGTCATCATCGGGCTGATTTCCCTCACACTGTTTATCGTAAACTTCTTTACCGAACGCGCCATCAACACCACCCTTCAAAACGACTTACAAAGAACCCAGTCGGTTTTCGAGAAGTATCAGAACATCCGGACGAAAGAAATTGCCTCCGAAAATCGGTTGATCAATGAAATTCCCTTCCTCAAGGCGCTGATTTCGACCAAAGACAAGGCCACCCTCCTCGGGTTTGCGAATGATTTTCAAGAACGGATCGGCAGCGATCTCTTCCTTATCACCGACGAGTCGGGCAAAATTTTAGCCAATACCGACGAGCAAATCACCCCTCAAACCATCGAGGGCGAACCGTTCGTCAAGAACGCCCTCTCGGGAAAAGAGACAACCGGCATCCTGACCACTCCGAATACTCTTTACCAGGTGACGACGGCTCCCATCCGATTGGGCGAGTCGAACCTCGGAACCATGACCATCGGATTCAAGATGGACGATTCTCTGGCCGAGGGGATCAAGAAGATGGCCGATACCGAGATCAGTTTCATCCTGGGAGACAAGCTCATCGCCTCCACGTGGAGCGGGAATCAACGGAGTCGGCTCCAGGAGTTAATGCCTTCGATGCGGGATCAGATCCGGTCCATCTCCACTCAGCACCGGTCGAGCAATCCGTTTGATCTGGAGATGGAACACGGAAAATATATTTCCGTCCTGGTTCCTCTGACGGCGGAAGACACGATCATCGGGACTTACTTGATCCAACGATCGCGGGACGAGGTCACCCGATTTTTGAGCACGATCAGAACCGCCGTCTTTCTGGTCAGTTTTCTGATGCTGTTGGGGGCTTCCTGGGTCAGCTACCTGGTTGCGAAACAGATCTCCGATCCGATCACCACCATCGTTCGCAGCTCAAAAGCGATGGCCGATGGAGATCTTTCAATCTCCGTTGCCATAAAACAACGAGACGAGGTCGGCGTGCTGGCCGGGGCATTCAATGAAATGGCCCGACGACTACGAAATCTGGTCCTGCAAGTGCGTGAAAACACCCTGGCCATCACCGATGAAACGAGGAGACTTCAGCAAACGAGCAACAATATCTCGGTCGAGGTCCAAAAACAAGAAAGCGCCGTGAATGAAACCTCCTCTTCGATTTCGGAGATGAGCGCTTCCATTCAAGAGGTGAATCGAAATGTCGAATCCCTTTCGAATTCCGCGACCAACACCGCTAGCTCCATCATTGAAATGGATTCCAGCATCGGAGAAATCGCGTCCCATACCGACAATCTTTCAAAGACGATTGATGTCACGTCCTCCTCCATTGCTGAAATGACCTCCAGTGTCAAGGAAATCGCTCAAAGCATCGAAACGTTGCACGGGATCACGGAAGAGACTGCCGCTTTCCTGCACAAACTGAACGCTTCGGTTCAACAGGTCGAAAAAACCGCACAAGAAAGCCATTCGCTTTCGGAAAAAACCGCGCAAAATGCGCAAAAGGGAACGGAATCGGTTCATGAAACGATCGCCGGTATGCACGAAATCAAGAACAGTTATATCGAACTGCAGAATGTCATTTCTCACCTGGCGGAGAAGTCGGAGTCCATCGGCAAAATTGTCAAGGTCATCGCCGAAGTCACCCAGCAGACGAATCTCCTTTCCCTGAACGCGGCAATTATTGCGGCCCAGGCCGGAGAGCACGGAAAAGGGTTTGGTGTGGTGGCCGAGGAGATCAAAAACCTGGCCGATCGGACCGCCACATCCACCCAAGAAATCGGAAAGCTTATTAAAGATGTACAGGACGAAACATCCAAGGCCGTGCAGGCCATGACCCGTGGTTCAGAAAGGGTTGAACGCGGCGTTACCCTTTCCAATGAGGCCGGCGACGTTTTACAGGTAATTGCTGAAAGCTCGGCTATTTCCACAAGAATGGTCAAAGAGATCGTCAAGGCCTCGCAGGACCAGTCCAGCGGAATCCGGCAGGCCGACAAGGCTGTGGTTGAAATAAAGGAAATGGTACAGCAGATCAGCCGGGCCGGCCGTGAACAGAAAAAAGCGAGCGGAGAGATCTTGAAAGCCGTTGAAGAAATGCGGGCATTTGGACAGGAAGTCAGACGGTCCACTCAAGAGCAGAGCAAGGGGAGCAAGCTTATTACGGCCGCCGTTGAGAAAGTCACTGAGATGATTGAACACATCTTTAAAGCGACACAGAAGCAAAGTCAGGGAGGGCAGCAGATCGACCATGCGCTTCAGATTTTTAGAGAAAGCATGAACGCCAGCGCACAGCGGGCGTCGGAGCTGAACATGGCCGTGGCCACACTTTCTGAACGTTCACAGCAACTTGAACAGGAAATCGGCCGCTTCAAGATTTGAGCTCAACCCGCATGGCTCCCTCTCTTGATTTCTCCATGAAAAGCTTATAATATATTATTAACGTCCATGGAGATGACCCTCTTATTAAATACGACCTATGAGCCGCTGCGGGTGGTGCACTGGAAGCGGGCCATCACTTTGATGTGGCAGGAGAAGGTGGAGGTCCTGGAGGTTTACGACAAGGAGATCCATGCCGTCTCGATCACGATCAAACTTCCCTCCGTCATTCGTCTGTTGAAGCTGATCCGAGTAAAGGACAGCCACCACGCCGTAAAATTTTCCCGCGCCAATATCTTTGCCCGAGACAAATACCGCTGCCAGTATTGCGGCCAGAAGTTTCGGACCGAGGAGCTCACCTTCGACCACGTGATTCCGATTTCCCGCGGCGGTAAAAAGGCCTGGGAAAATATCGTCACGGCCTGTTTGGTCTGTAACAACCGGAAGAGTGGCCGCACTCCGGATGAGGCCCGGATGCGATTGATCAAATTACCCATCAAACCCCGATGGAGTCCAACCTTTACCATCACGATCGGGCTCAAAACCTTCCCCGAAAGTTGGCGTGATTATCTCTACTGGAACGTCGAGTTGGATCTCGACCGGATGGAAACCAACTCTTCGATTTAAGACCCCGTTTCTCTCAAATCATTTACCTTCCCCCCCGGTCATCAAACCCAATATCGCAGGATGGAGAGTCTGTGTTATAATAGTGCTTCTCACAAGGAGAAGAGACGATGGTCTTGTTGGAGTTCAGCATGTCCCCGCTGGGGAAAGGAGAGAGCGTCGGGAAATATGTCGCACGCTCCCTGGATATCATCGACCGATCCGGTATCGAGTACCGGCTTAACCCGATGGGAACGGTGATCGAAGGAGACTGGGATCGGGTCTTCGGCGTCGTGAAACGATGTTTTGAAACCATGAGAAAAGACTGCAACCGGATCTCGGTCAGCATCAAGGTCGATTATCGGAAGGGCCACCACGGGCGGTTAAGCAGTAAAATGGCCAGCGTCGAAAAAAGGTTGAAACGAAAATTAAAAACGTAGGGGCAACGCAAGCCCCTGTTATGGATCCGAACAGTCTCGCATACAGCCGCAATTCCGACAGATCAATTTGCAATGGATCGAGATCAGGGGATGCCCGCACCGATCGCAGCGGGGAAAGGAAGTTTCATCGGGAGGATAACCTTCGGCGTTCTGGCGTGTTTCCATGAACGGAAGTATACCGTCTGCGCAAACCGAAAAGCAAGAAGGCGAAGCAATCCCGGGTGGGAACCATGACCGACGCGCGTGAAGAAAAACGGAAACAGGCGGTCGAGCTATTTAAAAAAGCGTACGAGCTCCAAATGAGCGGGGCGCTGGAGGAGGCCTGCGACCACTATAAGCAATCCATCGCGCTCTATCCTACGGCCGAGGCCTACACGTTTCTGGGCTGGACCTACAGTTTCATGGGGCGTTATGACGACGCCATCCACGAATGCCACAAGGCGATCGAGACCGACCCGGATTTCGGAAACCCGTATAACGACATCGGGGCCTATCTGATCGAAAAAGGGCACTTGGATGAAGCGATCCCATGGCTCGAAAAGGCGGCGAAGGCTCCGCGATACGAAAGCTACTGTTTTCCCCATCATAATCTTGGACGCATCTGGGAAAAGAAGGGAGAATGGTACCGGGCCATGGAAGAATATCAAAAGGCGCTGAAGGCCAACCCGGACTATGTGCTGGCCGCGAAAGCTTTGGGCCGGATCAAAGGAATGTTAAACTAAGACGATCTTTTTCCGATGACGAACCCAACCGTTCTTGTTGCGGTCACCGATCTTTTCTTCTTGTCCAAGATCCGAACGGCTCTTGAAACCCAGGGCTGCGTCGTTCGCGTCGCCACGCAATCGAAGCAGATCATTAAGGAATCGATTGACCAAAAGCCATCGCTTCTAATTCTCGACCTCGGCCTGTCGACCGAAGACCCCGCCCTTCTTATTCAAGAACTTCGCCGGATACCCGATCTTGGTAAGCTCCCGGTACTATGCTATACAAATCATACGCAAGTTCAAGACTGGGAAGAAAAGCTAAAAGACAAAATGACTAAAGTGGTGCCAAACTCTTATATTTCATCTAATATAAACAATTTAGTGGGTGTTTTAGGCCTATTTTTAAGATAAAATGTAATGAATAGTGGGATTATATCCAAAAATTCCACCACAAAAGACATGACTTACATTTTGAGCTTATTTAAAAAAGTGGTTTTTAAATATCAAATTAAACAGTTTTTAATGTTTTTAGTGGGACAAAACAATAATAAAAATCATAAAAATATTTGTTTAGTGGGAAATTTATGAAATCTCGCTTATACGAGGCCCAACAGGCGGTCGGTGCCGTTTTTAAACTATCGGATGGGTGGGAATTGGTCCGTTCTTATGGAAATTCTGTACTTGAACATCAAGCCGTTCGGAAAAAGGCTGGCCTCATCGACCAATCCCACCGCGGAAAACTCCGATTAAAAGGGAAGGACCGTATCGATTTCCTTCACGGAATGGTCACGAACGATATCAAAAAGCTCACTCCCGGGACAGGGCTTTACGCCGTTTTCACGAACGACAAAGCCAAAATGCTTTCGGACGCCCGAATCTATTGCTTACCGGATTCGCTCTGGGTTGACCTCGAACCCGAGGTGACGGATAAGATACAAAAGCATCTGGATAAATACACACTGTCCTCAGACGTGACGATCGAGAACCTGAGCGACGCCTTTGGACTCTTTTCGATCTACGGCCCGTCATCGCACGAGATCTTGGCACAATTGATCGGATCCGAACCCGCGATAAAAGAACATTCGACGATGACGTTTTCACTGGAGGGTGTCCAAACTCTCACGGCGCGCAATGAGATTACGGGTGAGCCGGGTTACGACCTTTATGTGCCGATCGACCGGATGGTCCCGATCTGGAACCGCCTTCTCCAGATCGGCGGGCCGCACGGTCTTCGACCGGTCGGACTGGACGCTCTGGATTCGCTCCGGATTGAGGCGGGTATCCCGCGGTATGGGATCGATATGGATGAATCGAACTTTCCGATGGAAGCCGGATTGGAAAAGAGGGCGATCAGTTACACGAAGGGCTGCTATATCGGTCAGGAAACGATCGCGCGCGCGGACGCTCAGGGCCGAATGAACAAAAGACTGATGGGACTGGAATTGAGCTCCAAATCCACTCCGGCAGTTGGCCAAGCCATCCTGGCTCCGCCGACCGCTTCGGGAACACAGGAGCGGGTGATCGGAACGATCACGAGCGCCATCGAATCACCGACGTTCGGCAAGGTGATCGCAATGGGATACCTCCATCGCGATTTCGCCGAGCCCGGGAAGGATGTGATGATCGAAGGAACGCCCGCGAAAGTGGTTTCTTTGCCATTCTACGCGCGGATCTTTTAACCCATCCTTGACAGCCTGTCAACCGCCAATTATATTTTAATTGTAGAGGTCGCCGTAATAATCTTACCGCGGGATTCCATGAATCACCGGATCGAGGAAATCATTCTCGGCATTTCGACGGGTGTGCTTATCGGGTTATTCGGCTGCCCGGTGCAGGCCGCGGATCCGAACTCAAACGCCCATGTCATTTCTCCCCCCGCGGTGGTGACCGGTCCCCCCACGATGCTTTTCCTCATCGATCCGGGTGTGTATGCAGCGGTGGGAAGTCCCTACGATATGTATTACATCACCGGCGTTTACTTCTATTATTATTCCAACCATTGGTACCGGGGACCCGGTTACAAAGGCCCTTGGACCCATGTGGAGCCGCATTCGTTGCCGCCCGGCCTGCGCGATTATAAGATTCAAGAGCTTCATCGATATCGGGAAAGCGAGTTCAAGGCGTATGAAGCGCAGGGGCTTAAATACCAGGGGAGGAAGTTTATCGGGAGCGTCGGCCCTGTTGCGCCGGGCAGGGGACCAACGGTCGACCCACGGATGAATGGGGGGATGGATAGAGGGAGAGGCCCGAGGAGGTAATCGGCCCCCCTTTTATTCCGGAGCTTCTTTAAGCAGCGTGAGCCCCTTCTTGACTCGTTCGACCGCAGGCCCGACGGATTGCTCCAACACCGTTCTGTTACGCTCCGAGAGCCGCTTGTGAAGGGTTGAATACTTTTCCAGAACTGCCGCGGCCACGACTTTGCATCCCTCAATATCTTCCAGCGTTGAGGTCTCGGTAGTTACCCGATCGATTTCCTCGGCGACTCCGATCAGTTCTTCGGCAAGTTTATCCAGCTCTCTCTCCAGTAATAAATCTCCCTTCTCTCTGACGCGCCCGCCCGCGGTCTCATTTAGTTCCGCTTTGTTTACGGATTTGTCCATTGGTCCTGGTGTCACCCCCTGTTGTCCGGCGATCAACTCTCCATCATCTCCAGCCGGGCCTCAAACTCATGCCCACACTGGATACAACGCATGCAGTCACGCTCCATGGTTGGCCCATCCGCAGTAATGCACATGCCGCCGCAGTCATGGCACCTGGCTAAATGGACCACTTCATCATCCGAAGTTTCATACCGGCTCCCCCGAAAGCAATAGACCCATTTTCCGTCGAGAGACCAGGGCCGACCCGTATTGTCCACAACGGGCAATGCAATATAATGGTGCGTCGCGTAGTCCTCCTGCTGTTTTCGCGTGGCGAGCCCGGCCTGGATCAGACTGCCGGTCTTTACGTCATGGAGGGCATCAGATTTCACGATTGCTTTCGTGGGTCCCATTTTGCACCCCCGGGTAATATGATCTTGATTATCGATGCGCCCTTATCCTACTCCCCATTTTCTCCCTATGTCAACAATCATTCGTCGCACGCGGGCTTTAACGGCTCTTTTGTTCATCCTGCAGCTCCACGCTTGGAATCCGCCCCTCACTTTGACTGTAGAGAGAACTTTCGGTCTTAACTGTCGAGTTTATCGAACAGAAACGCGTTAATATCGGATAGGGACTTGGCTGTAGATATTTCCGATGAGAAAATGGAAGGGCACTTCGATCAAACGGCTTCCGGCGGATACCCTGCCTGACGATTGGACGGGAGTCCGTCCAACGACAAGCAGGATATCCGCGGAAAGGAGGCTGGAACTACGTGCTGGAGAATTGAAGAATTCCGGCCGCACAGCCGGGGATTCCGCTCGCGATGCGGATTCGATTCCTCCCCCGTTTTTACAGAGAGCGCAGGAAGTTCAGGAGGTCCTGTCTCTGCGAATCGCCGAGGTTGTTAAAATTGTTCACGACACCGTTAGCCTCGGACGCCTTGTACTTGGTATTTCCCGCGCTCTTGTGCCCGAAAATCGCCTGGACCAGATCGGTGGTGCGTCCGTCATGAAGAAGAAAGATGCGCTGCCCCAAACCCCATAACGGCGCGGTCCGGAACTCGTCCGGATCGGCCTGCGCCTGGGCGATCTCATCGGCGAGGCCCGGCCCCATATGGTGGAGCAGAAGATCCGAATAAAGGTTCACATCTTTATTGGCCAAGGCCGTAACGGCGGCGTTTCCGGTTCGAAGTGCCGGTGTGTGACAGTAGGCACAGCCGATGCTCTGAAAGAGGGCGCGGCCGTTTTCAATGGACTGGGCGCCGCCCGGTGTCGTCTGCGAAGGGGTCGGCGGGGCCAGGAACCGCATAAAGTGCGCGAATTTTTCGAGGTCGCTGAGTGTGGTGGCCGGCGTTGTGCCCCCGGTATTGGTGATGTCGTTCGGCGTGGGTGCGAATTGGCAGTTTTGGGTTTCATCGCGCTCGGACTGGAACAGCTCGTTGCTAATCCCCATCTCGACATTGTAGGCCTCGCCCGCAAAGAGAAGCAGCGATTTGTTTTGCGCCTTCCACCCGAAGCGTGCGATCGTTCCGTCGTTCCCGTTCTTGTTTGTCGTGCCGCTGTCCATGCGGATACGGTGGGGGCGTCCCGAAATTCCGATACTCGCCTTCTGTCGCGTCGCGGCCGCCTGGTTGGCGACAATCACGCTGTCGGGAATCTGCTCAATCAAACCGCCCCCGAACACCGGGGTGGGAATGCGGAAAATCAGGTTGTTGTTCTTTGACGGGGTGCTGAAATCTTCCTGTGTGATAGTGCAGTTATTGGCATTCCCGGTATTATCGATACGGCCGCTGACCACAAACAGGTCATGCACCCCGCCGTCGGGCGTTCCATCGGGGTTGTGCTTGAATCGGGCCTCGCGAACCGGTCCTGCGGACGTGATGAAAAACGGAACCTTGTTGTCGGCGCCGAAGGCCGTTGCGACAGCCACCTGGGGATTTACGGCGGGGCTTGAACCACCCACTGCCGGCTGGGCGTGACAACCGCCGCAGCTGTCCATATTGAACCGCGGTCCGAGCCCGTCGGCCACGCCTTCGGATTCCTCAAAGGCCTTCTGGCCGGCCTGGAACAAGGCCAATTCCGACGGCGTCAGGCCAGGCAGTGGATTGCCGGCATTCGATGTCGTCGAGTTCTGAACGCCGGGATCTTTGACTTGAGTTCCGAACGCATGAATATACTTCGGACTGACTGCCATGACAAAAAGCGCCGCAACTACCAGCCCCGCCGGTATGGCGTAGATTTCACGGATTCTCCGGACAATCCCCGCCCCCGGTTCATGGCGGTAGCGTCTCTGTCTATTCGATTGATCGTGTCTCATGGCCGTTCCCCCCTGTAAATAAATGAGCCGCCAAAAATTTTCCTTTGGCGGCCCGGCGGGCATGACCTCGAACGGACCTTGGGGGATTCGAGCGGTACTTCCCCCGCTTCGATGCCCCCTACTCCGTGCTTGGACCGGCAAAGCCGGATCCTCGCTTGGCTTTAGCCCCGTTGCTTTGCGTCCCGGGGTTTCCCCCGGTTTGCTCTGAGCAAAGGTTGGCCGGACATTCATTGCCTGCAGCGTCCGGCCTTCCCCGTTTCATTTGCAAAAGACCCGCCAGGATTGTCGAAGACGGCCGAAAATTTTCCAACTCACGAATTGGATTAGCTTTTATGGGATATCTGCGACGCGTTTCGGGAGGAGAATCCGTACAGGAAATTTAAAAGGTTTGAAATCCGGTTTCAAAAATTTTAAATCTGCGGGTCAATACGGTGGGAAATGTCGTGAGGGGTTTTGATTGAAGCGGGCGATATGGACCGTTTAGACCGCAATCGTTTCGATCAATCTTGTTTCTTCGGGGGAGAGTTCCATATTTATGACGCTTAAATCCTCTTTCATATGCCGCTCGTTGCTCGTTCCGGTCAACGGCAGAATCCCGATCTGCATTGCAAACCGGAAGATGACCTGAAGCGGACTCGTTCCGAGGCGCTTTGCGATCGCCCAGATTCCCGGATGGCCCAAGATCTGCTGATTCGCGGTTAAAAGCGAGAAGCCCTGATAGACGATCCGGTTGGCACGGCAGATTTCCCGGACTTCCTGATCCCAACCCAATACGGCATAACATCTGTTCTGAACCACCATCGGTTTTACGGCCGCTTTCTCGCACAGCAGCTTTAATTGCGCGGCATTGACATTGGAGACGCCGATCATCTTCGCCTGGCCCGACCGATAAATCCCTTCCAATGCGGCCCAAACCTCCCAGTCGTCCCTTCCCAATCCCATGCGTGAATACGGCCCGTGCAATACATAGGAATCGACGTAATTCGTATGGAGATGTTTCAGCGAACTGTCGAAGGACTGTCCGACTTGAGTCGTGATATTCTCCGAGGCATCGTAGGGCGTTCGATGGTCCTGGCCCCCGGCCGGCGTAAATTTGGTCTGGAGAAATAGGGACTCCCGCTTGATGCCTTTTTGGGCGAGTGCAACCAATGCCTCGCCCACGAGAGCTTCATCGTAATGGATGATCTGATTGGCCGTGTCGATCGCCGTGAAGCCCGACGCCACGGCTAATTGCACCAGTTGCGTCGTGGCCTCTTTTTTCCAGGCCGTGCCGTACATAAATAAAGGAAGGGGAACGTGGTTATAGGCCGTAAATGTCAAGCTCTTTCCTCCAAGTCTTGCCAAACATGTATTAGCCGTCCCCGAAACGTCCGTTTTTACACCTGATCTTTCTTGTATAGTCCAGTTCGTCAATCAATGTCAATGACTTATTGCTGAAAGGAATTATGTATCGTGTCCATGGAACCTCGGCGCCCTCTTTTGACTCCGGAGAAATCAAATGGTATGATCATTCGCTCAAACATGACGGGTCACGAGGAAACCGCCGCTTCATGGACGAAAACTCCTTTTGGAATAAGCTCCCCCGGCCGATCGTCGGCCTCGCCCCGATGGACGGCGTGACGGATGCCGCGTTTCGCATGATCACGGCCCGGCATGGAAGTCCCGATCTCAGTTTCACTGAATTTGTATCGATCGACCGGATCGTATCAGGTTATGATCCGGATCTGGCCGAACTCCGTTACAGCAAGATCGAGCGGCCGGTGATCGCGCAGATTTTCGGGACGGACCCCGAGGCCTTCTATCGAACCGCGCATCTTGTCTGCGAGCTGGGTTTCGACGGCATCGATATCAACATGGGCTGCCCCTCAAAAACGGTCGCACGCGCCGGGGCGGGGGCCGGATTGATACGTACGCCCGATCGGGCGTGCGAGATTATCCGACGGACACGACAGGGAATACGGGACTGGGCCGCCGGTCAGGCAATTGATCGGATCGGGCTCCCGGCCTCTGTCGCGGAGGATGTCCGGCGTGCGAAGGTCCGATGGTTCGGCCTTGCCCCTGAACCGGTCGTGGAAATTCCCCGGCAAATCATCCCGGTCTCGGTCAAAACACGCCTCGGATACGGCCGGGTCGTCATTGACGACTGGATTCCCTCCCTTCTTTCGGAGTACCCGGCCGCGATCACGCTCCACGGTCGAACATTAGCACAGAATTATTCCTCCCAGGCCGACTGGGAAACGATCGCGCGCGCAGCCGAGATCGTCCGTAGAAGCGACACGTTGATCCTGGGCAACGGGGATATACGATCCGCCGCGACGGCCTTCCGCCGGATTCGTGAAACCGGCGTCCACGGTGTCTTGATCGGCCGGGCCGCGATGGGCAATCCATGGATTTTTAGAACCGGTGATTCGATACGCTCCGCGGTACGATCCGGTGGGATTCCTCCGGCCGACCCCGATGTTTCGACTGCCGAAAAAGTCGCAGTTGCGCTTGAGCATGCAGAGCTCTTTGACCGGTATCGAGGAAAGCTGTCGTTTCGAAACATGCGCAAGTACCTGGCCGCCTACTGGTCCGGCTTTCCAGGCGCGGCCGAACTGCGGCGGCGTCTCGTCCAGGTCGAAACTCTCCGCGAGGTTGAATCGATCCTTCAACCGGTCGTATGCACCTGATCCTGGCCTCCAGCTCTCCGCGACGAAAAGAGATCTTCGCACTGCTCGGCCTGCCCTTTGAGCCGGTCTCCCCTGGCCTTGAGGAAGTTTTTCATCCGGACCGGACACCTTCTGATGAAGCCATTTACTGGGCGGTTGAAAAGGCCCGCGCGGTTCATCGCCATGCTCCGTACGCGATCGTGATCGGAAGCGATACGGTGATTGATCTGGAAGGCAAAACCATCGGCAAGCCGGCCGATCAGAATGACGCGGTGCGGATTTTATCCCTACTGGCCGGCCGGACCCATACGGTCGTTACGGCCGTTGCGGTGGTCTTCCCGGACCGAAATGAACGCATCGCGGTCGAAACGACGAAGGTGCGGATGCATCCGGTTTCAAAAGAGATTCTCGTCCGGTATGCCGCTACCGGCGAGCCGCTGGACAAGGCCGGCGCCTACTCGCTTCAAGGCAAAGGCCGTGAATTAATCGATTCGATCGAAGGCGATTATCTCGCCGCGGTGGGTCTTCCTCTGCGCGCCGTGGCCGGAATATTGAGCGAGAAAGGCATCCGGTCTGTTAATGCTGTGGAACGGATCTATCGCACGCAAAATTTTATGAACTGGAAGAGCTATGGGGCGTGACGGACCCGACGGTTGACTCCGGCAAGGGAGGATACTGTTCTAGGTCGAACCGGCCAAGCCGCTACCGATCGGCCGTGCCGCTGAAGATCGCCGAGGCATGATGGAGCACCATCAACCATCCTTTTGGCCGCCGGACGAAGAGGTTCGTCGCCAGAATCCGGCTTTGCTGCGATTCACCGTTGTTCATCATCCGGACATTTTCCGTGCAGGTCACCCAGGCCAAGTCGCCGCTCACAACGATATCCAGATCCGTCACATTGAAGCGAATCCCGGTCGTGTGATTGAAGACCAGGACCCAACTGTCTCGGACTTCCGGCCAACCGGATCGGAGCTCCCAGCCGGGATGGACGCACTTGACCGATACATCCGTCGCCCAGACGGATTCCATTTGATGGATATCGAGGCTCTCGAAGGCACGGTAGAACCGCTCGTTCGCCTGTTGGATTTCAAACTCCTGATTCTCAAGGGAAGACATCGCGCTCCCTCCCGGCCGGTTGCAATCGTCCTTCAATCTCGTGATATAATACCACTGCTTTCGTCACCGGACAACCATGAAACCCTACTACCGCTCCTACAACAGCTACCTCAAGGAAAATTTCCTCTGCAAGGTCTATAAGATCCCGATCGACGCGGGATTCAGCTGTCCCAACATCGACGGAACGGTCGCATACGGCGGCTGCAGTTACTGCGACAACAAAAGCTTCTCGCCCAACTCCCGCACCGCTCCGCGGCCGATTCGCGACCAGATATTATCCGGAATGAAGTTTTATCGAAATCGATTCGGCGCAGAAAAGTTCATCGTTTATTTTCAGGCCTTCACGAATACCCACGGCTCCGTCGATCATCTGAAGCGACTATATGACCAGGCCCTAGCCTTCCCGGATGTGGTGGGGCTTTCGATCGGAACGCGACCAGACTGCGTCCCCGAACCCGTCCTGGATCTCCTAGCCGATTATCATGCACGAACGTATCTCTGGATCGAGTACGGACTTCAAAGCATCCACGACGGCACGATGGCCGATCTCAACCGTGCCCATGCTTATGCCCAGTTCCTGGACGCCGTCGAACGGACCCGACGGCGCAGACTACGAATCTGCACCCATGTCATCCTGGGCCTGCCGGGCGAAACGCCGGAAATGATGATGCAGACCGCGGACGAACTGGCCCGCCTGAACCCGGATGGGATCAAAATCCATCATCTCTATATCGCCAAAAACACGGCGCTGGCGAAGCTCCATGAACGACGGCCGATCCAGACGCTCTCGCTTGAGGAATACATCCCGGTGGTATGCGATTTCCTTGAACGGATGCCGGCCTCGACCGTCGTCGAACGCCTCGTGGGAGAATTGAACGAGGCATACGTCGTCGCCCCGCTCTGGGGACAAACTAAATCGGAGATTCTGCGACGGATCGATCGGGAGTTCGAGCGCCGCGGGAGTCGTCAGGGAAAACGCCACCTCATCTCCGTGAGGTGATATGCCTCTCCGACGCACACAACACGACTTTGAGAAACGGCTGCAGAAACGGCTGAAGAGCTGGTACAATCGGAATAAACGGGATCTTCCGTGGAGGAAAACCCGCGACCCCTATCGAATCCTGGTCTCGGAGATCATGCTTCAACAGACACAGGTCGCCACCGTGATTCCGTACTATCTTCGTTTCATTCGGACTTTTCCGATGGTGGCATTGCTGGCCCGGTCCCCGCTTCAAAACGTCCTGAAGCTCTGGGAGGGACTGGGCTACTACAGCCGCGCCCGAAACCTGCACCGGGCCGCACAGGCCATCCACGAACAATGGAATGATCAAGTTCCGTCCACAGTCGAAGGACTTTCCGCGCTGCCGGGAATCGGGCGGTACACCGCGGGCGCCGTCGCCAGCATCGCGTTCGATGTCGCGGCGCCCATTTTGGACGGAAACGTCCGCCGCGTGCTGTGCCGAATCTTCGCGATACGGAAAGACCCACGAGACGCCGTCGTCCAGGAGCGCCTGTGGGGACTCGCGGAAGAACTTCTGCCGGAACGAAACGTCGGCGATTTCAACCAGGCAATGATGGAGCTCGGCGCAACGGTCTGTCTTCCCCGAACGCCTTCCTGCTCCGTCTGTCCGGTGAGGGAATACTGCCGGGCCCATCGATTAGGACTTCAGAATCGGCTCCCGGTCCGGATCGAGGGACGAGCCATTCCGCATAATGACGTAGCCGTCGCCCTGATCCAGAACGGCCGAAGTCTCATGATCGGCCCACGACCGGAACGGGGACTCTTGGCCGGGCTATGGAGTTTTCCCGAAATGGACAGCCCGAACCCGACGACGTCTCGTGGGATCGAACGGGAAGTCGAGATACGGTTTGGACTGAGGTCGAAACTGCTCCGACCGCTCGAACCGGTGACACACACCTTTTCGCACAAGCGAATCACCTATCATTCTTTTCTGTTTAACTGCGTTTCGCCACCTAAACATCTACCGGAGCCGTGGCAATGGATTCCGGCCGAGAAAATCAAAGACTACCCCCTGCCGACCGCGACCCGGAAAATCTTAGATCAGATCACAACCGACCGTCTACCGCTCGCCGCCGAGAAAACGGCTGTTTATCGAAAATCAAAAAATATTCTTCGAGAAAAACAAAATGCCTGAGATTCCCGATTTAGAAGCGGCCAAAGCCGTACTTCAGACACACATCGTGGGCTGCGGGGTTCAGATCGTCTCCGTTCATAAACCGTTCGTAATCCGTTCCCTCACGGGAGAAGAGATCCAACAGGCCCTCCCGGGTCAAACCGTCACGGCCGTTCACCGCCGCGGAAAATACCTGATCTTCCGTCTCGACCGTCACTCCCTTGTCATCCATCCCATGCTGACCGGCCGATTTCAACTCTGCAAGCCGGAAACCCGACGGTC